>ENA-OYXX01000575-OYXX01000575.1-human-gut-metagenome-genome-assembly--contig:-NODE-575-length-16688-cov-4.132147_pt1 | contig 16688 bp, 6 predicted proteins | sample MGYA00243976_ERZ653434 | MGnify/ENA primary metagenome ERZ653434 (study PRJEB26926, sample SAMN06165112) | human gut metagenome | biome: ENVO:00009003; feature: ENVO:2100002; material: ENVO:00002003...
GACTTCAACGTTCCCCTCGACGAGAATGGTCACGTGACAGACGACACCCGTATCCGCGGTGCTCTCCCCACAATCAAAAAGATACTTAACGACGGCGGCAGCGTTATCCTGATGAGCCACATGGGCAAACCCAAAGGCAAAGTCAACCCCAAGCTCTCGCTGGCTCAGATTAAAGATAATGTGGCCAAAGCCCTCAACACAGAGGTTAAGTTCGCTGCCGACTGCGCCAACGCCGGCGTAGAAGCCGCAGAGCTGAAACCCGGACAAGTGCTACTGCTCGAAAACCTCCGCTTCCACCCCGAGGAAGAGGGCAAACCCATGGGCATCGACAAAACAGACCCCGGTTATGACGCCGCCAAGAAGGAGATGAAAGAGCGTCAGAAAGAGTTTGCCAAGAAACTTGCCTCATATGCCGACGTATATGTAAACGACGCCTTCGGAACGGCTCACCGCCGCCACGCCTCGACAGCCGTCATCGCCGACTACTTCGACGCCGACCACAAGATGCTCGGCTACCTGATGGAGAAAGAAGTGAACGCCGTCAAGAATATCCTCAACAATATCAAACGTCCCTTCACCGCCATCATGGGCGGCTCGAAAGTGTCGACCAAAATCGGCATCATCGAGAACCTGATGGACAAGGTTGACAACCTGATTCTCTGCGGCGGCATGACCTATACCTTCGCAAAGGCCATGGGCGGCAAAATCGGCAACTCGATCTGCGAGGACGACAAACTCGACCTTGCTATCGACATCATGAAGAAAGCCAAGGAAAAAGGTGTAAACCTTGTGCTCGGCACCGACTGCGTTGCCGCCGACTCGTTCAGCAACGACGCCAAGACCCAGGTTGTCTCAGTCATGGATGTCCCCGACGGCTGGGAAGGTCTCGACGCAGGTCCCGAGACCCGCAAGGCTTTCAAGGAAGCCATAGAGCCCGCCAAGACCATCCTCTGGAACGGCCCCGCAGGCGTGTTTGAGTTTGACAACTTCACCGCCGGCTCACGCGCCATCGCCGACGCTATCGTTGACGCCACAGCCCACGGCGCATTCTCGCTGATTGGCGGCGGCGACTCTGTTGCCTGCATCAACAAGTTCGGTCTGGCCGATAAGGTCAGCTACGTATCGACCGGCGGCGGCGCTCTCCTCGAGGCTATCGAGGGCAAGGTTCTCCCCGGCATCGCAGCAATCGAAAGCAAATAATCCGATTCCCTTTTTAAAGACAATAGCGGGACCGCAAAATTCGCGGTCCCGTTTTATTTTTGCTCGGCGACGTAGTCGAGCGGGTTGTCGGGCCAGCGGTGGCGCGGATAACGCCGCTTCAGCTCCTTGCGCACCTCGAAGTATGTGCCGGTCCAGAATCCCCTCAGGTCCTGAGTAAGCTGCACGGGCTTAAAGCCGGGCGACAGCAGCTCCATCAGCACGGGCCGCTGTCCACCGTCAAGACGTGGCGTATCATAGAGGCCGAGACAGTCCTGAAGGCGGGCGCTGACAACCGGTAGCTCGCTGCCCTGACGATAGTCTATCCTGACGTTGCGGCCTCCGGGGAGACGCAGGTGGGTAGGCGCCACACGGTCGACCTCGGCCATCGCCTCATAGCCGACCAGGCCGCTGATGACTGCGCACATATCAATTTTGCGGAGCTCCTGGACCGTCGTGGCACGCCCGATATAGAGCGGAAGCCAATCGGGCGCAGTCTCGAGGAGCGAGCTTACGGTCATCTCTTGCAGACCCAACTCGGGATGCCACCTCACGACGGTGGCTATGCGCTCGAGGAGTCGCGTCACGTCGTCGCCGAAGTCGAACATCGAGCGTCCCTCCTTGACAGCCGCACGGGCTATGGTAGCCACCATCAGGTCGTGGTCGGGGTTCTCGAGAGACTGCGTGGCGATGACCAGCACACCTATACGCATCTCGCGACGCGCCACAAGCCGCCCCTCGCGGCTGTTCCACGAGACATTGTCGTGCGCCACAGACATCTTCAGCAGCGTCTCGCGATTCACGGGCGACGCCAGAAAGACGCGACGCCCCATCGACGCTATGACCAGGAGGTCGTGGCCTGTCAGATTATCGGAGTCATTGAGTCTGACATTCTCGCCTCCGGGCAGACGGTATACACTGTCGCTGAGTCTGAGAGCCACACGCTCGGGATAGGCCGAAGCGAGCAGCCACCCGGTGTCGGCCGGGTCCACGGGTGTGTTGTCCTCGCGGCATCGGGCTATTCGGCGGTATTGTTCGGCCACACGCATGATACGGCGCCACAAGGCGCTCTCACCTGCCGAACCGCGGCGGCGCAGCTGTCTGAGCCGGTCAATGCGCGTGTTGATGTCGGCGTCATTCTCGTCGTTAACCGGGTCCTTCTCTTCAAGCAGAGCCGCGATGTCGGCCCCGAGAGCTTTCATGCGCCCGTCAGGGGCGCTGACAAGCATATTGGCTATTCGCGGATGACAAGGCAGGGCCGACATGCTGCGTCCGTGAGGGGTGATGAGCCCGTCATTATCCAATGCGCCGAGCATAGTCAGCAGCTTCCGCGCCTCGGCGAGATGGCGCGCGGGAGGCGGCGTCAGCCATGGCAGTGTCTCGGGCCGTCCCCCACCCCATGCGGCAATGTCGAGCACCATTGCGCTCAGGTCGGCTTCGAGTATCTCGGGGGTGCGCGCCTCCTTAATACGGTGTTCGGTCGCACGTGTCCAGAGACGGTAGCAGACGCCGGGAGCGAGGCGTCCGGCGCGTCCGGCCCTCTGGCGCGCCATGTCGAGCGTGATGCGCTCGGTCACCAGCCTTGACAGACCGGTCGAAGGCTCGAATCTCACCGAACGGCACAGTCCCGAATCGACCACAGCGGTGATTCCGCCGATGGTCAGCGACGTCTCAGCTATGGGCGTCGCCAGTACAATCTTGCGGCGTCCCGCCGGATTATATTCGAGGGCGCGGTATTGCTCGGCGGCAGGGAGCATTCCGTAGAGCGGCATGACAACAGCGTCAGGCATCGCCCGGGCCACAAGGTCGGCACATCTGACAATCTCACCCTGGCCGGGCAGAAAAGCCAGCACGTTGCCCTGCTGCTCACGGCATGCGCGAACAACGGCCGAAGCCACGGCGCCGACACAGTCGGCCGGGTCGGTGTCATCGTCACTGTGGATGATACGGACATCATACATCTTTCCGCGCGCCCCGATGACGGGAGCCTTCAGTTCGCGACAGAGAGCGTCGGTGTCGATGGTGGCGGACATGAGGACTATTCTGAGGTCGGGTCGCAGCACATTCTGAGCCTCAAGGGTCAGAGCAAGCGTCAGGTCACTCGTCAGACTACGCTCATGAAATTCGTCAAAAATAACCACACCGACACCGTCGAGCGTCGGGTCATCGACCAGCATACGCTCCATGACGCCCTCGGTGACGACAAGAATACGCGTCGAAGCCGACATCTTCGTCTCGAAGCGCATGACATAGCCGACGGTCTCTCCTACCCTCTCGCCAATCATATCAGCCATCCTCATGGCTATCTGACGGGCAGCCGCGCGCCGCGGTTCAAGCATGACAATACGCCCCTCGACAAAAGCCGAGGCGATAGTCAGCGGCAGAAGTGTCGACTTGCCCGACCCCGGAGGACCGGTGACAACGAGGCGGCTGTTGTCTGCGAGCGACGCATTGACGCCGGCCGCAATCTCTCCGACGGGGAGCGCCTCAATATATTCCTGTCCGATATTTACCATCCAGATTAAAATTACAATGCAAAGTTAACAGATCCGGCGCACAAATCCGTTCCCTCAAACTATAATTCTCCGACTGGCGGATTTATGCGATTTTAACAGAAGTCATTATTATGTACTATTTTTGACAAAATCTTCATATCCAGTCGCGGATGCGACTTCACGACGTATAAACTCCGGCACTCACCGGCACTTTCCGAATGACAAGGCGACGGATTTTTGCGGAAAGGAGCGGCGAAGTGTTAAATTTTTTAATTAACTTTGCGGCGACGAAAGCCCGCTTTTGAGCGCGCCCGGTCTACTTATTTCTATATATCATACTTACTTTAATTTCATCATTTAACCCGTGAAAAAACTGTGTAAAGCGCTGACAGGCACTATTGTGTCAGCATGTGTCGTCGCGCCGTCGGCCTACGCGGCCACGTTTGTGGGAGCCCGCAATGACTTCCGCGACGAAACGATCTATTTCGCCATGACAACCCGTTTTTATGATGGCGACCCGTCAAACAACACCTACTGCTGGGACGGCAAACTGAATGTCAACGACCCCGAATGGCGCGGTGACTTCAAAGGCCTGATTGAGAAGCTCGACTACATCAAGGCGTTAGGATTCACCACCGTATGGATTACGCCCGTCGTCGAAAACGCCTCTGGTCTCGACTATCATGGCTATCATGCCTTCAACTTCTCTAAGGTCGACCCGCGCTACGAAAGCGAGGATTGCAAGTTTCAGGACCTCATCACAGCCGCCCATAACCGCGGCATGAAAGTGGTGCTCGACATCGTGCTCCAGCACACCGGCAATTTCGGCGAGAACTATCTCTGCCCGATGTTTGAGAAGGACTATTCAACCAACCTATCAAACGTGGTCAAGTCAATGAAGCTTCACCCCAACAGCGTGCTGCCCGAGGACTATGACCTGAACTCGCCAAAAGCTTTCGACCTGCGCATCGCTGCCATGAAAAACGAGGACGGACAGAACCACGACAAACACAACTCCTATCACCACGTTGCCAACGAATGGAACTGGGACGACCCGTCGCGATGGTGGGGCCAGATTGCAGGCGACTGCGTCGACCTCAACACCGAGAATCCGCGTGTATCCAACTACCTGGTCAACTGCTACGGCAAGTTCATCGAAATGGGTGTCGACGGATTCCGCATCGACACGTCGGGACACATCGCGCGCCTGACCTTCAACAACGCCTTCATACCTCAGTTTGAGGAACTTGCCGAGAGATATAAGTCTAAACGCAACGGAGGTCCGTTCTTCATGTTCGGAGAGGTTTGCGCCCGCGAGCGCAATGTCACCTACCGCAACCACGAGGTGTGCTCGCCCTATTTCTACACCTGGAAAGAGGAGAAAGATTATCGCTGGGACTACTCCGAAACATCATGGGACAACGTCGTAGTGGAAAGAGGCACACGCGGTGACCACGTCAACGCCACCTCGGTGACGGCCCAGGGCGACGACTATCTCGACGACAGCGGTATGCCCGAAAGCAACAACGCCCTGCTCAACGGCAACGCCTATCATACGCCTGACCACTCACGCTACTCAGGTCTCAGCGTCATCGACTTTCCGATGCACTGGAACTTCTGCTCGACCTCCGAGGCATGGGGTGTCCGCGGCGGCGACAAGCTCTATAACGACGCCACATACAACGTCACCTATGTCGACTCGCACGACTATGCACCCGACGGCGCACCCGAGAACCAGCGTTTTGCCGGCTCGCAGTCAACATGGGCGTCAAATCTCGACCTGATGTTCACCTTCCGCGGCATTCCGTGTATCTACTATGGCTCGGAAATCGAGTTCAAGAAAGGATGTGTGATTGACAACGGAGCCAACACAGCGCTGAAAAACACCGGCCGCGCCTATTTCGGCGGATATATCGACGGCGACGTCCGCGTCAGCGACTTTGCCGACTACACGGGAGCCACCGGCAACATGGCCGCCACACTCAGTCATCCGCTGGCGCTCCACATACAGCGCCTCAACCGCCTGCGTGCAGCCATCCCCGCCCTGCGCAAAGGTCAGTATTCAACCGAGGGCTGCTCGGGACACATTGCCTTCAAGCGCCGCTACACCGACTCTGCGACAGACTCCTATGTCCTCGTCACAATCGGCGGAAACGCCACATTCACAGGCATTGAAAACGGCACCTATACCGACGCCATCACCGGCAAGACACAGACGGTCACTAACGGCACACTGACGGCCTCATGCTCCGGTGAGGGGAACATGCGCGTCTATGTGCTCAACACTGCCAAGACCAAAGCGCCCGGCAAAGTCGGCGAGGACGGCAAGTATCTCTATGACTCCTCGCCTGCCCCTGACCGTCAGAGTGAATACGTCACCGAGACCGAGCCTCTCGACACCGAAACGAAGCGCGACAACGAGGTTGTAGGACCCGTCGAACCCGAAGAACCCGAAGACCCCGTCGAGCCGTTCCGCTATGACGACGAATATGCCGTATTCTTTGAAAACTCAAGCAATTGGAATGGCAACATGATGGCCTGGGTATGGAATGGCGGCACGAACTACACAGGATATTCTTGGCCCGGACAGGCAGCCACTCCTCTCGGCAATAATATATGGAAATGGAGCTACAACAAGGCCGGAGAAATTCCCGACGAAGGCACTCTCTTAATCTTCAGTGGAAACGGCGGCCAGACGGGTGAGATGACCTGGGTCAACGGCGGATACTACAAAGCCGACTCAAAAACACCTGTCAGAATCATCCCCACAAACGGCGAAAACCGTCCCGACCCCGTCGAGCCCGAAGAGCCGGTTGAGACTATGACCTACACGTTCTATTTCAACAACACCGCTAATTGGCCCACAGTCCATGTCTACATCTGGGATGATGGTGACGGCAACCGCGAATATGCCGGCAAATGGCCCGGCACACAGATGACCGAGACCGTCAGCCGCGCCGCCGACTGCTACAAATTCACCCTCGCCAACGTCAGCATGAAGAAACCCATGGTCATCTTCAGCAACAACGGCAATAATCAGACAGGCGACCTCAACCTCGAAGACCAGTCAACATATGACGCCGACGGCAACAAGACCACAGCCATCGACACCTGGACACTGACGGCCTCGCCGCGCATCAGCGTCGCCGGGCACCGTCTAACTGTCGAATCTGACAGCGAGACATGTATCACGATAGCCACGCCCGACGGCTGCATCATGACACGCCGCGTCGGAGCGGGCGTCACCGTCATCGACGACCTCGCCCGCGGATTCTACATCGTCAACGGGCTGAAAGTGGTGCTCTGACCCCTTTAGGGGAGCCTCGAAGAACGCTCCGCAACAACAATCGCCGGGAGGTGAGCTGCGAAATGGCTCGCCTCTCGGTTTTTAACGTACGATTTATTCCGGTTTCGTGATATGCCGGCGCAAAAGCGGACCATCAAAAATACTGCTCAGGCGCTGTTCGATGGTTTCGCCGGGGTCAAGTCCGAGGCGTCGACTCAGCCGCCAGCGGCTCTGATGAATACTCTCGGGACGCACCATCAGAATGCGGGCAATCTGCTTTGAATTAAGCCCCATTCGTATGTAAGCAAGCATGTTTTGCTGATTTTGGGACAACCCAGGCCATGTAGCCCTCAGCGTGGCGAAAAATTCAGGACAAAGATTGAGATAATTGCGCTTGAATTCCTGCCACTCCTCGTCTGTGCGCAGTGTAGAGCGAATCAGGCTCGTCAATGCCTTGGCATCAGGCAAGTTCAATTTTTCATCGCGATGAAGCTGTTCGATATCGTGCTCCAGACGTTGGAGGATATGGTCACGAGTCTCCATTTCGACAGCTGCCGCGGCTATGCGGTTCATCGATTTTTCGAGACGCAGTTCACTTTCTTTCTGGCGCAACCGGGCCTTGTTTCGCTTCTTCGAGAAAAAGATAACCACGCTGAGACATAACACGGCCAGCGACATCAGTATGACAATAAAGAGTATGAACAGACGCCTCTTTTCCTCGTCATGTTTCATCTCCAACAACTCGATTTCGCGGCGGGTGTCGATAGAATGTATCTCGGCTGCACGGTTTTGTGCGTTATAGAGTTCCATATTGACAATCACCGAGTCAGCCCATGCCAGTGCACTGTCAGCGTTATGTTTACCCTGCCAATAATTACGCATATCTTCGCTTATTCTCGTTCTCCAACCGGAGTTAAGGACATATGGCAATTCTTCAAGCGTGAGCCTATGATAATAGTCTTCTCCGGTAGTTGCCATCAGAAGACAATTATAAAGCGCGCGGAGGTCGCGACGTCCGGGCAGATCATCAACAAGTCTGTATCCATTGCGGAGTGCTGAGGTATCTCCGGCGTAAAGATAAAGGTTACGCCATAGAACCTCCATGAAAGCCGGGTCGTGATGGAGCGTAGTGTCATTTTCAAGCGTACGCAGTAATTTCACAGCATCATCTCTTTTATTCGTGTATAACAACGCGTTTGATATGTTGAGAGCCATTTTCGAGGCTGAGTTGTGATAGCCTAACGAGTCGAAAAGACAGCGGCTCTGCTCATACAGAGACAATGACTCATTCGCCTGGTTCAGTTCCAAGAGGGCGGAACCGAGGAAACTTAGAGTGGTAGCCATGGAGAGTGTGTCGCCTATTTTATCAAAATAGTCAAGCAAACTCCGGGCCTCGAGATAGTCGGAGGCAGAAATCTGATCTTTATCGCGATTAGACAATATTCTCGCTCGCGCCAGATGTGTCTCATATTCGAGTTTATTGTCATTGGCAAGGGTCCATGCGCTGTCAAAAAATGAGATGGCAGTATTTGAGCGTCCCATGCTCTTGTTGAGATAACCGCGCCAATAGTTCACACGGACTTTCGCCGCCGGATTGTCAGCGGGCATCACAGACTCAAGATGCGCTATCTCGGCGCTCACGCGGCTCAGTGGCGAGTCGGCATAAAAATCATGCTCGATTACCGCAGAGAGCGAGTCAAACAGGGCATCGACCGGAGACCATTTCTGACCTCCCTTATGCCTGTCACAGCCGATAAACGCAGCAAACGTCAGACAGAGAACTATTATCATTAAAAGCTTACGCATGGCGCAAAAATAGCGAAATCCGCTTGAATTCAACGTTAAAACAGTAGATGTAGAGGTATTGTAGAGACATTTTTTGAGACGTTTTGACAATAGCCGCCTTACATTTGCGATGTCGAAACCATGGAACGCGACATGTTGAAATCTTACTAAACAATCTCAAGAAATGAAACAACTCTTTACAATCCTGTTGATGATAGCAACCCCGTTGTTGTCATTTGCCAACTACACCAACACCGTCTCGGTACGCAATACAATCAGTCAAGAGGGAAAGACACGTATTCAAAAACAATGCGCTTCCCCACAACGAGGCAAAGGCGATGATGATGACAAACCTGTCACTGACGCGCCTCTTCATCATCTGACTATAAATTATACAATGCCCGAGGGCGAAGAACTCTCGGCAATTCAGATTTACCATGAGCAATTAGGTGAAATCTACTATTGCTCATCTTCCGAATCAGGGACATTCGAGGTTGACTGGCCGAAAGGGACATGGGATATTTGTCTAACTTATAATCAGTTTTCACCGGTGTTGCATCCGTCATTGGTTATCAGGGAGAATGTTGTTATTGACAGTGATTTAATTTTATCGTTTGATATTTCCGAAGCTTCTAATTTCATCGAAATCAAGCCGATATTACACACAGGAGAGATTCCGCAATTACCGTTGGAAATGCCTGACGGTTCTGCGAATTTTGAAAAAGCCAATTGCGATGTTATGGCGGGCGAAGCTTATATCGCCCACAAGGGATGGATAAATCTTTTCGGCCGTGGACTTGGTTTAGAGCAAACAAAGCCGGAAACAGTCTATGATAGTCTTAGTCTTTTTATAAACAATATAAGTGACAATTATTATGGATTTGGATACATAATGATTGAAAGTATAAAAGATGAGCCGACAGACTTGTTTTCTTACTCTACTACGTTAGATAAAAGCATCACAATCAGCAATGAAAAGAACGACTACAAATTATTTGAGATGGATATTCCGTCTACACCCGCTGCGGCTGGAAGAAAGAAAGAAACTTTTTGGGGAGCCATTGCAGCCGGAATTGTAGTTTTAGGTGATGGTCGCGCTGTAGATTGTTTGCCATCGTATATCAACACTTATAAACCGGCAAATAAAATGTACGTCTACAATGTTGACCTCAGTGATTTGGAATCTTTGCCAAGATTTATGATAAATAGCATCGATTGCGACGATGAGTTAGGCGTTTTAGATGGGACACAGACTGATTATATATATCTGAATGGAGATAAATGGGAATTTGCTAAGAGTCAATGCGACACAGATAACAATGATTCGCTTCTGAGATTACCCGGCGGGATTAGGAATAATCAATATCCCAGTATTGGAGAGTATTTTTTCTCCAGTGATGAACAGATTCCCAACGTAGTTAACAATGCTCCATTTCTTAGTTTGGCATGTCAGGTTTTTGACCGCGATGGGGAAAAAATACCGGCACCGTTGGTAAACTATTACGGCCAATTTGGCGAACTTAGATTCTCCGATATGCAACTCGCACAAACAAAATTGACTATTGACGGCAAAGACGTTGAAGATGTGTTTCCCCTTTTCTCTCTGAGACGTGGTGCGCTTACACCTTATTTCGCCGCCGAGGAGCCTTGTAAGGAGGTGAAGATCACTGCAGTTAATGAAAATATTGAGATTGACGGTGTGGCAGGGTCGAATGTTGCTGAAATCAAGATTCTCAACGGTGAGGACAAGTGTCCGCCGTCTGTTCAGATGCTCGCATTCAGGGACAAGGAATCGGGACTGCGCACCCATAATTTCACCGCCGAAAACGGTCAGCTGCAATTCAGCGCCGCAGACCTTAACTGGGTCAGTGAGGACACCGGTTTTTGGTTCGCTTTGGAAACACCTGAGGTCAAGGCCGAATACGCGCCTCACGGGTCAGAAACATTTGTACCACTCAATGTCACCGAACATCCCGACCGCTTCTATACCCCCTGCTTCGGTGCATATTACACCGCGGAGCTGAATGAAGTAGCAACAACCGGATGGCAAGACCTGCGCCTGACAATTACAGACGCTGCCGGCAACTCACAGACACAGACTCTTTCACCCGCATTCAACATTCAGGCCCCTGACGGCATCACGACAGTTACAAACGACGGAAATGCCGTGATATGGCACGACGGGGTGCTTTACACTGGCAGCAACACACCATTTGACGTCTTCGACCTCTCCGGCCGCAAGGTCGCCTCAGGCCACGGCCCGGAAGCAAAGCTGAACCTTCCCGCCGGTGTCTACATCGTCGACTCTCACGCCACAATCACAAAAATAGCCGTCAACTGACAGCGCATCCATCAGAGATGTCTGTTCTGACGGGCTGAAAGTGGTGCTCTGACCGCGCGGAGACGCGTCCGCGACACCATTAAGTAAACAATCGCCGGGAGGCAAGCCGATAAATGGCTCGCCTCTCGGTTTTTTTTCGTAATTTTGCGACCGAAAATAAACCACGCATTTATTCATCGACCCAATGATCGTATTTTTCAAAAAAGGCGCCGGTCTTGTCACGGCCTTAGAAATCGACCACGCTCCCAGCGAGCTTGAGAAAGAAAAATTACAGTGGCTCCTCGACGGAGCACGTCCGCTGAGCGGAACGTCAGTGAAAGGCACATTTATCGGCCCCCGTCGCGAGATGGTTACTCCATGGTCAACCAATGCCGTCGAAATCACTCAGAATATGGGTCTGAGCGGCATCACGCGCATGGAGCAGTACCGCCTCACCCGCGAGAATCCGCCGCGCCACGACAAGATGCTTGAACGCGTCTACGAGGGCCTGAACCAGAGCGTTTTCAAGGTTTCGCGCAAAGCCGAACCTATCGAACACATCGAGGACATTCACGAATATAACCTGCGCGAGGGCCTCGCCCTCAGCCCCGAGGAAGAAGCCTATCTGACCGACCTGGCCAAACGCCTCGGCCGCCCGCTGACTGACAGCGAGGTCTTCGGATTCTCGCAGGTAAACTCGGAGCACTGCCGTCACAAAATCTTCAACGGCCGCTTCATCATCGACGGCGAGGAAAAGGAGATGTCGCTCTTCAAGATGATTAAAAAGACCTCGCAGGAGAATCCCGGTCGCCTCGTCTCGGCCTACAAAGACAACGTAGCCTTTGTCGAGGGTCCCGAAATCGACCTCTTTTATCCCGAAAATCCCGACCGTCCCGACTATTTCACTTCGTCACCGGTCAAGACCGTGCTCTCGCTCAAAGCCGAGACCCACAACTTCCCCACGACCGTCGAGCCGTTTAACGGCGCCGCCACAGGCTCGGGCGGTGAAATCCGCGACCGTCTCGGCGGCGGACGCGCCTCGCTGCCCCTGGCCGGTACAGCCGTCTACATGACCTCATATCCGCGTCTCGACCCGCGCCGCCGCTGGGAGATGATGATGGACCCGCGCGTCTGGCTCTATCAGACACCGACCGACATCCTCATCAAGGCCTCGAACGGCGCCAGCGACTTCGGCAACAAGTTCGGCCAGCCGCTGATCTGCGGCTCGGTGCTAACATTCGAGCATGACGAGAAAGGTCAGCTCTATGCCTATGACAAGGTCATCATGCTTGCCGGCGGTGTAGGATTCGCCAAGGCCGACCATGCCATCAAGGGCACGCCCGAGCCGGGTCAGACCGTGGTGCTTCTCGGCGGCGACAACTACCGCATCGGCATGGGCGGCGGCGCAGTATCGTCTGTAGCCACCGGTCAATATGACAACGCCATCGAGCTGAACGCCGTGCAGCGCGCCAACCCCGAGATGCAGAAGCGTGTCTCAAACGTCATACGCGCCCTCTCCGAAAGCCCCGAAAACCCTATTGTCTCTATCCACGACCACGGCGCCGGCGGACACCTCAACGCTCTCTCCGAGCTTGTCGAGGAGACCGGCGGACACATCGACATGGACGCCCTGCCTGTTGGCGACCCCACCCTCTCGGCCAAGGAAATCATCGGCAACGAGAGCCAGGAGCGCATGGGCATGGTGATGAAAAAAGAGGATGTCGAATTCGTCGGCCGCGTGGCCGACCGCGAACGTTCGCCGATGTACTGCATAGGCGAGACCACCGGCGACCACCGCTTTGTGTTTGAGGACTCCAAGGGACGCAAGCCCATGAACCTTGAGATGACCGACATGTTCGGCAACCCGCCCAAGACCATCATGCGCGACATCACCGTCGAGAGAGAGATGACCTCGTTCTCGACCGATGAAGCAAAAATCGAGGAATACCTCCGCGACGTGCTCTCACTCGAGGCCGTAGCATCGAAAGACTGGCTGACAAACAAAGTCGACCGCTCAATCACCGGCAAGATCGCCCGTCAGCAGTGTCAGGGCGAACTTCAGCTGCCGCTGAGCGACTGCGGTGTCGTGGCGCTCGACTTCAACGGCAAGAAAGGTATAGCCACCTCTATCGGCCATGCACCCCAGGGCGCCCTGGCAGACTCGGCCAAAGGCTCCGTACTGGCCATAGCCGAAGCCCTGACAAACATCGTTGGCGCCCCGCTACGCGACGGTCTGTCGGCTGTTTCGCTTAGCGCCAACTGGATGTGGCCCTGCCGCAACGAAGGTGAGGACGCCGCGCTCTACCGCGCCGTCAAGTCGTGCTCCGACTTCGCCTGCGCCCTGGGCATCAACATCCCCACGGGTAAAGACTCGCTGTCGATGACCCAGAAATACGGCGACAAGAAAGTCCTTGCTCCGGGCACCGTCATCATCTCCGCCGCCGGCGAGGTTACGGAGGTGCGCAAGACCGTCACCCCCGTTCTTCAGCACAAGAAATCACATCTCTATTATATCGACTTCTCCGCGTCGCCTCTCGCCTTGGGAGGCTCGGCTCTCGCCCAGACCATGGGCCGCGTGGGCAGCGACGTCCCGACAGTGGCCGACCCCGACTACTTCAAGACCGTCTTCAACACCGTGCAGAAGCTCGTGAGCCGCAACGCACTGCTCGCCGCCCACGACGTCTCGGCCGGAGGTCTCGTCACCACCCTGCTCGAGATGGCTTTTGCCAACGTCAGCGGCGGCATCGACCTCGACGTCAGCGCCTTTGTGGAAGCAGGAGAGACAGACCTCGTCAAGATTCTCTTCGCCGAGAACCCCGCCCTGGTTGTTCAGGTGGCCGACTCCAAGACCGAGAGCTTTGAGAAAACCCTCAGCGAAGCCGGCGTCAGATATCTGCCCATCGGCGCTCCCTCGGGCGAGCGTCTGCTGACCGTTAGCCGCGGCGACGACATGCTCATGTTCGGCATCGACCATATGCGTGACATCTGGGCATATCCTTCCTATCTGCTCGACATTGAGCAGAGCGGCGAGAAATGTGCCGCCCAGCGCTTCGAAAACTTCAGGAAACAGCCCGTGCGCTACCGCATCCCCGCCTCGTTTGACGGCTCACTGGCATCGCGCGGCCTCTCGATAACACGCAACGGACGCAGCGGCGTGCGCGCCGCCATCATCCGCGAGAAAGGCGTCAACGGCGACCGTGAGATGGCCTATTCGCTCTATCTCGCCGGATTCGACGTCAAGGATGTCCACATGACCGACCTCATGAGCGGCCGCGAGACTCTCGAAGACGTCAACATTATTGTCTTCTGTGGCGGATTCTCAAACAGCGACGTCCTCGGCTCGGCCAAGGGCTGGGCCGGAGCCTTCCTCTGGAACGAAAACGCCAAACGCGCCCTCGACAACTTCTACAAACGCGAAGACACCCTCAGCCTCGGCGTCTGCAACGGCTGTCAGCTCATGATTGAGCTGAATCTGATTGCTCCCGAGCATCCCAAGCGCGCCGCCATGCGCCACAACGTCAGCCACAAGTTCGAGTCAAACTTCATCGGCGTCACCGTCGAGCCCTCCAACTCGGTCATGCTCGGCTCGCTCGCCGGCGACAAGCTCGGCATCTGGGTGGCCCACGGCGAGGGCCGCTTCGAGCTCCCTATGGGCACCGGCGCCTATAACGTCGCCCTCAGATACAACTACGCCTCCTATCCCGGCAACCCCAACGGCTCGCCCTCGGCTGTGGCCGGCATATGCTCGGCCGATGGCCGTCACCTGGCCATGATGCCTCACCTCGAGCGCACCATCTTCCCCTGGCAGACAGGCTATTATCCCTCGACTCGTCGCGGCGACGACGTGACCCCCTGGATTGACGCCTTTGTCAACGCCCGCCGCTGGATTGAGGAGCACACGCAGGTCAAAAAGAACAGCTAATCGGACAGAACGGACAATGCGATTTTGATTATTGGTCAAATATTTATAACTTTGTCCGCCTGAAAAACTATAAAGTAAGAAAAATCTAACTTCACAAACCAAAATAAGAAAATGAGTCTAAACATCATTGTGCTTGCAAAACAGGTGCCCGACACCCGCAATGTAGGCAAAGATGCGATGAAAGAAGACGGCACAATCAACCGCGCAGCGTTGCCCGCCATCTTCAATCCCGAGGACCTCAACGCGCTTGAGCAGGCGCTCCGCCTCAAGGACGCCAACCCGGGAAGCACAGTAACACTTCTGACCATGGGACTTCCCCGTGCCGCCGAGATTATCCGCGAAGCCATCTTCCGCGGCGCCGACGGCGGTGTCGTTCTGACCGACCGTGTGCTCGGCGGCGCCGACACACTGGCAACGTCATACTCCCTGGCTCAGGCCGTGAAGAAAATCGGCAACTATGACATCATCCTCGGCGGACGTCAGGCCATCGACGGCGACACCGCCCAGGTTGGTCCCCAGATAGCCGAGAAACTGGGACTCCCCCAGGTGACCTATGCTGAAGAAATCGTAGAACTCAAAGACGGCCACGTAACCGTCACCCGCCGCCTCGAAAACGGCGTGGAGACCGTCAAGGCTCCCCTGCCCTGCGTGGTCACTGTCAACGGCACAGCCCCCGAATGTCGTCCGCGCAACGCCCGCCGCGTCATGCAGTATAAGTTTGCAGCCTCGCCCGGCGAGCTCGTCAAGGCTGACGAACGTCAGAAAGAGATTGTGGCTTCACGTCCCGAACTCCAGATTAAGGAATGGGGCGCCGCCTTTGTTGACGCCGACCCCGAGCAGATTGGTCTGCCCGGCTCGCCCACAAAGGTGAAAGCCATCGAGAACGTGGTCTTCACAGCCAAAGAGAGCCGTCGTCTCGACGACAGCGACCAGGCCATCGAAGACCTTGTCAAGGAACTCATCACGAACCACACCATCGGCTAATAAAGACATGACAGACAACAACAATCTCGTAGTATATTGCGAATATGAAGACGGCAAGGTTGCAGATGTCAGCCTCGAACTGCTGACCAAAGGACGTCAGCTGGCCGACAAGCTCGGTGTGAAACTCGAAGCCCTTGTCGTAGGCGACAAGCTCGACGCCATCGAAGACCAGATTTTCCCCTACGGCGCCGACGTAGTCTACAAGGTTGAGGACAAACGCCTCTATCCCTATACCTCCAACCCCCACGCCGCAGTGCTCATCAACCTGTTCAAGGAAATCAAACCTCAGATTTGCCTGATGGGCGCCACATGCATCGGCCGCGACCTCGGTCCGCGCGTATCGTCAAACCTCCACAGCGGTCTGACAGCCGACTGCACGGCCCTGGAAATCGGTCCCCACAAAGACCCCAAGACAGGCAAGGAATATGAAAACCTGCTCTATCAGATCAGGCCTGCCTTCGGCGGCAACATCGTGGCCACCATCGTCAATCCCGACCACCGTCCCCAGATGGCCACGGTGCGCGAGGGTGTCATGAAAAAAGAGATACTCGACGCCGGTCACAAAGGCGAGGTCATCAATCTCGACGCGAAGAAATATGTCAGCGACACCGACTTCGTGGTTGAAATCATTGACCGCCACATCGAGAAATCAAAAATCTGTCTCTTATACACATCTCCGAGCCCACGAGACCGTACTAG
>ENA-OYXX01000576-OYXX01000576.1-human-gut-metagenome-genome-assembly--contig:-NODE-576-length-16668-cov-10.159393_pt1 | contig 16668 bp, 16 predicted proteins | sample MGYA00243976_ERZ653434 | MGnify/ENA primary metagenome ERZ653434 (study PRJEB26926, sample SAMN06165112) | human gut metagenome | biome: ENVO:00009003; feature: ENVO:2100002; material: ENVO:00002003...
GGCTCGGATGTGTATAAGAGACAGGAAGAGATAGAGCTTCAGACTCTTGCTCTCCACCATCTTCTCACCAGGCAGATACATTATCTTTATCTCTGCAAAGTCGGGCTGTCCCGTGATAGGGCACAGCGATGTGAACTCTGGGCAGTTGAACTGCACCCAGTAGTCGTTTTCGGGATGTTTGTTCTGGAATGTCTCCAGCACTTCAGGAGCGTAGTCGCTCCTGTATTCGGTCTTTGCGCCAAGGGCGTGCAGACCTTCATTGTTTCTGTTGTTGCTCATATTTTTTATTATTTTTTATTGGGCTTATAGGGCTAATGGGGCATATGGGGATAATTGAGCCAATAATGCCTATTAGGCTAATTGGACAAATAAGCCTTATTGCCTTCTATTGAAAGAACTTGAAGATTTTATATTTCTCCGCCGTGTCGTAGGCATCCTCTCCCTCAAACTTCTTTGTGAACCTCACCACCCTAACCGTTGCCGGCAGCGCCACAATCTCATAAACAGTCTTGAGGATTACCTGCGACACCATGAGCACAAGAAGCTCATGGTCGGGCACAATGCCGTAGAACGCCAAGGGGAAGAATATCAGCGAGTCGGCGCTTTCGCCAAACACCGTGCTGAGGATGGCACGGTAGGAGAAGTGTTTGCCCTGCGATGAGATTTTCATGCGGCTCATTACGTAGGCATTGACAAACGAGCCAACGACAAACGCCACAAACGATGCGGCGGTGATGCGCGGAGCAAGTCCGAAGATGGCGTGGAAGCCTGCCTCATTGTCCCAATAGTCGGCACCGGGAATGATGTCGGCAAGAGCGCCGAAGCCCACAAACAGGGCGTTCATAAAGAATCCCGTCCATATCAGCAGGCGTGCCTTGCCATAGCCCCACACCTCGCACACACAGTCGTTGATGATGTAAGAAACCGGAAACACTATCAGTCCGCCCGTGATGTTGAGCGGTCCGACGGAAATCTGCTTTGTCTCAAGCACGTTTGCCGTTATCAGGCAAACGCAGAAGAGTATGCCGAAAAGCATAAACAGCACACTCACCTGCTCACTGTTTTTTTTATTTTTCATCTTATTGTTTTTTTAGGGAGGTTAGACAATGACTCCCGACTCCTCACTAAATACTCATCAAAAGCCACGCCATGTAAGCTGCGAACATTGCTGCGAGGACAGCCCCCTCCCAACGCTCCACACGATATTTTGTATAGGAGAATAGCCACAGCGGCACTACCGAAAATCCCATCATAAGGATGTCGACAAGCGTGATGCCCTGAATGTGCATTGGCGTTATCACCGATGTGGTGCCAAGGATGAAGAGGATGTTGAACACATTGCTTCCCAGCACATTGCCGATTGCCATTGCGCTCTGCCCCTTGCGCGCCGCCACAACGCTTGTGGCAAGCTCGGGCAGCGATGTGCCTCCGGCAACGATGGTAAGCCCTATGACTGCGTCGCTCACACCGAGCGAGGCGGCAAGCTCAGAGGCATGGCTTACAAACACATTACTGCCAACAATCAGTCCTGCCAATCCAAGCACCACGTAGGCAATGCTCTTCATCACCGGCTGAGGTACGGAGCCGGCGGTATCGGGCTCAGATGCCTTGTTCGTCTTGAATGTGTATGCCATATACAGCACAAACACTGTCAGGAGAATCCCGCCGTCAACGCGCGACAAGGTCTTGCCTGACAGCGACAACGAGGTGAAGCCGTCCAAGCACAAAGCTATTATGAGCAGCGATGCAAACAGAGTGACGGGCAGGTCGCGCCTCACTGTTGTCTTGGCTATCGCCATCGGTGCCACCATCGCCGAGCAGCCAACGATGAGCAGGGTGTTGAATATGTTGCTGCCAACGACATTGCCGAGAGCCATGTCGGGAGTGCCGTGCAGTGCCGACATCACACTGACAAACAGCTCTGGTGCACTGGTGCCGGCAGCCACAATGGTCAAGCCTATTACAATCTCAGAGATATTCATACGGCGCGCCAACGCTCCTGCTCCCGAGGTCATGCGGTCGGCTCCCCAGAGCACCAGTGATATACCTATTATAATAAATACAATGTTCAGAATCATTTCTTATTCCTCCTCATAGTCATCGTCATCATCATCAAAGAAGAATCCATCGAACGAGTCACCCACAAATGAGTCAAGACTGCGGCGTTCCTTCTTAGTGGGGCGACCTGTGCCGCGCTGACGGTCAATAAATCCGCTTATGCGGTTCATCTCCAACAGCTCATACTGGCTTTGCGGAGTGACATTCTCGTAGATGCCGGGTATGAGCTTTGCTCCCACACGCTGCTCTATGGTCTGTAGAATCTTGAACGAATAAGTGACAGGCGGCTTGCGCACACTCACCGTGTCGCCAACCTTTACTGTGCGCGAAGGCTTGACATTGGTCCCATCAACCATCACCCTGCCGTTCTTGCAGGCATTTGCAGCAATGGAGCGCGTCTTGAATATACGTGCAGCCCACAGCCATTTGTCTATTCTTGCCTCGTTAGCCATTTAGTTTTTTCTTGTTAAAAGCGTTCATTGTTATATTAACTCCCGCCAACACAAAACTTTTGATTATCTCTACGGCTGTGTCAATCTGCGGAGCCAGCGTCTGCAACTCCTCGTCGTTGTACTTGCCAAGCACCCACTGAATCTGCATGCCGCGCTCAAATTCATTGCCTATGCCCACGCGCAGACGACAGTATTTATCGGTGCCGAGCACACTCTGAATGTGACCCAGTCCGTTGTGACCGGCATTGCTGCCCGACGGTTTCAGCCGCAGCGCACCGAGAGGCAGGGCGAGGTCGTCGACCACCACAAGCACACGCTCCAGGTCGATATTCTCCTTGTTCATCCAGTAGCGTACGGCATTGCCCGAGAGATTCATAAACGTAGACGGCTTGAGCAGAAACACCTTGCGCCCCTTGAGGCTGGTCTCAGCCACGAAGCCGTAACGCTTGTCCTCAAAATGAATATTGGACGCCTTAGCGAAAGCGTCCAATACCATAAATCCTGTGTTGTGGCGGGTCAGGTCGTACTCATCGCCGACGTTGCCCAAACCAACAATCAAGTATTTGTCCATAGTCTGATGTCAGCAATGATTACTGAGCTGCGGCAGCTGCACTACGAGAAGCACGTGTAGCCTTAACAGAGCAAACAACAACCTCAGGAGAGGTTACCAGCTCCAGACCCTCGAATGACAGGGCGCCAACCTTGATGCTCTTGCCGAGACCGAGGTTTGTAACGTCGATGTCAAGCACCTCTGGGATAACAGTGTAAGGAGCCTTAACATTGATCTTGCGGATAGAGAGGTTGATGCGACCACCGTCACGAACACCCTGTGCAAGACCGTTGAGCTTAACAGGAATACCCACTACGATAGGCTTCTCCGGGTTAATCTCGTAGAAGTCTGCGTGGAGCAGGGCATCGGTTGTGGGGTGGAACTGCAGCTCCTTCATGATGGCTGTGTGCTCAGTACCGTCGATATTAATCTTGATTACGTAAACATGAGGAGTGTAGACAATCTTGCGGAGCTCAGTCATTGGAGCAGCAAACGAGATAGCTTCAGGCAGACCGTTCTCGCCCTTCTTCTCACCGTAGATGTTACATGGGATCATACCCTCCTTGCGCATTTCTCTTGAGGCTTTCTTGCCGATTTCGGTACGCGCCTTACCGTTAAGTGTAATTTCTTTCATTTTTGTGTTACTCTAAAATTAAGTATAAAAACATTATTGTGCTTAATTCACCATCACACTGATTTTAATCGATGTGCCCGAAAAAGCGGTGCAAAGGTACTGCTTTTTTGTCAAACTTCCAAACTATTAGCAAAAAAATCTCAAATATTTTGCTAAAATCTTGCATTTTCCAAATAATATAAGTAATTTTGCAAAAAAATAAAGACAGATTAGAGAATCATCAATAAAAAGAAAGCGGGAAATATGATTAACAGAGAATTGATTAGAAACAAAATCGTACAGTTGACCTATGCTTATTATCAAAACGGTAGCCAGAACATTGACACGGCTGAAAAGGAATTGTTTTTCAGCTTGTCGAAAGCCTATGACTTATATATAATAATGTTGTCGCTCATGGTAGCAATAACAAAAGAGGCACGCCGTCAGCACGAAATAGCCACGGTGAAGGCTATCCGCGAAAACAAGCCGCAGCTTCCGCAGCGCTTCATCTATAACAGATTCATAATGCAGCTTGAAGTCAACGAGGAGCTCAACGACTTCACAAGTATGCAGAAGCTAAAATGGGAAGATCATCCTGACATAGTCCAAAAGCTCTACAAGCAGATTATTGGCAGCAACTTCTATGAGGAGTATATGAACAGCGCCACCGATGATTATGCCGCTGACCGCGAGCTGTGGAGAAAAATTTACCGCACGCTTATCGAGAACAACGATGATATAGATGCCATGCTTGAAGCTGACAGCCTGTATTGGAACGACGACAAGGAGATTGTGGACTCGTTTGTGATAAAGACCATCAAGCGCTTTGATGAGAAGAACAAGGAGAAGCAGTCGCTCATACCAGAGTATGAGAGCGACGAGGAGCGCGAGTTTGCACGCAAGCTGTTCCGCGCTGCCATCCTCAACGGCAACGAGTATCAGAAATACATGAGTGAGGCATCCAAGAACTGGGACTTCTCGCGTCTTGCTTACATGGATATAATCCTGATGCAGATTGCGATAGCCGAAATGATGACGTTCCCCACTATACCGGTGAGCGTAACCATTAACGAGTTTATTGACTTGTCAAAGCGCTACAGCACACCGCGCAGTGGCGGCTACATCAACGGTATGCTCGATGCCATAGCGCGCTATCTCATAGACAATGGCAAAATGCTGAAGCAGATGAGGAAATGAAGAATGAAGAGTGAAGAATGAAGAGTGAAGAATCAATTACCGGCGACGTAAGGGATTAAGCCAAATTTCGTGCAAGCCAGTATGAGAGACTAAGTTCTATAAAGTCAGTTATTGAATTTACAATTACGAATTAATAAAAACTAAATAAAACGAAAATGACAACAGTTACAATGGCTGCGCAGGCAGCACAGGGAGGCGGAATGAGCATGATTCTCATGCTTGTGGCAATGTTTGCCATCATGTGGTTTTTCATGATTCGCCCACAGCAGAAGAGACAGAAAGAGATCCGCAACTTCCAGAATGCACTGCAGGAGGGACAGCAGGTGGTTACCGGCGGCGGCATCTACGGTACAGTGAAGCGCATCGACCTCACCACAGGCACCGTTGACCTCGAAATAGCAAAGGGTGTGGTGATTAAGGTAGATAAGGGCTCTGTGTTCAAGGACATGTCAAGTTCTGCCAACCAGCAGAAATAACAGACTACGGGCAAACCACTACGTGAAATGCTGAACATAAGCACTATAATGCAACATGTCAGAAACTTCTTATTTAGGATAATCAATAAGGAGTTTCTGATTTTTCTGTTGTTTTTGGTGCTTTCGGGAGCCTTTTGGACCATGACCACCTTCAACGAGGTGTGGGAAAAGGAGATAAAGGTTCCGGTTCACATTGTCAACGTGCCACAGAACATTGTTCTCACAAGTGATGAGGTGGACACGGTGAGGGTGATTCTGCGCGACAAGGGATTTGTGCTGGTGAACTATCTTATTGGCGACAACGAGCACGAGAAGATAGGCATTAAAGCCGACTTCAACACATATAACAAAGGTAACGGCTACGGAGTGGTGGCGGCAGCGGAGATACAGCGTATTCTCTACAAACAGCTTGCATCGTCAACCAAGATTGTACAACAGCAGGGTAAGCCTGAAAAGTGTGAGTTCACCTACAACTACGGTCAGAGCAAGAAAGTACCGGTAGTATACACCGGAAAAGTTGAGCCCGAGGAGCTGCACTTCATATCCAATGTAACCTACAGCCCCGACAGTGTGCTGGTATATGCCTCTCACAAAAAGCTCGATAGCCTTGAGTGTGTTTACACCGACCCAATCTATATAACAAAGGCTCACGACACACTGAGCGTCTACACCCCACTTCGCAAGATGCAGGGAGTGAAGATAAGCCCCAACAGCGTAAAAGTGACATTCCACACAGATATTCTCATTGAAACCACAATCAGTGACATACGTATAAAGGGTGTCAATGTGCCCGACGGAAAGATAATAAGGACATTCCCGTCGAAAGTCAACGTTACGTTTGTTACCGGAGCAAAATCTCTAAAGGACATCAAAGCGAGCGACTTTGTTGTGGTGGTGGACTACGATGACCTTGTAAAGCATCCCTCCGACAAGTGTACACTGCATCTTGTCCGCCAGCCGCATGAAGTGCAAAAGGTGAAGCTGAGCATGAACAGTGTGGACTATCTGATTGAGGAAAACTGAGAAATGAAGAATGAAGAATTTTCGTGCAAACCGAGTGGAGAGCCAAGCTTGCTTGAGCTTTTCCGAGGTGCAGCCGAAAATCGACGAAGTCAATGAAAAGTGAAGAATCACGCGCAGCCAATTAATAATTAAAAATTAATAATTAATTAAATTAATGAAAGTCGCCATCACGGGAGGAATAGGCAGCGGCAAGAGCTATGTGTGCCGGATGCTTGCAGAGAAAGGCATTGAGGTGTACGACTGCGACCATGCCGCCAAAGTGCTCATGAACTCGTCTGCAGCCCTGCGCCAGCAGCTTACGAAGCTCATTGGAGACGCAGCATATCTGCCCGACGGCAGGCTGAACAAGGCTGTTGTGGCACAGTTTCTGCTGAAGAGCGATGCCAACAAGACCGCCATCAACAATGTGGTGCATCCTGCTGTGGCTGCCGACTTTGAAAACAGCGGCAAACAGTGGCTGGAAAGCGCAATACTGTTTGAGAGCGGATTCGACAAGCGCATTGACTTCACTCATGTCATCTGTGTCACGGCGCCACTCGAAGTGCGTATAGACAGAATATGCAGCCGCGACTCCATCTCGCGCCAAGAAGCTCAGCAATGGATTGACAAACAGATGAGCCAGGAAGAGAAAGCCGCCCGAAGCAATTTTGTCATCGTCAATGACGGGAAAAAGGATTTGATAACACAAATAAACATTATAGTAAACAAACTAAATTCAGACTAAAAGAAGAAATATTATGTTACAGACAATTTTATCTATCGCCGGAAAACCGGGATTGTACAAACTTGTAAGCCGTGGTAATAACAACCTTATCGTGGAGGCTCTTGACAGCACCCACCGCCGCATGCCGGCTTTTGCCACCGACCGCATAACATCTCTTGCCGACATAGCAATGTTCACCGACACCGAAGACGTGGCACTGGGTAAGGTGCTCGCATCAATGAAAACTGTTGAGGACGGAAAGGCATGCTCTATCAACTACAAGAAGGCATCGGGCGATGAACTGCGCGAGTATTTCGCAAAGGTGCTGCCCAATTACGACCGTGACCGTGTGCAGGTGAGCCATATCAAGAAGCTCATCCAGTGGTACAACATCCTGATTGAAGCCGGGGTGACTGACTTCGAGGAAGAAATGGCTCCCACAGAGGGCGATAACATAGATGACCGTAAGGAGAAATAGTGAGGAGTGTGGAGTGAGGAGTTTCCCACTCCTCCTACATCTCCTACCACTCTTACAACTCCTACCCATCCTACAAAATACAACAACTAACTAACTTCAACTTTATGCAACAAAAACGCTACGGACATTTTGACGACCAGAATCGCGAATATGTCATCACCGACCCGAAGACTCCATGGCCATGGATAAACTATCTGGGCAACGAGGATTTCTTCTCACTTATCAGCAACACCGCCGGAGGCTACAGCTTCTACAAGGACGCAAAGTTCCGCCGCATCACACGTTACCGCTACAACAACGTGCCGATGGACAACGACGGGCGCTACTTCTACATCAAGGATGCCGACACCATTTGGAGTCCGGGATGGAAGCCGTGCCGCACGCCACTCGATTTCTACGAGTGCCGCCATGGCATGGGCTACACCCGCATCACGGGAGCAAAGAACGGAGTGGAGGCTTCGGTGCTTTTCTTCGTGCCGCTGAAGACATGGGCGGAGGTGCAGAAGCTCACACTGCGCAACACGTCTAATGAGAAAAAGCATCTAAAGCTGTTCTCGTTCACAGAGTGGTGTCTATGGAACGCAGCCACGGACATGGAGAACTTCCAGCGCAATTTCTCTACCGGTGAGGTGGAGATTGAGGGCTCAACAATCTATCACAAGACAGAATACCGCGAGCGCCGCAACCATTATGCCTTCTACACCGTGAACACCGACATTCAGGGCTTCGACACCGACCGCGAGACCTTTGTAGGGCTCTACAGCGAGAAGTCGGCACCCGACGCTGTGGTGGAGGGTAAGCCGCGCAACAGCCATGCCCACGGCTGGAGCCCCATAGCATCCCAATATATAGAGGTGGAGCTGGCCCCGGGCGAGAGCCGCGACCTCGTGTTCCTTCTCGGATATGTGGAGAATGAGCAGAGCGAGAAGTTCGAGGCTCACCAGGCTATCAACAAAACCAAAGCGCACGCCCTTATCGAGGCGTTCAACACCACCGCCAAGGTGGATGCCGCCTTCAATCAGCTCAACGACTACTGGAACTGCCTGCTCAGCAACTTCACCGTAAGCAGCGGCAACGACAAGCTCGACCGCATGGTGAACATCTGGAACCAGTATCAGTGCATGGTGACGTTCAACTTCTCGCGCTCGGCATCGTTCTTCGAGAGTGGTGTGGGGCGCGGCATGGGATTCCGCGACTCCAACCAGGATCTCGTTGGCTTCGTACACCTTGTGCCGAGCCGTGCCCGCCAGCGCATCATCGACATCGCATCCACCCAGTTCCCCGACGGCGGATGCTATCACCAGTATCAGCCACTGACCAAGCGCGGCAACAACGATATAGGCGGCGGATTCAACGACGACCCCTGCTGGCTTATCTTCGGCACTGCCGCCTACCTCAAGGAAACGGGCGACTTCTCTATTCTCACCGAGCCTGTGCCATTCGACAACCAGCCGGGCAGCGAGAAGACTCTCTTCGAGCATCTCAAGATTTCGATGGAGCACGTCACCCGCAACCTCGGGCCCCACGCGCTGCCGCTCATAGGCCGCGCCGACTGGAACGACTGCCTCAACCTCAACTGTTTCTCGTGGGACCCCAACGAGAGTTTCCAGACCACAGAGAACAAGAGCGAGGGCTCAAAGGCTGAGTCGCTGATGATTGCAGGACTGTTTGTGGTTACGGGCAAGGAATATGTGAGGCTGTGCCGAACGCTCGCCGACCGTGGCGAGGATGCCGCCAGGTATGGCATTGCCAGCTTTGCTGCCGAGGCTGATGCAATGGAAGCTGCCGTCAACAGCATGGACGAGGCTGTGCAGAAGCACGGATGGGACGGTGAGTGGTATCTGCGTGCCTACGACTTCTACGGCAACAAGATTGGCTCGAGCGAGAACGAGGAGGGAAAGATATTCATCGAGAGTCAGGGCTGGTGCACCATGGCTGGCATCGGGCTCGACAAGGGCATGGTTGACAAGGCCATCGACTCCGTGGAGCGTATGATGGACTGCGAGCACGGCATTGTGCTCAACAATCCTGCCTACAGCGTTTACCACGTTGAGATGGGCGAGATCTCATCCTACCCCGAGGGCTACAAGGAGAACGCCGGCATCTTCTGCCACAACAATCCGTGGGTAATCATCGGCATGACGGTGGCAGGCAGAGGCAACGAGGCTTGGGATCACTACACGAAGATTCTTCCGTCGTATGTGGAGGAGGACCGCCAGACTCTGCACAAGGTAGAGCCTTACGTCAACTGCCAGATGGTGGCAGGCAAGGACGCCTACAAGCCCGGCGAGGGAAAGAACTCATGGCTCACGGGCACTGCCGCGTGGATGTGGCTCACCGTAAGCCAGTATATCCTCGGCATACAGCCCGACTACGACGGTCTTGCCATCCGCCCGTGCCTTCCTTCAACGGCTAAGGAATACACCGTAACCCGCCGTTTCCGTGATGGCGAGTATGTAATCATGGTGAAGAATCCCGACGGCGTGGAGACAGGCATAAAAAGCATAACCGTCGACGGCAACGCCATCTGTGGCAATGTGATACCGGCAACTCCGGGCAGCCACACCGTGGAAGTTGTTATGGGATAAGTCTTTTCAGCGGGCAAACTATCAGGTTGCCCTCATCATCACGCAGGTGCATTCCGTTGCCGCGGCAATAGCGGAAGTACTTGCATTCAGCACATTCAGCCTTACGCATCCATTCACGGTTGCGGTAAGGCTGAAATTTGTTCAGCCACACATCCATGAAGTCGTTCTGATATATGTTGCCCTGATGGAAGTTGGAGCGAATGCTGGCGCAGGCGGATATTGAGCCGTCGACGAGCACCGAGCCTACGGTGACACCAGCCTGACAGCCAAAGAAATGACCGCGTATGTCGCCCTCGTAGTTGCCCATAAATCCCTCGCAGCCATAGCTTGCAATGATTCTGCCCTCCTTTCGCGTCTGCTTTATGAAGTCGAGAATGCCGCGATACTCCTCACTGGTGAGGTGCATGTCGGGGTCGGCAGCCGCCCTGCCCACAGGAAACACCGCCACAATGCGCCACCGCTTCACGCCCTTGCCCACAAGAAAGTCGCGGATGGCAGGCAGCTGCTGATAGTTGCGGCGGTTTACGCAGGTGAGAACGTCGAAAATCACATCACCGTTCTCCACAAGCATGTCAATTGCCTGCGCCACCATCCGGAAGCTGTTCTTATGTCCACGCATCCAGTTGTGATTGTCCTCAAGTCCGTCGAGGCTCACGGTCATGGTGTGAAGTCCTGCGTCAATCAGTGAACTGAACCGCTCCGGAGTGAGCCGCAATCCGTTGGTCACCATTCCCCACGGGAAACCCCGGTCGTAGATGGCACGCCCGCACTCGGCAATGTCGTCACGCATAAGCGGCTCGCCGCCCGTAACAATCACAAACACCCTGTGAGGGTCGGTCATCTCGCTTATCCGGTCGAGCACACGCAGAAAATCCTCCTTTGGCATGTCGGTGATGCCCGACAGAGTCTTGCAGTCGCTGCCGCAATGGCGGCAATGCAGGTTGCATCTGAGTGTGCATTCCCAGAAAAGCTGTTGCAGCGGGTGCTCCTCCACCAGTCTGTCATACTGCTTGCGCCACAGTTCGAGTGCCAGCTTTCTGCGCAGCGACAATGGTAATGCCTTTGTCATTTCCTCCTCATTATTTCTTTTTCATTGTCTTGTTGGCAGTTATCTCGTAGGTGCCGAGGTTCCAAGCACCTTCACCATTTTTCACCTTTTCAATAGTCATGTCCTTGCCGCGCACCGTGTCGTTGGCAAAGGTTCCTCCATTGGCTTCACCGTCAACATCCTCAAAAGTCACTTCAATCCGTACATTTCCCTTAGTGTCATACAATGTTCCTGAAGCACCTGTCTTTACTGAATATTCACCATTCTCACCAGAATATACTGGGTTAGCTAAAGGACGGCGGTAATCGTCATGTGTCTCGTTTATATCAACCTTCACGCCGTTTATTGGCTTGCCGTCGGTGTCTGTCACCTTACCTTTTATAATATAATGTGTCGTAGGGGTTCCATACAGACATATATTATTACCGGGATCATCAATTTCATTTTTGTTGCACGATGAGAATCCCAACAGCGACAGGAGTACGCCCGTCATCCAATTGTACCAGTGAGTTAATTTTACTTTCATATCACATATTCTTTAAATGAGTAATTTTTTGTTATTTTTTATATATAAACACACCACATGGCATTTTATTGCACGTAAAAATATTTTTTTCGCTATTTATTTGGCAGATTGGGATATTCTTTGTATTTTTGCAGCATAACATAAACAGGTGAGCAGATTATGACAAACAGAAAACTGAAGCTGTGCCCCGTGGGCATACAGACATTTGAGAAAATAATAGACGGGAACTACTTGTACATAGACAAGACGGAATATGTGTATAACTTGGCAAAGAGTGCACCTACATATTATTTTCTGAGCCGCCCGAGGCGGTTCGGCAAGTCGTTGCTCACATCTACACTGAAAAGCTACTTTGAGGGTCGCAAGGAACTGTTCAAGGGCTTGGCGATAGACAAACTGGAGACGGAATGGACGCAATACCCCGTGCTCCACTTCGACATGAGCACGGCGAAGCATGTGGATAAGGAACAGCTGGAAAGTATGTTGCGCTTTCAGCTTTCTGAATATGAAAAAATATATGGCAAGGCGGAAGGTGCTGAGAAAATCAACGACAGGCTTAAAAGTCTCATCATACGTGCCTGCGAGCAGACGGGGCAGAAGGTTGTGGTGCTCATCGACGAATACGATGCTCCGCTGCTCGACGTTATGCACGAGGAAGAGAATCTGCCCGTGCTCCGCAACGTGATGCGCAACTTCTACTCGCCGCTGAAAGCCTGCGACCCTTATCTGCGCTTTGTCTTCCTCACGGGAATAACAAAATTTTCGCAGCTGAGCATCTTCAGCGAGCTGAACAACATCACGAATATCAGCATGGACGAGCAATATGCCGCCATCTGCGGAATCACCAAGGAGGAGCTGCTCACACAGATGAAGGACTATATCGAACTGTTTGCCGAAAAGCTCAACATCACCACCGACGAGATGACGCTGAAGCTGAAGGCAAAATACGACGGCTATCATTTCACATGGCCCTCGCCCGACATATACAACCCGTATAGTCTGCTGAACGCCTTTAATGAATTGAAACTTGGCAACTACTGGTTTGGCAGCGGCACGCCCACCTTCCTCATAGAAATGCTACGCAAGTATGATGTAATTCCGCAAAAGATAGGACAACGTGAGGTGTTTGCTTCGGCATTCGACGCACCCACAGAGCGGCTCACCGACATCACCCCACTGCTATATCAGAGCGGATACCTCACCATCAAGGACGGTGACATTGAAACAGAGCTGTATATGCTCGACATACCCAATGGTGAAATCCGCGTTGGACTGTTGGGAAGTCTGCTGCCCAACTATCTCGCGGCACAAGCCGAAGACGGCAAGGCAACGGTTGGGCGTATGTACCGATGCCTGCTCAAGAACGACATGGAGGGTGCGCTCTGCCTGCTGCAGGAGTTTCTGCTCACCGTGCCCTACTGCGACAACACCAACTACGAGGGGCACTATCAGCAGATGCTCTACATCATCTTTTCGCTATTCGGTATGTATGTCGACGTGGAGGTGCGCACTCCCCGGGGACGTGTGGACATTGTTATGCGCACAGCCCATACATTATATATAATAGAGCTGAAGCTCAATCAGAGCGCCGATGCCGCCATGCGCCAGATTGACCTGAAGGACTATCCCCGGCGCTTTGCACTATGCGGACTGCCTATGGTAAAGGTGGGCATAAGCTTCGACAGCGAAAGAAAAACCATCGCAGACTGGAAAATTATGCCGTTTACACAGGAAAGTCAGGGATAATCAGCAATAATCAGGGATATACAGTAGCGATGGACATACAACCGATAGCCTTTTTCCGCTCGCCGCTCACGGGCAAGTTTGGCATACCGCGGCAGAGCGGCATCGCAAACAGCTTGGTGGGCGAGATACGCTTCTGTGAAGCCTACCGCAATGCCGATGCCGTGAGGGGAATGGAGGATTTTGACTATCTGTGGCTGATATGGGGATTCTCGGAGAATGTCAGCGCAAGGAAGCACCTCACCGTGCGTCCGCCGCGTCTGGGCGGCAACCGCCACATGGGGGTGTTTGCCACCCGTTCGTCGTTCCGCCCCAACAATCTCGCATTGTCATCGGTCAAGCTATTGGAGATAGCAGCCGATGCCGAAGGCGGTCCGATAATAAAAGTTGCGGGTGCCGACCTCATGGACGGCACGCCGATATACGACATCAAGCCTTACATTACTTTCACCGACAGCCACGCCGATGCGCGGAGCGGATTTGTTGACACCGACAAGTGGCAGACCTTACGGGTGGACATTCCGCAGGAAGTGGCGGAAAAGCTCACTGAAGAAGACGTGAAGCTGTTGCGGGAGATATTGGAACAGGATCCCCGTCCGCAATACCATAACTCTGAGGACAGAATATACGGCATGGAGTTCCGCCGCCGTAACGTGAAATTCAGAGTGGAGAACCATGTGCTGAGAGTACTCAGCTTAGAATAAGGCGTTATGTTGTTAATATTTGCAAAATAGCGTCAGGCTAAAACAAAAAACTTACAGAATATTTGCCTGAATAATGTTTTTTCCTTACTTTTGCAGTGTCTTCCCATGAGCGGCTGCTTCGGCGGCAATGATTGGGCTGACACTTTATTTATATAAAAAGGCGTTTGCAGAACGCTTTGGTTTTGACAATAGAGAACTTAGCAAATTCAATGGTAAGTCAAGAACAAAGCAGCGCGAACGCCCCATTAGGATGCGTATATGCATCCCTTTGCTTTCTGTTTTGTCGGACTTGTCTGACAGGACGGTTGGTTGGGATAATTATATATTCATCTTCCGTGGGGCTTTTGGCGTTGCTCGTTTCGACTTACCGGGTAATGCTAAGACCTTCTATTGTGGAACGAGCAAGCGGACTGGCTCCACGATTCTTTTTGTATAATGTTGAGATAATGAATGGCACCTAATGATGCTTAGTATTAATTAAAACATTATATTTAGTATGAAACAAAAAAACTTTAGACTTGTTTGGCTGATAATCGCAGCCATAATGTTGGCGTTTGTGCCGAAAGAGCTGCAGGCGCAAGAGGAAACTCTCGGTGCTTTTACTGTCACCAAGAGCGATGGCGGGGAATGTTCATTTGCAAACAATAAACTGACGGTAACTGCTGGAACGGTGAAAGTCTCGACAACGGCACAGACAAATCAGACTATTGTGTTAGAGGGCACGGCAAAGTTGATATTAGACGGTGTGGATATCAGTACAGTTGCGGCTCCGCCGATAGAGGTTGCAGGGAATGATGCAGTGATTGAATTAGCAAAAAGTACACAGAACACTTTGGAGTCAAAAGCAGCTGATTATGCCGGTATCCATGTACCTGTGGGCAGCAAGGTGACATTCACAGGGAGTGGGGAACTGGAGACTAAAGCTTCAACTTCTTATGTGAATTCTTCATGTGCCATAGGTGGACAACAGAGTGGCAATACCCCCTATTCCTGCGGAACTGTTATTTTTGATTTATACGGAACGATTACGGCACAAGGAGGTGATAGGGCAGCAGGTATTGGCACTTGTAAAAAAATGGATGGAGAAGCAACAGTATTCGGCTCAATTATAATGAAAAATGGAACAATAAACGCGAAAGGAGGAGAGTATGCTGCCGGTATTGGGACTGGTCCTGATGGTGCAGAAAGTTGTGTCAACATTCTGATTGAGGGTGGAACAGTGACAGCAAAAGGATATTATGCATCAGGAATCGGAAATGGATATAAAAGTAAAGCAGTTATGTATATTACTGTGACAGGAGGAGAGATAAAAGGAAGTATCGGCAAAGGAACGAACGCAAAATTATTGGAGCAAGTAATCATCGGTCCTGATGCGACTGTTACAGATAGAGCATCAGGATATACCAACGGTATCGTATTTAGTGGTGACCCTAAAACAGCTACGATGACAGGTAATGTCACTATCCCAGCTGGTGTTACGCTAACCATAGATACCGGAGAGACTCTGACTATTCCTGACGGTCAGACACTAACCATAGAAGATGGAGGTGCTATTATCAATAATGGAGGAACTATAGCCTACAATGGAACTATCAAATATGAGCGCACAAATCTAACTATCGGGAACTACGGCACAATCTGTCTGCCATACGCAGTGGCAGAAAAAAGTGGAGCTGAGTTCTTCAGTATAGCCGACAAGAAGATTGAGGACGGCAAAGTCACTTGGCTGGTTCTTAAAGAAGTTGAAGGTGACTTGAATGCAGGTCAACCCTATATATTCAAGGCAACGGCAGATAAACTGAGCTGCACATACTCTACGGACAATGCCGTGGAAAGCCCCGGTAAAGATAACGGACTGATAGGCAGCTTTGAACAAGTTCAGGTAAGTGACGGCAATTATGTGTTGAAGGACAATGTGATATATAAGTGCAGTGGAGAAAAAGCATGGAACATTGCAGCTAACAGGGCATATATAAATATGGGGGATGTTTCGGAATATAATCCTGATGCGCCATCATCAGCCAACCATGTTGTGAATATGCGTGTGTCGGGTGGCACTACCGGCATTGACGCTGTGCGTACAGAACAGCAGGACGGTGTGTATTACAATATGCAGGGGCAACGTGTTGCCTCTCCCTCACATGGCATATATATTGTAAATGGAAAGAAAGTGATAATGAAATAAAAAAGTTACGGATATGGAAAAGAAAAAGTATGTAGCCCCCAAAATAACTGTGATAGAGATTGACTCCGAGAGTATTTTGGCAGGGTCGTCGCTCAGAGTGGCTGGAGATGATGAAAATCACTTTTCGGACGATGAGCGTTGGGGCGATTAGGAAATCAGCCTGAAAGTAATGATAATCATGCACTTGTGATTTTTTTGTTCTTCGTCAGCTTTACCAGTGACGAAGAACAAATTTTTTTTTGAGGCAATTTTTGCTCATAGTCCAACCCAATAGGGGATATTATACTGACGCTCAGACCGTTAACCACTTTTGTAGTCCAACCC
>ENA-OYXX01000579-OYXX01000579.1-human-gut-metagenome-genome-assembly--contig:-NODE-579-length-16608-cov-7.416118_pt1 | contig 16608 bp, 19 predicted proteins | sample MGYA00243976_ERZ653434 | MGnify/ENA primary metagenome ERZ653434 (study PRJEB26926, sample SAMN06165112) | human gut metagenome | biome: ENVO:00009003; feature: ENVO:2100002; material: ENVO:00002003...
CTACACGTAAGGAGTCGTCGGCAGCGTCAGATGTGTATAAGAGACAGATGTAGAACCACACAATAAATTTGACATGTGAATAATCTATGGACAATATATTTCTCTATCAGTAAATCAATCCACCAAAGATTCATATTCCTAACGTTTATTGAGGTGATTTCAATATCGAACAGTTGTAATCAGTGAATTTACCCCTTTGATGAATGATATTGGCTTCATTTTAGGCAACGGACACAACAAGTGTAAACAAAGTTGCTATGATTCCGCCTAAATGTCCGGATATTAGAAATTTCTGCATCTAATTGATAATATGGTATATAGGTTTTTATAAGTTAAGAATTATTAAATGAATCTGTTTCTATAAATACATAATATTTTGTACATTTGCAGTCGGGAAATATACTCTTAATGTATAATTAACACACCAATGACTATGTAAGGGATTTATTAATTTAAAGATTTCTAATGGTGAAAGTAAATAAGATATTAGTATCGCAACCCAGACCCTCATCGGAAAAGTCGCCATATTTTGAGATGGCTGCCAAATATGGTGTAGAGATCGTGTTCCGACCTTTTATCAAAGTAGAGGGTTTCAGTGCCAAAGATTTCAGACAGCAGAAGGTCTCGATTCTTGAGCACTCCGCTATCATATTTACCGCAAAGACAGCTATCGACCACTTCTTCCGTCTGTGTGAGGAGATGCGTATCAGCATACCTGATACAATGAAATATTTCTGCACCAGCGATTCGATTGCCAACTACCTGCAGAAGTACATCATATTCCGTAAAAGGAAAGTATTTTCTGCTCAAACTGGCAAGTTTCTTGATTTATTACCATACATATTTAAACACAAAAAAGAAAAATACCTGCTTACCGTATCGGATGTAAACAATGGTAATGAAGCAGCAATGTTAAGCGACAATAATATCAACTACACGCGTGCCGCCATGTACCGCACTGTAAGCAACGATTTTACAGAAGGGGAAGTCTTTGACTATGACATGCTCGTGTTTTTCAGCCCTCAGGGAATAGAATCTCTATTGAAGAACTTTCCAGACTTCGAGCAGAGAAACATCAGAATTGCCACTTTTGGAGAGGCGACCGCACAGGCGGTGAGAGATGCCCACCTACGGCTTGATGTTTCCGCTCCCTCACCGGAAGCACCATCAATGGCCAGTGCCCTCGATATTTACCTTTCAGAAACAAATCCTATCGAATGTGACTAAAGATAATCAACCCACCAGAGACCCCGTATATCTGATGGGTTGATGTTTTTGAATTGTTGTCTGAATAAGACAGCGACTGCGTTAATCTAATCCCAGTCGTCAAAATCATCAGGGGTCAGCTCTTCGTAAACGACCGGAGTCGTGCTTTTTGGAGGAGTGTCTTCATCATCTTCATCTTTATGACAGTGACAGTCTGTGTGGTGACAGTCACATTCTTCCTGATCATTTAATGTTATGTATATCTCTTGTTCCATTTTGGTATATATTTATTTGTTTAACGTTTACTTCAATTCAATCTGAAAGCTCAATTATAAGTCCGGAATCATCCGGCATATTCAAGGAGTAAATTCCACACAGCAATGATGTGACATATACTCCCAGCCAGTACAAAGAAATGGGAAACGGAGTGCATGAACCGCCGGTTGTTGAAACTATAAAACACAGCCACTATAATGTAACAGGCTCCTTCTGCCACTATCCATGTTATTACATTCATACCTACAGCTTCGACAAGCGGTATGAACGCAACAAGTACGGCCATTCCCATACAGATAAAACCCACTGTTTCCAAATTGCTATGTTCCTTCAATCTTATAAAACACACAATAGTTCCAATTATTGCGCACATCCATACAAAGACAAACATTACCATATTCCCGCAGAGCCACAAGAAATACCGGAGAATAACTCACCGCTATATGCCAATAGATGGCAGCATGATCCCATTGGCGCAACCGCTCTTTCCATCTGTTGCGACGTAACGTGGCATGGTATACAGTAGATGCAATATAAGAACTAAGCAGTCCAAAGACATACAACAGAACACCAACCGTTGCCCAATGATTGTCTATTCTGAAACAGGCAACAAGCAATATGGCTCCTGCGATCAGTCCCATGATGATACCGGCAGCATGAGACCATGAGTTCCATTGTTCCTCACTTTTTGTGTATTGTATGGTCATTGCATAGGTTTATCAATCTGTTGTTTATATATGATTCTTAATAAAATGCAAAATTACGCGTTTTAATTCAAACTGCCATTGTGCCATATCATAATTTTCTTTATAATCTTTATCCTGAAGATTTTGGCATCCCGCTTTTTCTTAATAATTTTGCGCACTGATTTGCAGATGGTTAACCCTCCTGTGGAATGTGACATTTATATGAACCCGAACATATTAAATATCATTTTTGCCTGTGTGATAGCAGTGCTGTTAAGCAGACTGTCTTTTTGGCGTCGCAAAGTCGCCGAATCTGCTTTCGTGTCCGCCTTGTCCGCTCATACCCCGGAGAAAAGGGATTACTACTGTCGGCTGGCAGTATTGGCCGGTCATAAAGATGCCTGTAAGATGTTCTACTTCTCCAACATCTCATTTTTCGAGGACTATCAACCGTTAAAACCATTCAAGTTACATGGAATTAAGATGGTGTTTTATGGGCATTATTATCCATTCAGATATAACATCCTACTCAATGATGAACAACGGAAATTCTGTCAGTCATTGTATGATTTCAAGAGTGGTGATGCTCATGGCATAGACTTTTTCAAAGGGTGCCTTTCCTTGTTAAATATGGACGATGGGAAGTATCATGTGATGTTCATGCCATGCAGCAATGACATCAAATACCTTCAACGGTTCAAACGGCTGAACTGGTATATCTGTACCAATAGACGTAATCTCACATCAGGATTATATGACATAGATATATTTGAACCACGGGACAGTCTGCACTCGTCCAAAGGACGTGATAACCGTATCCTGAAAAAGAACTATCGCATCACCCGGGACATCACGGACAAGCGTATCATTATTGTAGATGATGTGCTGACGACCGGGCAAAGCGTAAAGGATTTCAAGGCTGAAATAGAGCGTCAGGGAGGCAAGGTCGTGGCCGCTGTTTTCTATGGCAAGACTGTCTCAAAACCTCGCCTGACATTCGTGAGATTCTATGTCTGGGGAAGCTATATTTCAAGAGAGTTCGCACGGTTACTAACCCCGTCGAAATAATGCGCTGGATTTGATTCAACGATAGTATTCTTAATACAATAATGCCGACTTTCCACAAGCCGGCATTACTTTTAAGTCATGTGTCATTACACAAAAATGAAAAAGCAGTTTATTCAATCAGTCAAGCCTATAGAACAACTCGACAGCGACTTGTCTGTTAGCAGGGATAGGCGAATATTTATCAATGCCTCCTTGAGCAACGACTTCCATTCGGTTTGCGGACAAGCCCCGTTGTACCAATAGAGAATGAACATAATCGGCTCTTGAAGCACTTAATTCTTTGTTTTTATTGGCCTCTCCTGTTGAAGAATCCGCACTTCCGATTATGCGTATGCAAAGGTCATGTTTCTTTGCAACGCGGGCAATTTCATCAAGATTTACAAGCTGGGATTGGTCAGTGAAATTCGATGTTCCAATCACAAAAAAGAAATGGATCGGGAAGCCTATGCACTCATTGTCGGCAAGAGCCTTATTGGTATTGCTATTATGAGAACGATGTTTGTTTGAAGACCGTTTTGAAAAGTCCGTACCTTGCTTGTTATCGGTATGTTTTCCTTCTGGATTGTTGGTCTGTCTGTTCATTCCAAGCCTTCTTCGCAGGGAGTTCAATCCGCTGTAATCATTATGTGGCACATCGGAATAGCCGGCCATGTCACCATCAAAATTTGCATCTGGAATCTTTGACTTGTATTTGTCAAGCAGCCCTTCGATGGCAAGAATTTTCCTCAATTCCGCCGCCACTTCCACGGATGTCTCATACTTCTTTTTAAGGGCACGTTCCCGACTTTCCAGAACCGCGATATAGTCTGCCATACGATGGTTCTGATTTATGTAAGGCTCCGCATCCACAATCTTTTTCCAGCCTGGCTTCCCAAAAGAGAATGACAGGCCGGCAGATAGATTGAACAGGTTGTCGCCAAACTCACGGGAATCGCCACGGCCGTCAAAATCCTTGAATGTGGTGGTGCCGCCAAGTTCCATTGTAAGGCGCAATCTGTCTGAGATACGGTATTGTCCGGCAATACCATAAGAGAATGCAAAAGGGTTCTTGTCATTGAAGTCATTGTGCAACAGCCCCAGTCCGGCATAAGGGATGATACTCCAGCGAAGGCTGTTGTCATCACGGAACAATGCGGATGTCAGGTTCCACATGAGATCCGTATGATAGTTCCTGTAGGTATGTGACGCGTTCTCTGAATCCTTGAACGAGAACCCCTGAAACACCATCCGGCTGCCGACAGACGGAGTGAACCATTTTCCCACCGATACTTGCATTACGGGCTTCATCCGGCCGAACAGATCATTGCATCCTATGGGTGAGCCAATAAATGAGGATACTCCACCGGACACGTTTACAAACCAGTTGTCCTTCCAACTGCCGGAATGAATCGCGCCATTGACATAGGTCGGCTCCAGTTCCTCGAAACCACTTACGGTAAATATCCGTTGTGCATGACTGTATAGCGAGTCTTTCGTGTTCACGACGGTCGCATTTGCATATATGGAAACAGTCACGGCTACAATAAAGAAAATCTTTTTAATCATGATGTATGATGCGTTTGTTTTGAGTGCAAAATAAGTGTACAAAATCCTGTTACTAAAGCGATATGGAATAATTGTTTTTGAAATTACAACTTGTTAATAGTAAGCGGAAATATCGGACTATATTTCGGACTAACAGTATTATTTCCTGCGGACATTCTTTCCTCCCGCAGGACGCATCATGCGGTGCGCCTGAAAAAGACACCGACGTGCCCATGCCCGGTCATCTTCATCATCCTTACGTCCCCAAGGCAGGTCACTGCTTGTGCCTCCACCGCCATTATTCTTGGCAAAAGTGGTAGCCATATCGACATAGTTTGCATATAGGAATACCGCACATTTCAGGATGTGCTCACCTTGCTCCGCCATGCTTTTCAGCAATGAGTCATCGAAGATTTTTTTAGCTTCAATCCCCAGCTCAGGCAACCGGATTTTGAAGTCCTCCAATATGTCAAACATGAGTGCATCCGCCAGACGGAAACGTATCTGTTTCTCCATGTTGTAAGATGCGTTTCTAAGTTCCGTCCGATAGTCCTCTGTCTTCTTTCGGGACTCGTTCTCGATCTCTTTCAGTTCAGACAACTTGGCATCGGCGACTTTAAGTTTCTCTTGTTTGTCCGCCAGATTGACGATCACCTTCTGAAGCTCGAAATCGAGATTCCGGATTTTCTTTTGAAGTTCCTCACTGTTGCCGTTCCCTTCACGGAGGTCAGATGTGAGCTGTTCAATCTCATTCTCCAGGTCGTTCTTTTTCTGATCGAGATTGGCTATCATTGTGGACAATCCCTTGACCCGTTTTTCCGCAAACCGTATATCTGCATGGAGCTGTTGCAACAACTGCGAGTTTTCCTCAATCTGCTGCTCCAAGGTGGTACATTCCCGGCTTAGTTCGCGCCGGTATTCCTCAGTGCTGCGATGCCTTGCCCCAGTCTCATGGATATTGTCTCCACGGTCAAGCCCCCACTTCTTGTTTACGGCGGCAAGCTCGTCATGGAGCCGGGTGATATACTCTTTGGTCGCATAGATATTGCCTCCGAAAATCTTGTTGAAGGAGAATTTGTTGGACACCTTGTCGATGGGCAGGATGGTGGCGTGAATGTGCGGGTTCTTCTCATCGAGATGTACAATAAAGGCAGTGATGTTTTCCTCGCCCCATTTGTCACAAGAGAATCTGTACATATCCAACGCCCACTGTTCTATCTCCGGCATCCGTTTGAGACCCGGATTGGGAACCCCGGCAGAGGTGTCTATTTTTTGATTTCCAAATGCCAGCTCAAGCATCCTTTCGGTGCTGCCTCCGAAGATGATGTTCACCACGGTGCGGAACTTCGGTTCTTTCAATCCTTCATTAGGGTCTTTTATGCCACGCTGACGCAAGTCTTCTGCCATGCGTTGAGGAATTGTCTTTGACTTATCGACCGGCACGATTTTTCCGCCACGGGCGATTTCAAAATTGAGGGAGGCCCTGGACGGATCATAATTCCCGTGCTTCACCGCCCACTCCCAGCCTTTGTCGGTCCAGTTGCGCTGATGTTCGTCGCTTTGCCCTACGCTTATGCCTTTGCCGGGCTTCAGGTCCATGACCTGCTTGGTAACTTTTGCCATATATTTTTCGATTAAAATTTCAACAGCTTGCTGCCGTCTTGACGGTTTCTGCATCCTGGACTTTAGGACAGGTGCGTATTAGGCTACGTGATGGAATCACTACCCTCAGAAACGGGCAAGCCCGTCGTATCCTCAAGGCTGCTCCCCAAGGGGCGTATAACAGGCATGAGTATAGGGTAAGTGGTTTCAGGGAACCCGTAAAACAGGATGCGGATGATGTGCGCTCCATGCACGCATCAGGTATCAGAGGGCACGGTCTGACGCGGTGAGCTTATAGACTGTGCGGAATTGTTGCCGAGGAAAGGGAAATAATAACCGGCTATCTTCTCGAAGTATCTGCGGGCTTCCGGTGGTTCTATCCCAAGCAGGTTCACGATACATTGGGAACCTGTGTCGGGCATGAGTCTGAGACCTGAGAGGGCGAACAGTTGCAACAGGCAGGTCAGGTTCTGATTGCAGTACTTGTGGAACAGGCAGGACAATGCTGTTTCCACTTCCGGATTTTCTGGGATAAGGTTGCTGTTTTGCAGGATAAGATGCGCGACAATTTTATGAAGACGGGAGCCTGTCCGGTCTGTGTCATCTGCTGTTTTTTCTGTCAGCAGTGACTCTATCTCAGTGTCGGACTGTACCCACTCTTTGACCATTTCATCGACTGCGATGTAGCCACAAAGCCATCGGTTGATTCTCAGCTCGTCCTCGGTCAACGGCTGTGAGTACGAGGGTTCTTCTCCGATGGAGAGCCGGTTGAAGGTGATGATTGAGAGCTTTGCCTCGGAGCGTAGTTGGATGACACCGAGTTTCTCCAGTGTGAGCAGAAAGTTCTTCACGGTGCCACGGTGCCATCCCCATGCCTCCGCGAGTTTCGTGACCGCCACAGCAAGCTGATGGTTGAGCAGTGTCTCGTTGTGCCCGTCATGCTGGTATGTCCGCTGTGCGCCATGTGCCGTCCTGTCCAGCAGATCCATAAACGCATCCATTTTTGAATAGCGTCTGTCTTCCTTTGGAGACAGGTATTCGAGCAGTTCCCTGTCCGCGATAATCCGGTATGCGCTTTCGTTAATATTCATATTTCAATGTGTTATTTTTGTTGATTGCCCGCTTGTTCCTCTGATGTTTTTTCCGGTAGGTCTGATACATGACCGGGCATATACCGGGCGCAATGATACTTGATGAAAAACGAGGCCATGTCTTCTATCAGATTATGCCGTGTGTGACGGTTTGTCCAGGCATCCAGAATGGTTGCCGATGGATAGAACATTGCCCCAAGCATAAGAACCGCCAGGACAGTTCCGAACATGAAACAATGAGGGGCGGCGATGATGCCACAGACGACCAGTGATACGATAAAGAAATTCAGTCTGTCCTGAAGGAAATGGAATATCCGCTCCGACATCTTCTCTGAGATCAGGATGAAACACATGGCAGTGGATATCATCACATCGTAATGGCAATGAAAGATGGAGAGATAATAAAAATGCTGTACCATCAATACTGCAAGGAGCATCAGACGGAAGCATTTTCTGAACTTGTCAGAGAGTGCCATACGCAGATAGAAAGGGTACATGGAAATCCGGTATTTCGGACTGTAAATGACAGCTCCGGCCATGAACATAAGCAGGTTGAGCGAATAAAGAATTTTAATAATCATGTGTTAATGTATGTTTAAAAATTATTCTTCAAGTTCAAGATTAATCAGCCGGTGTGAAGCCAACAGGATAACCGCTTCCGCGTCTGAACGGGTAAGATTATTTGTCATGAACCGCTGTTTGAAAGACCGGTTGCGTTTCAGTTTGCGCACCGCCCTGTCAAGCATATACTCAGGAATCTTCCATGTGTGTCCGCGAGGGAAACCGTTGTTCGGGACCTTGACGACAAGTGTGAGCACCCGGCAGGACACGGCAAACAATTCACCAGAGACATGCACGGTGAACACTTCGGTCTTCTGACTGTCAAGCACGTCAATCCATGTGCGGTACAGACGTATCAGGTATATGAGACAGCCGTATGTCTGCTCGTTCATTCTCTTCTCCGGAATAGATGCTCTCAGAAGAAATTGCGGAGCAGTTCCTCTTCGGTACGGCTGTATGCGAACTCTCCATATCTGCCCAGTTTCTCAAGCTCCGTCCGAAGCTCCGTCACCATCGTTTCCAGTGAATCGTACAGGGTCACGTTGAGCGTGTCACATTTTATATCTCCGTCGGCAAGGGCGTTCATCTTGTACATCTTGCCGTAATGGGGATTGGAATAGGCGCAGCATTTCTGTCCGAATGTCGTGTCGGTGGTCGGGATATGATGGTACAGCAGTACCAGTTCCTGTTGGTTCTCTATCTCATCCAGCAGGTCTTCCATAGGGTAAGTAACGGGAAGCGAGAATGTGAGCAACGCGCTGTCCTCGTATATCTCCGCGCCTTGGAACCCGGAAGGCAATATAAGCTCCGGCATCTCCAATGACGTAAGGGTAATGAAGCGTTCGATATGTTCTTTGTTCATGATAGGTCGTTGTTAAACTTATTTGTCGGGATAGGAAATACGGGTCTTGATGAGCGTTGAAGGCAAGGTTTCCACATCTATGGGGAACCGGCTGCCCGGAAGTTTCTTTGGGGCTTTTCCGGTTTCTGCGGCTATCGACTCAAGAAGTTCAAGCTGCTCCTGGTCAAGCAGGGAATAGGAAAACTCGTCGATGATAATCCAGGGCTGGAGTATCATCCACAGATAGGCTGTCTGTTGATTGGCATCCGTGAGTTTCAGGGTGCGTATGTCCTCCAGACATTTGTGTGAGTTCTGTATGACACGCCGGTTCTGCCGGATGGTAAGGATCAGCACGATTTCCGCTTTTGTGAACATGGGAGTATGACCTGCGGCAAGGTTGAACATGCGGGTGGTGAGTAACTTCGATTTTGAGGAGATGCTTTCCAATGAGAAACCGCCGAGGGTCGGAAGATGCTTGAGAAACGAACGGAACGCCACATCCTCGTCATGGAGGAAACGGAACACATCCTGTTTGGAGTTAAAGCCTTTGTCTATGGCATCATCGAGTATGCGCTCATAGCGTCTGATGATTGCCCGGTCGTTCCCGGCAAAGACCGGGGCTGTGCCTGCCTTGTCATAAAAACGGTGTACCGATGCGATCAGACTGTCGGAAACGGCATCTTTCTCTACATCGTCAAGAGCGGACAATACAGAGAGGTAATCCGTGTAACTGCGGGGGCGGCTGTCAACCATGTTCTCCATGCAGACCGAGATGGAGTCATTGAGCGCGGCAAACCGGATGGAATAGTCGGTTTCCGCATCGGTCGCATTACGGTCGATACATCTCCTGACGGAGTCTCCGGTCGTATGCCACTCCTTTGTCAATGATATCAAGTCCGCAGTCGATACTCTTTTCTTTCCGCCTGCCTTTTTCAGGAATGACGCATAATCTACGAGAGCTTCATCCGGAGTGTCGTACCGGAAGGTGTCATTGCGGGAGCATCCTGTCAATCCGATAAGCACTGCTGTCAGAACGGCTATGAATGTCCGATTTTTACAAAGGTGCGTGCCTGCTGTTCCGCCCTGTCCGGGCTTGAGTATCGTCTGTCCGGACGAATGTCGTTTCCTGCGTATCCGCAAGCGTCTGAATGATATGTTTTCTGTCATTGCTAATGATATTTTTCCGCAAAGGTATGGCCGTAAAAGTGATATTACGTGTGGCGTAATTCATCTTTACAAATCATTATACAATCGGACAGAATAGAACATTTACACAACTGCTTGTTAGTTATTTAACGGATAATTGTTGATGCAGAAAATTTATTTTCACCCATGTTCGCATTTTGGGAGGAACATTAACGGAAATGCGCAGATTTAGCCCCATCGTTCTGTTTTCTGCCGGTAACGCATGATGATGGTTCCGTTATAAAAGAATACGGACAGTTTATTGTCCGGCTATACACATAAATCCTGATAATGTACGATTGTATTCCGATTATTTTTATTATATTTGCAAGCAAAAATCGGACTATATAAAATTGCACAATGGTAAAATTCGGATATGTGATGCGGTTCGTCAATTATGATGAAGCGGACAATGATATGGAATGGATGAAGCGTTTCGGCTGCACCGACATCGGAGAGGATGTGCCTTCTCCGACAAAACTCCGCCCGCAATGGGACCGGCTGATGGGGTCTCTTGATTGTGGAGATGTACTTGTGGTGCCGAAGCTGAGTCATGTCGTGACGAAGACGTCCGCATTGACTTTCTTTCTGGAGTTCTGCAGAATAAAGGGGGTGCGGCTCATCTCGATACATGACCGGATTGACTCCGGGAATGAGCTGTTCCCTGAGACAAGGGTGTCGGATGTCCTGACGACCATAGCCATGCTTCCCAAGGAGATAGACAGCATACGGAGACTGGACGGATCGCACCGGAGAGCCGGGAAGCGGATGAAGGTGCTGTCCCCGTCGGCACATAACCGGGCGGAGCGGAATGCGTTGGTGGCAAATATGTATAAAAGCGGGCACAGCATAGATGAGATAAAAAAGGCAAGCGGCTTTTCAAGCCGTGGGTCGATATTCCGGGTTCTCAATGAAACTGGAATAAAGTTAAACAGGAGAAAACATCCTAAGAAATAGGACGGATATAAGGGGAATGGGTTGTGTGTCTTATTGAAAAAGGTTCCCCTATAGGCACAGGCAGGGTCTGCCCCTGCCTGTGTTGTCTTATGCAAGATAGCATGACGCATCTTCGCATTCCGGATTGGGAGTGACCAGCCGTGCGACTTCATCAACCGTGTGCAGTCTGCGCCAACCATTATACAGGCGTTCGTCATTCACTGACAAGAGGGAAAGACGGCAGTCGTCCACACCGTCACGGCTCCGGGTTGAGTCGAAAGTTATCTCTATGCCGTTGTCATAGGTGAGGTAAAGCGAGGTATAGTTGAATGATACAGACGGACGCTCCACTGGATTGTTCGTATTAAAATATCCTGTCGCCAACAGGAGCTGTTCCGCGAACCGTATGGCTTCAGGGGCAAACTTTTCCATTGCCGACCTTACAGGATTTTCGTCATAGCCGTTTCCAACAAAATTAAACGGAAGCACGCGGTTTCGGTAGGTCAGCATGAATGTCTTGTGCGTTTTCTCTTTGACCGGCAAGCGTGTGGCAAGGTATTCCTCTTTGGTGACGGTGTAGCTATCCGTCATTCCCTCGTCCATATAGATATAGTATGCCCGTTTCGCTCGTCTGCGTTTCCCGTCATACACCTTTTGCTCTTCGGTATCCATGCGGTTATAGCGTTGGTGAGGAACGCTCTTTAAGGCATTGACGAATGTCGGAGTTTTGCAGTACCCAAATTTTTCTGCAAATTCGGGTACTGTTCCGATAAAGTTATAACCTTTCCAATTATACTTTTTCATAGGTATCACTTATTAATAATGATAGTCCAAAACTCCACCGATATACAGTAATGTGCCCTCCTCAAGTTGGCATACGCTTCGCATAAATTCTGCCGAATGGTCGGCATAGCTGGTCAAGTTCTCACTGTCATCGTAAAAGAGAGTGCCGAGGTCAAGGGGATTAAGCAATGCCTTTTTCAGTTGGTACATCGGTCCGATGCTGTTCAGTACGTTATCTGTAGTGATTTGGGACGCTTTATCTTGGATGAGTTTCAGCCATTGTTCTTTCCACTCTTCTGCGCCACCGTTGTAACGGATGGTGTTGTCGTCCATGAGTGTGAACATCCCGGATGGCAACCACTCGTTTACAAGTCTGTTGATACGGTCTTTCCGCTCGTCATCGTCTATCTCGGAGCAGTAATAAATTTCACGGCATTCCCATGTACATACGTCATCTTCTGTGAGATAATTCTCTTTTTCAACCTTTTCGGTTGTGATTTGAATGATTGTTGAGTGCATAGTCGTTATTATTTAGATTTCGATAAAGTTGTAAAAGTCCACTATGGTAAAGTCCTCGCCTGTAAAATCGGCAAGTGACTTGAGTTCCTCTATGCCATTGCAATAGAAGAATATGCGGTCATCTTCGCTCTCTATTATTTCAGAGGACAGTTTGATTATCACGTTTTCCGGACTGCATGGTTTCTCTGCATCCGTCCACACTATGTCACAGGAAGCATACAGCGGTTCTCGCTTATGTTCTTTCAGATATTCCTTATACTGATGTTCTATTGGTATTTTGACGGCATCTACATCTGAAAGCACGACATAGTTCTTGCAGTCATAACAATAGCCATTGGCAAAAGAGTTTTCATAAAAAGTTACCCAGACCTTACCATTCGGATTAACCATAGCCTCACAAGCGACATTGGTTCTGCCACATTTTGTACATATTACACACATAAGTCATTAAGTTTTATTTCCCTCCCATTGACAGCCCTTTGGACTTTCCGGTCGGGATTTGATTTTACTTGCAATCCGGACTGCGAGACAAGGCAATAAGGACAAGGAATTTGGCATGAGATTTACGGAATACCCGGTTTGGACACAAAACGGGAAGCCTGCCGGAAAATGAGTGTCAAATAGTACGGCGGTACTTGGGCAATTTGCCGTCGCAGTAACTTCGCATAGGAAAAATAAAACCGACGGAACGACCATGCCTGCCAGAGAAACGATATAACTGATTGAGATTTAAATAAAGAAGGGGAAATATGCGCAGATAAAATGAGGGTTGCTGTGCTTTTATGTCAGGTCAGATGCAATAATAAATGGATAAGATGATTTATACAATATAGGGTTATAATCCAATTCGCAAAATATTCGGGCAATTTATGCGGGACGCGTACAAGAACCCTGAATAATCGTTAAATTTGCGACAGGATATGACTATCATTCACAATATAAGTAATTAATCCAAGGTTAATGCTATTTAATATGTCTTACAAAAGATTGCTTTATTATCTGATTTTTCTTATCACAGTCACATCTTGTGTGGATGATAAGAACGCGGATACGCCACCACCCAGTCTGCCAACCTCTATCTCCGGAACATTACCGGTGATGTATATCGAGACGGAGAACCATAAACCCATAACGTCCAAGACTGAGTATCTGGACGCTACATACTGGCTTGACCCATTAAATAATACGGATATTGAGCCTCTTGGATCAGAAGAAGAGCCATTGGCAATGCAGATTCGTGGTCGCGGACACTCATCATGGAAGGGAGAAAAGAAGCCTTACAAGATAAAATTTGCGCAAAAGACATCTGTCATGGGGATGCCCAGGAACAAGCATTTTGCGTTGTTGAAACCTACGGAGAATACCGTTGCAGGATTCTGCTTGAGCAGATTGATGGGTATGGTGTGGACACCAAGTTTTCGTCCGGTGGAGGTCGTGCTCAACGATGACTACATCGGTCTGTATTTTCTAACAGAAACCATCCGCATAGATGATGATCGGGTGAATATCTATGAACAGAAGGACCGGGAGACAGATCCTGCTCTGATTAATGGGGGCTGGCTTGTCGAGGTAGACAATTATCATGATGAGTGTCAGATTACAATTCCGGAAAATAGTCGATGGAATCTGACACTGCGTTATCATTCTCCGGAAGATTTGTCGGCCGTTCAGTTGCAATGGCTGACAAATGAGTTCAATTCTATAACTAAAGCCGTTTACTCCTCTAATAAGACATCAACAGAATGGGAAAGGTATATTGATGTGGTAAGCATGGCGAAATTTTTCATTTTACAGGAAGTGATGGATAATCCGGACGGTTTTCATGGCAGTTTCTATCTGCATAAAGATTTGTATGACGGGGCGAAATGGGTAGCAGGTCCGGTCTGGGATCTGGTCTGCTACAACAGGGAGAAAACCGACTACACATTCCGCATGAAAGTCCATTATACCTTCACCCCACATTGGATTGGCGAGATTATCCAATATGAAAATTTCTGTAATGCGGTAGGTGCTGTTTGGGATGAAGTATATCCGGATAAGCTATCGGAGATATATGGATACATTGATGATATGGTTCTTCCACTGGCAAGTGCATGGGAATGTGATTGCAAACGGTGGAAAGATGATCCGAGTCAAACCGCTGAGTTCAGGGCAGAGCGGATAAAGAACGCATTGAGCCGTAACATAGAGTGGTTCAACAATCATTTGCCGGTGCCATCATCGTCATCTGCCCAGTCTGTGGATAAGCAAGTATGTTCAGAGTAAAGTTTTATAAAAAGGCATGACGGTATCTGTGGAAATATCGTCATGCCAGAGAATAAAATAGGATTAAGGCATAGCCATGATAATGGCTCGTACAACAGCGGTCGCCTGATAAAAAGGGAACAGCTATAACAGGGGGATGCGCACACAACGAACCGTCTGTGCCGTGAAGACGCAGACGGTTTGTCTTGTAGGTTGGTGCGGGTCGCTTAATCCTTATCTATTCCTATAAAGGCATCATCATTGATTAAGGCATAGTAATAACCATTGAGACAGTCCTTGTATTCTTTTGAAAATCCGGCACTAACATCTCCGGTCTTACAGTAACCGTCATCGTGGTCGGCAATCTCCAGCCACAGTGTACCCTCGTAGCCTTGAAAGGGGAAACGGCTTGAGCGGAACGGGGTGCGTGAGCGTAATGCCTTGCGGAACGCTGCGACCTCGCAGGGTGCATACCGCTCGATACATTTGAGCGTGATAACCTGTCCATCGACACAACAGCCTGTGGTGAGCCGGTTTTCATAGCAACCCTTTGTAATATCCGCTTTCAGGCATTTGCGGACAAATGCGCTGGGAAAGGTCGCTTTTGAGGCATAGCGGATGTATTTCTGCACCTTGCGCTGTTCGGTTTCCGTTTCTTCACATGGGCGAAGTTCCGTCCATGATGATACCGTTTCAGCGGAAATGGCATATCCTCTTTTCTTTGAACGAGCCTTGAAACGGCAGATACAGCCGTCAGATGAGACAAAGAGCCTTTCTTTTTTGGTAATGCCGTTTATGGTTACAAGGAAGTTACGATTGCAGGAGTGCGGTTGTTCCTTTATGATTTTGAGTGCTTCTTGATAGTCCATATCGTGAGGTATTGATGTTCATGTTAATTGTCCGCACAGCTGAACAGTCGTTCTAACTGGGCTTCGCAAAACTTCTCGTATTCCGCTTTATCGGTTCCGCTCTCAATGGCTTCGTCAATTACGGTTCCGAGTTCGTCAAAGCACACTTCATCTTTGACAAGGGTTGTTTCGTCTCCATTCTGAAGGTAGATTTCGTAATAGTCATCCCCCTCGTTCAGTGCGATGATTACGTAGCCTTTGTGAAGCCTGCCATTGACCTTGAATTTCACCGCTGACATTTCTTTATGTTTGGTGGCGATGAAGGGTTGCTGTATACCCCACGATAACAGGACTGGCGGTTGAACGGATGCCAATAATTGTCTTACTGCGGTGTCTGCATTTCGCATGATACGTTCTTTATCCATATAGCTGAATTTAATTTGATGATTTATATTTCTCCCTTTGTTCGGTCCCTTTCACCGGAACCGTTTTGGAGTTTTACGGATGCCTCTCACGGTTATCGGAGAAGCCGAATACGACGGTTTTTCGAGGAAATTACGCTCTGGAAGAGGAAGAATTTTGAGAAATGCACTTCAACCCGGCGGATCAGGCGCGATAGCCGAACTTTGCATCCGGTAAAACCAAACCGGTGATGGTGTTGGGATGATGGATGGAACGTTGGAAACGGGATATAAGAGTAGAGCCAATAATAGTGGATTTCCTTGTCTGCTACAAGAGATATTTAGTAAAACAAACTACAATCTCACTATTAATCATTACCTTTGTACTGATTACAACAAATAAGAAGGAACTGATATGAATTGCCAACTTAAATATTGGTGTATGATATTACTTCTAATGCTCTGTGCCTGTTCCTCGCATAGCAGTGTTGACGGGTGGTATCCGGTTGGTGAGTATCCTGACAATTCTATTACAGGAAAGCCGTTGGTGACGACCAAAGACTTTGCTGATGTCGTGATTGTCAGAGATACATTCATTATTGATGGTAATAAGATAAATCAAATGCTGATTAAAGGGCGCGTAAAAGCAGATAAATTACAGCATTGGGCAGATGGAACAGAACGATTGATTGGCAAAAGGCTCGGCTTCGTATATAACGACTCTGCAATAACCGCGCCACAGGTCAACGCCCGTATCGAAAGTGGGTTATTCCAAATCTACAGCCCGGACACAATACTTCTAAAAGACATCTATAACTCAATAAACTGTCTCTTATA
>ENA-OYXX01000580-OYXX01000580.1-human-gut-metagenome-genome-assembly--contig:-NODE-580-length-16517-cov-5.735816_pt1 | contig 16517 bp, 14 predicted proteins | sample MGYA00243976_ERZ653434 | MGnify/ENA primary metagenome ERZ653434 (study PRJEB26926, sample SAMN06165112) | human gut metagenome | biome: ENVO:00009003; feature: ENVO:2100002; material: ENVO:00002003...
TGGGTTTCCCGCGCACACCCTTCCTTACCGTCGCGGAGAATTTACCACTTTATTGACAGTCACATCCGGCGGGCACAGAGTGTGTCCGCCGGGGATCGGATGGAGTTGCCTGCAAATGGAGATCACGTCTTGTAAATGCCGCCGCCTACAAATTCCCGCATCAGGGAGGTCTGGGGTACGTCATCTGCCGGGACTGGCAGGAAGTAGTCCAGGAATTTCAGGAGCCGCTTGGCTTCCAGATATTCGTCGCTGCCCCGGGGGACGCCGAACAGCAGCGGCTGCACATAGGGCTTCAGCAGGGCAGTTTCGTAAATGAGGGAGGAGTTGAACACCGTATCGGCGCTGTCCTGATAGGGGAAGATGTTCTGTTCCTCGCCCCGGCGGACGGAGGGCCACATTTTGATGGTGGCCTGAGCACCGTAGCCCCGGGTCCGGGCGTCCCGTTCAATGCGGCGGAGCAGCCGGGCGTCGGTGGTGGGAATGCGGTTGTGATCGTCGATATTCAGGGTGGTCAGGCAGCTGATGTAAATTTTGTACTTGCTCTCCTTAGGCAGAGAGTGGGAAAATTCGTCGTTCAGGCAGTGGATGCCCTCGATCACCAGTACGTCGCCGTCTCCCAGCGTCAGCTTTTCACCGTTGTATTCCCGGACGCCCTTTTTGAAGTTGAAGGTGGGCATATCCACCGTTTCGCCCTTCAGCAGACGGCTCATATCGCTGTTGAACTGCTCCACGTCCATAGCGCCCAGTCCCTCAAAATCGTACTGGCCGTTGGCATCTCTGGGGGTGTCCTCCCGGTTGCGGAAGTAGTTGTCTGTGGCGATGGGATGGGGCCGCAGGCCGCAGGCCATCAGTTGGGTGGACAGGCGGTGGGAGAAGGTGGTTTTGCCAGAGGAGGAGGGACCGGCGATCATCACGAAGCGGACGTCCTTCCGCCGTGCGATCTCCTCGGCAATGTCACCCACTCGCTTTTCCATCAGGGCTTCGTGGGCCAAAATCAACTGGGTGGCGTTGCCTTCAGCAATCATGTCATCCATCTCCCCTACGTTGGAGATATACATGGCGGCGGAGCGATCCTCGGCGTCATGCATGGCCTGAAACACCTTCATAGAGGGCGTGAACTTACCTACCTGCTCCGGTTCCTCCAGCGACGGCAGGCGGAGGATGAAGCCATCCTCAAACAGCTCCAGAGCAAACCACTGAAGATAACCGGTGTCCGGTACCATGTAGCCGTAGAAATAGTCAGTGAAGCCGTCCAAAGTGTAAAGGTTGACCCGGGAGCTGATGCGGTATTTCAGGAGCCGGGCCTTATCCTCCATGCCGTTTTCTGTCAAAAAGGCCGCGGCGTCTTCGATATCCACAGACTGCTTTTCAATGGGCAGAACCTGACGGACCAGCTCCCGCATCCGGTCCTCGATCCGGTGCAGCAGGGTGTTATCCAACGTGAAGCTGCCTCTGGCCCGGCAGAACAGAGCGTTGCTCAGGGAAAATTCCACCCGGACGTGCTCCACCTGCTCCCGGCCTACCACGTCATAAAATGCCTTGAGCATCAGAAGAATGGCGCTGCGCTCATAGGTCTGGCGGCCCGGCTTGTCGGCGGCGGTGACCATGGAGAGGGAGCAGTCCCGCTTCACGGTCTTTTGCAGCTCCCGGAGCTTGCCGTCCCGGTTCACCAGCAGGATCTGGTGGGGATAGTTCTCCTGAAATTCCGCGGCGATGGCGCGGTAAGTGGTTCCGTAGGGATACTGGTGTATCGTGCCGTTCACGGCGACGTTCAGCATGGTTTCCATAGAATTCTCCTTTCAAATATGGCTGCGGGAGGGTTCTCCCGGTGATCGTTCGCTTTTCTCCATTATACGGTGCGGAACCGCCGGGTTCAATGGGTAAAATGTAAACATCTGCCCAAAAGCGGACCGTTCCGGCCCCGGCCCTTGCTTTTTGCCGGGTTTCATTGTAAAATTTTCACAGCTACATTGCAGGGAGGACAACGCCATGGCAAAACGAAACAGCCGCAATACCCGGGGACGGATCATCTCCGCCGCTTGGAAGCTCTTTTATGAGCAGGGATATGACGGCACCACAGTAGAGGATATCGTTTTTGAATCCGGCACCTCCAAAGGCTCCTTCTACCATTATTTTGACGGCAAGGACGCCCTGATGGGCACCTTGGCCTATGTGTTCGACGAAAAATACGAGGACCTGATGCCCACGCTGGACCCGGAGAAGGGTGCCATCGAGACGCTGGCCTATATCAACCATGAGCTGTATGTGATGATCGAGTCCAGCGTGTCCATCGACCTGCTGACCCGTCTGCTGTCCACCCAATTGCTGGCGCGGGGAGAAAAGCACCTGCTGGACCGGAGCCGGGTCTACTTCCGCTTACTGAAAAAGATCGTCCGTCAGGGTGCGGAGCGGGGCGAATTCCGCCCTGGTCTGGCTCAGGAGGAGATCGTCCGGGCCTTCGCCATGTGGGAACGGGCACAGCTTTACGACTGGTGCCTGTGCGGCGGGGACTACTCTCTGGTGGCCTACGCGGAGAAGATGACGCCCCTGTTTTTGGAGAGTTTCCGAGTCGGAGAATAAATCTTATTTTTTGTTTTTCAAGTATTCCATCTTTCTGTATAGTATAAAACTGTTGAAATATAAAGAAAATTCTGATATTATAAGAAACGCCGTATAGAATTGATTCTATACGGCGTTCTGTATTTCATTCTTGTTTGCGTTGTGGTATGATACCAAGCATTGAAGTGTTAAAGGAGAGAGTATTGTATGACATCCGCACAGATTGCGATCATGACAACGATCATTTTGTATCTCTGTCTGGTGATTTTCACCGGCGTGATGATCGGTAAACGAAGCAAGAAGAGCGCTGAAGGCTTTTATCTCGGCGGCCGGGGCATGGGCCCCTTGGTCACGGCCATGAGCGCGGAGGCCAGCGATATGAGCAGCTATCTGCTCATGGGTATCCCCGGCCTCGCCTATCTCAGCGGTGTGGCGGACGCCAGCTGGACCGCCATCGGCCTTGCCATCGGCACCTATCTGAATTTCCTGCTGGTAGCCCGCCGCCTGCGGCGTTACAGCGTGGAACTGGACGCCATCACCATCCCCAGCTTTATCTCCAAGCGCTACGGGGAGAAAAAGCCCATCATTATGGGTATCGCCTCTCTCATCATTCTGGTGTTCTTCGTGCCCTATGTGGCCTCCGGCCTGGCGGCGATCGGTAAGCTGTTCAACAGTCTGTTCGGCTGGAATTATATGCTCTCCGTGATCGTGGGCGCCATCGTCATCATCAGCTATACCTCCGTGGGCGGCTTCAGTGCTGTCGCCACTATGGACCTGATCCAGTCTGTGATTATGACCGTCGCCCTGTGCGTCATCGTGGTGTTCGGCATTGTGCAGGCCGGCGGTATGGATGCTGTTCTGGCTCATGCCAGCAGCCTTCCCGGTTTTCTGAGCTTTGGTCAGACCTATAACGCCGCCTCCGGCCAGGCGGAGCCTTACGGTCTGATCCGCATTGTTTCCATGCTGGCCTGGGGCCTTGGCTACTTCGGCATGCCCCACATTCTGGTGCGCTTTATGGCCATCCGCCACGAGGATGAGCTGAAAATCTCCCGCCGGATCGCCTCCATCTGGGTGGTGATCTCCATGGCCGTGGCCGTGTTTATTGGCATCGTGGGCCATGCCGTGTCCAATGTGGGCCGCATCCCCATGCTGGAGGGCAGCGCCACGGAGACGGTCATTGTCCGGCTGTCTGACCTGCTTTCCTCCTACGGTCTGCTGCCTGCCATTGTGGCCGGCTGTATTCTGGCAGGTATTCTGGCGGCTACCATGTCCACGGCGGACTCTCAGCTTTTGGCGGCGGCCTCCGCGTTTTCTGAAAACGTATTGCAGGATGTGTTCGGCGTCAAGCTGACTTCCAAGCAGAATATGCTGGCCGCCCGTTTGACGGTGGTGGTGATCGCGTTTATCGCCATTTTCCTGGCGGCGGACCCCAACAGCAACGTGTTCAAGATCGTCTCCTTCGCATGGGCCGGTTTCGGCGCAACCTTTGGCCCCGCCGTGCTGTTCGCTCTTTTCTGGAGACGCAGCAACCGTCAGGGTGTGCTGGCAGGTCTGGTGGCCGGCGGTCTGATGATCTTTGCATGGAAATTCTGCGTCCGGCCTCTCGGCGGCATCTGGGACATCTATGAGTTGATGCCCGCCTTTGTTGTCAACTGCATCGTGCTGGTGGTGGTCTCTCTGGCTACCCCCGCGCCTGACAAGAGCATTACGGACGTGTTCGACAAGGTCCGGGACTAAAAAGCTTATTAAAAAGCGGTGGGCTCAGCCCACCGCTTTTTCAACTGATTCGGCCGGAAACGGCGCAAACAATGAACCAGCCCGCCGACCGGAAGGTCGGCGGGCTGGTTTTGGCGGGGGCATATGAGGATCGAACTCATCCAGGCGGCTGTTCGCCGTCCGCACCGGTTTTGAAGACCGGGAGGCACACCAGCACCTATCTGCTCCCATGTTTTCTTTGATGCTGACCACCGCCGAAGCGGAGCAACGCTCCGGCGGTATGTCAGTCATGAAATTTGAGCTTCAGGCGGCGGCAGTCGCCCTCTCGAACCGTGATCTGCCGTCGGTCGCAGGCTTCTAAAAACAGCAAAGCGTATTTCCGGGTGGTGTCGAAAGCGTCCCGGACCTCTGCCAGCGTGACAGCGCCGTGGTCAGCACACAGCGTCCACAAGATATCCAGCCCCTTTTGGAACACCTCCCGGTGCCAGCACAGCTCCGGTGACAGCCGTACCAGCTCTCCGCCGGTGAGCAGGCTTTCCAACACCTGACGAGCCTCCTCCCGGCGCTCCGGAGGAATACTGTCCAGCACCGCTTCAACGGTGTCCGGCTCCGGGCCATCTCGGAGAAAACGCTCCAACAACGCGTCCCGGAGGGCGGTTTGCCGCTTGGTGAGCCGAATGGAAAACTCTGCCAGCGCCCAACGGTTTTCGGCGCGTTTCATCCGCCCCTCCGCCCGAAAAACCTCCAAAAGCGCATCGCCCTCAGCGGGAGTGATCTGCCGGAACAGCTTTTGCCGCAGCTCGGCGGCGGGTATCCCGGCGTGAAGGGGGTGCTTTTGGTGGTAGGCGGACAGCAATTCCCGGCAGCGGTCCCAGAGGGTGTCCAGCGCCGAGGCCGCCGCGTAGCGGCCCGGCAGCGGCTCCACCAGCTTTCCCTGATTCAGCAGGTCTGCCAGCAAGGATACAGCAGTACCAGTGTCCAGACCGGAACGCTCCGCTAACTGGCTGCTATCCGGCAGTGAAACACCGAATTCCTCCGCAGCTTGCAGCAGCCGTTGACTGCCGGAACCCTGTTCCCGGAGAATTAGGTTGTCCAGCACCACCGGGTCATGCCGTTTGTGGCGAAGGGGCCGGGGGTCCAGCACCGTTCCGCCGCCGATGGTCTCCACCGGAGAGTAAAATCGAATGACAAACCGGTCCTCCTGCTTGACGGCCACCGGCTCCGTCAGCCGCAGCTGGGCAAGGCAGCTTTCTCCGGGGCGCAGCTCGTCACGGTCCAGCAACACCGCCTTTGCCAAATGAACGGAGGTCCCGTGGTACAGATGGACCTGGGAGCCGTTCAAAACCGTGCGTTTGGCGCTTTCCAGACACCGGAGCCGCACATCCAGCATCCGGGAAGGCCGGACGCTGCCGGGTCTTATCGCCGCATCCCCCCGGTGGACCTCTGTTTTTTGCAGATTTGTCAAGTTGAGGGCCGCCCGCTGACCGGCGTAGGCGGCGTCCACGCTTTCACCGTGGACCTGCAAGGTCCGCACCTGGCTTTGCAGCCCGGAGGGGACCAGTTCCACAGCGTCCCCCACCCGGACAGCCCCTTCCGTAAGGGTGCCGGTGACTACGGTGCCGAAGCCGTCCACGGAAAAGACCCGGTCAATGGGAAGCCGGAAGGGTGCCAGCGCGCTTTTTTCCCGCGCCTCCTGTACCAAGCGGTACAGGGCGTCCCGCAGTTCCGGGATTCCCTGACCGGTGACGGCGGAGACTGACAGAATGGGCGCGCCCTCTAAAAAGGTGCCCTCGGTCAGCTCCAACGCCTGTCTCCGAACAAGTTCCAACCAGTCATCATCTACCAATTCCGCCTTGGTCAACACCACCAAGCCGCCTTGGACACCCAAGAGAGACAGAATATCCAGATGCTCTACGGTCTGGGGCATAACACCTTCGTCCGCGGCGATGACCAGCATGGCAAGATCAATGCCCCCCGCCCCGGCCAGCATATTTTTGATGAATTTTTCGTGGCCCGGCACATCCACGATCCCTGCTTGCGTGCCGTCCGGCCAGTCCAGTCTGGCAAACCCCGGCTCGATGGTAATGCCCCGGCGCTTTTCCTCCGCCAGGCGGTCCGTATCGGTGCCGGTGAGCACCTTGACCAGAACGGTTTTGCCGTGATCTACATGGCCCGCCGTGCCGATGATGACGTGTTTCATGAAGCGGTCTCCCGAAAAGCCTGAAGGATCTCGTCAAGATCCGCCGGGAACAAAGTCCGCATATCCAGCAGACACCGGTCATGGGCGATACGGACGATGATGGGTACAGGCCGCTGCCGTAGCTGCGCTTCCAGTGCGGCGGCGCTGTCCCTTGGGACGACAGCCACGGCGAAGGAGTGCAGCGTCTGGGTGGGGACTGCCCCGCCCCCCACCGGGTTTTCCGTGGAAACCACCTCGGCGGTCACGCCGCTCTCTCCCATGCGGCGGCAGAGTGACTCTGCCCGCTGGCGCAGCTCCTCCGGTGTTTGGGCCAGCATGGAGAGCACCGGGATCTCCTGAAGGGCGGTGCCGTCCGCATACGCTTGCAGAGTTGCTTCCAAGGCGGCCAGCGTCAGCTTGTCCACCCGCAGGGCGCGGGCCAGAGGGTGACGCTTCAAAAGGTCGATACAGCGCCGCTTGCCCACGATGATCCCCGCTTGGGGACCACCCAGCAGCTTGTCCCCGGAGAAGGATAATACATCCACTCCGGCCTTTACGGACGCTTGAACCGTCGGCTCATCCCGGAGGCCCAAGGGTGCCAGATCTACAAGACAGCCGCTGCCCAAGTCCTCAATGACCGGAATGCTGCGGGAGCGGCCAAGCTCCGCTAAGGCGGCGGGGGACACGCTCTCCGTAAAGCCCACGATGCGGTAATTGCTGGTGTGGACTTTCAAAAGGGCGCGGGTCTGCTCGCTGATGGCGTTGGCGTAGTCGGAAAGGCGGGTCTTGTTGGTGGAACCAACCTCCCGGAGCACCGCGCCGCAGGCGGCCATCACATCCGGCATCCGGAAGGAACCGCCGATCTCCACCAGCTCTCCACGGGAGGTAATGACTTCTCCTCCGGCGGTGAGGGCGGAGAGGATCAGCAGCACCGCCGCTGCGTTGTTGTTTGCCACCATGGCGGCCTCCGCCCCGGTAAGGCGGCACAAAAGCGGCTCTACATGGGCGTACCGCTGCCCTCGCTCTCCTGCTGTCAGGTCATATTCCAAGGTAGAATAGCCCTGAGAGACCCCTCTCGCTGCCGCTAACGCGCGGTCACTCAGGCAGGCCCGGCCCAGATTGGTGTGCAGAACGATCCCGGTGGCATTGATAACGCCCCGGAGGGAGGGCAGGCGGGATGCCCGGCACGACGCGCTGATTTGAGCGCAGAGGGCCTCCGTGGAGGGCAGCTCTGTGACGGTCCCCACCAGAATATCGGCGCGGAGCCGGTCCAGCGTCCGGCGAACCGCCTCCGTCACGGCGGAGGTCCCCGCCTCCGCCGCCAGTGTGTTCAGGGCGGGCAGGCGGAGCAGGTCATCTACCTTTGGAATTTGACGCAGCAGTGTATCCATGAGAACCTCCCTTGGCGATTTACGGCTTTTCCTTATCATACTGGATTTCCAACGGGTTGTAAAGCACCCCGGAAAGCAGAAAAACGCGCCTCCCGAAAGGAGGCGCGCTTGCTCACTTGCTGAGATAGTCTTTCAAAAATTTCACTGCCTCCACATAGCCCTGGAACCCCAGACCTTTATAGGTTTTGACGCAGGCCATGCCGGCGTAGGAGACCTGACGAAACGGTTCCCGGCTGTCCACATCGGAGATGTGGACCTCCACGGCGGGAATGGCCACGGCCTTCAGCGCGTCCAGAATGGCTATGCTGGTGTGAGTGTAGGCGGCGGGGTTGATGACGATGCCGTCATAGACGCCGTAGGCCGCCTGGATGGCGTCCACGATGGCGCCCTCGTGGTTGGACTGGGCAAAGCCCACCTCGATGCCCTCGGCATCGCAGGCGGCGCGGATGAGGGCCAGCAGGGACTCATAATTCTGGCTGCCGTAGATGGCAGGCTCCCGCAGGCCCAGCAGATTCAGATTGGGCCCGTTGATGACCAGAAGTTTCATAGCAGCGCCTCCTTAATGGTTTGTACCGTGACCTCCAGCGCCCCGTCATTGGACACCGTCACGTCGGCAAAGCGGCGGTACAGTGGCTCCCGGCGGGCGCAAAGCTGAGCGAGGTCTGTGGTTTGGGAAATGGGCCGCCCATCCGTGGGCAGCTTGGCAAGGTCGCGGGTCAGGCGGAAAATGGTGCCGTTTTGATGCAGCAGCGGGTAGTTTTCCGGCCGGGTGACGCAGCCGCCGCCGGTGGAGAGGATGATGCCGGAGCGCTTGCCCTGCTCCGCCAGAACCTCTGTTTCCAGTTTCCGGAATGTTTCCTCCCCGGACCGGGCGAAGATCTCCGGGATGGACATTCCGGTCCTTTGGGCGATCAATTCGTCAGCCTCCACTACCTCCCGGTCCAGCGCTTTGCCCAGAGCGGCGGCCACGGCGGATTTGCCGCTACCGGGCATCCCGATGAGAATGATGTTCCGCAGTCGGTGGTTCACGGTGCGCTCCACCCGCTCCAAGGCTTCATCGCCGATCACCGTGCCGGTGAACTGCTCGCTGGAGCGCTTGGCCTGGGCCACCAGCATGGAAAGCCCGCCTGCATGGGGAATCCCCAACTCTTCTGCCTGTAATAGCAGAGCGGTCCGTGCCGGGTTATAGACGATGTCCAGCACCCCCTCGCAGCGGGGAAAACGTCGCAGATCCACTGCCGCCGCACCGTTATGGGGATACATTCCCACCGGGGTGGTGTTGGCGATGATCTGGGCGTCGGCGTGTCGATCCAGATGGTCATAATCGTCCGGACCGCTGCGGGAAATGACGGTAACGTCAGCGCCCAGCTGCTCCAGCGCAGCCTTCACCGTGACGGAGGCCCCGCCGCTGCCCAGTACCAGCGCTTTTTTTCCAGCGGGGTCGATGCCGCTGCTGCGAACCATGTAGAGAAAGCCAAACAGGTCTGTGTTGTCGCCGTACAGCGTACCGTCAGGCCGGCGGACGAGGGTGTTGACGCTTTGCAGTTTTGCTGCCGCCTCGGACAGCTCCGCGCAGTAGGACACCACCGCCTTCTTGTAGGGGATCGTGACGTTCAGGCCGTCCCAGCGGTCGGAGCGCAGAAAGGCATCCAAATCCTCCTTGGGGACCTCAAAGAGCCGGTAGTCATACTCCCCCAACGCGTGATGGATCATGGGGGAATAGCTGTGGCCCAGCGTTTCCCCCAGCAGTCCGCATCGCAGCATCAGACCACCTCGCTGTAACTGCCCAGATAGGAAAATTCCTCGCACAGAGAGGGCAGCTCACCCATGAGCTGTAAAAATTCCGGGGCGTATACCGGCGTTTCCAGATCAAAGTAGAACATGAATTCAAAATTCCGCTCCGGCATGGGTCGGCTTTCCAGCTTGTTCAGATTCAGCCCCAAGGCGTAGAACCGGGAGAGCACCCGGCACAGGGAGCCGGGCTCGTGAGGCAGCACCGCCATGAGGCTGGTGCGGTCCGCACCGGGGTAGATCTCCAGATTCTTGGAGATGCAGATGAACCGGGTGAAGTTGCTGCCCTGATCCTGCACTCCGGCCTCTAAGCATTCCAGCCCGTACAGCTTCATGCAGGAGCGGGAGGACAGGGCGGCGGCGTGGCCATCTCCCTCCGCCACCTTCTGAGCGGCTACGGCGGTATTCTCACAGGGGATGACCTTCACATCGGGGAAGGCTTGCAGATACTGCTCGCACTGGCTCAAGGCCTGCTGGTGGGAGTAGATCTCCGTGATGTCGCTCCGCTTGGTGCCGGGCTTCACCAGCAGATTGTGGTCCACCTTCAGCCGCACACTGCGGACGATGCGGAAATCGTGCTTCATCATCAGATCGTAAATGGCATTGACGCTGCCGGCGGTGCTGTTTTCCAGCGGCAGCACACCGTAGCGGCACAATCCCCTTTCGATAGCGGCAAACACCGCCTCAAAGGAGGCAAAGTACATGATGTGAGGCAGCTTGAACAGCTTGTCGCAGGCCAGCTGGGAATAGGCCCCCGCCACACCCTGACAGGCAACGGACACGTTGGAGGGAAACAGGTTTGGCGTCTGGTCAATGGCGGTCTGAATTTCCGTGGTCAGCGGGGATGTACTCCCCAGCAGCCGTCCCTGATAGCAGTGGCTCAGTTCAAACAGCATGGTGTAGAGAGAGGCGGTGTAATCCCGCATATCCTCCGGGGCCTGCGCCGCTACATCCAGCAGTTTCTCCCGCTCCCGGACAGGGTCCAGCACCGGCAGGCCGTGTTCCTTCTTGTAGGCGGCGATGCCGGCGGCGGTGTTCATCCGCTGGGCAAACAACTCTACCAGTTGGCGGTCGATCTGGTCGATCCGGGCACGATAATCACTGAGTTCCATAGAGATTCCTCCCTTTTAAGACTGGCCCAACAGGGCATCATATACGGCGATGGCCACCGCGGCTTCGATACAGGGAACGGCCCTTGGCACGATGCAGGGGTCATGACGGCCCCGGACCCGGAGAATTTCCGGGGTCAGGGTGTTCAAATTCACGCTTTGCTGCTCCTTGGCAATGGACGGCGTAGGCTTGAACGCCGCCCGGAAGGTCAGGGGCATCCCGTTGGTGATGCCGCCCAAAATGCCGCCGCAGTGATTGGTTGTGGTTCTGACCGTGCCGTTTTCCACCACAAAGGGGTCATTATTTTCGCTGCCACGGAGCCGCGCGGCTCCAAAGCCGATGCCGAACTCAATGCCCTTCACGGCGGGGATGCCGAAGACGATGGAGGAAATACGGCCCTCCATGCCGTCAAACAGCGGTCCGCCCAGTCCCACGGGCAGACCCAGCACAGCACATTCCACGATGCCGCCAACGGAGTCACCCTCCGCCTTGGCGGCGGCGATCTCTGCCCGCATGGTCTCCCCTACGGCGTCATCTACCACCGGGAATGGCTTGTCTGCCGTGGAAACGGTCAGAGGAGTGACATCTTCCACCGAGCCGATGGAGGCGATGCGGCTGATGACTTCAATGCCCTGCTTTTTCAGCAATTGCAGGCAGATGCCACCGGCGATGCACAGGGGGGCTGTCAGCCGCCCGGAAAACGCGCCGCCCCCGGCGAAATCTGCGTGACCGCCGTACTTCACTCCGGCGGTATAGTCCGCGTGGCCGGGGCGGGGCACCACGGAAAGGCCGTCATAGTCCCCGGAGCGGGTGTTGGTGTTGCGGATGATGGCGGTAAGCGGCGCGCCGCAGGTGACGTTCCCCACCAGACCGGAAAGAAATTCCGGCTGGTCCGCCTCCTTCCGAGGGGTGGACCAATCGTTGCGGCCAGGGGCACGGCGGTCTAAAAACGTCTGAAGGGCCGCCATGTCGATGGTCTCCCCGGCGGGCAGACCCTCCAAGGTCATGCCGATGGCCGGGGCATGGGACTGGCCGAAGATGGTCAGATGCAGAAATTCTCCGTACCGGCTCACAGGCCCCCTCCTTTCAACGCGTCAAAATCTTCCCAGAAATGGGGGTAGGACTTGGAAACGCAGGCCATGCCCTGCACAGTGACCGGGCTTTCGCACAGACAGGCTGCCACGGCGGCGGACATGGCGATCCGATGGTCGCCGCAGGAATCGGCAATGCCGCCCCGCAGACGGCCCGTGCCGTGGATCAAAAGGCCGTTGGGCTGTTCCTCCACACTGCCGCCCAGAGCTGTCAGCAATTGAGCCGTGGTGCGGAGCCGGTCGGATTCTTTCAAACGGAGCCGTCCAGCGTTGAAGATCTGGGTGTCCTCCTCCGCCCCGGCAGCAGTGACGCACAGCACCGGGATCAGGTCGGGGATGGGGCCGGCGTCGATGGCCACGCCCTTCAATTCTCCCCGACGAACCGTTACGGAGCCGTTCTCCGTGGAAACACGCGCACCCATGGCGGCCAGAATGTTCAAAACGGCCCGGTCCCCCTGAGAGGAGGCCAGATCCAGTCCGTGAACAGTGACGCCCTCCGGGGATAAGGCGCCCATACACAGGAAGAAGGCGGCATTGGACCAGTCTCCTTCGGCGGTGAGACGGTCCGGGAAACGAAGGCGCTGTCCGCCGGGAATGTGCCACGTCCCACCGGTTTTCCGCAGAGAGACGCCGCCCCGGCGGAGGGTGTCCTCCGTCATAGTGACATAAGCGGCGGATTCCAGTCCACCGGTAACGGTGAGGGCGCTGCCCTCATTCAACAGGGGCAGAGCCATCAGTAAACCGGAAATGTATTGGGAGGACACATCCCCCGGCAGAGAAAACTCGCCGGGGCGGAGCCGTCCCCCGCAGTAGAGCAGGTCATGGTTCTGCCGGATGGTCATGCCGTGATCCGTCAGGACCTGATCCAGCGGATGCAAGGGGCGCTGCGGCAACCGCCCTTCCATGTGGAACACGGCGTCTGCTTCCAAAACGCCGGTCAGCGGCAGAAGAAACCGTAGGGTGGAACCGCTTTCCTGACAGTGCAGATGGCGGGTCCCCTGGGGCTTCTGGGTGATGGGCCGCACCGTCAGGTCCTCACCCCGAAGCCAGATCTCAGCGCCCAGGGCGTTGAGACAGTCCGCAGTGGCGGCAATGTCTCTGGAAATGCCCCGACAGCGGATCACCGTCTCGTTTTGGCTCAGAGCGGCGCAGATCAGCAGTCGGTGGGCCTGAGATTTGGAGGCGGGGATGTGAACGGCTCCGGTACGGAAGCCAGGCTGAAGAATTTCGATCATCGCAGACCTCCCGCCTTCAGCCACCCGGCCACCTCGTCTGCCGGGACCGGCTCCACACGGCAATGGCCCACCCGCTCCGGTACGATGAATTTGGTCACATCGTCCGTGCGCTTCTTGTCGGCCTCTGCCGCAGCCAGAATGTCGGTCAGGGGATAGTCGGTCTCCGCGGGAAGGCCATACCGCTCCAAAATGGCCAGCAGCCGGGGCAGCGTCTCCGGGGTGCAAAGCCCTTTTTCCACGGCGGCCCGGGTGATGATGGCCATACCGATGGCGACCCCCTCCCCGTGGAGCAGGGTGAAGCCGCTGCAAGCCTCTACGGCGTGGCCTACGGTGTGGCCCAGATTCAGCAGTGCCCGCTGGCCCCGGTCAAATTCATCACCCCGGACCACGTCCCGCTTCATGCCAACACACACGGAGATCACCCGCTCGAACTGCTCCCGCACCGGGGTTTCCTCCAGCTCCCGGAGAAAGTCCTCACTGTAAAGCATGGCGTATTTGATGATCTCGGCGCACCCGGCCCGGTATTCCCGCTCCGGCAGCGTATTCAGCAGGGATGGGTCGCAGAGCACCAGAGAGGGCTGATAGAAGCAGCCCGCCTGATTTTTACCGTGGTCCAGATCCACGGCGGTCTTACCGCCCACGGAGGAATCCACCATGGACAGCAGCGTGGTGGGTACCTGAATATAGGGAATTCCCCGCTGATAGGTGGCGGCGGCGAAGCCTGCCAGATCCCCCACCACGCCGCCGCCCAGCGCCACGAGGAAATCGCTGCGGGTGAAGCGGCGGTCGCAGAGAAAATTCAAAACCTGTCCGTAGGTGGAAAGATTTTTCTGCTGTTCCCCGTGCGGGAACAGGAAATGATCAACTTGAAATCCGGCGTCTGTCAGAGCTTTTTCGGCGGCATCGCCGTAAAGGGCGAACACCGCGTCATCAGAGATCACAGCGGCACGGTGGCCAAGGCCCAGTTCCGCTGCCATGGTCCCCAGCCGGGTCAACAGACCCGGCTCAATGACAACGTCATACTCGCGGGAGGCCGCGATATGGATGGTGGTCAACGGCCATCCACCTCCTCTTTTCGTTTCCGGCCCTCGTCCAGCAGACGGACAAGGCCGGGGAGATCGTTATGTACCATGGCATCCTGATACTGGCGCAGGTTTGCCATCAGGGTATCCAGCTCCGCCATGAGAAAGTCCTTGTTTTCCAGAAAAAGTTCCGCCCACATTTCCGGGGCCAGCCACGCTACACGGGTCATATCCTTGTAACTGCCAGCGGAGAAGCCCTTGTGCAGTTCCGCCGTGGGGCTTTTGATATAGGCGTTGGACACCACATGGGCCAGCTGGGAGGTAAAGGCGATCATCTCGTCATGCTGTTCCGCCGTGGTAATGGAAAACCGGCCGAAGCCCGCAGGAGCCAGCAGTTCCTTGACCCGACTCAGCAGGTCGATGTCATTGTGATCCGCCGGGACCAGCACCATAGGAGCGCTGTGGAACATGGTGGATGTGGCGTACTTGAAGCCGGAGTTGTGGGTGCCCGCCATGGGATGTCCACCCAGATAGGTGAAGCCGTATTCCTTCGCCAGCGGGAAGCAGGCGTCGCAGACCAGCCGCTTCGTGCCGCAGCAGTCGATGACCACCGGCTTCGGGCCGATATGCGCGCCGTGCTGCCGCAGATAGTCCACAGCGGCGGAAGGATAGACGGCGATCAGGATCAGGTCGCAGGGGGAAAGACTTTCCTCCGATAAGAGACCGTCCACCACGCCGGAAAGAACGGCAAAGTCGAAAACGGACTGATCCGTGTCAAAGGCCAGGACCCTATGGCCTGCCTCGTGGTAGGCCTTGGCAAAGGAGCCACCGATCAGCCCCAGGCCCACGATCCCGACGGTCATGCCGTCACGACCTTCCGGATCTCGCGGATCTTGCCCATCAGAACGTCAAACTGCTCAGGCCGCAGAGACTGCGCACCGTCGCACAGGGCATGGATGGGATCGTTGTGGACCTCAATGATGAGGCCATCGGCATTGCAGGCGGTGGCAGACATAGCCATGGGGGAAACCAGCCGGTTGATGCCGGTGGCGTGGCTGGGGTCCACGATGACCGGCAGGTGGGTCAGCTCGTGGAGCATGGGGACCGCCGCCAGATCCAGCGTGTTGCGGGTGTAGTCGTCAAAGGTGCGGATGCCCCGCTCGCAGAGGATGACCTGCTCGTTGCCGTTGGCCATGATGTACTCGGCGCTCATCAGCAGTTCCTTCAGGGTGTTGGCCAGGCCACGCTTGAGAAGGATGGGCTTGCGGAGCTTGCCCAGTTCCCGCAGCAGGTCGAAGTTCTGCATGTTCCGGGCGCCCACCTGCAATACATCCACATCCTCGAAGAGGGGCAGGTCCACCACGCTCATGATCTCGGTGACAATGGGCAGACCGGTCTCCTGCCGGGCGATCTTCAGCAGTTCCAGACCTTCGGCCTTCAGGCCGGCGAAGTCATAGGGAGAGGTGCGGGGCTTGAAGGCACCGCCCCGGAGCATATTGGCCCCGGAGGCCTTCACCGCCTTGGCCACCGCCACGATCTGTTCCTCAGATTCCACGGAGCAGGGACCCGCCATGACGCAGAAGCTTCCGCCGCCGATCTTCACATCGCCCACCTGCACCACGGTATCCTCCGGGTGAAATTTGCGGTTGCAGCACTTGAACGGCTCTGTGACCCGCTTTACGGAATCCACAATGTCGAGACTGGCTACCAGGTCCATATCCACCTTGGTGGTGTCGCCCACCAGTCCCAGAATGGTCTGGTACTCGCCCTCGGACACATGGATGTGCAGGCCCAGATTCTGGAGCCAATCCATCAGCTGTTCACGGCTTTCCTGGGTAACACCCGGCTTCAACGCAACGATCATAACGGTTTCCTCCTATAAATTGTTTTTGATGATAAGTGATGAATGAAAAAACGCCCCACAGGCGTAACCTGTGCGGCGCAAAAATCGGCTTGGGGGGCCCTTTTGATTGCAACACAAATTACCCTTACTATGCGTGCATAGTAAAGTAGTAATAGGTGAAGAACATAACAGAAGTCATAGTAGGTATCTCTCCTGATTTCATAAGGCTTTCCAAGATGGTTACAATGTAACACACCCGCAGACCCCTGTCAACAAAGGGCAACGAAAAAAGTACACAATTTTATCGGTTTAAAGCGGCCGTGATTCCCGGCGAAATCACAGAAGGCAGAAAATCAAAGCTCCCTTCGGCCCTCCAAGGCCCGGGCCAGGGTCGCATCATCGGCAAATTCCAGATGGCCGCCCACGGGGATGCCATAGGCCAACCGGGTCACCTTGACCTCAAAGGGCTTCAAAAGCCGGGCGATATACATGGCGGTAGCCTCCCCCTCCGTGTCCGGGTTGGTGGCCATGATGACCTCCTCCACGCCTGTCTCTTATACACATCTCCCAGCCCACGAGA
>ENA-OYXX01000585-OYXX01000585.1-human-gut-metagenome-genome-assembly--contig:-NODE-585-length-16385-cov-10.984936_pt1 | contig 16385 bp, 10 predicted proteins | sample MGYA00243976_ERZ653434 | MGnify/ENA primary metagenome ERZ653434 (study PRJEB26926, sample SAMN06165112) | human gut metagenome | biome: ENVO:00009003; feature: ENVO:2100002; material: ENVO:00002003...
GGTCTCGTGGGCTCGGAGATGTGTATAAGAGACAGGTATATAGCGGTGACCTGAAAGTTGAGGGAAAGTGGTATTTTCATTGGAGGTGCCGATATAAGCATTGTGAACAATCTTACAAGAGGAGAATAAAAAATAAAGTAGGAGGAAAACATATTGTTTATATTTTTCTCCTACTTTTATTTATCTTGCAAATATCTTGCTAACTTTATTGCCTTGTTTGCGGATTAATATTCCTTTTGAAGACGCATTAGCCTTCCGTCCGTATAAGTCATAATACTTAATGTCATGACTGTCAGGATATACACTTGTTATTCCTGTCCATGTATCATCTGTCGTTTTAGTTATAGTAAATGTACCGTTGGAAACATTTATGATGCAACTGTTGACGAGCCCCACTTTGCGCCGTACCAAACTCCAATTTTTATCATTTTCGTCCATAGCCCCTACAAACAGCCTGTATTCACCGTCAGCAATATCTTTCGGCATTTGAAGCAATCCTCCCAATGTTCCGTCAATATTTGCAAGCACATTATATCTGTCTGCAGTTGTCTTAACCGTCTTTTGTGCCAGCACGTATGTCTTCCCGTTGCCTTGCATCACTATGCCAAGTTCTCCAGTCCACGCGTCTCCATTAAGATTCCATATTGCCTGCCCAACACTTACATTCAGTAAATGCGCAACCTTGGCTGCCTCCAATTCATAATCGCTTACAAGATGTGACTCATATTGTATATCAGCATCAGGCAGGTCAATACCTACAAGCATATCTTGTCCCACACTGAAACTGTAGCCTGAAGGATTTAGCAATGAAATGTCATAATATCCGTTGCCACCGGTGGCTCCCCACCCCCAGTTGACATGCACAAGACCATTTTCATCATATCCGTCTATCACAAAAGCATGACCTCCGCGCGACGCATCGGCACCGGCATAATATATGGGACGTGCAGCATTAAGTTCAGTAAATACAATATTCATCCACTCTTCCTGCGAATAATAATCCCTGTATACAATTCCTATGTTCTTGTTATATCCGAAATTCTTTATCAGTCCGTTTTTTGCTTCAGACGAATATGCACCGCTTCCAGTAGGAGTGTATTGCATTTCTACAGCCACGCCGGCATGGAGCATCAGTGTTGCCACGGCATTGCCCTCATCATCACTGTACTTTCCCGCCACATAGTTATCAAGCATCTTGTTCCACAAGTATGTTGTTTCGCCAAAGTTTGCCGACAGCAATTCACCCACTCCGTCAGCAGGCTTAAAAGAATACTGCTTTTGTCCGTATCCGTGTTCGGGATAATTGTGATATTTCATTATTTGCGACAATGCTGTGGCAACGCATCCCGACGGATAACTGTTACCCCTGGAATCTTTGGGACACAGGTTATTATAGGGTTTGTCCTAATTCCAAGTTGTGGAGACTAATGGCTCAATGCTTGTTTTATATTTACCGGCATCGGGCAGAGTGGGAGCATAATGTACATTGCTTTCTGCCATACGTGCTTTCATCGACTCACCTGCGGCATTTATAAACCATGCAAGGCTATTGTTTTCATCTAAAACGAATGGTTTGTCAGAATAGCCAATGACGGCATTAAAAGCATCATCGTTTGCAACAATCGCAAAACCATGGTCAGAGTTTACAACGGTTAGCATCTCATTACTGAGTTCCACACGTACTGTGGGGATGTTGGCGGCAGAATATGACCGTGTAACGTGCAACGGTGTTAACACTTTTATGGCTGCTTCACGTATCTCATTAAGTGAGCGTTCACGCGCCTGCAACACCATAACAAAGCTTAATAACAATAGTGGTAAACAGATTTTCCTCATGTAATATTTATATAAAAAGGTAAATGACCGGAGACAGATTTTACAGAAAAATCCCTCTCCGGTCGTTTTAATTATAGCAATAGTTTACTTGTTAAAAATGATAATATCTGGACCGACATTGAATGAGCCCAAGCCAGGAACATAGTGGAGCAATGTTATCTGACCAACTCCTGTTTCCGGGTCATATATACCGGCTAAACCAGAGCCATTGCCATTAGCATTGGCATCGCCGTTAAGGTTACCTATAATCCAAACATCACCGTAGGTTTTGTGTACCCATGCAGGTTGTGGCTTGACTATAATCTGATTTCTGCTGTTTATTGTGAAATCAATGTCATAATCATAGCCATAAGCTGGCAGACGATAGTTGCCATTGCCTAAATCATAAATTTGCCATGGATAACTTTGAGCACCAACGATGCCAAATACATACTCTACCTCAATCACAGGGAACACCTGAATGGTGAATGTAACATCATTCCTTGCATAGAGGAATGCATCGCCATCGGCTACAGATACTGTGATTTTCTCATTGCCGCCAACTTCCACATTAGCTACGGCTGTTACGGTCTTTGTAGCTTCTCCGGCTGCAAAGTCAACCGTTGCAGGAACAGTAAGTTTTCCGTTATCACATTTAAGAGCAACAGAACCTGCAGCATCGCTGTTGATACGTCCAACAACAAATGTCACAGTTTGCTCCTCGCCAGGAACAAACATATATGTTGTTCCAGCCTCGCTTGCCTCTACGAAGCCATTGCCGCCCAAATTGTCTGCTGGTGCCGCATCATACTCATACTCGTTGGTACAAGATGCCAATGCCACAGCGCCAAACAATGCCGCAAATGTATATTTTATAAATTTCTTCATAATTGTTCACTATGTTTATTTGTTTTCAACCCATGGAGTGTACTTGTCTGACGGGTCAGGGTTGTTCTTGCCCACCAAAGCTTCATTGCTTTCACCTTCAAGCTGTACAATCACCCAGTTCATCCATGCCGGACGTCCATTTGTGTTGAGACGTGCTAAGTCATCATCCACGTTTGTGCCTGTATAGCCGCGTGTAACAGAATAGTTAAGACGCTTGATATCAAAGAACGACTGCCCCTCGCCCCAAAGCTCCACACGCTTTTGGAACACTATCTCCTCTACCACATCATCGGTAGATGTAGCGTGGCATACATAATTAGGGTCACGGTTCTCCTTCATGAATTTCTCTACGAGAGCCTTACCCTGTCCGGCATTCTGGTGAGCGGCAGCCTCAGCTTCGATAAAGTACATTTCCTCAACACGCATCAGAGGATAAGCTGTGCAGGCACCCTCATTGGGATTGTCATCATTACCGTTGCCTGGACGGAATTTCAACGAGCCATATTCCGGCACACTTGTTTTATAGTTTGGTTTAAGATATACCACCTGATTCTCCAATGGTGAGCCGGCAGGTGCCTTAAACATGAGCTTACGGAAATCAGTATCGCTTATACGCTCATAGAAACTTCTGTCAATCATAAAAGCAGGTTCTGCCGAAGCATAGCCAAAGGTTGTTTCATTACATACCCATGACGTCCAGTTGATGATACCAGATGTAACGGTGCGGTTGGTGACAGCCTGCTGTGCGCCCCACATCCACGGGTCAGCAACATTGAAACCTGTCGTGGTGTTCATACACTGCTGCTGTGTCATCGGGTTTATACCGGCATTGTCAATAGCCTTGCGGGCATACTCCTGTGCTTTTGGATAGTTTCCGTCCCACATATAGAGACGTGCCTTCAGTCCGTAGGCACAGGCAAGTGTAGGCAGTACTTTACCTTTAGAGTCGGTAAGATTCACAATATATTGTTCTGCCAGGTCAAGGTCTTCTTCTATAAACTTAACCATTTCCTCGTGTGTGGCACGCGGATTGTTTCTGGCGTCAGCCTCGCTCATTCCAGCCTTTACAATAGGCACTGTGAGTCCCGAAATATCGTTGCCGTCCTCGTTCACGCTGCTTGTCTTGTCGTTTGGCAGGAATTCATACATACGTGCCAAATCGAGATAAAGTAATGCACGGTAAGCGTATGCCGCTCCGAGCTGTCCTACCTGTTCATTGGTCGCAGTCTCAGGATTTATGGCAGATATCACATTGTTCACAGTCTGCATAAACTTCCAGTGGTATATCCACAAATACTGTGCATAGAAATAATCCTGACCCATATATTTGTTCTGGGTCCACTTGTTAAACCATGAGTCATAGCCCGAACCGCTGAATTTCATAACGGCATCGCCTGTCTGCAGGTCGCGGATGTGCATCATTGCGCCATAGCCGAAACACATGTGGCGGTCGTCCCACGTTACAGTGTGACAATAAGCCGGCATAGCCATCACCAGCGCATCGGTGGCAGAGCTTGATTCACCCACTTGCTTTTCTGTAGCAGTACCATTGGCGGGCATTGTCTCCTCAATACAGCCTGTAAGCATTGACAGACCGAAGACAGCAGTCGCCAGACTTGCAAATATCTTTGATTTCTTCATTGTTTTCGAATGAATTTTGTTATTGTTTCTATATTAAAATAATTCTAAGGTTTAGAATGTCAGTGACACACCGCCAGATATTGTTCTTACAGAACTGTAGTATGCACTCGATACCGCTCCAGTTACACTCTGACGCGGGTCAAGCCCCTGACGCTTTGACCATGTCCAGATGTTGTCAGCCACGCAATATACGCGCAGTTTGTTGATGCCAATTTTCTGGGTGATGCTTCTTGGCAAGGTATAGCCCAAAGTGATGTTCTGCAGTGTGAGGTAAGATGCGCTTGTAATCCAACGGTCAGACTGGGCATTCATACGGTCGTCGTTAAACTGCCAGCGCGGAATGTTGCTGCCGGTGTTGTCGGCACTCCATGCATTGAGCATGTCCACGTGTATGGCTTGACCGTTGCTGCTGCCCATAAGACTTGCGTATGTTCCGTCATAAACATATCCGCCAAGCTGATAGGTAAAGTCAACACTTACATCCAGTCCCTTCCATGTCAGGCTTGTACCAAAACCGCCATATACATCAGGCAGAGCATCCTCGCAGGCAAACTGTGTGGCCTCGCTATACTGATCGGTAGTTATAATTTCTTTCACAACGTATGTACCGTCGCTGTTTTTCAGATACTCACCGGTTGAAGCATCCTGCTCCCACACCTCTTTATACCAAAGCGATTTACCCTCTTCATTCACTCCTGCATATTTAGGCATATAGAATGTATAGGCAGAAAGTCCCTCTGTCTTGAGATAATTGCCTGCGTATGTACCCATATATCCGCCGCCAATATACATCTGCTTGCTTGGCTCGGCAAGTTTTGTAACCTCGTTGTGGTTGGTAGTCATGTTTACGTATGCCGACCATGTGAGGTCCTTGGTGCGGATGATGTCGCCGCGCAGATTCATCTCAAGACCGCGGTTCACCATGTTTCCGATGTTGTCGAGATAGCTGGTGTAGCCAAAGGTGTAAGGCAGCGGCATTGTCTGTATCATGTCTACAGTACGGTTGGCATAATACTCGACACCTCCCTCAAGTCTGCCATTAAACAGGCTGAAGTCTACACCAATATTGAATTTTCCGTTTTTCTCCCATGAAATCTTCTTGTTTCCGTATGCTCCGGGAGTCAGCGACACTGCATCATTCGAGTTCACAATATTATAATATGTGATATATCTGTAGCGCGAAATATTGTCGTTACCGTTTTCTCCGTAAGACACCTTGAATTTCAGTTCATCCACCCAGTCAGCCTTGAACCAGTCTTCCTTGTGAATGTTCCATCCGGCACTTACCGACCAGAAGTTACCCCAGCGATACTCCGGGTCAAACATTGACGAAGCCTCACGTACAAACGACATTTGTCCGAAATAGCGCTCATCATAGTTATACATCACCCTGCCCAGATACGACTCTGTGTTGTAGTCGGTGCTCGAAGAACTTGTATTTCTCACGTTCACTGCACCCGAAAGTTCATAATAGTTAGGTGAGAACATATTATCGCGCATACCCCACAACTCGTTTGTGTAAAGACGGTAGTACTCATGTGCCACCATAGCCTCTACGTCGTGCTTGCCAAACTTATGCTTCCAGTTCAGACGCTGCTGGTGGTTATAGCTCCATGTACGTGTGTCATCTATTGTAACGACACCGTTCGACGATGCATATTGACCAAAGAAAGGATTGGTGGTCTGTGTCAGACGGCCCTCACGCAGGTAATAGTTGCTTATAGCTGTTGCTGTGAAGCCCAGCGGCAGACGGATTTCCAATGTTCCTGTTCCGTTGAAGGTGTTACGCTGTGTGTGATTGCGGTCAAGCTGTGCTGATGACAACTGGTTGCCCTGTCCGAGATATGGACGGGAAATACCTATAATCTTACCGTCACCATAGTCATAGTTATTGATGCCGGCAGCCTCATCAAACAGGATATTACCCTTGCCGTCACGTACGTACAGAGGATAGATAGGTGCAATCATCGACATGGCAAACATGTTGCCGGAGTTGCCGCTGTCACCGTCGCCATCTACTTCATCCATGTCAGAGTGACCGTATGTCATGTTCATTCCCAATTTTACCCACGGTTTAAGCTGATAGTCGGCATTAAGACGCGCCGTGAAACGCTCATAGTTAGACTGGGGAGTGATACCCTCGTTGTTCAGATAGTTGACAGAAGCATAGAAAGTACTGCGGTCTGTAGCACCCGATGCACTCAACGTATATTCCTGACGTGTTGATGTCTTGTAGGTTGCGTCAATCCAGTCATCAGGCATAAGCATATATTCATTACCATTATTGGTGATTATATTGCCAAGAGTGGCATTAGGATTAAGTTTGCCGTTATGACCGATAAGAGTCTGACCTGCAGGTACATGATACACGTTATATCCTAATCCGTAAGCGTTGTTCGTTGTAAGATTATTATTTGCAAACGCAAAAGCCTGACCGTGGTCATAGCCATACGCACTCTGAGCATAGTTATACAGTCCCTTATACCACATCTCATAATAAGCGGCAGGATTGTCAATCATTTCATAGTCGGGAGTGGCACGATGGTTGGCACCCACCTTTGCATCAAATGTAATCACGGCATCTTTACCGCGCTTTGCGCTCTTTGTTGTGATAAGTATCACACCGTTACCGCCGCGGGCACCGTAGAGAGCTGTAGATGCAGCATCCTTCAACACTGTCATTGACTCAACATCTACAGGGTTGATATCGTTAAGCGAACCGCCGTAAGGTGAACCGTCCACAACAATCAGAGGAGCATTCTCTGCATTGAGCGAGTTGATACCGCGGATACGGATTGTCGGAGTTTTGCCTGGCTGACCTGAAGCTGTGGTTATCTGTATACCCGATGCCTTACCCTTGAGGGCATCCACAGCATTGGTAACCTGTACCTTGCCTATCTCATCGGAACCAACCACAGCAGCCGAACCGGTAAACGACGACTTCTTCTGTGTACCGTATGCCACAACCATCACCTCGTCGAGCACCTGATTGTCGGCATCAAGGCTTATCTTCATGTTGGCAGAAGCCTTAACCTTCTTGGTGAGCATACCAACATAAGATACTTCCAACTGAGCGCCTGCCTTGGCACTTAGTGAGAACTGACCGTTATGGTCAGTGACTGTACCGCCATTCGTTCCCACTACCTTCACGGTGGCACCTATTACAGGCTGACCGTCCTCGGAGGAGATGACAGTACCCTTGATTGCATTTTGGGCAAGCATCGTGCCTATAGACAGCAGCATGCCTACCAAAACCATCATGAGTCTTTTTTTCATAAATTCTCTCTTTTTAGTTTAAAAAATTAATTATAACGTTATTATTCTCTCTCTCTTACCTTAATTTTTATCCTGACTACACCTTAATTTATATATATAGGGCGTTTCTGTATGTCTCATTTTCTCCCATTTTGCGCACCTCGCGCGCCGAGGTGTGCAAAAAGAACAGAAAAATAAGACAACATCGTTGGTAAGGTTGGTGAGAATACACTTGCATGTCTCAAATCATAGAATGATGGAAAAGCAATGAAAAAGAAAAAATATTTTTATAGAAAAATCCCCAAAAACATACACACATACACCATTAGGGTGAAAGTCCCTGAAATATAATGATATAACTGGTGTATGTTGGGTGTATGTTGGGTGTATGTTGGTGTATGTTGGGTGTATGTTTTTAAGGGATACATACACCGCTTAACTTTCTAATTAAAAATTAGTTATCTGCATTTGGTGTATGTGTGTATGTTAGTATATGAAAAATTTCCCCAAAAAATATAGAAACGGTTAAAATCGCGGACACTTACACCGTTTTTTCATGCTTTTCGCCACAAACGTGCGATATATTTTTCTAAATATAGAGAATAGATTTCTGTTCTCCACGTTTAGAATCGCAAATCAACGATTTAGAATCACCAATCGATGATTTAAATTGTTCTTGTGAGCCTATTTTACTATAAAATATCATGGTATAATCGAAATTTATGTCACATTGTGTAATTTTTTTCGATTATGATATTGTCAATTAAAAAAAAATTGCTATATTTGCAGCCAATAAACATTGTTTTGGTGTATAAATACTATACTCAATAATTTTGTTTTGGTGTATAAAATAGTATTTAATAATCTTGTTTTGGTGTATATAGAATTATGAAACGTAAGATTTACAGCAAGTTGCTTGAATGGAAACAGAAGCGGGCAAGAAAAGAGGCGCTATTAATAGATGGAGCACGACGAGTTGGCAAAAGCTACATAGCCGAGGAATTTGGCCGAAATGAATACAAGTCATATATACTTGTCAATTTTGGTCAGATGAATAATGATATGATTGACATATTTGAGCACAACCTTGTCAGTCTCAACAGTCTTTTCATGCGGTTACAAGTAGTGACAGGTATAAAACTTTACGAACACGAATCATTAATCATTTTTGATGAAGTGCAATGCTACCCCAAGGCAAGAGAGGCGATAAAATGGCTGGTGGCAGACGGAAGGTACGACTATATAGAAACGGGCTCATTAGTAAGTATAAGGAAAAATACAGAAGGAATAATAATACCCTCAGAAGAATATCATATAGACATGCATCCTATGGACTTCGAGGAATTTCTATGGGCAATGGGTGAGGAGATGCTTATGCCGTGGGCTGCAGAATGTATGGTAAACCGTACGTCAGTAGGTGCCGCCATACACCGGAAGATGATGGAGTATCTGAGAATGTACATGGTTATAGGTGGAATGCCGCAGGCTATCGAAGAATATCTTAATAGCAGGGATTTTGATGAGGTTGACCACGTGAAGCGCAATATCCTTTCATTATATCGCAATGACATATACCAATATGCTGGCAATGAAGCCGCCAAGGTAGTAAGCATATTTGATGCCATACCAGGACAGCTGCAAAGGCATGAGAAGCGTTTCCGTATCGGGCAGTTGAAAAAAGGAGCACGGACAAGAGACTATGCCGAAGCATTTTTTTGGATAGATGAAGCAAGGGTTGTGAATACCTGTTATGCAGCCACAGAACCAAGCATAGGACTAAAACTAAACCGCGATGATGCAAGGTATAAACTATATTTTGCCGATACAGGACTGCTCGTGTCTCACGCATTCGATGATTCAGAGAAAAGTATGCAGGATGTATATAGGAAAATCATTCTCGGCAAACTGGAAATGAACTATGGTATGTTAACAGAAAATCTTGTGGCTCAAATGTTAAGGGCATCAGGTAAAAAACTCTATTATTTCTCCAGAAATGACAGAGAAAACAGTGCGGATACAATGGAGGTGGATTTTCTCATCAGAAAGCCTAATGTCACGAGCAGACATAATATTTGTCCTGTGGAAGTAAAGTCAACACAACGGTACACAATGACATCTATAGATAAATTCTGCAATAAGTTTTCCGACTACCTTCATACTCCATACGTTATACATAGCGGTGACCTGAAAGTTGAGGGCAAAGTGGTATTTATTCCACTATATATGGCTCCTCTTTTGTAAATTCATCGTCTATGACCGTTTCTTCGCTGAACAAAAACTACAGTGTCTTATTCTGCGCGAAATGGTTATATTTGGTTAATTCGCGCAAAATAGCGTAGTTTTATTTTGCGCGAAATGATATTTTTTATATCTTTGCAGCAAAATAACAGACTAAATTATGGCAAATAAGTTAATTGGAAGAGAAAGAGAGGTAAATGAGCTGCAGAGTCTCTATAGTTCTGACAGACCAGTATTTGCAGTTGTTTATGGAAGACGGCGAGTGGGTAAGACTTATCTTGTCAGACAACTGTTTGAAAAGAAATTTGTCTTTGGTCACACGGGGTTGTCACCTTTTGAGTTGTCAGAAGAGAGATTGACCGACCAACAGCTAAGAGCTTTTTACGGAAGTCTTATACAATATGGCAGCAAAACCAATGTGATTCCAAAGACGTGGTTTGATGCTTTTGACGAACTGATACGTCTACTGCAAAACAAACCTTCCAGCCAAAGGATGGTTGTTTTTATAGATGAACTGCCGTGGATGGACACACCACGTTCAGGCTTTCTGACAGCATTCGAGCATTTCTGGAATGGTTGGGGAGCACATCAGGACAACCTCATGCTAATAGTATGTGGTTCTGCCACTTCATGGATATCCGATAAATTGATTAACAATAAGGGCGGATTATATAATCGTGTAACCAATGAAATAAAGCTCAAGCCGTTTACACTCGCAGAGAGTGAGGAATACTATAAATCCAACGGCATTGTGATGTCAAGATACGACCAACTGCAGTGCTATATGGCAATTGGCGGTATTCCGTTCTATATGTCATTATTAAAACGTGGAGTGAGTCTGGCACAAAATATTGACATGTTGTTTTTCGACCAGACGGCAAAACTCAAACAAGAGTTCTCAAGACTATATGGTTCTCTGTTCACCAATTCCGAGGAGTGTGAAAAAATAATCAGGCTACTCGCAACAAAACGGCAAGGTTATACACGTAAGGAAATAACGGAGAAGACAGGATTGCCCGATGGAGGCGGACTCTCTGCATCGCTAAGAGCACTGGAAGTAAGCGATTTTATATCCTCATACGTCAAATACGGACAATCGCGCCGTACGGTTTATTACCGTCTAATTGACAGTTTCAGCATGTTTTATTTGTCATTTGTAGAGGGACGCAGGACAAGTGACGAGAATTTTTGGCAGTCAAACATCAGGTCTCATGAGCTGATGGCATGGCGCGGGTTTTCTTTTGAGACTCTGTGCTTCTATCATATACGACAGATAAAGCATGCTCTCGGCATTAGTGGAGTACATACAGAAACTGCACCGTGGTCAAGCAAGCTAAAGAAAGATGGAGCCCAGATTGACATGCTGATAGACAGAGCCGATAATATCGTCAACATTTGTGAGATGAAATTTTCCGAGGATGATTATACAGTCACCTCATCCTATGACCGCCAACTCAGGCACAAAATGACAATATTTTGTGAAGAAACCAAGTGCCGTAAAACATTACATCTTACACTTGTCACTACCTACGGACTTACGTTTAATGAGTATTCCGGAAATTTCCCAAAAGTCATAACCATGGATGACTTATTTAAATAAAAGCGGTCCGTTTTTTAATAGGACCGCTTTTTTTACATTATTCTGAGAATTTATTTTCCTCCAAGATTCAACTCATCATTGTAATCAGTCTCATTGAGAGGCACATCCCATGTCCATTTGTTGGCACTGTTGGCAGGGATTGTCCTTGCTACTGATAAGTGGGCGTTACCACCCTCAGCAAATCCGTGACGTACTACGTCGCGGTTCCAGCGCTTGTAGTCGCTCCATGCAAAGCCTTCGCCCCAAAGCTCCAGCTCGCGGTAGTCCATAATCTCATTCCACAGAGCATCACCAGTCTTGTTGCAAGTATATTCAGGGTTACGTCCTGATGTAGCGTTAAGCTCTACGAGAGCATCACGTGCAGCAGCCTCATTGTTCAGGAAGTAGTTAGCCTCTGCCTCTACAAGCACCATCTCCGAAGAACGGATGAATGGCAGGTAGCTGACACCCGGAGTGTCGAATACAAAGAACTTGAGCTGACCGCCAAGATACATATAACCAGCCTGATAAGGAGCTGCAAGTCCGCTGACTGCCATCTTTCTGCAATAAGCGGCAGCATCAGCATACAAAGCGTCAGCATCTTCTTTATCACCCATACCAAGAATACCATAGCCTAAGTCCATTGCCGAACCGTCATCAAAATTATATCCAGGGAACTTATCTTCTGTAAGGAACATCGCCTTGCGGGTGTCATTGTTTGGAATGCGGTTTATAAGCTCACGACCTATGGCACCGGCACCTGTCTGCTGGTTATTGGCATAATATCCGTTGCAGGCATACTGTGTGCCATAGCTCCAGTACCAGTTGTTCTCACTTGCGTCGCCATAGCTTCCGAAAATCCACTCGCTTGTCGGGTTACAGAATCCCTTGTGATAGTCATCATTAGACATGAGCGGATATCCCTGACGTGCGAGCTTTGCCTCCGACAGAGCTTTTGCATAGTCCTGCTTGGTGAGGGCTGCGCGTGCATATATGGCATGTGCCACATTCACGTTTGGCAGCCAAACCTTACCCTCACCGCGGTCCATGCCACTCTCGTTAAAGAGAGAGATTGCCTCATCAAGGTCTTTATAAATCTGGGTATATGTCTCTGCCAAAGTAGAGTATGCCTGTCCGCCTGTTGACTCGTCAAGACGGAGCACTATGCCCTGTGATGCACCATTGTTAGAGTCCTGCCAGCGCCAGCAGTAGTAATGCACAAGCTTCTCAAAAGCGTATGCACGGAAAGTCAGTGCAGATGCCTTTACAAATTGCTTCTCAGCGTCAGTACCCTCAGCATTGTCGATATTTGCAATGATAGTGTTGGCATTGCCTGCTATTGTGTAGTAATAGTACCATGCATACGCATCATAAATAGAATTGGTACGTGTATGGAACTCCTGGTTAAAGATAGGAGACCATCCTGAGGCATACAGATTATAATTGTAATTCTGGCTTGGATAGTTCTCATACTGAACCATTATGTTGTTCTCGCCGGCAAATCCACCTCCGAAATAATATTGCTGCGTTGTCATAATCTTGGCAATACCGTTCAATGCCTTCATGGCATTTCCGGTGGTGCCCACAGCGTCAGATGCACCGGTTGAATCTGTAGGAGCGGTGTCCAAAAAGTCACTGGCACATGAAGAAACCAGCATCAAACCGGCAAAAATGCCACCTGCAAACAGTTTATTTATATAATTTTTCATTGTCAATTTCGAATTAAATTTGTTTTATCTTTAGAATTTAACTGACAGACCAAAGTTGTAAACTCGCGCTGTTACGTAAGTATCATCCGAACCTCCATTGAAAGAGTACTGTGGGTTGAGTCCCTTGCGCGATGTCAGTGTGAATAGGTTCTCCACTCCTGCGTTCACGGTGATGCCCTCCAGACCAATGCTCTTCATCCAGTTTGTAGGCAGACTGTAAGAGAGATTCAGGTTTTTGAATACAAAGTAAGAAGAACTTGTCAGCCAGCGGTCGCTGACACCGTTGAGGTCTGATGACTTGTAGAAGTCAGCACGCGGTGTGCCATTGGGGTCAACACGGTTGGCTGAAGACTCAGTCATGCCTGCAGGTGCTCCGTCCCAAGAATTGAGAATATCTTTGTGGTATGCACTTCCTTTTGCTCCCGACTCCGACACTCCCATCAAAGAAGCATAGCTGCCGTCGTAGGTCTTGCCGCCAAGTGAATAGGTAAAGAGCATGTTGAGGTTGAAGTTCTTCCATGACAGAGCCGATGTGATAGAACCGTATACGGTTGGCAGTGCGCTGCCGCGCCAGTCGCGCTTTGCATAAGATGTGGCTGTGGCATAGTCAACACCGTTGATTGTCATCAATGCACCGGCAGCCTCTGCGCTTTCCTTCTTGTCTGGGTCAATGTCATAGAGTGCGGTACCAGTCATCTGGTCAACGCCAGCATAGTGATAGGTGTACCATTCATAGATAGAATGTCCCTCAGAATAGTTCTGCTGACCGTGCAGGATGTCCTTGCCGTCAGGCAGCTTCACAATCTTATTCTTCAGGAATGTAGCGTCAACACCGAGATTCCATCTCCAGTCCTTATTTTTAATAATGTCACCGTTGAGAGAAATCTCCCAACCACGGTTCGACACAGTGCCAATGTTCTTGTACTGGGTAAGGTTCATTGGTGCGTTATTATCTGTATCTACCCATGGATAGGAACCGGCAGATAGAGGCAGACGCACCTCGAAGAGCAGGTCCTTTGAACGCTTGTCAAAGTATCCAATCTGGAAGTTCAGACGGTTGAACAGTGTACCTTCTATGGCAATGTCAACGGTCTGTGTGGTTTCCCACTTGATGTCAGGAGCCGAGAGTGATTTTTTCAAAAGCGCAGCCTCACCGCCGTTCTTGTCGATGGTATAGAGTGCCATGTGACCGTAAAGGCTTACACCCATGTTGTTACCAACCTCACCGTAAGAGGCACGCAGCTTCAGTGCGTTCACCCAGTCAACATCTTTCATGAAATTCTCCTGCTTCATGTTCCAGCTTGCGCCAAGTGAGAAGAAGTTACCCCAGCGGTTGTCTTTGTGGAAACGTGAAGAACCGTCGCGGCGGAACGAAGCCTCCACGAAGTATCGGTCGGCATAGTTGTACTTGGCACGTGCGAGATAAGACTCAGTCTTGTCTTCGTCGTCGCTACCTTGGAAATATGAATTGTTGAGGAAGTTGCCCATTGTGAGGTTTCCGTCAACAGCCATACCTGTATTCATACCTGCAGTGTATTTTCGCTGCCAGCTGTAGCTCTCATGCGCAGCCATAAACTCCACGTTGTGAACGTCATTAAACTGATAGTTCCAGTTGATAATCTGCTGCAGTGTTACTGTGCTGTATTGATAAGCGTAGCTTGTGAGACGCCCGTTGTTGGTGGCACCGTCGCCGATTTCCGGGTTGTCATACTTCTTGTTGTTTGAAGTGCTGTGGCTTACGTCGCCCTTCATTGTGAATGATATGCCGTAAGGCAGCATCACTGTTGCGAATGCTTGCCCCCCCAATACGTTGCGGATGCTCTCCTGCTTGTCGTACTGCATCTCGTAAACTATGTTACGGTTGCCAAGATATTGCGATGTTGTATCGTAGATTCTGTTACCGTCGGCATCATACTGATAGCTGCCGTCAGCGTTGTGCATATACAGAGGATATACAGGAGCCATATAACGTGCAACATAGAACGGGTTGGCGTAGTAGGTTCCGTTGGCATTGTCGTTATAATTGCGCTCTGTGCGTGAACCGTTGATGTTCACACCACCCTTAAACCACTTGTTGGGAGTGAATGTAGTGTTCACACGGCCTGAGAAACGCTCATAGTCAGTAACCTTCACATAACCCTTTTCGTTGAGGTAGCCAACAGAAGCATACACATTGTATTTATCACCAGCGGTAGCGGCAGACAAAGTATAGTCCTGACGGTGACCGTTACGCTCTATTGCATCCTCCCAGTCAAGGTCATCATAGCCGGCGAGACGGTTGGCAATAAGCTTTCCGTTGGCATCGAACAGCTTATCGTTGTCGGCATTATAGATGTTGCGGCCTATTGACTCGCTTACCACGTTGGCTGTGGCATAAGCGGCAGCCTCACTCTCCGACATTCCAGCGTTGGTCATCATTGCATACTTCTTTGCCTTCCATGTCATCTCCATCCACTGGTCGGCGCCAAGACGCTCATACTCAGGGATACCTCTGTTGTAGATACCCTGGTTCATCTGAAGGGTGATGGTTGGTTTGGTAGCGTTGCGACCATTCTTGGTTGTGATAAGCACAACACCATTGGCGGCACGGTTACCATACAATGCTGCTGAAGCAGCATCCTTAAGGATTGACATGCTCTCGATGTCGGCAGGGTTGATTTCTGCAATATTGCCGTCGAAAGGCACACCGTCAACAACGTACAATGGATTTGCGGCACCTGAAACGAGGGTTCCGAAACCACGGATACGTATGGTCGGAGCCTTACCTGGCTCACCGTATGTGTTGTTTACCTGAATACCCGGTGCTGCACCCTCAAGAGCTCCTGTAACGCTGGTAGTGATACGCTTTTCTATCTCCTTGTTGTCAACTACCGAGATTGAGCCGGTCAGCGAACCTTTCTTGGCTGTACCGTAGGCTACTACCACAATCTCGTCGAGGTTTTGACTGTCGCTCTTTAGAAGTATGCGCATATTTGCACGTGCGCTTACCTGAATAGGCTCCATACCAATGTATGAAATGTTGAGTGTGTTCTTGCCTGCCGGGCAAGTGATTGTGAAATTACCGTTCACGTCGGTCACTGTACCAGTGTTGGTACCAACCACCCTGACGGCTGCTCCGACAACAGGTTCGTTGTCCTCGTAGGACAGAACCGTACCGGAGACTTTCGTTTGGGCAAATGCCGTGCATACTGTGAGCACGAGGCATGCCAAAAGCCTGTCTCTTATACACATCTCCGAGCCCACGAGACCGTACTAGATCT
>ENA-OYXX01000587-OYXX01000587.1-human-gut-metagenome-genome-assembly--contig:-NODE-587-length-16366-cov-8.929986_pt1 | contig 16366 bp, 5 predicted proteins | sample MGYA00243976_ERZ653434 | MGnify/ENA primary metagenome ERZ653434 (study PRJEB26926, sample SAMN06165112) | human gut metagenome | biome: ENVO:00009003; feature: ENVO:2100002; material: ENVO:00002003...
TACGGTCTCGTGGGCTCGGAGATGTGTATAAGAGACAGGATATTAATATTGCTTACGGTTTGGTTGACAGTTGCTGCACGGGGTGTGGCACAACCTTATTGCGATGTCCGCAATTTCACTTTGAGAGACGGACTCCCTGCAAGTAATATATCACGTATCATACAGACGGATAACGGTTTGATATGGTTCTCTACATGGAACGGGCTTTGCTGTTATGACGGTTACCGCTTCACCACATTCCGTAACCGGCCCGGAGCAAACGATGTGCTCACCACCAACAGGATGTTTCTGATAAAGCCGAGTGCAACAGGCGACATCTGGTGCTGCACCTACGACCGTAACGTCTATCTATTGGACACGCGCCAGTGCCGTTACATCAATGTCAGTGAGATAATAAAGGAAAAATTCGATGACAATATCTTTGCGCGCAATGTCTACTCGCTGGCGAACGGCCATACATGGGTGGTCAGCAACAATGGAGGGGCTAATTACCGCATAGACGATGTAAAGGTGAAGTCAGGCGAGGGGATAGAACGATTTGAAGGTAAGGCATCCGGTGGCAGATATGCCGATGTCAAGAAAGCCGAGCTTGACGATAGCGGCCGCGAATGGATATTTTGTGACAACGGTGTCGTGCTGTATGGAGGGGAGTTTGACTGTGATGTCACGTTTGAGCACATGGGACAGTTGGGAAAGACTGTTTTGTTTGCATCGTATGACGGACGTTTCTACGCTTATGACGGCAAAAGCCCAAAGCCCCGAAAGATAGCCATGCCTGCCGGAGTCTCCCGTATCAATGATATGGTAAAACTGGATGACAGAAGGATGTTGCTGGCCACCGATGCCGGTGTCATCTGTTATGATATTTCCCGAAACTCTCTGCATGGCTATTCCGTGCATAAGCCCGCCCATCCATCTGCGGCGGTGACTGATATATTTGTTGACGCCCAAAAACGTATATGGGCCTATACGGCGGATGACGGCATAATAATGATAAACGGGCGTGAAGCCTCGCCCCGTTGGCTTATGTCAAATGCCGACAATGCCATAAAGAGCACGACGAGTGCCAAACCGTTCTTTCATGAAGACAAGTACGGTACGGTGTGGACAGTTCCCAACGGCGGCACATTCTCTTATTATGATGAGGCAGAACAAAAACTTGTACCTTACGTGCTGAAGTCGGGCACAGGTTCTGGAACATTTCTTTCTACGATAGACAAGTTTTTCATAGACAAGGACAAGAACCTTTGGTTTACGTCCACACGTGATATAAGTCTTGTCAACTTCAGATATCGTCGTTTCAAATACATTCCCGTATTGCCGAATCAGGAGGTGCGCTCTCTGCTTACCGACAGCCGTGGCAACACTTGGGCCGGAACATACGAAGGGCAGCTGGCCTTGTTTGATGCTGACAGCCGCCTTTTGGGATATATCGGAAAGGACGGCTCGTTGCAGAAGGGCAAGACAAATTTTGCCAACCGTATCTACGCGCTTCGTGAAGACAACAAGGGACGTGTGTGGATTGGTACCAAGGGTGACGGCGTGTACGTGTTGTACAGAGACGGAACGCTCCGTCATTATACCAACAGCACTACCGATGTCTATTCGCTCAGCAATAATGACATTTACGACATTGATATTGACAATCGCAATCATATATGGATAGCCTCGTTTGACGGTGGGTTGAATCTTGTTGACGAGAGTGGCGGAAAGATTCGTTTCATCAATTACCGCAATGACATGAAGCAATATCCCGACAGCTTGTACATAAGGAAGGTACGGCGTGTTACACACGACAATAAGGGAGCCGTCATACTCTCTACAAGCGGTGGGCTTGTAAGTTTCTCAGACGATTTCAGTCGTCCTGACAAGATACATTTTTATATAAACCAGCATGTTCGTGGAGACGAAACGAGCTTGATGGGCAATGACGTCATGCAGACACTGGTGACACGGAACGGAAAGGTTGTCGTTGTTACCATGGGAGGCGGTGTGCAGGAACTCACTTCTGCCGGTGTGCTCGGTGATGATTTGAAGTTCGGCAGTCTGACCGATGTGCACACCGATGACAATATCGTGCAGTCGGTGGTGGAGGACAACAAGGGCGATGTGTGGATAATACGTGAGGGCAGCATCGAGAAGTACAACCCTGCCACCGGTGTGTTGTCGCAGTACGGCCCCAATAATATAGGCTACAATGCGGAGATGTCTGAGGCCAAGCCGGTTCACAATGCCGCCACAGATGCCATTTCGGTTGCCGTCAGGGGAGGTTTCATCACTTTCAATCCCGATGAGCTTAAAAAGAGTGACCACATACCGGGCATTATTTTCACCGGGGTACTTTGGCAGGGGGACAACGAGATGGAACCGGTTCTCAACAGGGATGTGCTTGAGGTTCCGTCCGACCGACGCAATCTTACCGTTTATTTCGCGGCCCTTGAGTATTCTGACAAGTATCTTGTGAAATATGCCTATAAACTCGATGGTGTTGATGACAAGTGGAACTATGTGGGAGAGACCAACAGTGCGTCGTTCAACTATTTACCTGCCGGACGGCATAAGCTGCTGGTGAAGAGTACCAACAGCGACGGTATTTGGGTGGATAACGTGGCGGAACTCAACATCAATGTCCATCCAACATTTTGGGAGACGGGATGGGCCACACTCCTCTATGTGCTTCTGTCCGTATGTCTGATATGTGTGGCGGTATATATTTACAACCTTCGGACAAGAGCGGCGATGGAGCGTGAACTGAACGACATGAAGACACGTTTCTTTACGGAAATCGGTCACAAGCTGCGCACCCCTCTTACTCTTATAGGCGGACCCGTTACGGAGATTCTCAATGGCGGTAACCTTACTGACACGGCACGCAAACATCTGGAGATGGTGGAGCGCAATGCCTCGCACATGCTCGAACTTGTAAACAAGATGTTGAAGTACAGCATGGATCGTAAAATGACTTTAAGGAAAGGACGGCGCTATAGTGACGATTGGTTGTCGGATGAAGCCGGTGCCCATTCCAAATCCGAACATCCTCACCCGTTGCTTCCTGCTGGCGATTCGCTGCCGGCTCACGAATTGCATACAGTGTCCGATTCCCAGTCATCAGGCGATTTGCGGCAGCCCAAAGAGTTGAAACTGCTCGTTGTCGAGGATAATGAAGATCTGCGTGATTTCCTTGTCTGCATACTGCATGAAGACTACAATGTACTTCAGGCGGAGAACGGTCGCCGGGGATTGGAGATTGCCGAAACCGAGATGCCCGATTTCATCATAACCGATGTCATGATGCCGGAGATGAACGGTTTGGAGATGGTGCGCCGGATAAAGTGCAACAACGACATTTGCCATATCCCAATCATCGTGCTATCGGCCAAGTCTTCACTCGAAGACCGTCTGCACGGGCTCGAGACCGGTATCGACGATTACATTACCAAACCTTTCAGCGCCATTTATCTGAAGTCGCGCGTAAGGAATATCATACGTCAGCGCCATCTGCTTCAGCAGGCGTATGTAGAGCAGATAAAGCCCGATGACAACCGTACATACAAACTGGAGACACCGCAGATTGTTGATGCCGACACAGAGATGATGAAGAGCCTTTTGGGGTATCTGGAAGAACATATCAGCGACCCGAACATGAAGATAGAAGATTTGGCTGCTGCCGTAAATCTCGGACGTTCGGTGTTCTATGGCAAGATAAAGAGCATCGTCGGCATGGCACCGGTCGACTTTGTGCGCCACATACGTATGCAGCGGGCGGAAGAACTCATTGCCAAGAGCAATTATCCGTTCTCGCAAATTGCTTATATGGTAGGATTCTCCGACCCTAAGTATTTCAGCAAATGTTTCAAGAAAGAAACCGGCATGACACCGTCGGAGTATCGTGACAAGGCCGGATGAAGCGGAGGATTCCAAACGCAAAGCCGCGGAGGCGCAAAGATTAGTTTGATAGTTTGAAAAGACGCGGAGACACAGAGTGATAAGTGATATTATCCTCTGCGCCTCCGCGTCTTTGCGTTTAAATTACGATTTGCACTTTACAATAACGTTGTTTATTTCACCTTTACCGTTATTGTCTTTAGAGCGTTGGCGGCACTGGAGTTGCCCGCCATTATCTCATATTTTCCCGGTACCACACGCATGGTGTTTGTCTTTGCGTCCCAACCTTCGAACCGTTCGCGCGGCAGGTCGATGGCTACCGTGCGGCGTTCGCCCGCTTTCAGCGACACGCGGCTGTATGCGCGCAGTGTCTTTATAGGGCCGTCGGTGTCGGCCGTGTTGCGTATGTACACCTGTACCACGTCATCACCGTCGCGTTTGCCTGTGTTCGTCACGTCGAGCGTTAGCACACCCTTCTTGGCGTCATACTTCATGTTTTCATGACTGAAGGTGGTGTAGCTCAGGCCGTGGCCGAACGGGAAGAGCGGTTCGCCGCGGAAGTAGCGGTAGGTGCGTCCGGCCATACGGTAATCCTCGAAGTCGGGCAGCTGGTCGGCACTCTTGTAGAACGTCACCGGCAGTTTGCCGCTCGGGTTGTAGTCGCCGAAAAGAATGTCGGCAACGGCACGGCCGCCCTGCTCGCCGCCATACCATGCCTGAACGATGGCGTCGCAGTTCTGGCTTTCGGGCACAAGTCCCATGGCACCTCCGGAGCAGCAGACGAATATCACCTTCTTGCCCGCCTCGTGCAGCATGGCCATCATGTCACGCTGTACTTTAGGCAGCTCGATGTCGAGACGGTCGCCGCCGCGGAATCCCGGTTCGTCCACCTTCATCTCCTCACCTTCGAGACGCGGCGATATGCCGCCTGCGAAAATCACCGTTCCGGCATTTCCTATTTCGGCAAGCAACTCCTCGCGTGTGGGAGTGCTTTTGCATGTCAGGTCAAACTGCATGGCTGCGATGTCATCTTCCTGCACATAGTCTATCTGTATGGTGTATGTCTCTCCGGCCTTGAAGTTGCGCTTCACCTGTTGGTAGTCGATGCGGTGACGCGACTTCCAACGGTTTATCACCGTGTCGCCGTTCAGTATCACGCGGGCCTTGTCGTCGCATCCCACCGACAGCGACAGCGTTTCGTCCTTCTCGGGAGTGAATGTCCCTTCGTAGCGCGCTGAGAAATGCTCGAGGTTCACTCCCGGGGCGAATACGGTGGCGCCGCCGTTGCTCTGGTTTATCGGTTCGCGCATGTATGCTGTTGCAGCGGGCGTGCCCTCCATTTCGGTGTTGTTCCAGTAGGTGGCTTTCATGCCCTTCTGCCCGTCGGGGCTTTTTATCATGTCGTAGCGGCTTGCGTCAACTTCGCTGCGTGTCAGTCCGCATCCCTGTATGTACCTCACGTTGCCGGCCTTGGTGCGTATGCCCTGAAGTATCGTTACGGTGCGCGTGGGATATCCGCTGTAGTTGCCCCACATCATCACCGAGTCGTTGGCGTTGGGACCCATCACCACGATGTCCGAGGCTCCGCCGTCTGCCTGCAGGGGCAGTATGCCGCCATTGTTCTGCAGAAGCACCGTTCCCTTGCGTGCCATGTCGAGAGCCAGCTGCTTGTGGGCGTCGCAGGCCACTATGCTTTCGGGTATCTTCGTCCATTCCACAAGTTCGTCGGCGTCGAAGTCGCCCAGTTCAAAACGCGCTTTGAGCAGGCGTTTCACACAGACGTCTATGTCGGCCTCGCTCACCTCTCCGGCCTTCACCGCATCGGGCAGCCGCTTGTAGTTGGCTCCGCACTCCACGTCGGTACCCGACAATACGGCCTTGGCCGATGCCGATGCCGCGTCTTTCGACACTTCGTGTCTGCCTTTCTGCCAGAAGTCGCCTATGGCACCGCAGTCGCTCACTATCATGCCTTTGAACCCCCATTCGTCGCGCAGTATTTGCTGCTCGTAGCGGGTGTTGCCGCAGCACGGCTCGCCATCGATGCGCTGATAGGCGCACATCACCTCGGCCACATTGGCTTTTTGCACCAGTGCCTTGAAGGCCGGCAGATACGTCTCCCAAAGGTCGCGTGCCGGCAGGTTCTCGATGTTGAACGAGTGGCGGTTCCACTCCGGGCCGCTGTGCACGGCGAAGTGCTTGGCACAGGCCAGCAGCTTGCGGTATCTGGCGTTGTCCGGCCCTTGCAGGCCGCGCACCACGGCCGTGCCCATCAGTTCAGTCAGGTACGGGTCTTCGCCGTAGGTCTCCTGTCCGCGTCCCCACCGCGGGTCACGGAAGATGTTGATGTTCGGTGTCCAGAACGACAGACTTTGGTATCTCTTTATCTCGCCGCTGCGTTTTGCCTGCTGCGCCTTCACGCGCGCCTCGTCGCTCACCGTGGTGAATACCTGTTCGAGCAGTGCCTCGTCCCACGATGCGGCCATGCACGTGGTTATGGGGTATACCGTGGCAAAGCCGTTGCGGCCGATGCCGTGCAATGCTTCGTTCCACCATTCGAACTGCGGTATGCCGAGCCTCGGTATGGCCGGCGAACCGTTCATCATCAGGCGCGTCTTCTCCTCAAGTGTAAGTCGCTTGAGCAAGTCCTCGGCACGTTGTTCTGCCGTAAGGTCCGGGTTTTGGTAGGGCAGTGACTGGGCGCCGGCCTGCATGGCGCACGCCGTTAAGATGAAGGCGATTATCAGTTTTCTTTTTTTCATTTGACCACCACTTTCCGGTTGTTGATTATGTATATACCCTTGCTGAGCGAGTGCACGTCACCGTTTACACGGCGTCCGTCGAGAGTGTAAATCTTGCCTGTGTCGATGGTGACGGTCTTTATGTCATTGATGCCGTCTGTGCCTGTCACGGCGAAGAGCTTGATTATCATCACCACTTGATTGTCTTTATACTGCATGGGCAGCACTCCCTTTACCGGAGCCGACAGGGTGACGTTGTGTGTGGCCGTCTTCTGTCCGGCGCGTGACGGGAATACATACTGGGTGGCACCGAATGTGTCATCGCCGAACTGCGACAGATAAGCCGTGCCGGTGTCGCTGTTGCTGTAGCCGGTGAACTCGGCGCTCTTTATGCTTACGCCTTCAGGCAGATTTATCTTGAATGTGGAGTTGCGGGAGTACTTGATACCCGTTATGCCGCATGAAGAACCGGTGGCGTAGCCGTTGCCCACTGTTATGCTTATGCCGTTGGAGAAGTCCCAGCCGTCGTTTGCCGTGAAGGGCGACAGCTCATATTCGGTCACCGGCTGCTCCTCGCCTTCATATTCCACGCTGCCCATCATCGTGCCGCCCTCGTTTTGTGCTGTGGTGATGGTCTCGACGAGGCTGTTCAGATAGTTCTCAACGTTGGTGTATCCGTTGTCGGCCACCATTGCTCCGTCTGCAGCATCGTTGGGGTTCAAACCGTGTGCCGTCTCCCATGCGTCGGGCATGCCGTCGCCGTCGGTGTCGGCAGGTGCGGCCGTGCTGTTCAGTGTGGGCCATGCGCTCCAGTCGGCACCGGCTCCCGCAGGCTTGTTGTCATCCTGCGAGTTGATGAAGCCTTTTGACAGTCCTGTTCCTGTGTATGTGGCCTTGCCGTTGCGTGCGTCACTTACGATGAGTTCGTCGTGTGAGTCGCGGCTCAGGCTTGCGCCGGCGTATGCCAGCACCTTTTCGTAGGCTGCTTCTGCCGTGTGCGTCGTTGTGGCGATGAACGGCATCGGCTCGTCAATCTTGATGGTGTCCTTCGTCGTGGCAGTGTACGTGCCGTCGCAGTTGCTTGCGTCAATCTGGTTGTATATGCCGTATGTCCAGTTGTCTTTTGTCACATCGGCATAAGTCGGGTTTACGTTTCCGGTGACATAATACTTGCCCCACAGATGCAGCGCCGGCGCATATGCCGGATATGTGGTCACGTATTCGTTGGTGCGTATGCCGATGCCGGCGATGCGCTTGCCCTTGTTGCCCGAGGGCGAACCGGGGCCGGGCTTGTAGTAGTTGTTGACGATGTTCACCGTCATGCCCTCGCCGCCGTAGCATCCGTTGCCTCCAAAGTTGTAGATAACGTTGTTGCGCATGTCCATACGTTCGTCGAGCTGAGTCGTGGCGCGCGGACCGAGGCGCGGTGTGCGGCTTGCGTGGTGCGCAATGAGGTTGTGGTGGAACGATGCTCCCGATCCACCCCAGTTGCCGCCGTAGCCGTGGCTGCCCTTTGTGTGGCCTGAGTTTACGAGGCTCTGCGACACTATGCTCCACTGCAGGGTGGTGTTCTTGTTGCCGAGGAACGAGCAGCACTCGTCAATGCTCCAGCTCACCGAGCAGTGGTCTATCATTATGCGTTCCTGATCCATTCCTCCGAATCCGTCCCATCCGTCGGCACCGTCTTTCAGCACATATTTGTTTCCGAGGCGGAAGCGCATGTAGCGCACTATCACGTTGTTGCCTCTTACGGCTACGGGATAGTCGGCCAGACAGATGCCGTCGCCCGGTGCCGTCTGCCCGGCGATGGTGGTGTTGCCGGTGATGTTGAGCGCGGAGTTCAGGTGTATTGTTCCCGACACGTCGAAGACAACGATTTTGGCTCCCTTCTGTCCGAGTGCCCAGCGCAGCGAGCCTTCGCCGGAGTCGTTGAGGTTGGTCACATGATATACTGTGCCGCCGCGGCCTCCGGTGACATATCGTCCGAAACCTTCGGCACCGGGGAACGCCGGTGTTTTCTCGGTGTTGTCCGCCAGAGCGGGTTGTCCGGCGGCTGCGAGCATGAGTGCGAGTGCACCCAGTGTGAGTTTGTTTTTTAATAGCATAAGTATAATGGTATGTTTGTTGTTTCTAATCTTTGCAAAGATAGTGATAATTTATTATATAAGGTGTTACTTTTTATCACTATTAGTGGAATTTATAGTGTCTGCGAAATAATTCCGCCCACGGGTGGTGTTATACAAATTAGGGACATATCCCTGTATTTGTCCGCCAAATCATGATGAATGTCAACATGTTGCGAACGGACAAATACAAGAATATGTCCCTACGGGGTTTATAATCCCCGATTAATCCAATTAATACCAGCGCGGGTCACCCGGAGTGGGTTTTGAACCGCCAAGTTCGTTGGAGATGACGGTGAAGTCATCGTTTTCAGCGTCCTTGAACGTTCCGGGAACATCCGTCGACAGCGTAGTGCCGTCAAGCTGTGCCTTTGGTGTGGGGTCTTCTTCCGACTTCACGCGCCATACCAAATCGCTCGTGAAGAAGTTGCTTTCAGATTTCGGAGTGACGTCACCTGACCAGAACTCCAGACCGGTCTCACCGAACGACGGACCGAAGAGGCAGTTCTTTACGCTCGGAACGATATCCTTTCCCTTGAAGTCGAGTATGAATTTCTTGTCGGCTCCGCAGCGCCAGAATGTACAGTTCTCGATGCTTACTGCGTTAGGCTTTTTACCTTTGGTGTTGGTGAACAAAACCTGACATGTGGAGAACGTGCTGTTGCTAACCTTGATATTATTGATTTCAGCTTCACCATTATCCGCGTTGACAATTCCGTAGCCGGCGATGGAGTCGAACATACAGTTGTCTATCGTTACATTCTCAATTTTGGCAGATGTCTGGATACGTATCACACCGCGCTTCCATTTGATGTTGCAGTCCTTAATGTCCACGGAGCCGATGCTTGCGCCGGCATTTCCGATGTTGAACAGGTACTTTCCGCCGTAATTGTTGTCGGTGGGCTGTGTGGCTGCGCTGAAGTCAAGCTTCTCGAATGTGAAGCCATTGACCTCGCTGCCCGCTGCCACAGTGAAATTGCCCGTCACGTCGAACATGGCCCGTCCGGCGAGGCTGAGACCTGTGGTGAACGTCAGTGTTCCCGTTGTTGCCGGAACTGTGAGGGTGGGCAGGCGATACTGCATGCCGCCCTGCAGCACGATGGTCAGATCCTGGTCTTTGTACAGGTTCTCGGCCAGAATGGAGTCGATGAACGTTTGGGTAAGCAGCTTGTAGCTTTCCTCGGCGTTGTAGCCGCGCAGGTCGATAACGTTTCCGGTATAGTTCTCGGATGCCGCTGTCGTGAAGCGCTTCTTGCCCTTGTATGCTTCGTTCAGATAAGCCTCTACACGGTAGCCGGTTTTAGGCTCGAGGTTGCGTACGATAACCTCGTTGGCACCTATTTCTTCCTCTGTGAGCTTCACGCCCGCCACCAGCGAGTCTTTGCTGTCGTGGAATATGGCGATGGAGTCGATGTTGACAACACCTTCCGGGCTGCTCCACTTGATGCGTGCCTGTGTGTCGATGATGTCCGACGACTGCACCGACGCGAGATTGGTGGGGAAGTCGAGGGTGGTTGTCGTGATGGTGAAGTCTTTCGACGACATTCCGTTTGCCGTATTTTCAGAGTGTATGCTGATGTTGTACTCCCTGTCATACTGCAGTCCGTCGAAGCGGCATGTCAGCTCGTTTGTCTCGATTGTACGCTCGTCGCTGCCGTCGTTGGCGGCTATTTTCACCACATATTTGTTGGCCGTTGAGTAGTTGTCCCATTCGATGACCATGAAGGGGACATTGTCTCCGTCCAAACCGTGTGTGATGTTGTCATCGGATATTACAGGTCTGAATAGAGCGTCGGCTGCGGGCAGGTCGTCGTCGCTGCAGCTTGCCAGCGTGCCTGCTCCCGCTGCTATTGCCATAAACAGCAATGTTGATTTAAATATCTTTTTCATATTTGTCCGTTATTAATAGTTTTCCTTTACGATTTCTGTCACAATGACATTGATTCCCTCTCCCATATCAGCATCCTGCAGTCCGTAGCCGGTGTTGTCAAGCACGTTGCTCGACGACAGTGTTGTCGTTCCGATGGGCAGGAGGTAAGGCACAGTCTTGCCTTCGACGGTGATGGCTCCGTTGTTGTAGCCGCGGTAGATGCGTGTGGCGTAGTCGCAGAACTGGTATTTGTCGGTGCGTGTGATGTTCGAGTTGTCACCTATGTTTATTACCACAGTCTTGTCGGCGGGAGCCGTTCCGAGAACGTATGTCACAGTACCGTTCACCTCGTCTGTGGTCTTTGTGCAGGCTGCATATTCCGTATTGTCATACTTGTATGTGGTCACACGCTTGAGAAGATCCGATCCCCAGTTCACCGACCAGTAGCCTTCTGTCTCGTCGCTGTTGGCCTTGTACTTTCTGTTCACCCATTCAAAGTCTTTCTTTGTGTTAGAGTTTCCGGTTCTCTTGTAGTACAGTTTGTCGGCCCAGTTGGTATATCCCTTCGCATCGATTTCGGCAACGAGGTCCTTGTACCCGGACTGTGAGTCTTGGCTTCTCAGGTCTTCCATCACACTTTCGTTGGCTGCTATACCCCAGCAGAGCATGGTCTTCATGGCCTCATCCAACTTCTTTGCATAGAGATTCCAGCGGATGAGGTCGAACCTGCGGATGCCCTCGCCGCCAAACTCCCATGCACGCTCGTTGACAATGGCGTCGAAGAAGGCGTCTTTTCCTGTCAGGCCGTTCACGTATGCTGTAACATCGTCAGAATATGTGGGACTGCCAGCGAAGGCGCGGGCGCGAACCTGTGTCAGAGCCTCCTTGGCCACTGCGGTGGGGCCGTTGAGCTCGTTCTCTGCCTCGGCCAGCATAAGGAGCACGTCTGAATAGCGCATCAGCGGCCAGTTGATGCCTGTACCCTTTGAAGAGGTCTTGCCGAGGTCTTTTGTTGCCAAAGCCCTGTCCCATTTGCCCACGCCGATGGCTGTGGCCCTTACGGCAGCCACGGTGTCGTTGGCGTGCGAATAGAAGGCGCATGTAACGTCGCGGCGGGTGTCGTTGTCGGCAAACGACATGTAGTAGCTCGGGGTGAGACCAACCTGTGCGGTTGTGTTACCCTTGGCGCATGTTCCGGTGTTGGCCACGCCTACGCACCATCCCACATCGCCACCTTTGCTCTCGGTGAATGCCACCTCGAAGAGAATCTCCTTGTTGTTCTCCACCAGATATGTGTTCTCATTGTAGAACGGCTGGTTGAAGTCAGCGTAAAGCGAGCGCGGCTTCAGGTTGATGAGCTTCTGGCAGTAGTCCTTTGCCATTTGGTAGTACTCTTTGTACGTGCGTGCTGTAATCTTGTTGCCGCCGTTGTCGGTGTAGGTCACGGCAAGGAGCTCGTCGGAAGTCACATCAAGATATTCGTCGGCGCGCTTGATGGTTCCGTCGACAGTCTTGCCGTAGCCGGCGCGGAACATGGCTATACGTGCTATCAGTCCGATGGCGAAGTCGCGGTTCATGCGCTCTATGCCTCCGGTGTTCACGTCCGACCATTTCATTGAAGGCTCGATGTCGACAAGCTGCTGCAGGCACCGGCTGTAGATGATGTTGCGGTCTGTGCGCGGACGGTCAAGCTCCATGCCCCATTTTGCAGCCTCGTCCCAATAGGGAACATCGCCCCAAAAGTTGCACATGAGCAGATACCTGTAAGCCTTGAGGCATATGGCCTCGCCCTTTATCTGCTGCATCTCGGCCTCTTGGCCGATGGCGCTGTTGTCAACGCCCGCAATAACCTGATTTGCGCGCTCTATGGCCAAAAGGCAATGGTTCCATGCGGTGTACACGTCAGAGAACCCTTCAATGGCCGGTCCCTGAAGTGACCAAACGGCGCGGCGGTCGCTTGCCGGTTTGCCGGCCGACGGGGCGCTTGCCTCCACATCGGTGTTCTGCATCCATACGGCAGACATACGTGATGTATACGAGTCTTCGCAGAACAATACGTATACACCGTTGATGGCATTGGTGGCATTCTCTATTGATGAGTATACGGCCGGATCGTCCATCTGTGACGGTGCCGATACGTCCAATTCATCATTGCATGATGTCAGCGCGACTGCCCCGAAGGCAGCCATGGCTATATATTTACTGATATGTTTCATATTTGTTGTTGTCTATTATACTGTTTATGTTCATATTACAGAGTCAGGTTCAGACCGAATGTGAATGCACGGCTCTTCGGATACGAGGAGTAGTCGATACCCGGAGTGAGGGCAGAGTAACCGCTGTTGCGTGCGTACGAGCTGACCTCAGGGTCATATCCCGAATAGTTGGTTATGCAGAACAGGTTGGAGCCTGTCACATATACGCGCAGACGCTCTATGCCCACTTTCTTTGTCAGCACACTCGGCAGGGTGTAGCCGATGGTGAGGCTCTGCAGGCGCAGGAACGAGGCGTCTTCGATGGCCCAGTCTGTGGGCAGCACCACGGCGTCGCCGCATGAGAACGGGCTCCACATGCTCTTGGCGTTGGCGCCTTCGTTGTATTTGGCCAGGTCTTCAAGGCTTGTCATCAGTGTACCTGTCTCGGGGTTCACATAAGAGTATGCGTTAGACGGGCTCATTGTTTCCAGCATGTTGGGATATGTGCCGCTGCGGTATCTTTGGCTGCTCGCAATCTTGTTGGCATTGTAGAGGTCGTTGCCTACGGTGTATGTGAAGTTGGCCGAGAAGTCGAAGTCGTAAACGGTTCCGCTGAATCCGAAACCACCGGAGAAGCTCGGGTTGGTGTCGCCGATAATCTCGATATCATTCATGTCGACAACACCGTTATTGTCCTTGTCCACAAGTTTCATCGTACCCGGACGTATGCCTATCTGTCCGCCGAGCAGCGATGTTGTGGCGATACCTTCTTTCAGCTTGTATGTGCGTGTGGCGGGGTCGTACGACTCGAAGTCGTCTGTGGTGTAGTAGCCGGCAGTTCTCCATCCGTAGATGGTTCCGACGGGCTGTCCCACACGTGCTATATAATCTTCCTGGTTCTTGTTGTCGGTACCGGCCCATCCCGACTTGAACGGCATTTCGGTGAGTCCGTTGGCCAGTTCGTCGATGTTGCTCTTGTCGAAGCCGATGTTGAAGTATCCGTTCAGGCTGAAGTTCTTCTTCTGCAGGATGACGGCGTTGAGTGATATTTCAAAACCCTTGTTGCTTGTCGACGCGCTGTTCTCGTATACGGTGGTATAGCCCGGAGCGGTGATGTTGTGCTGTATCAGCAGGTCGCTTGTGCTGTTCCAGTAAGCCTCGATGCTTCCGGTGAGTCGCTCGTTGAAGAATCCGAAGTCGATACCGATGTTACGTGTGGTGCGTTTCTCCCATGTGATGTCGGGGTTGGCTATCGTGCTGTTGGGAGCAAGGTGGTTGTTGGCGGTTTCGCCCACACCGTAGTATTTGCTGGACTCCCCTGTACCGGCAAGATTTTGGTTAGCCAAATAAAGTTGTTGGTAAGTGGTGTTGGAAATGCGGTTGTTACCAACCTTACCGTACGACAGGCGCAGTTTCAAGTTTGAAAGCCAGTTGCCCTTCACCTTTTCCATCCACGGCTCCTCTATGATGCGCCATGCGGCAGCTGCTCCGGGGAAGAAGCCCCAATGGCGGCCTTTGGCAAACTTTGAGCTGCCGTCTTCGCGGAAAGTGAGGGTGAGCAGGTAACGCTCCTTGTAGTTGTAGTTGATACGTCCGAAGTATGACAGTGTCGTTACGTTGGGTTCAATTTTGCTATTGATGGTGGTGGCACCATTTCCCATACCAAAGTTGGCGAATACTTTATCCGGTGACAGAGCCTCGCTGTAGCGTGTTCCGTACATATAATTTTGGTCAGCCATTTCCTTGCGGAACTCCTGTCCTGCCATAATGCTTAACTTGTGGTCTTCGCCGAAGAGGTTGGGGCTGTATGTTAGGGTTACGCTCTCGCGCAGGTTGCGCTGGTTCTGCTTTGTCCACTCTGCCAGCGGCTGTCCTCCCACGTAAGAGGCGTTTGTTGTGGTGGCACCCCACCAGTTCTTCGTTTCGTTGAAGGCATAGCCGTATCCACCTTCGAAGTGTGCCTTCAGCGGTTTGATGATTTCCCAGTCGAGGGCTGCGTTGAAGTTGAAGCGGCGCTGGTTTCGCTTGCGCCAGTAGCGTGCGGCCTGCTCGGCCAGTGTCATGTGGCTGTTGTTCCACTCGTTTATCTCCTCGTCGCTCATCGAACCGAAGTCGGGAGTGATGAACTCCGACAAACCGTTGGTGGCTACAGAGGTGATGGCCTGCGATGTTCTGATTTTGTATGTACCGCCCTGCGTGCCCTGTCCGTTCACTTCCTGGTCGCTCACGCGCGCGTTCATACTAAACTTCATCTTCTTGTTGATCTGGTGGTCGAGCTTGAACATGAAGGCCATACGCGAGAAGTCGTTGTCGGGCATCAGTCCGCCGTTGTAGTCGTATGTGCCGGAAAGGGAGAACTTGGTCTTGTCGGTACCGCCGTTCAGACTCACGTTGTGGCTTTGCGACAATACGTCGGCTCCGAACATATCCTCCTGCCAGTCGATGGCCTCGATGCTCTTATAGAGGTAGAGGTCGTCGTAAACACCGAATTTCTGATAGAATGAGTTGAGCGTGCTCTGGTCGTTGCGGAGCAGTGCATACTCGTAGTTGCTCATCACATAGTCGTAGGTGTTCATGGCGTCGAGGCGCTTGGCAACGGTCTTGGTCTGCAAGTAGCCGTTGTAGTTGACGGTGGTCTTGCCGCCTTTGGCGCTCTTTGTGGTGATGAGGATTACACCGTTGGCACCCTCGGCACCGTAGATGGCCGTAGACGAAGCGTCTTTCAGCACCGTGATGTCCTCGATGTCGTTGGGCGAGATGTCGCTGATGGTTGATGTCTGGAATCCGTCGACAACATAGAGAGGCGAGTTGCTGCCGGTGATTGAGCCGCCTCCGCGTACGCGGATAAGGATGTCGGCATCGGGCGAACCGTCGGTAGTGGTCACCTGCACACCTGCGAGCTTACCGGTGAGGGCTTCGCTCACGTTGGTTACGGGCACCTTAACGAGGTCTTGTCCCTTTACTGTTGCGACAGAACCGGTGAGGTCTTTCTTTCTCACGCTTCCGTAACCGATAACGACGAGGTCGTTAAGGGTGGAGGCATCTTCCTGAAGTTCGACCGTTATCTCGGTCTTGCCCTTCACGTTTACCGTCTTTGTCTGCATACCGATGTATGAGACAACGATAGGTTTCTCTCCAGACGCTTTTACATTGCAGATACCGTCAAAGTCGGTGATTCCGCCGTTGCGCGTACCTTAGTTCAATAACACTTGCTCCGATGACTGCTTCACCGTGAGAATCTTTCACGGTCACTTTTACAGTCTGTGCTGATATTCCACCGCTTATCATTAGCAGGGTGACTATCAGCGCCATTCGAATACGCTTCAATTTTTCAGACATAGGTTTGTTTTTTATTTAATTAATGATAGTTTTCTTGTTATAGTTTGGTGCGCCGTTTTTTGACACGGTGCTTTGGAGATATTGGGTACTGTTCTTTTTGTTTTGTTTTAATTTCGAGATTGTTTTATGGTTAGTGACATTTCGTTTGATGGCACAAAATTAAGAAAAAGATACAATATTCAAGTGGATTTTTTATATTTTATTTATGAAAAATAG
>ENA-OYXX01000588-OYXX01000588.1-human-gut-metagenome-genome-assembly--contig:-NODE-588-length-16366-cov-8.702716_pt1 | contig 16366 bp, 13 predicted proteins | sample MGYA00243976_ERZ653434 | MGnify/ENA primary metagenome ERZ653434 (study PRJEB26926, sample SAMN06165112) | human gut metagenome | biome: ENVO:00009003; feature: ENVO:2100002; material: ENVO:00002003...
CTTGCTTTAGTTTAATACTAAGCACCAATTAAAAACTATACAAAAAATTGAGCATGATCTTGCGTGTATGTAACAAAAAAGACGCATCAAGCAAGTGCCTGATGCGTCTTTGGTAATTTTAGGATTATATTTTACTGAGCAGCCTCAACAGTGGTGATATCGCTGCCGAACCACTTTGTGGAGATCTCGCCGAGCTTGCCGTCAGCCTTCATTTCGCCGAGGATCTTCTGTACCTCGTCACGAAGAGCCTGATCTTCCTTGCGGAAGCCGATAGCATACTCTTCTTCCTCAAGGCCGTCGGGAAGAACTCTGTAATCCTTGCCGGAAGAGTTGATCTCGTAGTTTGCAACAACGCTGTCAAGGAAAACTGCGTCAACAAGACCAAGCTCCATCTGCTGGAGAGCCTCAACGTTTGTTGCCATAGCGGTAACGGTGATAGGAGTATCGTTGGTGTAAAGCTCGGAAGCTTCGAGTATCTCCTGTGCGGAAGAACCGTTCTGAACGCCGATGTTCATGCCTGTAAGGTCAGTCATGGAAGCTGCGTCGGAGGAAGCGGGAACAACGAATACCATCTCGTTCTTCATGTAAGGGTCGGAAAGGTTCATCTGCTCCTGTCTGGAAGCGTTGATGCTCATACCGTTCCAGATGCAGTCGATTCTGCCGACTGCAAGGTCCTGCTCCTTGGTATCCCAGTCGATAGGCTCCTTAACAAGCTCAACGCCCATTCTGCTGCAAACTTCCTCTGCAACATCAATATCAAAGCCTACGATCTCATCGTTTTCATCGGTATAGCCCATGGGCTTGAAGGTAGCGTCAAGACCGAGAACGAACTTTCCGCTGTCAAGCACTTTCTGGAGTGACTGGTCACCGTCAGCTGCGGTGTCATCACCCTCAGCAGCAGTATCGGCTGCAGTGTCCTCAGCGGCAGTATCTTCGGATGTCTCCTCGGAAGCAGCCTCGGAAGCGGCAGCTGTGGTGTCAGCATTGTCAGCTGTAGTGGTATCATTGGTATCAGCTGTAGTTCCGCAGCCTGCCAGCATCATAGATGCAGCAGCGGCAAAAGCTGCTACAGCAGAGATAAGCTTGATCTTTTTCATGGTATCTTCTCCTTTAAATCTTCAATATGTTCCGCCCACGCAGAACTCTCACTGAATAAATATAACACAATTCTTTTGTAAAGTAAAGTGTTACCGTGATATTTCGGAACTTTACATATATTTTGGAAGAACTTAAAGGGGCTTTTATTGCATTATCATATAAATTTACAGGGAATTATCCCTTCATTACGGTTATTGAAGTTACATCAACGCCTGCGCCCGTGCCCTTGAAGCTTATGCAGTCGATATCGGCAGCGGAGAAGCCGTTTTCTGCGACGGCAGAAGCCATATTTGCAAACTCAAACACTGCAACGCCGTCACCCGAAGAGGAAGCCACAACATCAATATCGGTGCCGCCCACGGTTACGGTCATATAAACGGTCACGGGGATAGTGCCTGTCTGAGCGGTCTCGGCGGTGTAGCTTACTACCAGAAGTCCGCCGTCGGAGAGCATATCGGCAGAAAGTCCCTCGGCGGCAAGGCTTACAGTGCAGGAAGCCTCATTCTCGGCAGCAGCCTTATGCTCGGGAGTTATCTCGATGCCTGCCGCAAACTCCTCGGCAGTTTTCATTGAAACGGCAGCTTCCGTTTCAGATACGGAAGTATCGGTTTCGGTCTCGGTATCAGCTGTAATATCCGCTGTTGTCTCGGAAATCGTCTCCGTATCGGAAACAACATTGCTATCGGCAGTGACCTCTTCCACAGGCGCATCTGTCATCTGGACAGCTGTGACTGTGGTATCGGCAATCGGCATGGGTGAATTGCTGATTCTTGCCATAAGGAACAGCCCTGCTCCTGCCGCAGCAGCTATAACTACAACAGCAATTATGACAGCAGCGGTCTTTCCGCCGCTTTTCTTTTTGGGAGCAGCTTCCTCCGCCGTTTTCTTAAATTCGGAAGCACCCTCCCCGGGGACATATGCGCCCATATCGGAAAAATCGTCCTTTGCGGGAGCTTCCTTTTCAGGCTCATTTTTCTCTTCCTGCTTTTCAGCCTTAGGTGCTTCCGCCTTGGAAGTCTCTGCTTTTGGTGCTTCCGGGGTCTTGGGCGCTTCGGGTACTTCCGCTGCTTCAGAGACTTCCGAAGCAATCTCCCCGGGCTTTTCGGTATGTATATCAACGCCCTCTATCTTAACTATCTCGGGTATGTCCTCAAGAGCCTTTTCGGCAGCCGCTTCAAGTATCTCAGCAGTTTCATCGGGAGATATCTCGGAGGGGTCTATGCCCTGAAAAACAGCCATGCTGTTTTCGTCGTCCGCATTTTCGGAAGCGGAATAAATGTCACCTGTTTTATTTGTATCTGTAGAAACCTCAAGCACGGGAGTGCCGCACTCGGGGCAGAATTTGCTGGTCTCAAACAGCTGTGCGCCGCATTTTGAGCATATTGCCATATTGATCTTACCTCCGTATAATAAAATGCCGCATAATATCGCAATGTATATTATACGGCATAATTTGTTAATATATCAATTCAACGGAGTTATCCCATTGTAAAAAATCTCTGTGTGGCTGTGTAGGTCTTGCCGGGAGCAAGCTCCTCATATCCGCTGAGTTCTGCGGGCATATCAAGGTTGGGGGCATTTACCTGAGCGGTCATAGGCTCGGGGCAAAAATAGTTCATAAAGCCCTCATGGTTCCATACTATCCAGAACTTGTACTTTTCATCTACCTCGTTGCAGATGGTCTTGCCGCTGGCAGTATCGGTCATGATAGTACCGTGGAAAGGCTTGCCGTCCAGCTCGAGGGTTCCGCCTGAATACATATCGTTGCAGATGTCCCTGAGAACGGGGCAGGTTCCGTTTATGTACTTCTTGTCATAATCGGTGAGCTTTGCACGCTTGCCTGTGGGCAGCCACTTGGACTTGTTGAAGAGAATATGCTCCACAGCGGGAACCTTCAGCCTGATATCCTCCTGAACAGCGCCGTCAACAAAGGGAGCGTTGATGGTGGTGTGTGTTGCGATAGATATGGGCATCATCTTGTCCGACTGATTGATAAGGGTTATCTTATGGGAAAGTCCCTTGTCGGAAAGCTCTATTCTTATTCTTACGGTGAACTTTATGGGGAAGCAGTTGAAGAAAAAGTCCTTTTCATCGTAAACATACTCGTTCTCCACAAAAGCGGTATTGCCCTTTGTGCCAAGCTCCTTTACGGTGTATGCTCTCTTCTGGATAAATCCGTGGAGATGGTTGCCGAAGCGCTCCTCATTTACGGGCAGGCGATAGGTCGCATCAGATGTGTGCAGCACGCCCTTTTCAAAGCGGTTGGGCAGGTACAGGGTGGGAAGACCCCATATCTCGGGAGCGTTCATTATCTCGCCGATAGAAACGCTTCCGTTGTAGCGGAATATCTCCATTCCCCTTTTCTCGTCTCTGAAACGGAGTACGTTGGAACCCAGACCGTGAGCAACTATGGCATAATATCCGCCTGCGGAAAGCTCACAAACCTCTGTGCCCTTGTGGATCGCTTTTCTTGCATAAGTTTCCATATTCTATTTCTCCTTATATGTAACGATCAGGTATCGTATTTTCTTATTCTGAGAGGTATGCCCAGCCTTTCGGATATCTCCTTGCTTTCCTCGATCTCACGCTCGGAGATAACATCTACAACGGTGAACATCACCTGAGGAACATACTTTTTGCAGTCCTGCGCAAAGCTGAACAGAGCGCTGAAACTGTCCTCCCACTTAGGACGGGTAACAGCGTTGTAGTCCTTTTCATTGCCCGAATTAAGGCTTATGGAAACGATATCCACAGCTCCCTCCAGCATTGCTGCGGTGGGTCTGCCGTGAATTTTGTCCGAAAGCCCGTTGGTGTTCAGGCGTATTATCTTATGGGGATATCGCTTTTTCAGCTCTTTGCCGATAAAAACAACGTCCTCCGCCCTTTCCATAGGCTCGCCGTAGCCGCAGAAAACTATCTCATCAAACTCATCGGGAGAGTATTTGTCAAACTCTGCCAGAACTTCCTCGTTTGTGGGTTCTCTTTCAAGCCACAGGCTGTCGCTGCCGTATGCGCTGTCGCCGTTGTGGCGTATGCAGAACGTGCAGTTGCAGGGGCATCGGTTTGTCAGATTTATATAAAGATTGCCGTGAACATTATAAACAAAGGTAAGACCTTTCAAAATAACACTTCCTATGTTACTTTCTGATTTTAAGTGAAATATCGAACGCCTTTACCGAATGGGTGATAGCGCCTACAGAAATAATGTCAACGCCTGTAGCCGCAGCAGCCGCAACGGTGTCGATATTGATGTTGCCCGAAGCCTCCAGAACAGCCTTGCCGTCTGCGATCTTTACGCACTCGGTCATTTCCTCCGGGGTCATGTTGTCAAGCATGATAACATCAACATTGCAGCCAAGAGCCTCGATAAGCTCTTCCTTGTTTCTTACCTCGACCTCAATCTTAGCCATATGGCCTATCTTCTTTTTAAGGGCGGTAACTGCGCCTGTGATGCCGCCGTATGCGTCAATGTGATTGTCCTTGAGCATAGCCGCATCGGAAAGATTGTAGCGGTGGTTGCGTCCACCGCCTGCGGTGACAGCGTACTTTTCAAGTGCTCTAAGACCCGGGAGAGTCTTTCTTGTATCAACGATAGAAGCCTTTGTGCCTGCACAGGCTTCCACCAGCTTGTTTGTAGCTGTAGCAACGCCCGACATATGCTGGAGAATGTTAAGAGAGGTGCGCTCCGCTTTAAGGATAGAGCGTGTCTTTCCCTGAACTCTGGCGATGATATCGCCCTTTTTCACTTTTTCGCCGTCGTGAATGAACACCTCGCACTTAACGCCGCTGTCGATGAAAGTAAATGTCCTCAGTGCGCAGTCGATTCCTGCCAGAACGCCCTCAGCCTTGGAGACGAACTCCGCAGTGGATATTTCGTCCTCAGGGATAAGCAGGTCGGTGGCAAGGTCAATGTAATTTATATCTTCTGACAATGCTCTCTTGATAACATCGTCAACATAAAATTCGGGTAAAAGCATTTTATTTCCTCCGTGGATAATTTATCAGTTGATGCAGTAGTCCAGAGTTTCGCCGATGCTCTCGGATATGAGCAGGTCGGCTCTGTCATCGTACTGGGTGGTGCTCTTGTTTATAAGAACAAGCTTGTTGCCCTTATAATATTCGATAAGACCGCTGGCGGGATATACGGAAAGCGATGTGCCGCCGATGATAAGAACATCGCAGTTTTCGATAGCCTCGATAGCGCAGTCAACAGTGTGCTGGTTAAGGCTCTCCTGATAAAGCACCACATCGGGCTTGATAAGACCGCCGCACTGTGCGCACTCAGGGATAAAGGGAGAATTTTTTATGTACTCAGCATCAAACATAGCACCGCAGCGGACGCAGTAATTGCGGTGTACCGAGCCGTGAAGCTCATACACGGTCTTGCTGCCCGCAGCCTGATGAAGGCCGTCGATGTTCTGGGTGATAACTGCTTTGAGCTTGCCTCTTCTTTCAAGCTCCGCAAGAGCAAGGTGAGCTTTGTTGGGCTTAGCGTCAAGATAGAGCATCTTATCCTTATAGAACTCGTAAAACTCGCTTATATGGTTGCAGAAAAAGGTACGGCTCAGAATAGTCTCAGGGGGATATTTATATTTCATGTTATAAATTCCGTCCACGCTTCTGAAATCCGGAATACCGCTTTCCGTGGAAACACCTGCTCCGCCGAAAAAGACAATATTATCCGATGAATCTATCCATTCCTTGAGCAGGGCGGTATTTTCGGTAATTGCCATAATAATCAATCCTTTCAAGCTCTTGCGTCTGCACATAAATTTATTATAGCACACTTTTTTAAGGATTTCCACTGTTTTTTAAAATTTTTCTGATTTTTCTGAAAAGCTCTTGACAAATCATAAAAAGTGTGCTATGCTTTCCAGCAATAAGCTTATTATCAAAATATTAAGAAGGAGGCGGAAACAATGACAATGCTTAAAATATCACTTAAACTTACAGGTACATATAATAACATTCGGCAGCGCATTGGCATATCCGCACCTTTCAGAGGTCCTCTGCAATAAAATCAGGGGCAGATATAGTCATACATAAGGGCGCTTCCGGGTCGGAGCGCCCTTTTTTTGCGCATTTGTGACCCACTTTCAAGGAGAATTTACATGATAGAATTAAACGGAAAATACAATACAGCAAAGGTTTTTACCGATAATATCGACAGCGCCTCGGTCTCCCAGATAATCGAGCTTTGCAGCCAGGAATTCACTATCGGCGAGAAAATAAGAATGATGCCCGATGTCCATGCAGGCGTTGGCTGCGTTATCGGCACCACCATGACCATCACCGACAAAATTGTCCCCAACCTTGTGGGCGTTGACATCGGCTGCGGCATGGAGACTGTGCTTATCAAGGAAAAGCACATGGAGCTTATGCAGCTCGACAAGCTTATCAGGCGGACTATCCCCTCGGGCTTTGCCATAAGAAGCACTCCCCACAAGCTGGCGGAAGAGGCGTACATCTGCGCCCTCAGATGTGCCGACAAAATAGACCTGCGCCGTGCGGAGCGCTCTGTGGGCACTCTTGGCGGCGGCAACCACTTTATCGAAGCGGACAGGGGCGAAAAGGGCATCTACATCGTTATCCACAGCGGCTCCCGTCATCTTGGTGCAGAGGTGGCAAAGTATTATCAGCAGCAGGCGGTAAAGCAGCTTGAACATTCGGGCGACGGCAAGATCCATGAGCTTATCGACAGTCTCAAGGCTCAGGGCAGGGAGAAAGATATCAGCCGTGAGCTTAAAAAGCTTGAAAGCACCAAGCGCATCACCGTGCCCAAAAATCTTGCTTACGTAAGCGGACAGCTTTTTGAGGACTACATTCACGATATGAAAATAGTCCAGCACTTTGCCGTGCTCAACCGCCGTGCCATGATGACCGAGATAATCAGGGGAATGAAGCTCACGCCCGTTGAGCAGTTCACCACTATCCACAACTACATCGACACGGAAAACATGATACTCCGCAAAGGCTCTGTGTCCGCACAGGCGGGGGAAAAGCTGATTATCCCCATAAATATGCGTGACGGCAGCCTTATCTGCACAGGCAAGGGCAATCCTGACTGGAATTTCTCCGCTCCCCACGGTGCGGGGCGGCTCATGAGCCGAAGCGAAGCCAAGCAGAGCTTTACCGTGAGCGAGTTCAAAAAGCAGATGGAGGGCATCTATACCACATCTGTGAGTCAGGGCACACTGGATGAATGCCCCATGGCATACAAGGGCATGAACGATATCCTTGACAACATCGGCGACACTGCGGAGGTAAACGAAATTATCAAGCCCATTTACAACTTCAAGGCAGGTGAATAAAATGAAAAGCTACGTACCCGTGGAAAAGATGAGCAAGAAAGCAAAACGTGAGTATTTTAACAAACAGCGCAGAGACTGGGGCGGGCTTTCCCCCGTCACCCGCTGCGGAGGCACAAAGAGCTATGACCGTGCCGCCCATAAGGCTGAGAACAGGAGAGTGCTTGGAGAAATGAACTGACAGCTTCTTTATTTTCCCCTTGACAATCCCACTCATTTTGGAGTAAAATAAAAGTTACCAATAACAAAGAAAAGGTGGAAACAAAATGAACAAAAAAGAAGTGGCTGAAATAAAAAGAAGCTTTGCCGAGGGCTGCGGATTTTTTACCCTTAACCGTGTGCTTTACGCCTATGCGGACGCCGAAAAGAACATAAAGTACAGTGATGTTCGCAGCTGGGCAACTATTCCCGAGGACGAGGGCGCTGTGGTCATGGAGACGCTTAAAAAGGTTTTCAGCGGCACTCTCGGCAAAAATCTCAACGAGTACGGCTTCCCCAACGAGTCATATGAAGAGGGCGGCGCTCAGAATATCCTTTACGCCGCAGTAAAGGGCAAGCTGGAGGACGAAGAGGCAAACAAGGCGTTCATCGACCGCATTGTTGAAAATACCGCCATGTCCAGCGCATATACTATTATATCGGGTCACTGTACATACAGCATTCTTGTAAAGGACAAGAACGATGAGTGCATCGGCGAGGGCGACTCCGAGTACAACTTCATCGTAACTGCCATCTGCCCCGTAAACACAGGAGATGACGGCCTTTTCTACGATGAGTCTCTGGAGACTATCGCAAAGAAGTCCAACACCGAGATGATAATTGCAAGAGCGCCTCAGGACGGCTTCTTCTACCCCATTTTCAGCGACCGTTCCCCTGACGTTAACCGTGTTATGTACTACACCCGCTCACCCAAGAAGCCCAATCTCTCCATTGTGGAGGACGTATTGGAGTGCCGCTTTGATTTCACTCCCGACGGTGAAAAGGAACGCTTCCGTGCAGTTCTCACCGATGTGTGCCGTGACGAGCTGGATTACACAGTCATCACCCGTGTAAACGACATCATCAAGGAAGTCATCGACCAGAACAAGAACGAGACCGAACCTCCCGTAATTGACGCAAACAGAATGAAGACCATTCTTTCCGATGCGGGTGTAAGCGATGAAAAGCTTGAAGCTCTTGACGCAGTTTACAAGACTACTGTGGGCGATACTGCTCTCAAAGCCTCCAATCTTGTGGAGAACAAGACCGTTCTTTCCGTTCCCGAAATAACCGTAAACATCAGCAAGGAAGCCACCGACAAGGTGCGCACAACCGTTATCCAGGGCAGAAAATGCCTTATCATCGACCTTGACGACCCCAGTGTTACCATCAACGGCATTGAAACCACCATTGAAACTTCTCAGAACTCCCCTGCCGCAGCTGCGGAAAATCAGCCTGTGACAGTATGAATGGCAAGATAATATAAAGTGGGGCTGCTGCACGTATTGCAGCAGCCAATTCTTTACACACAAACACAAAGGAGCCGCTGCAATGCTGCAACAGCTCCTTTTTTATTGCTTGTTTTTATTCAACCGAATCAAGAGACTCATTGAACTCGTCAATGAGAACATTTACAGCGTCAGCCAGCGAATCTCTTACAGAAGGCCAGTCGTGACCGTAGAATGTAGCTCTGATACCATACTCGCCGCTGTCCAGAATGTTGTACATATCTGTGGGGCAGCCTGTGTGGATAGAGTACATGGGGTGCTCGGCGGTCATTTCGTTTATTCTGTATCTCATCTGGATCATATCGTCAGTCCAGCCGTAATCGTCCTTACGCTTTCTGTCTGCGATCTCGAGAGAGCCTGTGTCGGAGTTTGCGGCAAGTATGCACTCCATAAATCTTGCAACGCCCTCGGGGTTCTGTGCGCCCTTACAGAGCATATAAGCTTCCAGACCTGCGGGGAGATAATACTCGTCAGCGTCGTCCATCTTGGGAACGGGTACGAACATTACATCATCGGAGTTACCGAATTTGGGGTTCCAGATATCGGGAGAGCCTTCAAGAGTGTATGCGCCGCAAATGTAGAACAGCTCCTTGCCTTCGCCGATGAACTCGGGGTGCTCGCTCCAGTCAAAGAGGGACTTATCGAGAACAAGACCGTTCTGGCTCAGCTCATACATAAAGTTCATGGACTTTTCAAGGCGCTCATCATAAAGGTTGGAAACAAGCTTTCCGTCTCTCAGCTCAACGGGAGCAACGCCGCAGGTGAGCATAAGGGGCTTTTCATTGAACCAGCCGTCCAGACCGTACTGGTCAGCATCGGGATCAACATATTCAAGAAGCATATTCTTGAATGTGGACCATGTCCATTCACCCTTGTCAAGCAGCTCAACGGGATCCTCAAAGCCCTGGGACTCGATGGTCTTCTTGTTGTAGATAACGACCTCGCCTGCTGTTGCCTGGGTAGCCATAAGGTAATGCTTGCCCTTGAGGCTGAAGGAATCGTTAAGGTCCTTTACGGAGCTCCAGAGGTCGGAGTTAAAATCAACATAATTGTCATAGGACTCAAACTGACCGTTGGGGATACCCTTGGGAAAAGAGTCAAGGTCGCCGCCTGCGATGAAGTCGATGCCTGTACCGCCCAGAATGTTTGTGGAAAGGTCGGTAAAGCGCTGGCTCCATGTGGTGGGGATATATTCAATGGTTCCGCCGTACTTCTTCTCGAAAAGCTCGAGAGAAAGCGCCTTGGTGTTGCCTGATGTGGTAGCGTGGAAAGGATCATAGAAAGAGAACCACTTGATGTTCTTGTTTTCAAGCTCAACATCGGGAAGCAGCTTGGAAACATCGTCCATGGTAACCTGCTCCTCGGAAGCAAGTGTCTCGGTATTGATCTCAACAGTTACCCCTGTTGTGGTGGTTGCGGAGGTGGTAGTATCCTCTGCTGTACCGGATGAACTGCCGCAGGCTGCAAAGCTCGAAGCCATCATAACAGCTGCAAGACCTGCTGCATATCTTTTAAAATTCTTCATAATAGTACACCCTTTCATTTCAAGAGAAAATGTGCATGATAAACTTTTTATAATTATAACATAAAGCTGCATTTCTGTCAACGTTTACATTGTACATTTTGACAAGAAGATAATTGGGTATATTGCCGAGGCTTTTTTAAATAAACCGCCTCGGCATGATATGTTAGTTAATTGCACGTCTCTTCATGGTATTAACAAGATAAATGAACTCGTCCTTATAATCATCATCGGAATAATCGTACTTGGAAAGCTGTGCGGAAACGTCCTTGTAGGTAACATCGCCGATGTATCTGCTGTTTCTCAGGAGCATGCCGAACTCTGCCACGCAGGAGGCAAAATTCATATCTGCGGACATCTTATCGGAATAAAGTGACTTGTTAACGGGATATGTTAGCAGCTTGCTTTCGCTGCCCTCAGGCTCCTTGTAGCGGATATTCACGGTGAGAAGCTCGTCGCCCATAACGCCCTCGCTGTCAGAAGCATATTTCAGCTCGCTTTCGCCCAGCTCCATTTTGCTGTCAGCAGGAACTATCTCATAAAGCACGGTAACGCTGTGGCCTGCGCCTATCTCGCCTGCGTCCTTGGTGTCATCGTTAAAGTCCTCGGCAGCCATGACCCTGTTCTCATAGCCGATAAGGCGATATCCCTTAACATTTGCGGGATTGAACTCCAGCTGAAACTTAACGTCCTTTGCAACTGTGAAAAGTGTTCCGCTCATTTCATCGACCAGCACCTTTTTCGCTTCCTTTTCGCTGTCAATGTAGGAGTAGTTTCCGTTGCCGTAGTCAGCCAGTGCTTCAAGACGGTTATCCTTATAATTGCCTGTGCCGAAGCCCAGAACGGAGAGGAACACGCCGCTTTCACGCTTTTCCTCAATGAGCCTTGTAAGCTCCGACTCGGAGGAAAGTCCCACATTAAGGTCGCCGTCGGTGGCGAGGATAACTCTGTTGTTGCCGCCGTCGATAAAATATTTCTGAGCAATATCGTAAGCGGTATTGATGCCTGCCGCACCTGCTGTTGAGCCGCCTGCTTCAAGGTCGTTGATGGCACGGAGTATCTTTTTCCTGTCGTTTCCGTCAGCGCCTTCAAGCACCACCTCGTCCGAGCCTGCATAGGTGACGATTGAAACACGGTCAGCGGCAGTTAGATTATCGGTAAGCATTGAGAAAGACTTCTGTACCAGCGGCAGCTTGTTGTCATCATACATGGAGCCGCTCACGTCAATAAGGAAAACCAGATTCATGGCAGGGCGCTCATCAAGCACAGCATCAAAGCCCTTGGTATTTATGCCGACCATTAAAAGCTCAGTTTCATCGTTCCACGGGCAGTCGGAAAGCTCCGTATGAACTGCAAACGGCTCGCCGTCGGCAGGATCGGTATAATCATAGTCAAAGTAGTTGATAAATTCCTCGATACGCACAGCATCGGGGGGAACGTCCATACCGTCATCTATCATTCGGCGGACATTTGTATATGAGGCAGTATCCACATCAGCCGAAAAGGTGGAAAGAGGTGCAGAGGAAACTGCTGTATATCCGTTCTCGCTGATATAGTTATATTCCTCGTCATTTTGCTCAAAATCAGCATTATCGGCAGGTGCTTCATCGTAATCGGCAGGTGCACATTCACCAGCAGCCGCTTCGGTGCTATTGTACTGCACATTGTTCTGACCCCTTGTGTAGCTGTCTGCCTCGTCTGTACTTGCGGCACCGCAGGCGGTCAGTGATGTTACTGATGATACGACTGCCATAACCGCAGCAAGCTTTCTCATTGAGTTCATTTTTGTGTTCATAAAATCGTTCCTTTCAGATATTGTCATGCACGCAGTTTTTCCCAGCTTTCAAAAAGCTTTTCAAGCGAGCATTCGGCGGTGATGTTCATACGGTCGTAAAAATAGTCGTCCTTATAGACCTGTGGGTAGGTAATGGTGCTGCCGTCCGCTGCAAGGGACTGCCAGCCGTTGTGATAGACCACTTCCCTGTCAAGGGTTATCTCTATCTGAGGGGCATTGTCGAAAACAACTCTGTACATTCCGTTACTGTCGCTGACGGGAAGCAGATATTCACGGTTGTCACGGAGAGCATAGGGCGAGTCGGAATAAACGGTGACTTTTTCGGGGAGAGAAGTCTCGCTGTCGGAGATAAGATGCACCACTTCAAGGGTGTATGCGGTCGTATCGCCCTCATTGTCGGAATACAGCACCTTGCCGTCGATGAAAAAGTCCGTCTTAGAAAGCACCTGAGCCTCCACAAAATACTCCTGCTCAGCCTCGCTGTGGGAAAGGGCATTGTAGATGCCGCTGTCGGTCTCGGCAAGGTCAAGGGTATAATAATTGTCGGCTGACTGAGTTTCCGTGGAATAATCCCAGCCCATTTCTGCGGCAACTGACGGCATTTCAGCTTCATCTGCGGCATATTCGCCGCTTATTTCGGGAGCCATATCCGCCTGAGATGTTTCGTTTGATATCTCACTGTCGCTTATAATGAGCCTGCCTGCGCAGAAAACTGCCGCTAAAACGGCTGCGGCGGAGACGAAAATCCTGGCTGTTTTGCCTGATTTATGCGCACACTGCCTTGACGCTGAAACGAAAGGGGTGATATCCTTTTCCTCGTCAGGAGCGCCTGCGATCTTCTTCCAAAGCTTATCCATATCGGGTGCAGATGAATCAATATGTTTTATGTAGTCCTGTTCAAATTTTTTCATCATAACACCTCCCCGTAAAGCTTTCTGAGTTTTTTCACTGCCGACTGATACCGCCAGGCAGCGGTACCGATGGGAATTTGCAGCACGTCCGAAATTTCCGCAAACGTAAGCTCGCAGTAAATTTTCAGATGGACGATCTCCCGCTGGTCGGCACTCAGGGCATCAAGCATCTGCTGCACTGCCATGTCTGACGATACGTTTTCCTCAGTATCGGCTGTATCAGCCACATCGGAAAGTGTACTGCTGTCGTCATCATCGGCTGATGATGTGGACGGAACCTCTCTGCTTTGCCTTCGGATTATATCCAGCGCAAGATTTCTGGCTGAAACAAGCAGCCATTTCTTGTGCCCCGTGCCTGCCCTGTAAATATGAGCAGCCTTTCTGAGCCTCAGGAAAAATTCTGAGGTAATATCCTCCGCAAGATGCGGACTTCTGCACAGGCTAAGAACGGAAGAATATATCATTCGCCCGTACTCCTCATAGACCTGTTTAAGTCCCTGCATATCTCCGCCCGCAAGCATGGTCATGCAGCTTGTAAAATTGCTTTCAGTCATTATTTTCACCCCGTCTGACCGTTTTCATATGTATATACGTCTGAATTGGAACAACTTTATGGCGTTTATTTGTAAACAATTTATTAAGTGAGCTGATAAAAGAAAAGACCTTTTCGCAAGGAAAAGGTCTTTTCGGGAAATCATATGCGCATTGAGATTATTCGTTGATCTTAGTAACAACGCCGGAACCAACGGTACGTCCACCCTCACGGATAGCGAAACGAAGTCCCTCTTCAATAGCGATAGGAGTGATGAGCTCAACTGCGATCTCAACATTATCGCCGGGCATGCACATTTCCTTATCAGCAGGAAGTGTGATAACGCCGGTAACGTCAGTTGTTCTGAAGTAGAACTGAGGTCTGTAGTTGTTGAAGAAAGGAGTATGACGGCCGCCCTCTTCCTTCTTCAGTACGTAAACCTGACCGCTGAACTTGGTGTGGGGGTGAATAGAACCGGGCTTGCAAAGAACCTGGCCTCTTTCGATGTCAGTTCTCTGGATACCACGGAGAAGAGCACCGATGTTATCGCCTGCCTCAGCGTAGTCAAGGATCTTTCTGAACATTTCGATACCGGTAACAACAGTCTTAGCTCTCTCGGTAGTAAGACCGATGATCTCAACTTCGTCACCAGTTCTGAGCTGACCTCTTTCAACTCTACCTGTAGCAACAGTACCACGACCGGTAATGGTGAATACGTCCTCAACAGGCATAAGGAAGGGCTGGTCTGCCTTTCTGTCGGGAGTAGGAATGTACTCGTCAACAGCGTCCATGAGTTCCTGAATGCACTTGTACTCAGGAGCGTTAGGATCGGTAGAAGTGGAGTTAAGAGCCTGGTAAGCAGAACCGATGATGATAGGAGTATCGTCGCCGGGGAAATCGTACTTATCGAGGGTCTCACGGATATCCATCTCAACGAGCTCGAGAAGCTCAGGATCGTCAACCTGGTCAGCCTTGTTCATGAATACAACGATGTAAGGAACGCCAACCTGACGAGCGAGAAGAAGGTGCTCCTTGGTCTGAGCCATAGGTCCATCAGTAGCAGCAACTACGAGGATAGCACCGTCCATCTGAGCAGCACCGGTGATCATGTTCTTAACATAGTCAGCGTGGCCCGGGCAGTCAACGTGAGCATAGTGACGCTTGTCAGTCTCGTACTCAACGTGAGCGGTATTGATTGTAATACCTCTTTCTCTCTCCTCGGGAGCCTTATCGATATCAGCATAGCCCTCAAACTGAGCCTGACCCTTAAGGGAAAGATACTTGGTGATAGCAGCGGTAAGAGTGGTCTTACCATGGTCAACGTGACCGATAGTACCAATGTTTACGTGGGGTTTGGTTCTTTCGAAATGTGCCTTTGCCATTGGAAATTTCCTCCTTTAATTAGTAAAGTTATAAGCCTATGCAACCATTTTAACAGATTATTAAGCGGATTGCAAGCGTTTTTTGTAAATTTTCAGCTAAAATTATCAGCCGTTTGCCTTGTTTCTTGCAGACATGATTTTCTCTGCAACGGAACGAGGAACCTCTGTATAGCTGTCGGGCTCCATTGTGTAGTTACCACGGCCCTGAGTCTTGGAACGCAGGTCGTTGGAGTAACCGAACATCTCGGAAAGAGGAACAAGAGCGTCAACCTGAGCTGTGCCGTTGTTTATCTCCTGACCGAGGATCTGTCCACGACGGGAGTTAAGGTCACCGATAACGGTACCCATAAAGTCCTCGGGAACAAATACGGAAACCTTCATGATAGGCTCGAGAATGCAGGGATCAGCCTTCTTCATAGCTTCCTTGAACGCCATAGAACCGGCGATGGAGAATGCCATTTCGGAGGAGTCGACCTCGTGGTAGGAGCCGTCGTAAAGAGTAACCTTAACGTCAACAACCTGATAACCGGCGAGAACGCCTGCCTTCATAGCGCCCTGAATACCCTTGTCAACAGCGGGGATGTATTCCTTAGGAATAGCACCGCCGACAACGGCATTAATAAACTCGTAACCCTTACCGGACTCGTTGGGTTCAACCTTGATCTTAACGTGACCGTACTGACCCTTACCACCGGACTGACGAGCATACTTGTGGTCAACATCAGCAAGCTTCTTGATTGTTTCCTTGTAAGCAACCTGAGGTGCACCTACGTTAGCCTCAACCTTGAACTCTCTGAGGAGACGGTCAACGATGATATCCAGGTGAAGCTCACCCATACCTGCGATAATGGTCTGACCTGTTTCTTCGTCAGTCCATGTTCTGAAAGTAGGATCCTCTTCAGCAAGCTTTGCAAGGCCGATGCCCATCTTTTCCTGACCGGCCTTAGTCTTAGGCTCGATAGCGAGCTGGATAACAGGCTCGGGGAATTCCATGGACTCGAGGATTACAGGGTGCTTAGGATCGCAGAGTGTATCACCGGTAGTTGTATTCTTAAGACCTACGCAAGCAGCGATATCGCCGGCATAGCAGGTCTCGATATCCTTTCTGTGGTTGGAGTGCATCTGAAGGATACGACCCATTCTTTCAGAGTTGTCCTTAGTTGCATTGAGCACAGTAGCACCTGCGTCAACAGTACCCGAATAAACTCTGAAGTAGCAGAGCTTACCAACGAAGGGGTCAGTTGCGATCTTGAATGCAAGTGCAGCGAAAGGTTCAGTATCGGATGTGATTCTCTCGGTCTCCTCACCTGTGTCGGGGTCAACACCCTTGA
>ENA-OYXX01000591-OYXX01000591.1-human-gut-metagenome-genome-assembly--contig:-NODE-591-length-16327-cov-7.464110_pt1 | contig 16327 bp, 9 predicted proteins | sample MGYA00243976_ERZ653434 | MGnify/ENA primary metagenome ERZ653434 (study PRJEB26926, sample SAMN06165112) | human gut metagenome | biome: ENVO:00009003; feature: ENVO:2100002; material: ENVO:00002003...
GTAAGGAGTCGTCGGCAGCGTCAGATGTGTATAAGAGACAGCGATTTGCAAAGAAGGACGGTTACACCGTCGGACGGCTCGCCATCGACGGGCAGTATTTCTGCGACACGCTGGAGCCGCAGTGGCGCAACCTGGCCGCGGGCGCACAGAAGGTGAAGGGCTGCACGGCCATAGGCGAGGGCACGTATCCCGTAGTGATAACCAAGTCGCCGCGGTTCCGCCGCTGGCTGCCGCTGCTGGTGGGCGTGCCGCAGTTCAGCGGCATACGCATACACGCGGGCAACACGGCCGATGACACCGAGGGCTGCATCCTTGTGGGATGGAACCGCCTGAAGGGGCGTCTGGTCAACTCCCGCTCGGCTCTGACGCTGCTGATGAACCGCATGGTGGAAGCTCTGGCGCGGGGCGAGAAGATGGTGATGGAGGTGAGGTGACGTCATTGATGAGCGTCTTTACATAGTCGCGCTGCCAGTCGGCGGCATGCGATATGGTGTCGCCGTATTTCAGTATGTCGATGTCGATGCGGATGATGCCCCGGGCCTTGTCCGCATCGTTTCTTCCGCACTCGCGCTCAATCTGTTTCAACAGCGTGTGCAGCTCGTCGTGCGTGAGGTTGACCCAACCGGCCACGAGCATGTTGAGGAAGAGGGTTCCGGGGGGAAACTGCGCGTTGTCGGGCAGTGCCACCGGCTCGGTCCACAGGCGGCGGCTGCACCGCATGCCGCCCACCGTACGGCGCAGCCTGACGGCGGCAAGGGACATGTTGACGGCATGGCAGGTGTTGGTGCCGAGTGAGAGTATCACGTATTGTGCGTTTTGTTTTTCCATTGTCTTTTTTTTAAAAAGTGGGAGATTATGGGAGGTTTTGGGAGTTTTTGGGAGTTTTTGGGAGGTTATGGGAGGTTATGGGAGGTTATGGGAGGTTATGGGAGATTAGCCAATAGCAATATAAAGAATTGACAGGCCTCCAATGTTTCACGCCTTGAAAGCATTTGGCTTAACTCCTTAACTCCCTTTAACTCCTTAACTCCTTAACTCCTAAAAAAACTCCCTTTAACTCACTTTATCAGCTCCGTCTCGAGGAAGGTGTCGTAACGGTCGCGGTAGCCGTTGAACACGTTGATGTCCACATCGCCGTGTATTCCGTTTATCCGGCCGTCGGGACACAGCTGCCAGTATATCAGCTTCACGTCGGGCCGGTATTCGCCGTAGCGGGCTATCCAGATGTTGTAGTCGCGCTTGATGTCGGAGGCGTCGGCCAGATAACGGTTGACGAAGGTCTGGCTGACGTACAGTATGGGGCGCACGCCGGTGTGTCTGCCGACGATGCGCATCCAGGTGCGTATGGCGTCGAGAAGTGCGTCACGTCCGCCCATCTTCATTATCTGGGCGTGTGTTGGCTCGACGTCGAGCACGGGCGGGAAGTCGCCCCTGCGGAAGAGGGAGTGGCGTATGAAGTAGCGGGCCTGTGCGGCGGCACCGGTCTTGGTGGAGAAGAAGTGGTAGGCGCCGCAGCGCAGTCCGTGGCGTCGCGCCTGCAGGTAGTCGTTGCGGTAGTGTGGGTTGCGTATGGAGACGCCCTCGGTTGACTTGATGTAGACGAACGACACGGGGTAGCCTTCGGCGGAGGCGGTGCGCCTGCGGTCGGCCTTGCCCAGGTGGGTGATGCGCAGCCGGTTCCAGTGTATGGGGTAGTATTTGCGGCCCTTGCCGTGCTGGTAGCGCGATATGTCTATGCCGTAGATGCGTTCGGAGGTGTAGATCATGCGTTCTCCGCGGTATCTGCCGTCTTCCCATTCTCCGGCTCTCAGGCGGCTTGTGCCCACCTCGAAGCCGAAGCCGTGGCGGCGTCCGCCCTGCCACCGCCCTTCGTAGAACGTGCCGTCGGGGGCAGTGTGGCTGCCGTGGCCGGAGGGCGAGAGGGTGCTGTCGAACTGCCCGCGGTAGGTGCCGAGGCTGTCGGTGAGCCGTCCGGTGGCGAGTGTGTCGGCGTGCCACGTGCCGCATATTGCGCGTCCGTCGCGCCCGATGTAGAGTCCGCGTCCGTTTTTGGCCGTCTTCATCCATCTGCCGCCCTGCCACACACCGCCCCCGACGGCCACGAAAAAGGAATTGTCATGTCGGGATGCGGAGGCATGGGATGCTGCTTCGCCGGATGTGTTTTCGCGCGGTGCTGCTTCGCCGGGTATGACGGTGCGGCTGACGCCGAGGCGGGCGTTGGGGGCGATGCTGCCCAGAAGGGAGTCGGCGGCGAGCAGCTCACGGTATTCCCGCTTCACGCTTTCGGCATGTGCGGATATCATGCCGAAGCCTTCGTCCTGCACGTTGTGCACTTCGAGGTAGTAGCGCATCTCGTCGTTTACGGAGTCGAGCCTTGCCGTCTGCCGCCTTATCCGCGCCCTGGTGTGTGTGACGATGCGCCGTAGTGTCTCTGCGGAGAGCTGAAGGGTGTCGGCGCATGAGATAATGCGGGGTGAGGGCGAGAGCTGGGTGAAGCACGAATCGGCGCCTATACCGCCGAAGTGTATCACGGGGCGGCCGTCGGCGGTGAGCGTGTTGCAGGCGCAGACGGTGTCAGTCGGTGCTGCCGTGCCGTTGTCATGCGGTGCGGCATGGCGGTAGAGGCATGTGCCCGCTACGGCGGCGGCGATGACTGCGATGGCGGCGAGGCACCCTCGCCGTGCCGTTCTTCGTTTTATGGTGATGTAGTCTTGCATGTTCTTTTTCAGGAGTTAAAGGAGTTTTCTTTTTCAGGAGTTAAAGGAGTTAAAGGAGTTATCGCGGCTGCGCCGCTTAGGAGTTAAAGCCAATACCGACATAAAGGATTCATTTTTTTCAGGAGTTATAGGAGTTAAAGGAGTTATCGCGGCTGCGCCGCTTAGGAGTTAAAGCCAATACCAACATAAAGGATTCGGTTGAATATGAGCCGTTTGAAAAAGAACGAACTTTATTCATGACCCAATCATCCTTTATGTTGGTATTGGCTTTAACTCCTAAGCGACCGCAGGGAGCGATAACTCCTTTAACTCCTCTAACTCCTAAAAAAACTCCTTTAACTCCTAAGAAAGAGCCTCCGGCTCTTTCTATCCATTCATCGACAGTAGGAACTCCTCGTTGTTGCGTGTCTGCACCAGACGGTCGCGCACGGTGTTCATGGCTTCCATCGGGTTCATCTCGCTTATGAACTTGCGGATAATCCACATGCGGTTGAGTGTGGTGGGGTCTTGCAGCAGGTCGTCGCGGCGCGTGCTCGACTGCACGAGGTTGACGGCGGGGAAGATGCGCTTGTTGCTCAGCGAGCGGTCGAGCTGCAGCTCCATGTTGCCGGTGCCCTTGAACTCCTCGAAGATAACTTCGTCCATCTTAGAACCGGTGTCGATGAGGGCGGTGGCGATGATGGTGAGCGAGCCGCCGTTCTCAATGTTGCGCGCCGCTCCGAAGAAGCGTTTGGGCTTCTGCAGGGCGTTGGCGTCGACACCACCCGTGAGCACCTTGCCGCTGGCGGGGCTTACGGTGTTGTAGGCGCGTGCCAGACGTGTGATGGAGTCGAGGAATATCACCACGTCATGTCCGCACTCCACCATGCGCTTGGCCTTTTCGAGAACGATGCCGGCTATCTTCACGTGACGGTCGGCGGGCTCGTCGAAGGTGGAGGCTATGACCTCGGCGTTCACCGTGCGGCTCATGTCGGTAACCTCCTCGGGGCGCTCGTCGATGAGCAGCATCATGAGGTATGCCTCGGGATGGTTGGCGGCGATGGCGTTGGCAATGTCTTTCATGAGGATGGTCTTACCGGTCTTGGGCTGTGCGACGATGAGTGCGCGCTGGCCCTTGCCTATGGGCGAGAAGAGGTCGACGATGCGCACGCTCGGGTTTGTTGTCTCGCGGTCGCCGCAGAGCTTGAACTTCTCGTCGGGGAAGAGCGGTGTGAGGTGCTCGAAGGCTATGCGGTCGCGCACTTCCGACGGCTTGCGGCCGTTGATGGTGTTGATGTTGCTCAGGGCGAAGTATTTCTCGTTGTCGTGCGGGGGACGTATCGTGCAGTCCACGACGTCGCCCGTCTTGAGTCCGTATTTCTTTATCTGCACCGGCGACACGTAGATATCGTCTGGCGACGACAGGTAGTTGTAGTCGCTGGAGCGCAGGAATCCGTAACCGTCGGAAAGCACCTCGAGCACTCCGTTGCCCGAGATGATGTCGGCAAAGTCGAATGGTTGTTTCTGCTGGGCGGGCATGGACTGCGGCACGTGCGGGAAATCCATGTCGTGGTGGTGTATGGTGGGACGGTCGAAAATGTCGAGCGTGGGCATGGCTCCCTGGTCTTCAATGGGCAGGTCGACCACTGTTATGAAGTCGGTTCCGTCGCCGGGGTCGCCCTCCCATACACCGTCCATGTTGGTGTTTTCCTTGTTGCCGGCGTTGCTGGTGTTGTTGTTGTGCTGGGTCATCTTCTCCTGCAGCTGCTCTATAAGCTGTTTTCCGTCTGCGGGTGCCTCTTGCTTTCCGGCAGTGGTAAATCCGGCTTCGGGCACTGCGGCCGTCACGTCTTCCGCCTGGGGGACGGGTGCGGCTGCGTTTTCGTCAGGATTTTCCTTGGCGGGCTCCTCCGCATTGTCCTGCGGCTTGGGCTCTTCTGCGGGCTTGGCCTTCGGCTTGCGGCCGCGTTTTGCCGGTGTCTTGGGCGCTTCGGCCGCGGGTTCGTCTGCGGGTGTGTCGGCTGCAGGTGTCTGCAACGGGTCGTTGTCTGTCATCACCGGCAGGTCTCCGAACAGCGATGCGGGCTTGGTTTCTGCCGGTTTGCCCTGCTTGTTCTTCAGGTCGAAGTTTTCTCCTTCCTTGCCGTTGACGGTATATACCTTGTTGGTGTCTTTCTTTACTATCCTCGTCCTTTTCCTTTTGGGTGACGTTGAAGCGTTGGCGGCGCTGTCTTCTGCGGCTTTGTCTAATATCGCATATATTACATTCTCCAGCTGATCGTCCGGAGAGACCTTCACTCCCAACTGTTCCGCAATACCCATAAGTTCAGGGATATTCATGGATTCAAGTTCTTCTTTTGTGTACATACTTTCAAGTATACTGCTTTTTTTCTGGATTTCTGATTTTGATATGAAAACGTTTCACGAACGGAAGCGTTGTTGAAAAAATCGTGTGCAAAGGTAGTGTTTATTTTTTAAACAGCCAAATAAAACTGACAATAATCGTTCGGAAAAATGCAGGTGGCCGTGCAGACGGCACGAAACGGGGCACCGGCATAGTTTTTTTAAGCCGGCAGTATGGATATATCGATTTTTTTGTATAAATTTGCACACCCTTTATAATAATAGGTAAAAGATGATTTCAGTAGAAGGACTAAAAGTAGAATTTGGGATAAAGCCGCTCTTCAGTGATGTAAGTTTCGTCATCAACGGCCGCGACCGCATAGCCCTGGTGGGCAAGAACGGGGCGGGGAAGTCGACGATGCTGAAGATACTGTGCGGCATACAGAAGCCTTCGGCCGGCGTGGTGTCGGTGCAGAACGACATAAAGATAGGCTATCTGCCGCAGGTGATGCGCCTGCAGGACGACACCACCGTGCGCGACGAGGCCGGAAAGGCCTTTGCGGGCAACATGCAGATGAAGGAGCGGCTGGACGAGATGAACCGCCAGTTGGCGGAACGTACCGACTATGAAAGCGAAGAATACATGGAGCTGGTGCAGCGCTTCACACAGGAGCACGACCGCTACATGATGATGGGGGCGGAGAACTATGGGGCGGAGATAGAGCGCACGCTCTGCGGCCTGGGTTTTCTGCGCACCGACTTCGACCGCCCCACGAGCGAGTTCAGCGGCGGATGGCGCATGAGGGTGGAGCTGGCCAAGATACTGTTGCAGCGTCCTGACGTGCTGCTGCTCGACGAGCCTACCAACCATCTCGACATAGAGAGCATACAGTGGCTGGAGCAGTTTCTCGCCCAGTCGCCGGGAGCGGTGGTGCTCGTCAGCCACGACCGCGCCTTCATAAACAACGTCACCAACCGCACTTTCGAGATATCGTGCGGCAGGGTGACCGACTACCGCGTGCGGTACGACGAGTATGTCGTACTGCGCAAGGAGCGGCGCGAGCAGCAGCTGAGGGCCTACGAGAACCAGCAGAAGGAGATAGCCGACATGAAGGACTTCATAGAGAAGTTCAGGTACAAGCCTACGAAGGCCGTACAGGTGCAGAGCCGCATCAAGCAGCTGGCCAAGATAGTGCCCATAGAGATAGACGAGGTGGACACGTCGGCGCTGCGGCTGAAGTTTCCGCCGTGCCTGCGCAGCGGCGACTATCCGGTGATATGCGACGACGTGCGCAAGGACTACGGCGAGCATACCGTTTTCGACAAGGTGACGCTGACGATAAAGCGCGGCGAGAAGGTGGCCTTCGTGGGAAAGAACGGCGAGGGCAAGTCGACGCTCGTGAAGTGCATCATGGGCGAGATACCGTATACCGGCACGCTCAAGATAGGGCACAACGTGCAGATAGGCTACTTCGCGCAGAACCAGGCGCAGATGCTCGACGAGAACCTGACGGTGTTCGAGACGATAGACAATGTGGCGAAGGGCGACATCCGCCTGCGCATCAACGACATACTCGGTGCGTTCATGTTCGGCGGCGAGGCGTCGGAAAAGAAGGTGAAGGTGCTCAGCGGAGGCGAGCGGAGTCGTCTGGCGATGATACGCCTGCTGCTCGAACCGGTGAACCTGCTGATACTCGACGAGCCTACCAATCATCTCGACATGCAGTCGAAGGACGTGCTGAAAGACGCGATACGCGCCTTCGACGGCACGGCCATCATCGTAAGCCACGACCGCGAGTTCCTCGACGGTCTCGTGACGAAGGTGTACGAGTTCGGCGGAGGATGCGTGAAGGAACACATAGGGGGCATCTACGACTTCCTGCACAAGAACAACATCGACTCGCTCAACCAGTTGGGCCGCGGCGTAAGGCAGGAAACGCCGGCGCAGACCGCGGCGTCAGCAACAGCAGTATCGCGGCAGAAGGCGGATGACGAAGACAAGACGGGCAGGCAGAACTACGCCGAACACAAGGAGCAGCAGAAGAAAATACGCAAGGTGGAGAAGGCCGTGGCCGAGTCGGAATCGAAAATAGGCCGCATGGAAAAGCGCCTGAAAGAACTCGACGACATACTGAGCAAGCCCGAAAACGCTTCAAACATGGAGTATGTCACCGAATACACGGAGACAAAGAAATCGCTCGACGGGGAGATAGAGAAATGGGAAACCCTCTCCGAGGAGCTGGAATCGCTGAACAATAATTAATATTATATGACAATGAACATGAAAAGAATCATTCCCGTTGTTGCCGCAGTGTCGATGTCGATGACTGCCATGGCACAGGGAGAACTGAAATCCGGCATCCTGCCGGAGAACCTTAACAGAAGCGCAAACCCCACGGAAGACTTCTATGAGTTTGCCTGCGGAGGATGGATGAAGAACAATCCGCTGCCCGCCGCATATTCGCGTTACGGCAGTTTCGACAGACTTGCCGAGGACAACGACAAGCGCATAAACTCCATCCTGACCGACCTGAAGAACAAGACCTACGAGGCCGGAACGACAGAGAGGAAGCTGAGCGACCTCTACAAGCTGGCCACCGACTCGGTGCGCCGCGACAAGGATGGGGCCGCACCACTCATGCCCATCATCCGGAAACTGGAGAAGGCCAAGACGGTGGAGGCCCTGTTCAAGGTGAGACTGGACATGGCCGCCTACGGCGACAACGAGTTTTACGGCACATACATAGGTGCCGACGAGAAGAACGCCACGCGCAACATCCTCAACATCGTGCAGAGCGGCATCACACTGCGCCAGAAGGAGTATTATCTCGACACCGACTCGGCCACCACTGCCATACGCGAGGCTTACAAGAAGCACATCGTAAGAATGTTCGGACTGTTCGGCTTCAACGAGAAGGCCGCCACGGCCAAGATGCAGAACGTGATGAAGGTGGAGACGGAACTGGCCAAATGCTCGAAGTCGATGACGGAGTTGCGTGACCCCGAAGCCAACTACAACAAGATGACGCTCGGCGAGTTCAACGCCCGCTACCCGCACCTGCGGCTGGCGGAGGTGATGAACGCCACGGGCATGAAGACCGAGCACATACAGGAACTTGTGGTGGGCCAGACGGAGTTCCTCGACGGAGTGGACAAGCTGGTGGCCGGCATCACACCGGCAGAATACCGCGACTACATGGAGTGGGGGCAGATAACGAGCTACGCCAACTATCTGAGCGACGAGATTGTTTCGGCAAACTTCGACTTCTTCGGCAAGACAATGTCGGGCCGCAAGCAGAACCACCCGCTCTGGAAGCGTGCCACCGGACAGGTGGAGAACATGATGGGACAGGCTCTCGGCAGGATTTACGTGGAGAAATATTTCCCCGCCTCGTCGAAGGAGAGGATGAAGAAGCTGGTTGACAACCTGCAGATTGCACTGGCAGAGCGCATAAAGGAGCAGGAGTGGATGGAGGAGTCGACCAAGAAGAACGCCCTCGACAAGCTCAATTCATTCTACGTGAAGATTGGCTATCCCGACAAGTGGACGGACATGTCGGCACTGAACATCGACCCCAAGAAGTCGTATATGGAGAACATTCTCGAGTGCAACAGGTTCTGGAACAGCTGGACCATAGCAGAGAAGGCGGGCAAACCCGTAGACAAGGACGAGTGGCACATGTTCCCGCAGACCGTAAACGCCTACTACAACCCCACTACAAACGAGATCTGCTTCCCCGCAGGCATACTGCAGGTGCCCTTCTTCGACCCCACGGCCGACGATGCCTTCAACTACGGAGCCATATGAGTGGTGATAGGACATGAGATGACCCACGGTTTCGACGACCAGGGACGCCATTACGACAAGAACGGAAACATGAACGACTGGTGGACGGAAGCCGACGGCAAGAACTTCACCGAGCGTGCCAACGGCTATGCCGACTTCTTCTCGTCGATAAAGGTTCTGCCCGACCTCAACGCCAACGGACGCTTCACTCTGGGTGAGAATCTGGCAGACCACGGCGGACTGCAGGTGGCTTTCTACGCCTTCAAGAACGCCACAAAGGGCACCGCACTGCCCGTAACCGACGGACTCACGCCCGAGCAGCGCTTCTTCCTGGCCTATGCGGGAGTATGGGCCGGCAACATCACCGAGGCCGAAATACGCAACCGTACAAAGAGCGACCCGCACTCACTTGGCCGCTGGCGTGTGAACGGAGCGCTGCCCCACATCGACATGTGGTACGACGCTTTCGGCGTGAAGGAGGGTGACAAGATGTTCATACCCAAGTCTGAGCGTCTGGCTCTTTGGTGATATGCCCTGAGAGATGCATCATTCAAGACATACAAACCGAATCTGAAAGACTGCAAAACGACACCGGCTGTCATGGAAACACTGTTTCATGGCGGCCGGTGGAGTTGGTTTTAGAGACGCACTGCGGCGCAGTCCGTATGCAGAAAGAACAAAGTAAAAACACGATTATGCCTTTAAGACTACCCGACAAGCTTCCGGCAATAGAGTTGCTGAAGCATGAGAACATATTCGTAATGGACAATTCGAGGGCCATATCGCAGGATATACGCCCGCTGAAGATTGTCATACTGAACCTCATGCCGTTGAAGATAACCACCGAGACCGACCTCATCCGTCTGCTTTCCAACACTCCGCTGCAGATGGACATCAGTTTTATGAAACTGCGCAGCCACACTCCCAAGAACACTCCGATAGAGCACATGCTGATGTTCTACCGCGATTTCGACGAGATGGTGGACGAAAAGTTCGACGGAATGATAGTGACGGGTGCTCCGGTGGAGACGTTCGAGTATGAGGATGTCACATATTGGGACGAGATAAAGACCATCTTCTCGTGGGCACGCAGCCACGTCACCTCCACATTATATATATGCTGGGCCGCACAGGCCGGACTGTATTATCATTACGGCATACCCAAATATCCGCTCGAGAAGAAAATGTTCGGCGTGTTCCGGCAGCATACCGACGGTTCTCACCTGCCCATCTTCCGCGGCTTCGACGACGTGTTCCACATGCCCCACAGCCGCCATACGGAGGTGAGGCGCGAGGACATAGCGGCACATCCCGAGCTTTCGCTCATTGCCGAGTCGCCCGAGAGCGGCGTGAGCATAGTGATGGGGCGTGGCGGACGCGAGTTCTTCATCACCGGACACCTCGAATATGCGCCCGACACTCTCGACCGCGAGTACAGGCGCGACAAGGACATACGCGACGATGTGGACATGCCCGTAAACTATTACCGCGACGACAATCCCGACAATCCGCCACTGGTGACGTGGCGCGCGCATGCAAATCTCTTCTACAGCAACTGGATAAACTATTACGTTTATCAGGAAACACCATACGACATAAACCAGATACAGTGAGACAACTTGAGTTATTGGCCCCCGCACGCAACCTCGAGTGCGGCAAGGCCGCCATCGACCACGGTGCCGATGCCGTATACATAGGAGCCGAACGCTTCGGGGCACGTGCCGCGGCAGGCAACTCCGTGGCCGACATTGCAGAGCTTTGCCTCTATGCCCACAGGTTTGCGGCAAAGGTGTACGTGACGGTAAACACCATCATTTACGATGACGAGACAGACGCCACCGCCCGTCTGCTCCGCGAACTGGAGCAGGCCGGGGTTGATGCGGTGCTCATACAGGACATGTCGCTTGTGGGCAAGACCGGCCGGATGGCCATGCACGCCAGCACGCAGACGGACAACCGCACGGCCGACAAGGTGCTCTGGCTACGCGAAACGGGCTTCAGCCGCGCCGTGCTTGCCCGCGAACTGTCGGTGGACGAGATAGCGGACATACACCGCGCCGTGCCCGACATGGAGCTTGAAGTGTTCGTGCACGGTGCACTGTGCGTGTCGTACAGCGGTCTCTGCTATGTGTCGCAGCGGTGCTTCGGACGCTCGGCCAACAGGGGAGAGTGTGCCCAGTTCTGCCGCCTGAGCTTCGACCTGACCGATGCCGACGGCAGGATGATAGAGCACGACCGCCACCTGCTGTCGCTGAAAGACATGAACCAAAGCGGCAACATAGCCCGTCTGGTGGAGGCCGGTGCCGTGTCGTTCAAGATAGAGGGGCGGCTGAAGGACACCGTCTACGTGAAGAACGTGACGGCAGCCTACAGCCGTATACTCGACGACATAGTGAAACGCAACCCCGGCAAGTATTGCCGGGCATCGCTCGGACACTGCCGCTACACGTTCACCCCCGACCTCAGCAAAACGTTCAACCGCGGCTTCACCACCTACTTCGCCGACGGGCGGCAGCCCGACATCTCTTCTCCCGACACGCCGAAGGCCATGGGCGAATACGTGGGCACGGTGAAGGAACTGCGCGGCGACTCGTTCAGCGTGGCCGGCGTGGCCTCGTTTGCCAACGGCGACGGCCTCTGCTTCGTCAATGCCGACAGGCAGCTCGAGGGATTCCGCGTGAACCGTGCGGAGGGCAACCGGCTATATCCGTTCAGGATGCCTGCCGGCCTGCGCCCAGGACAGCACCTCTACCGCAACAGCGACCACGACTTCGAGCAGCTGCTGGGCCGCCCGAGCTCAACGCGCAAGATACCCGTGACAATGGCCCTTGACGTTGCCGACGGCGGCTTCGCGCTCATCATGGGCGTAAGGGGCGGCCGTTCGGTCACGGCAACTATGCAGGCGGAGCACCAGAAGGCTGAGTCGCCGCAGCTCGACAACATCGTCCGGCAGCTCACCAAACTGGGCAATACGATATACGAGTGCAGCGATGTTGCCGTGGCCGCCGGCTTCGACTGGTTCATTCCCGCCGGCCGGCTGGCGCAACTGCGCCGCACGGCGGTGGAGATGCTCGAAAAGTCGTACATCGATATGCCGCCCGCAGAACACCTGCCCGGCACTCGGCACACCACGGTGCCGCCCGCCTACCGGCATCCGGCGATGTATAACATTGCCAATGCCGGTGCCCGTCGGTTCTATGAAGACAGCGGAGTGGCGGCACCACGGCCGGCCTTCGAGCTTCAGCCCGACAGCTCCATGCCGCTCATGCAGTGCCGCCATTGCCTGCGCTATGCGTTGGGCTGTTGCGTGAAACACGGTGGCCGCAAACCCCGGTGGCGCGAACCCCTGACGCTGTCGCTGCCCGACGGCCGCCGCTTCCGGCTGGAGTTCGACTGCCGCCACTGTCAGATGAATGTCATGGAAGAGCCGTGACGCCACGCCGTCTCAGCCTGACGGTGACCGCCGGACGGTATATCCGAATGATTACACAACAAAAGACATAAGAGCAATCCGATTATGAAAACATCCCTGTATGCCCGTTTTGCCGCTGCCGCCGGCAGGTCTGCAAGCCGTGCGCAGCGTATGGCAGCATGCCTGCCGCTGCTGCTTGCCGCACTGTTGTCGGCATGCTACAACCCCGGTGCCGGCACTCCCGACGCGTGGGACCTTACCGACGAACAGTTAGACTCCATATCGTTCTCCACCACCCACCACTATTCGCAGAACTACAACTTTGTCATCAAGGCCGATTCGCTGGGCCTCTCATGTCAGGCACCCGACGAACTGCCGTTCGATACAAGCGTGGTGGTGCGCGGAGACAGGGTGGTGGTGGCCGACATCATGTTCATGTCGGGCGACACCATCGACTCTGTGTGGGTGAAGATAGCCCGCGACCAGGCCACACAGGGATGGATAAGGGAAAGCGCACTGCTGCCGTCGGTAGAGCCTGACGACCCCATCTCGCAGTTCATCGACACCTTCTCCGATGTCCATCTGCTCTGTTTTCTCGCCTTCATCGTCGTTGTCTCCACAGCATACGGCCTGCGGTGGCTCTTCAAGCGCAACGCACTCATAGTGCATTTTCACGACATCGGTTCGCCTTATCCCACCATGCTGGCGCTCCTCGTGGCCCTGGCGGCGGTGGTGTATGCGTCGATACAGTTGTTCGGGGCTGAGTCGTGGAGGCACTTCTACTACCACCCGTCCCTCAATCCGTTCAGTCTTCCGACGCATCTGGGGCTGTTCATCAGCCTGGTGTGGCTGCTCGTCATAGTGCTCATTGCCACTGTCGACGACGTGATGCGCCGCCGGCCGTCTGCCGAAGGCGTGCTCTATCTGTGCGGACTGGCCGGAGTGTGTGCCGTCAACTACGTCGTGTTCAGCATCTCCACATTATATTATATAGGCTATCCGCTCTTTGCCGCCTATTGCTGGCTTGCCCTGCGGAGCTATTTCCGCAACTCCTGCAACCGCTACATCTGCGGCAACTGCGGGCGTGAGATGCGCGAAATGGGTGTCTGTCCGCATTGCGGGGCAAAAAATGGATGAAGTTTTTAGGAGCTTTTTAGGAGTTTAGGAGTTTTTTTAGGAGTTAAGGAGTTAAAGGGAGTTAAGCCAATAGCATTATGAGCACAAATCATGTCTAAGACATTTGGCTTAACTCCTTAACTCCCTTTAACTCCTTAACTCCTGAAAGATCAAAATCATGATAAATGAGGATTGCCGGTGCCGCCGCCGTTCATTACCTTTGCACCGCCAAAAACAATAACGAACATATAGGATAATGAACATCAAACCAATAATGTGTCTGCCGCTTGCAGCCCTGGTCTGCGGCACCGGACATGCGGCCGGAGAAGGGCGCGACACCGGCACCGGAGGCGGGGCCGACACGATAGTGGCGTCACACAGCGTCGATCTTGACGAACTGATAGTAGTCTCACAACCCAAAGAACTGAAGCGCCTGCGCAGCCAGCCCGTGGCGAGCAGCGTGTTCGGCGAACGCGAGATGACCGCCGCGGGCATGACCGACATGAGCAGCTTGTCGGCCTACATACCCTCGTTCACCATGCCTTCATACGGGGCGAGGCTCACCTCGTCGATGTACATGCGCGGCATAGGCTCGCGCTCGGGCAGTCCGGCCGTGGGCGTTTACTACGACGGGATGCCCATTGTGAGCAAGAGCGCCGTCAACAGCCACTTCTACCAGATGGACCGCGTTGACGTGCTGCGCGGTCCGCAGGGCACGCTCTACGGCATAAACGCCGAGGGCGGCCTCGTGCGCATACACTCAAAGAATCCGCTTTACTATCAGGGCACCGACCTGCGGGCAAGCATCGGCACGGGGCTGACGGGCAATGTGGAGGTGGCCCACTATCACCGCCCGAACGAAAAACTGGCCTTCTCCACCGCCGGATTCTACAACGGCCGGCGCGGTTTCTTCCGCAACACGGCGCTTGACGGCAGGGCCGACCTTACGAACGAGGCCGGAGGCAGGGCACGAGTGATATGGCTGCCTGCCGGACGGCTGAAGTTTGACTTCACCGCCGACTGGCAGTATGTCAACCAAAACGGTTTCGCCTACGGCCTCTACGACTCCGCCACCGGCTCGTTCGACGAGCCGTCGACAAACATCATGAACGGTTACCGCCGTCAAATGGTCAATACCGGACTCAACGTCTCGTACAGCCGGGAGAACCTCCGGCTCACATCCGTCACCGGATGGCAGTATCTCAGCGACCTCATGCAGATGGACCAGGACTACCTGCCCGAAGACTATCTGCGTCTGGAGCAGCGCGAACGCATGCACGCCATAGTGCAGGAACTCACGCTGAGCGGCCGGGTGGGGGATGTGTGGCACAGCGTGTCGGGAGTGTTTTTCAGCCATCAGTGGCTCCATACCGACGCCCCCGTCTTCTTCGGCGAGGCCATGAACAGCTTCATCAAGGGTAATATGGGCATGCCCAAACCCGTGGCCGACATGATAACCCTTACCGACAACCGTGTGCCGGGAACGTTCGAGACCCCGCAGACTAACCTCGGCATCTATCATGAGTCGGGCATCGACATCACTCCGAGGCTCACGGCCACGCTCGGCCTGCGCTACGACTGGCAGCACGTGAGCATCGACTACGACACGAAAGCCATGTTCACGATGGGCTACGCCGGCGGCACGGCGGGCAGGCCCGGTGCGGAGCAGGGACCTCCGGCCACTGTCAGCCACAGCTACACATCGGCGATGAAGGGCGGCGCCTCGCGCAATTTCCATCAGTTTCTGCCCAAGCTGGGTCTTACATACACCTTCGGCGACAGCGGCAGCAACGTGTATGCCACGGTGAGCAGGGGATTCCGCGCCGGAGGCTACAACCTGCAGATGTTCTCCGACATATTCCAGAGCGAGCAGAAGTCGCTCGGCGCACAGCTGATGCAGCTGATGAAGGGTGACATGACCGTGCCGCACAGCGCCGACGACTACACCCGCATCAACAACACCATATCATACGAGCCGGAAACGAGCATGAACTATGAGGCGGGTGCCCATCTCAATCTGTTCGGAGGGCGGCTGCGCGCCGACGTGTCGGCATACTACATGCGCATCACCAACCAGCAGCTCTCGGTGATGGCCGACCGCTACGGCTACGGCCGGATGATGATAAACGCCGGCCGCAGCGGCAGTGCGGGAGCGGAAGTGGCGCTCAGGGGCGACGGATTCGGAGGCCGCCTGACGTGGGCCGCCACGTACAGTTATGTCAGTTCCACATTCCGCCGCTATACCGACAGCGTGACCGTAAGCACGCCGGAGGGCACGGCCACGGAGTGCCGCAACTACCGCGGCAACCATACTCCCTTCGTTCCGGAGCACACTTTCAGCGGCATGGCCGAGTGGCGTTTCGACATTCTGCGCGGCGGACGGCTCAAGTCGGTGGCCGTAGGGGCCGATGTAACGGGCAACGGAAAGACTTATTGGGATGTTGACAATGACTGTTGGCAGAAGTTTTACGCCGTGCTTGGCGCGCATGCCACGTTCGACTTCGGCACGGCCAGGGTCAGACTGTGGGGGCGCAACCTCACCGACACCCGCTACAACACGTTTCTCGTGAACAGTGCTGTCGATGGAGTGCGCCGCTCGTTTGCGCAGCGTGGCAACCCGGTTCATGCGGGTGTCGATGTAACACTGCAGTTCTGACATCCGGACTGTCATGCGGCCATATCTCAAAAACGTGGCTGTTGTCAAAATGCAGGCATACAGACACACTGTAGGGACATATTCTTGTATTTGTCCGTCCGTAAGATATTGGTGTTTAATGACAGTTTACGGACAAATACAAGAATATGTCCCTACCATATAATACTTGAAAACTTAATTTTGGTACATCACCGTTTCGCATTTCAAAAGTGCCCGTTTTGCGTTGCGAAAGTGGCCGTTTTGAAGCCCAAAAGTGCCGCTTTTGAAGGTCAAAAGCGGCACTTTCGCAATTCGTTTTATATCAGTTTTGTCTGCGC
>ENA-OYXX01000592-OYXX01000592.1-human-gut-metagenome-genome-assembly--contig:-NODE-592-length-16322-cov-4.845577_pt1 | contig 16322 bp, 10 predicted proteins | sample MGYA00243976_ERZ653434 | MGnify/ENA primary metagenome ERZ653434 (study PRJEB26926, sample SAMN06165112) | human gut metagenome | biome: ENVO:00009003; feature: ENVO:2100002; material: ENVO:00002003...
GGAGTCGTCGGCAGCGTCAGATGTGTATAAGAGACAGGTCTTACTACCGTCGGCTCGTCTACCTCGGGCAGCTCGGGAGCCTTGTCGCGCAATATCGCGGCAGGAAGCTCGTCAAGATGATGTGCGTAATCGTTTTGAGGCAGCGCGTAGCCGCAGCGTCCGGGCTCAGAGAGCTCGAATATCAGTTTGTCATATAGTTTGCGGTTCATGGCTGCATATTTTTTACGATTGAAACATAACGGTCGATGTCGGCCTTAGACTGCTGCTCGGTCACGGCCACAAGGAGCAGATGCTCGTCGACCTTGACGCCGGCAAGAACACCTTCGGCTGCGGCTGCTTCGATAATACGATCGGCGGTATATCCGTCGGCAATCTCCATCAGACATTCGTTAATAAACGGCTTGTCTGGATGTTTGACCTTCATCACGCCGGTTTCAGCCATGCGCTCGACGAGATAGCGGAGGCCGCCGTAGCCGAGCTCGTTGACCTCGCGAAGACCGCGGGCGCCGAGCAGCGACAGGTAGACGGCCGTGTGGAGCGCCATCAGACCTTGATTAGAGCAGATGTTTGACGTTGCCTTCTCGCGGCGTATGTGCTGCTCGCGCGCCTGTAAAGTCAGCACGAATACACGTTGGCCGCGATCGTCGGTGGTAGCTCCGACGATGCGTCCCGGCATCTTGCGTATAAGCGCCTTGGTAGTACATATGTAGCCGAGATAGGGACCGCCGTAGTTAAGTGGCATACCGAGCGACTGGGCGTCACCGCAAACTATGTCGGCGCCTAAAGATGCCGGTGTGCGCAGCACGCCAAGCGTCGACGCCTGACAGTTCATAATAAACAGCGCCTTTGCCGCATGGCAGATATCGGCAAATCCGTCGTAATCCTCGACTATGCCATAATAGTTGGAATAGCCAACAATCACACCGGCAACATCGCCTGCGCCCATCATGGCCTCGAACTCGACGCGATCGGTGACACCATCGTGGTCAGGGATGACCTCTAAGGCTATGCCGTGATAGCGTGCATAAGTCGTGCAGACAGAGGCGACGGCCGGATTGACTGTCGCCGAAATCAGCACACGGTTTTTGCGCCGCGCGCTGTTGACAGCCATGAGCATAGCCTCGGCGGTCGCCGTAGCACCGTCATACATCGAGGCATTGCTGACATCCATGCCTGTGAGCTCGCACATCATTGACTGATACTCAAAGATATACTGCAACGTACCCTGTGAAATTTCCGGCTGATAAGGCGTATATGCCGTCAGAAACTCCGAGCGCGCGAGTATGGCGTTGACTGCGGCCGGAGTATAGTGGTCATAGTAACCGCCGCCGGCAAAGCAGGTCAGCGTACGGTTTTCGGCATCAAGACCGTCAAAAAAGCGTCTCAGCTCCGGCTCACTAAGCGGACCGGGCAGGTCATAGGGCTTTTTGAGCCTCAGTGACGGGTCGACGTCGCTATAGAGGTCGTCAAGCGTGCGTGCGCCGCAGCGCTCGAGCATCTTGTCGACATCATCAGGCGTATGAGGGAAATATCTGTGTGCCATAGGGCATCAATGTTTCTCTGACTCGCAGAGTTTTGCGTAATCTTCGGGGCTGAGCAGACTCTCTAACTCGGCAGGGTCTGACATCTCGACTTTGATAATCCAATTGGTCATAGGATCGTCACTGACCAGACGCGGGTTGTCGATGAGGTGTTCGTTGATCTCGACCACAGCTCCGCTGACCGGCGAATAAAGGTCAGAGGCAGCCTTGACGCTCTCGATAGCGCCGAATTCCTCTCCTTTGACCACATCGTCGCCGTCTTCGGGCATGTCGACATAGACGACGTTGCCGAGCTGGCGTGCTGCAAATTCAGAGATACCGATATAGGCGATGTTGCCCTCTACACGGGCATATTCATGTGAAGGAAGATAGTAAAGCATAGTAATAAAGTTTTTAGAGTAGGCTATTTTTTATAGTTAGGTATGTAAAAACGTTTTTTAATGACGCGTGCCGGGAAAAGTTTGCGGCGCACACGCACCTGCAGCTCTGTGCCGAGCGCGGCCGACGAAGCGACCACCTTGGCCATGGCGATGTTACGGTCGAGCGTAATCGAATGATAGCCTGTGGTAATCGTGCCGACCTGATTGCCGTCTATATCGAGCACCTCATAACCGTGGCGAGCGATGGCTCGGCCGTCAATCTCAAGGCCCACGACCTTATAACGCACGCCCTCGGCCTTTTGTGCAGCCACAGCCTCGCGTCCGATGAAATCATCCTTATCAAACTTGACAAACATCGACAGTCCGGCTTCGACAGGCGACGTGCTATCGTCGAGTTCATTGCCGTAGAGAGGCAGTCCGGCCTCAAAGCGCAGCGTGTCACGACATCCGAGTCCGCAGTGAGTGACTCCGGCTGCCATCAGGCGCTGCCAGATGCGGTCGATAGCCTCGTGAGAGCCGTAAATCTCGAATCCGTCCTCGCCCGTGTAGCCCGTGCGGCTCACAAGCAGCTGCGAGTCGGCGTCGTCGCGGTCAATGACATACTTAAAGGTATAGAACGACAACTCTGACGCATCTATGCCAAGCACGTCGCGCAACACACGTTCTGCATCGGGACCCTGCACGGCCACCTCTGCGAACGAGTCTGACAAATCCCTGACGCACACGTCATAACTATCAGAATGGGAGGTTATCCATGCCACATCTTTATCAATATTTGAGGCGTTTATCACAAGCAGATAGTCGTCAGAGGCAATGCGGTAGACCAACAAGTCATCGACCGTGCCGCCGTCCTCGCGCAGCATCATGCCGTAGAGGATGTGTCCGTCCTCGATGACAGAGACATCGTTGGTAAAAATCCGGTTGACAAACTTCTGTGCCTCAGGACCGCTGACAGCGACCTCGCCCATGTGGGAGACGTCAAAGACTCCGCAGGCGGTGCGCACGGCACGGTGCTCAGGCTCTATGCCCTCATACTCTATAGGCATATCAAAGCCGCCGAATGGCACCATCGTGGCTCCGAGAGCGACGTGACGACGGTGAAGGCAGGTTTTCTTAAGTGATTGTTCCATGGTAAGATATATAATGGTTAAATTTTATGTTATTAAAGCTGATACATCGGCCAGCACATCGATAAATGTGCTGCGGTCCAGTCCGCGTATTACATCAGAGACACGGCAGTCGCCCAGCGCACGCGACAGACTGTCACGGTCAGTCGCACAGCCTTTCAGCCTTTCAAGCAGACCGTCGAGATCGCCCGTCAGGAAAAAGTCGCCCGTCAGATTTATGCTTGCTATGCGGCGGTCTCGGTCAAATCCAAGCTCAAACGCCAGTTCGCCCACTCCGTCGACACGCCGCATGCGGGTTATAGTACCCTGACGACGTCGTCCTTCGATCCACGCAGGGTCGTAATACGGACGCTCGATTTGCTCAATCTCGCGCACATTGTCGGTGCTCAGCAGCATCACGCTGTCACACAGCGTATCGCTGATGAAACGCTCGAAACTCTCGATGTCCATGTCTAAATAACGCGACAGAGTGGTGATGTGCGACTCGACCGAGCTGACGCCCTTACATGCAAGTTTTGAGCGGGAAGGCGTGATGGCACGCGACATGTGCTCGACATCGGTCGAATAAAGCATGGTAGAGTGTGCGATACTGCGCCCGGGCAGACGGTAAAATGCCGCGCCCGAGACCTTACGTCCGTCTATGACTATGTCGTTGCGGCCGGTGGCATGTGCATCAACTCCCGCGCGCCTCAGCATGTCGGTCACAGCCGCCGTGTAACGGGCAAATGTAGACTCTACATCAGCCGAAGCCGTGATAAAAGAGAGCATGATATTGTCGAGGTCGGCATATACACATCCACCGCCGCTCTTTCGGCGGTAGAACTGTATGCCGTGCGCACGGCAATATTCGCGGTCGAGCTCGACATCAGGCCGCTGATTTCGTCCGAAAATTACGGTGGGCGATACACGCCACGTGAAAAAGTAGTCTGCGGCAGGCAGGCGTCGGGCGGCCCATTCCTCCATGGCGAGATAGAACGGCAGCCGCCGGTGGCTATTGTCGGGTAGTCTGAGATGTATCATTGACCCGTTTGTATCGGCTTAATTAGTTAATGCTCAAAAATACATATTATTTTGACACTTTCAAAAAATTATATCTTAAATCAGCCAACGCTTTGACGATGAGAAGTGATTTCTTAAATTTGCAGCTCGCGTTAACTTAATCTGCCGAAATTTTATAAAGAAGGGCAAACAAACATCGCACCGACATGGTTTTTATTTAAAGTGTTTTAAAGCCATCAAACAGTTCATCACCTCCCGTGAAAATCAAAAAGATAATCACTACAACAGCCAAAGTGCTGGGCTACATAATCTTCGGCCTTATACTGCTGACGGTCGGAGTCATCATAGGCTTATATTCGCCTTGGACGCAGGAGTCGCTGCGGGCCAAGATAATCGAGCGCATGAACATGCGTCCGGGTGTCGAGATGAGTCTTGACCGTCTCAGTCTGCGATTTCCGCTTGAGCTGAGCCTCGGCGGTCTGTGCGTAGCTTATGAAGGCGACACACTGATTGCAGCCGGAAATCTTGACGCCGACGTAGCCATCCGGCCGCTTATGGCAGGCCGTGTCGAGGCCGACCGGCTGAGGCTTGACGACGGACGCTACACGATGGGCTCACCCGACTCGGCGATGTATATGGTCATCGACGCCTCGCAGCTCGATATCGGACCGGTGAAAGTGGGACTGAAAGACATGGACATCGACATAAGCCGCGGACTTATCGCCGGAGGCTCCGTCGACATGACACTCAACGCGGACACAACAGCGGCAAAGAGCGCCCCGGCAGACTCGACAACGATGAGCATACGCCTCGGACAGCTGAATCTCGAAAACTTTACCTATCGCATGAAAATGCTCCCGACAATCGACTCCTTGGGGGCATCTATCGCGCACGCATCACTTGACAGCGGCCTGATTGACCTGAAGTCGCAGCAAATCAGGCTCCGCAGTTTTACAGGCACAGCGCTTGACGCCGCCTATATAGCCCCCGACTCGGCCACTATAGCCGCCACGCCCGTAGTTGCTTCGACTGATACCGCAGCTGCCACGGCACCTTGGACCATTGAGATAGACTCGATCGGATTTGCAGACTCACGCGCGCTTTACACCACACGCGGCATCGTCCCTGCGCCCGGGCTCGATTTCACTTATATCGAACTTGACTCCGTAGACCTCGGCGTCAGTCATTTCTATAATCAGGCAACTACCCTACGCCTTCCGGTCAACGTCAGCGGCGTCGAGCGCTGCGGTGTGAGACTCAAAGCCGCCGGAACGTTCTCACTTGACTCTGCTGCGATGCGCCTTGACGACTTCACTCTCTCGACGCCTGTGACCAAACTCGATTTCAACGCTCTCATGGGTATGGGCAACATCACCGCCGACCCTCAGCTGCCCGTCAAATTAGACGTGACGGGCGGTGTCGGCGTCGATGACCTGCGCAAAATGTTCCCGGCCTTCCTACCCTATCTGCTCACCCTCCCGGCCAACGACGACATAAAGATAAATCTCTTTGCCGACGGCTCGATGAGCCGTCTCGAGCTGCGTCACTTCGACATGGGTATAAACCGTTGCGTCAATCTCAAGGCCAAAGGTTATCTGGCAAATCTCACCGACCCGGCCGCTCTCGGAGGCGACGTGGCACTCAGCGGCAATATCATCAATGTCACCGGCATCAAAAATAGCCTTTTGGATAAGGCCACGGCCAAGTCTGTCAACATCCCGCCGATGAGCCTGAACGGCCGCGTAAAAATGCTTGCCGGCACTGTCTCGGGCAATCTCAAAGCCATTACCGGCGGAGGCACCATCGCGTTGGACGGTCGCTGGAACTCACGCGGTCAGGACTATCAGGCCGCAGTCAAGACCGATTCATTCCCCGTGATGACATTCATGCCTCTTTTGGGTGTAGGGCGCGTCACTGCCACCCTCGACGCCAAAGGCCACGGTTACGACCCGTTCTCAAAAACCATGAAGGCCGATGCCGACCTCAACGTCAGCCTCGCGCAGTACGGCGGTTATGATTACCGCAACATCAAGGCTACAATCGCTCTCGCTGAAGGCAAAGCACGTCTGCAGTTGAATTCAGATAATCCGGCCACAAAGCTACAGCTTATGGCCGAGGGTAATCTTGACGGCAAGACCTATGACTGGACCGTCATAGCCGACGGCAACAACATCGACCTGCGGGCCATCAGGATGAGCGATGTAGAGTCATTACTGAGTTTCAATATCTCAGGCCGAGCCGTCATGACACCTTCGACACAGGACTACGACGCCTCGCTGACTGTCAACGACTTCAACTACCACACACAGACCTCTCGCATAGACCTGTCAAACATCGACACACATCTCAGCGCCTCTGACTCGCTGACACGTATCACCATCGACAACCGCGACTTCCATGCATCGCTGACAAGTCCCAACGCACTCGACAGTCTGATTGCCGACTTCGGGATGCTCTCAGACAGTCTCGCAGTACAACTCAAAGACCATAAACTCGATGTCGGACGTCTGCAGGCGGTTTCGCCACGTTTTGAGTTGCAGGCCGACGGCGGCGACAACAACTTTATCAACGACATCCTATCGTCATCCAAAACGACTATCCGGTCTCTCAGCATCAACGCCGCCAACGACAGTATCATGCACATGTCAGGCCGCGTGCTCGGCCTGAAAACCGCGACAACAGCCTTGGATACTATTACTGTCGGACTTAAACAGCATAAGAGCCATCTCGACCTGAACGCCCATATTGGCAACCAGCCCGGCACACTCGACCAATGGGCACAGGTCGATGTCAAAGGCATACTCACAGATCGCCGCGCCGGCCTGCGCCTGACTCAGCATAATATCGCAGGTCGCATGGGCTTTGACCTCGGCGTCAAGGCCGCCATAGCCGACTCGACGCTCACACTAAATATTGTACCCTATACACCGGTCATCGGCTATAAAGACTGGACTGTCAACGATAACAACTTCATATCCTACAACTTCCCCACAAAACACATCGACGCCTCGCTTGACATGAAAGGAGCAGACAGCCGTCTGCAAATATATACCGAGCACGTCGATGGAGCGTCCGAACAGGAAGATTTGTTCATAAAACTCAGCGACATCCACCTCGCCGAATGGATTTCATTTAATCCGTTTATGCCTCAGGTCAAAGGCGACCTGAGCGCCGACATACGCCTCAACCGTAATCCCTCCGGCGACATCAACGGCAAAGGCACGATGTCGCTCGAAGACTTCTTCTACGGCAAACAGCGCGTGGCATCACTCAAGGCCGATTTTGACGTCACGACACGTCCCGGCGGCACACTCTACGCCACATCAGACGTATATGTCGACGGAGCCAAAACCATGACACTTGCCGGCGCCCTCAACGACTCGACGATGACATCGCCGTTCAATCTTGACTTCTCGATGATTCGATTCCCGCTCGCAACGGTCAATCCGTTCATGCCCGTCGGCACCGCCAAACTCTCGGGCGTGCTCAACGGCCAGCTCAAAATCTCGGGTGACTCAAAGGCACCGATACTCAACGGATGGCTTGACTTTGACAGCACGGCCGTCCGTCTGGCCATGACCGGCACCGACTACCGTTTCAGCGAGGTGAAAATACCTGTTGTCGACAATCTCGTCACCTTTGACAATTTCGCCATAAACGGTGTCAATAAAAATCCGCTGACAGTCAACGGCACAGTCGATTTGCGCTCACTCTCATCGCCCGACATCGACCTCACTCTCAAAGCCGATAACATGCAGATAATCAATAACAGCCGCCGTGCAAAAGGCGCCGATTTATATGGCCGTGCGTTTATATCGCTCGATTCACATATACGCGGCAATATGAGCCTGCTCTTTGTCAAAGCCAAACTCGGCATCATGCCTCAGACAAATGTCACATACGTGATGCCGGAGGCCGTCAGCGCCATACGCTCATACGGCAACAGCGACATGGTCAAATTTGTCAACTTTGCCGACACGACGGCTGTGGCAAACGCCGACAGCATCAGCTCCGAGTCATTAGCCATGGTGCTCGACGCGTCTCTGACTATAGACAACGGCTCGACAATCGGCGTAGACCTCTCGAGCGACGGCAAAAACCGTGTGCAGCTCCAAAGCAACGGCACACTCAATTTCAATATGTCGCCCCTACAGTCAGACGGACGGCTCACCGGACGCATCAATATCAACGACGGATATATCCGCTACTCTCTCCCCGTCATATCAGAGAAGCATTTCACGTTCAAGAACAACAGCTATGTAGCCTTCAACGGCGACATGATGAATCCGACACTTTCGGTCCATGCCGTCGATGTGATGAAAGCCAACGTAACACAGCAGGGCCAGAACTCGCGTTTGGTAGACTTTGACGTCGCGCTGAATGTCACCGGCACGCTGAACAATATGGACGTCGCCTTTGACCTGTCGACCAACGACGACGCGACCGTGCAGAACGAACTCCAGTCGATGAGTCCCGACCAGCGAGCAAATCAGGCCATGAACCTGTTGCTGTATGGCATCTACACCGGTCCCGGCACCAAGGGCGACACATCGCTCGGAGGCAATGCGCTTTATTCGTTCCTCGAGTCACAAATCAACAGCTGGGCCGCCAAGACCATCAAAGGCGTCGACTTGTCATTCGGCATCAACCAGTATGACCGCACCGTCGACGGAGCGAGCTCACAGACTACAAGCTACAGCTATCAGGTGTCTAAATCGTTATTCAACGACCGCATCAAGATTGTCGTCGGCGGCAATTACTCGACCGACGCCAATGCCGACGAAAACTTCTCCCAGAATCTTATCAACGACATCTCGTTTGAATATTTCATAAACCGTGCGCACACAATGTATATCCGAATCTTCCGTCACACGGGCTATGAGAGTATTCTCGAAGGCGAAATAACCCAGACCGGTGTCGGCTTTGTCTATCGCCGCAAGCTCGACCGTCTATCAGATATGTTCAAATTCCGCAAAGCAAAGAAAAATGCCGAAACCGAGAATTAAAATACGATTACTCACTGCGGCGACATTGCTTGCCGCCCTCACGGCCATCATGTTAAGTTCGTGCTCGACGACACGTCGCATTCCGGCTGACGAGACTCTCTACACGGGCATTAAAAAGATTAAATATCAGAACGATTCCATCAAGTTGCCGGCAGCAATCGCCGAGTCTGTCAGCGAAGCCGTCGATGTGGCTCCCAACAACTATTGGAAACTCCTGCGCTGGCGCTATCCTTTTCCGCTTGGTCTGTGGGTATATAACAACTGGAGCAATCCGCCAAAGGGCCTGAAACACTGGCTTTACGAGAAACTTGTCGAAGAGCCTGTGCTTGTCTCCGACGTGCGCCCCGAGGTGCGTACAAAAATGATTGACGAGATACTCGACAATCAGGGTTATTTCCGCGGTCAGGCCTCATACGAGCTTATCAAGGGACGCAACCCTAAAAAAGCAAAAATAGCCTATACGGTCAACCCCGGACCGGCATTCCCGATTGACACAATCGCCCTGCTCCCAGACACCTGCCGTCTCAACGTATTGATTGATTCGTTTGCTATACGTGACCCGTATCTGACACGACGGATGCGATACTCGACAGACTCTCTGAGCGCAGCCCGCACACGCATCACAAACCGCCTGCGTAACCGTGGCTACTACTTCTTCAGGCCCGAGTATATCGAGTATCTCGCCGACAGCATCGCACGCCCGGGACACATACAGATGAAGATGGTGCTTGCATCAAATGCACCGCATTTTGCACTCAAGCCTTACGTTACAGGCGACGTGACAGTCTACGCCTACCGCCATCAGGGCGGAGGCACCCCTGACACCATCAATTTGGGACGTGCGACGCTCATACAGATGAAACCGTCGCGGCTGCGCACAGCCCTCATCCCGGAGTGTGTCACATTCCGTCCGGGCAAGACCTTTGCCGTGCGCGACATGGACCGCACACAGACTTATCTGTCGCGTCTCGGCATATTCAACTCCATACAAATCAACGCGATGCCCGACACGGTGAGCGGCCGGCGCGACCGGCTCAATGTAGTAATCGGCTGCACATTTGACTCTCCGTTAGAGACCTCTCTCGAGGTCAACGCCTCGTCCAAGAGCAACAGCTATATCGGTCCGGGGCTGACGTTCGGCGTTACGAATCACAATATCTTCGGCGGAGGCGAGCAGCTGACGGTCAGTGCTACAGGCTCATACGAGTGGCAGACCGGCAAAGGCAAAAACCGCTCGATTTTCAACTCATATGAAGTCGGACTGACGGCCACGCTTGCATTCCCGCGCCTGCTTGCGCCAAAATTCATTCCCCGTCGAAACTGGCAGCTCAACTGGACACGTTTTCAGCTCAACATCGACCTGCTCAACCGTCCCCACTACTTCAAGATGGCGCAGTTTAACGCATCGGTCAACTATGACTGGCGCGCCACACGCCACATACACAGCACGTTCACTCCTATAAAGTTCTCTTACACCAACCTGATGCACACCACCGCGGTATTTGACTCAATAATGAACGCCAATCAGGCAATCGCCCAGTCATTCCGCAGCCAGTACATCCCCCAGATGGTTTACTCACAGACTCTCGAGCGTAACATCGGTCGCAACAACACGCTCAACTGGCAGTTTACCGTACAGTCGGCCGGCAACATTTTCTGGGGCATCTACCGCGCCTTCGGCAAAAAGGGCGAGAAAGAACTTTTCGGCACTCCTTTCTCACAGTTTGTCAAAGGCCAGACACAGCTCGTCTACGGACGGCGCATCGCTCACGGCGACCACTGGCTGATGATGAGAGCCGCGGTCGGAGCCGCCCACGCATACGGCAACTCGACACAGGTTCCGTACGCCGAACAGTTCTACTGCGGTGGCGCCAACTCTGTCAGAGCCTTTACCGTGCGCAGCATCGGCCCGGGCAGCTATCACGACCCCAATGCAGCCGCAGACTCCTATTTCGACCAGACCGGTACATTTAAATTCGAGGCAAACATCGAATACCGTTTCCCGATTTTCGGTCCGCTGCACGGCGCGCTCTTCATAGATTCAGGTAACGTGTGGCTGCTCAAAGACGACCCCGAGAGACCGGGTGGCAAACTGCAGGCATCGACATTCCTGCGTGACATAGCCTTAGGCACCGGGTGCGGTCTGCGCTTTGACATCGGCATGCTCGTTGTGCGCGGAGACCTCGGCATAGGCATACATGCTCCCTACCCGACAGGCAAAGGAGGCTACTACAACATGACTTCTTTCGGCGACTCGCTCGCCTTCCATCTTGCCATCGGTTACCCGTTCTGATACAATAAACCGCAGATATCCGCCGTTAATCAGACATGAAATTCGTATCATGGAACGTTAACGGCCTGCGGGCTGTCGTCGGCAAAGGATTTGCCGATATTTTCGCGGAATTAGACGCCGACTTCGTATGTCTTCAGGAAACCAAACTCAGCGAGGGTGCTCTCCAACTCGAGTTTGACGGTTATCAGTCTTTTTTTAATCACGCCGACCGCAAAGGATACTCCGGCACGGCTATATATGCACGCCGCAAGCCTCTCTCGGTCACATACGGCATCGGCATCGACGAGCATGACCACGAGGGACGCGTCATAACTCTCGACCTCGGCGACTGCTATCTTGTGACAGTCTACACGCCCAACTCACAGAACGAACTTGCGCGTCTGCCCTACCGTCTGCGCTGGGAGGAGGCTTTCCGCGCATATCTCAAGGAGCTTGACAGCCGCAAACCGGTCATAGTCTGCGGCGACATGAACGTGGCCCACAAGGAGATTGACCTCAAGAATCCCAAGACAAACCGCCGCAACGCCGGCTTCACCGACGAGGAGCGCGGCGAGTTTACAAAACTTCTTGACGAAGGTTTCACCGATACATTCAGGGCCATACATCCCGATTTGGCCGACGCATACACTTGGTGGAGCTATCGCATGCGCGCACGTGAGAAGAACGTCGGGTGGCGTATTGATTACTTCCTGATTTCTCAACGATTGAACGAGCGCCTTGTCGACGCCAACATACGCGCCGACATCTACGGCTCAGACCACTGTCCCGTGACACTCGAGCTAAGCGAGTGATATTTACCGGCTGACAAGCTGTGTAAACGGCGATTTCACCGAGCCGTCGTCATAACTCATCCGGCTGATTATTTCCGTCAGATCAAAAATAGGCATAGGATAGGCCGCTAATTTAGTGCTCGCCGTGCGCAACGCGAGCATACCGCGCAGCGAACCGATAGTCACGCTCAGCATCAGCCTCATAAGTTGAGCCGAAACAATGGCCTCGACGCCGTCGGCCTGCAGGTGCTCCGACAGGCTGTCGACCTCAAACTCGGCCGCCACAGTGTACTGCAGCAGGCGCTCGCGCATTATGTGGCGCGTGGTGTTATAGGCCACTCCGACCACCATTGTCACTGTTGAGTTTTTGACATCGCTCTCCATTCTGACGTTCAGCCCCACATCTATGCGGCTGCCGCCATAGCGACGTATGGCGCGCCGGTCGAGCGACGAGAGCGAGGCAACCTCATGTAACTCCGAAAGACGTATGTCGACTTCTCCCTTTCTCATAGTAAAATAAAAACAAGCGAGGCCGCCGATTGGTTGCCCCGCTTCTCGTTTATACTTATTTTCGCAATTAAATCAGTCGCCCATTGTGCGCAGCAGCTCGTCGTTGTCGCGTGTGCGCTCCATACGGTCTTTGATAAATTCCATAGCCTCGATGGAGTTGCGGTCTGAAAGGAAACGGCGCAGAATCCACATGCGGTTGAGAGTCTCAGTGCGCAACAGCAGGTCGTCGCGGCGAGTGCTCGACGCCATGATATCTACAGCCGGGAATATGCGCTTGTTAGAGAGCTTGCGGTCAAGCTGAAGCTCCATATTGCCGGTGCCCTTAAACTCTTCGAAAATCACCTCGTCCATCTTAGAGCTCGTCTCCGTGAGAGCCGTGGCGATAATGGTCAGCGAGCCGCCTCCCTCGATATTTCGCGCAGCACCGAAGAAGCGCTTTGGTTTCTGGAGGGCATTTGCGTCTACACCACCCGAGAGGATTTTGCCTGATGCGGGCGAGCAGGTGTTATATGCTCGTGCAAGTCGAGTGATGGAGTCTAAAAGTATAACCACATCATGACCGCACTCGACCATGCGCTTAGCCTTCTCGAGCACGATGCCCGCAATCTTGACATGATGGTCGGCCGGCTCGTCAAATGTCGAGGCGATAACCTCGGCGTTGACGCTGCGCTGCATGTCAGTGACCTCCTCGGGGCGCTCGTCGATGAGCAGAATCATGATGTATGTCTCAGGGTGATTCTCGGCAATAGCATTGGCGATATCCTTAAGCAGCAATGTCTTACCTGTTTTTGGAGGAGCGACAATCAAGCCGCGCTGGCCTTTGCCAATCGGCGAGAACATATCGACAACGCGAGTCGAAATATTGCAGGTCGTGCCGCTTGTCAAATCAAATTTCTCATCGGGGAAGAGCGGGGTCAGATGCTCGAAAGGCACACGGTCGCGGATGAAGTCGAGCGAACGACCGTTGACTCGTCTGACAGCACTCAGCGGAAAATATTTCTCGCCCTCGCGCGGAGGTCTGATAGATGCTTCGACAACGTCACCGGCTTTTAAAGCATACTGTTTGATTTGCTGCTGTGTGACGTATACATCGTCGGGCGATGCGAGATAATTGAAATCGGCCGAACGAAGAAATCCACATCCCTCGGGCATTATTTCGAGCACTCCGGTAGCCTCGATAATACCTTCGAAGTCATAACGCGGCTGCTGCATCATCTGATTGCCGGGCTGGTTGTTGCGGTTTTTCTTTTTCTTGCCCTGACCCGGCTGACCGGGCTGCTGAGGCTGCTGGGTGTTGGCTCCCGGCTCACCGATAACTATCGGGGCCGTAGCGGCTGCAAGAGCTGCGGCCTGAGCGGCTTCCTCTTTTTCACGCTGCGAACGCGGCACGAATTTCTGTCCGCCACTGCGGGGAAAGAACGAGCCGAAAGCCGAATCCTTAGGCTGCGAACGAAAATCGACACGCGGCTGCGGACGGTCGGTGTTATTATCGGTCTGTACGGCATTGGTATCGTTCTGCGTCTCATCTATTGCCTGAGATTTTGTCTCGGCTTCTGCAGGCTGAGCATTATCGGGAGACAGGGGCTCGGATGCCTGAACGGGTGCGGCCGTTGTTTCAGTCTCCGTCACAGACTCAACCTCAACAGGCTGTTTGCGTGGACGTCCGCGACGCTTGGGCGCGGGGTCCTGTACCGGAGCCTCAGCGGCAGCTTTCACCTCATTCTCGACAGGCATATTCTGATTTGTGGTATTATCATCAGCCTTGGTCTCGGCGACAGGCTGTGATTGTTCGTCTTCTTTGCGGCGGCGACCGCGTTTCTTTGCGGGTATGTCGTTCGTTTCATTCTCTTTAGCCGGCGTTTCAGACGCTGTCTGTTGGGCGTCAGCCTGTGCGCGCGGCTTACGTCCGCGACGTTGCTGGGGCTCCTGACGACGCTGGTTTTGCTCCGCAGCCGACATTGCTGCGCGGTCAATAGCCTGTTGGTCAAGAATACGATAGATAAGATCTTCTTTTTGCGAGAGGTCGATTTTTTTGAGTCCCATTGACTCGGCGACATTTTTAAGTTCGCCATCGGCCATCTCGTTAAGGTCTGAGATGTTATACATATAGTTATATATTGTGTTGTCGAAGAGAGTTTTATATAAATAAAGCGGTTTTGACGTCAGTTGCTTACGGCACAATCATCATAAACGTTTCAAATAGCCGGCACAACTGAGAGATTCCGGATTAATTCGGACGCGAACGATTGAGACTATCGTCAGTCACGAAAGTATAGTTTAGTTGAATTACATCTGATATCCCGCTTCAAGCCTATGGGGATATATGCAGCTAAAATAATTGTAAAAGGATAATAACAGCATGACGTCGCTTTGGTGATACGCGATTTGACGTCTTGTCTGTTTTCATCTGCAAAGTTACACTTTTTTATTTAAAAACCAAAATCAAGCAAAAAGTTCGTCTTTTTTTATCAAAAAGTCACGTAAATGGGCTTTTTTCACAAATGTCGTGCTATAAAATGGCCTAAATAAACTACTGAAAGACCTACGATGAGGCTCAGCGATGCATAAACAAGGACGATTATGAATTTCGTGCCGCCGAACAGCAGAAAATTCTCGTGAATGAATGTCGAAAATGTGGTGAATCCTCCGCAAAATCCGACGGTAAGAAACAGTTTTGTCACCGGTCCGAGCTGATAACCGCGGCTGATCAGTCCGTAGATAAATCCGATAATAAGACATCCGGCGATATTGACGACAAATGTACCCCACGGAAACAGTGACGTCGCCGGCACAAGCTGTTGGAATCGCGTTGATACAAACCACCTCGCCAAACCGCCGAGCGCCGAGCCGCCTGCCACAGCCAATATAGCTTTTATTATTTCTACCGATGACATCACGTGTATTATAAATCAGTTAAGTCTTCCGCGCAGATATGCAATCGTGTCACGCTGTATCTGAGAGCCGAGCATGGCGTTAATGCCCATATAAACCGCGACGGCCGTGAGAGCGCCCGCAATAAGCTGAACTACAGCACTGTCTCCGACAAGCGCTATAACCGCACAGGCAGCGGCGCCGGCTATAAGTGTTTCTACAAAATAAGGCAAAAGGTCACCGAGCCATGAGATGAGACGCACACCGGCGGCTCTGACCGATATAACAAGTGTCACAGCCCACGTCAGAGCCGACGCCCCGAGCTGTCCCCACATCATTATCGTCAGTCCGTAGACAGGGTCTGACGCGGTAGACTCGGCCATAAACGGCATTGTCGCAAACAGAGCCGCGAGAGCGACGGTGTCACGCAATATTTCCATGGCGACTATATCGCGTGTTCGCCCGAGCGCAAGCAAATAATTATTATAAAGGCCGCATAATGCGGTGAAGATGCCTCTTATGAGCAGAAGTTGAAAGAGAATAATCGACGGATCCCACTTCGTGCCGAAAAGCGTGTGGAAAACCGGTGTTGCAAGCACGGCTACGCCGATTGTGGCCGGGAAGACTACATATCCGGCCGAACGATTCATTTTAGAGGTTATACGTGCGAAACGTTCGGGCTCGTCCTGCACGGCAGACAATACGGGCATAAACGAGCCTGTCAGTACCTGAGTGATACATGTGACGCTCATTTTGCTCCATTTGTCGCTCTGAGTGTAATATCCCTGTCTCTTATACACATCTCCGAGCCCACGAGACCGTACT
>ENA-OYXX01000597-OYXX01000597.1-human-gut-metagenome-genome-assembly--contig:-NODE-597-length-16297-cov-6.847063_pt1 | contig 16297 bp, 16 predicted proteins | sample MGYA00243976_ERZ653434 | MGnify/ENA primary metagenome ERZ653434 (study PRJEB26926, sample SAMN06165112) | human gut metagenome | biome: ENVO:00009003; feature: ENVO:2100002; material: ENVO:00002003...
TACACGTAAGGAGTCGTCGGCAGCGTCAGATGTGTATAAGAGACAGGTATTGTAATCTATCAGCAAGTCAAACGATATGGAATCGCAAAAGATAAACAGGCTAAAAGTTGTGTTAGTTGAGAACGGCAAAACAGGGAAATGGTTAGCCGAACAAGTAGGAAAGAATGAAGCGACCGTTTCCCGATGGTGCTCCAACAAGATGCAACCGTCTCTTGATATGCTTGTAAAGATTGCAGGATTACTTAATGTTGACCCTCGCCAACTCATCAATGGCGGTAATAATGATTGATTATGGCAAAGAAAGCAACAAATAAAAAAGATAATCTCCCGATGGAGGAAATGCTTTGGAAAGCGTGTGATGCACTGCGTGGTTCTATTGAACCGAGCGAATATAAGCACGTAGTCCTGTCATTGATATTCTTGAAATATGCCGGCTTCCACTTTGAGAAACGCCGACAGGAGATAATCAATGATGGTTTGGAAGACTTTGTGGATAGTGTAGAGTTCTATGCTGCCAAGAATGTATTTTATCTGCCAGAAACGGCTCGCTGGGCGTATTTGAAAGAGAACGCCAAGCAACCGAATATCGCTTCCATAGTGGATAAGGCTCTTTCGGAGATAGAGAAGGAAAACAAGCCTTTACGGGGAGCATTGCCCAACAACTATTACAGTTCACTCGGCATAGAGGCAGAGAAACTCGGTTCGCTACTTGATAAAATAGATGGTTTTGACTCGATACTTGCGTCTGCCGATGGCAACGATATCATTGGCCGTGTATATGAATACTTCCTTTCCAAGTTCGCCATCAAAGAGGGTAAAGGTAAGGGCGAGTTCTATACCCCGAAGACAATCGTAAATCTGATAGCCGAGATGATTGAGCCATACGAGGGTAAGATTTATGACCCCTGTTGTGGTTCGGGCGGTATGTTTGTGCAGTCAATGAAATTCGTGGAAAGCCATCACGGTAATCGCCGCAAGGTGTCGGTGTATGGACAGGAATATACAAAAACCACATTCAAACTGGCAAAGATGAACCTTGCCATCCGTGGCATAGCTGCCGACTTAGGCGATTATGCGGCCAATACTTTTACCGATGACCGTCATAAGGATTTGAAAGCTGACTTTATCATGGCCAATCCTCCATTCAATCAGAAAGACTGGCGTGCGGATAACCAACTGACTGATGACCCTCGCTGGGTTGGCTATGGCACTCCTCCTACCTCCAACGCCAACTATGGATGGATTCTCAACATGGTGAGCAAGCTCTCGGTTAACGGTGTGGCCGGCTTCATTCTTGCCAATGGAGCACTGAGTGCAGACGGCACTGAGGGAGCTATCCGTCAAAAGATGATAGAGCGCGGACTTGTGGAGGCGATAGTTATCTTGCCCCGAAACCTTTTCTATTCTACTGATATATCTGTGACGCTTTGGATACTTAATGCCAACAAAAAAGCCCGTGTGGTAAATCGCAACGGTGAGGAGATACATTACCGTGACCGCGAAAAGGAAATACTTTTTATAGATATGCGCCAGATGGGCGAACCCTTTGAAAAGAAATATGTGCATTTCACAGACGAAGATATCCGCAAGGTGGCGGACACTTATCACAATTGGCAGCGGGAAGGTTATGCAGACACCTATACCGATGTGCCGGAGTTCTGTCATTCGGCTTCGTTCGATGAAATAAAGGACAAGGGCTTCTCACTCGTTCCCAGCAAATACATAGAGTTTGTTAATCGTGATGAGGTGGTGGATTATGATACCCGTATGAAAGAACTGCAATCAGAATTGTCAGACATCCTTAGGCAAGAGGCTGAAAGTCGGGAAGCCGTTTTTAATGTATTTAAATCGTTGGGATATGAAATCAAATTATAAACGGCTGGGCGACTACATACGGCAGGTGGATGTGCGTAATAAGGATTTGGCGGTGAAGAAACTTGTTGGATTGACTATCAACAAGGCATTTATTCCGTCTGTTGCCAATACTATTGGAACGGATCTGTCAAATTATAAAGTTATATCAGAGAATCAGTTCGCTTGTTCTTTGATGCAGGTAAGTCGTGACGGTAAAATGCCTGTTGCCATTTTCAAGGAAAATAAAGCCATAATGTCTCCTGCCTACCCGATGTTTGAAGTGTACCGACCAGATGAGCTTATGCCGGACTTTCTTATGATGTGGTTTTCCCGCTCTGAGTTCGATCGTCAGGCGGCCTTTTATGCTGTTGGTGGGGTTCGTGGTAGTCTTACTTGGGAGGATTTCTGCGATTTAACGTTACCAATTCCTCCAATAGAAGAGCAACGCAAGAGAGTATCCGAATATCAGGCAATAGAGCAGCGAATTGAAAACAACCGCCGTCTGATAGCTACGCTTGAAGCTACCTCCCAAACCATCTATCGCAAGATGTTTGTGGATGATATTGACCCTGAGAATTTGCCGGAAGGGTGGAGAATGGGGACGTTGGGAGAGTTTTGTAAAGAGACAAAATCGGGAGGTACGCCCAATCGCTCAAACCTTAAATTTTGGGATAAAAAGCAATATCGCTGGCTCAAATCTGGTGAAGTTGCAAATAATGTTATTTTTGACACAGAAGAATACATCAGCGAAGAGGGTCTAAATGGAAGTTCTGCAAAAATTATTCCGACAGGAACAATTGTAATGGCCATGTATGGTGCAACTGCTTCACAAGTAGCCTATCTTGCATGCCCAACAACAACCAATCAAGCTTGTTGTAATATGCTTACAAACACTTTTGAGGAATCAGCATACCTATATTTCCATTGCTTGTACAAACAAGAAGAAATTAAACGGCTTGCAAATGGTGGAGCGCAAGAAAATTTAAGTCAAGAAATAATTTGTGCGCAACCTATTTTAATTCCTTCACATGTTCATTTCTCGATATTTGCAATAATACTAAAAAATAAGATTATATACTCTGCCGAAAACAAGATACTTAATGAAATGCTTTTCCTTTTTCGTTCAAGAATGTCTAACATATAAAGCTCTATTTTATGTCCAATTCTGAAATAAATAATTTGTTAAGAATTCATTATCAGTTTACCGATAATGAGCATTTCATGGATGCATACACATTTAATAAATGCGAATATCAAATTCTTGGAATAGTAAGAGAGGCTGCCAAACTCATAACGTATGATGTTACTATCAATGTTGAGGCTCTGGAAGAGGGCAGCATTTGGGAACGCTTAAAATTAACGTCCAAAGAAGGACATCACATAAAGATTGAATGGATTATTGCGGCAGCCATTGGCATGATTATAACCCCTGTCGGGCACACTTTAGAAAATGCTATTGATTGGGGATTCGAGTACTTAAAGGATGGCGCATATATTCATTCTCTAAAGTCCGAAAAAGAACGATTACAACTTGAAAAGGATATACGTGAACTTCGCCAAGATTCTTTAAATAACGTAACGCCAGAAAGTGAGAATAAAATTAAACGAAAAGTTTCAAATTTTTATTCAGAAGTTAAGAAAGATAATCGTGTTGTTAGCGTTGGCTTTAACTCAACTGTGGGAGAGGCGTCACAGGCAGAACTACTGATTAACAGACATGATTTCGATACTTATATTATATCAGATAATCTTGAAGAAGAACATTTGCATACAAATGTACGCATAGATATTATTGCTCCCGTACTAAAGAAAGGAAGAACAAAATGGAGAGGAGTGTTTAATGGCGACCCCATTCCTTTTCTAATGAAAGATGTTGATTTTAAAAAATCGGTTATTGGAGGGTCTATCGTATTTACTGGAGGATCATACATTGTGTGTGACTTAAACATATACACTTCCGTTGACAAAGAAGGAGAAACTCACATTAGCGGATATGAAGTGATTTCCGTACACAGTTATGGAATAGACAATCAACCTTCAATAACAACAGAAGGTGAAAAAAGACGTATCAAACAGAGAGAATTAGAAAACCAACCTACATTGTTTGACGGTTTAGACGATTTTATATGATTTTCAACGAAGCACAATTAGAACAAGCGTGTATCGAGCTTTTCGAGGAAGAGGGTTACGACTATGCACATAAAGAAAACATATCGCACGATACAGAACATTGTTAAATATAAAAACATGGCACTACCAATCAACATAGAAGATTTGCTCAAAAAACGAAAAATTGAGTCCAATCGAATAGAGTTTAAGGCGGGGTGGAATCCGGATAAGATCTACCACACCATTTGCGCCTTTGCCACTGATTTGGAGAATATCGGCGGAGGATATATTCTTGTGGGAGTGGAAGAGGAGAACGGAATAGCCAAACGTCCCGTGAAAGGCTTGCCCGAGAATGAAATAGACCGTATAATGAAAGAGATGGTAGGTTATGATGCGAAAATATCTCCATCGTACCTTACAAAGGTGTCTCCAGAAGAGGTAGACGGCAAGACCATACTCGTGATATGGGCACCTGCCGGAATAAACAGACCTTATTCTGTGACGGAAAGTATAGTTGCCAAAAAGTCAGTGCCTAAATTTTATGTGAGAAGCAAATCTTCCACCATTGAAGCCAAAGGTGAGATATTGGATGAGGTGAGGGAGTTGGCAAACCGTGTGCCATTTGATGAACGGGGAAATGAAGCTATTAAGATTGATGACATTTCTGGTGTGCTTGTTTATGAACACTTGAAAACGGTAAAGAGCAAATTGGCGGAAAATTTTACTGCCAGACCATTAACGGATGTACTTGACGAAATGGATTTACTAACCGGTCCGTCTGAAAACCGTTTAATAAAGAATTGTGCTGCGATGATGTTTTGTGAACATCCGGAGAAGTTTTTCCCCGTTACTCAAGTTGATATAGTTTTGTTTCCCAATGGAAGTATAGAAGATCCTGACGTGATGATTGAAGTGCCGAAGATAACAGGACCTGTCCCTAAAATGATAAAGGAAACATTATCGTATCTTCGTACCAACGTTATCAAGCAGAAAATCACGAAACCCACGGATAGAGAAAAGTCGGACAAAATATTCAACTATCCTTACCAGGCATTTGAGGAGGCTGTGGTCAATGCTTTATACCATCGTGACTATCAAGAACGTGAGCCTGTAGAAATCACCGTGGAACCAACACATATAGATATATTGAGCTATGCAGGTCCAGACCGTTCCATAAGTGCGGAGGCTATAAAAGCAGCACGGAAGCTAAAGGCGCGAAGATACCGCAACCGCAGATTGGGCGACTTCCTGAAAGAACTTGATTTGACAGAGGGAAGAGCCACGGGTATTCCTACCATACAGAAAGCCCTTAAAGATAACGGTTCTGCTTCTGCTGTCATAGAGACTGATGATGACAGAACTTATTTCCTTATGACCATACCTTGCCGGGAAGGGTTTGAAGGGATTGATGATACGATAAATGATAAAAATGAGGCTATAAATGAGGCTATAAATGAGGCTATAAATGAGAATATAAATGAAAAGGAACTATCCTTGTTTATTCTAATTGCACAATCTTCTAATATAAAGCGAAAAGAACTGATGGGTACATTGGCTATTTCTCGCTCCACAATAGAGCGTCTATTGAAATCCTTATCTTCTGACCCGCTGAACTTGATCGAATATCAAGGTTCCAAAAAGACTGGGGGCTATGTATTGACCGAGAAAGGAGCCGCATATTATCATTCACTAAACAAATAGCATAATGGCATACTTCAACGAAGCACAATTAGAACAAGTGTTTGTCGAGCTTTTTAAGAAAGAGCATTACGACTACGTGCATGGAGAAAGCATTACTCGTGATACACGGGACGTTATTCTCTATGATGACTTACGCCTTTATTTGCAGAAAAAATATGAAGCTGACCATATAACCGAGGATGAAATCAATCGGGCAATCGCCAAATTGGAAACTTCGGACGGCGGTGGGGTATATGCTGAGAATGTAGAAGCACTGCGGCTTCTGCAAGATGGCTTTTCGTTGAAACGAACCAATCCTAAGTTGCCCAATCTTCATATTTATCCCATTGATTATACAGAAGTGGAAAAGGATGCGTTGGGAAAGAACAATCTTTTCAAGTTCGTCAATCAGCTTGCCATAGACGGCGAGCATACAAGGATTCCCGACGGTATTGTGTTTGTCAATGGTCTGCCCTTGGTGGTATTGGAATTTAAGAATGCCATCAAACAAAACACCACCATTGAGAATGCTTACAAGCAGTTGACGAACCGTTATCGCCGTGATATTCCGAAACTTTTCCGCTATAACGCCTTTGTGGTTATCAGCGATGGAGTGAACAACAAGGTGGGGGCACTTTTTGCTCCATACGAGTTTTTCTACGGTTGGCATAAAGCCGAGGCGACAGACTCCGTGCTTGACGGTGCTTTTGACAGCATGTTTACGATGATACACGGATTGTTCAGAAGGGAGCGTTTGCTTGATGTATTGCATAACTTTATCTTTTTGCCTGACACTCCCAAAGGAGAGGATAAAATCGTGTGTCGTTATCCACAGTATTTTGCTACCACTCAACTGTTCAATAACATTTTGCTGCATTCACGACTGAATCCTGATGGCGACGGAAAAGGTGGTACCTATTTCGGAGCTACAGGTTGCGGCAAGTCATACACCATGTTGTTCCTTACCCGACAACTGATGCGCTCCAAGCAACTGAGTAGTCCTACCATTGTACTGATTACAGACAGAACAGACCTTGATGACCAGTTGTCGAAATCATTCTTAAATGCTACCAAATTCATTGGAGATAAGACTATCGTCCAAGTAGAAAGTCGGGAGAACCTTAAAGAGCATCTTGAAAACCGCTCTGCAGGTGGTGTTTATCTGACTACAATCCAAAAGTTTGAAGAAGGAACGGGATTGCTGAGCAAACGTGCGAACATCATCTGCATTTCAGATGAAGCTCACCGTTCCCAAACCGGATTGGAACAGAAAACAACTGTAACAGTAAAGGGAGTGAAACATCATTATGGTTTTGCCAAATATTTGCGCAACTCCCTGCCTAATGCCACATACGTAGGATTTACAGGCACGCCGCTCGACAATACACTGGATGTGTTCGGTCCGATAGTTGACCGTTATACCATGACAGAAGCTGTTGCCGATGAAATAACACGTAAGATAGTCTATGAAGGACGTGCGGCAAAAGTTCTTCTTAATTCTGACAAGGTAAAAGAGATTGAGAAGTATTACAACGAATGCCGTGAAAAAGGGGCAAGCAAGTATGCTGTAGAGGAAAGCAAGAAACAGATGACACATCTTGACAATATTCTCAACGACCCGGATTTGTTGGCCAAGATAGCGCAGGACATGGTGAATCACTACGAAAAACGGATGGCTGAGGGTGCGACCGTACTGGGTAAAGCCATGATTGTTTGCAGTAGCCGTTCCGTGGCATGGAACCTTTATCAGGCTATTGTCAAGCTTCGTCCCGAATGGCAGGAAGTCAAGGAGTGCATCGAAGGGGAAACGCTTACAGAAAAGGAGCGCAAGGAAATCAAGCCGATGCCACGTATCGCTATGGTAATTACACGTGATAGGGATGATGACTCAAATGAACTTTACAATCTGTTAGGCAATGACGAATATCGCAAGAGTTTGGACAAACAGTTCAAAGAAGATAAGAGTAATTTCAAGATTGCCATTGTGGTAGATATGTGGATAACAGGCTTTGATGTGCCAAGCCTTGACACCATGTATTGCTTCAAACCATTGCAGATGCACACGCTAATCCAAACCATTTCGCGTGTCAACCGTGTATATCCCGGTAAGGAGAAAGGACTGGTGGTGGATTATCTTGGTATCAAACGCCAAATGAACGAGGCGTTGCATCAGTATGGAGGAAATGGGAATGTAGATGGACCTGACCTTGAAACCATTGAGGAAGCGGTGAAGGTAGTTAAGGACGAACTGGATATTATCCGCCGTATGTTCCATACGTTTGATTGGTCCGGCTATTTTATTGGAACACCACTTGAGCAGCTTGGCCTTCTTCAAAAGGGAGCAGAATACATCCAGAGTACCAAAGAATTGGAAACGCGCTTTATGCGGCATTGCAAAAAGATGAAAAGCGCGTATGATATATGCTGTAATTCCGAACAACTGACATCTACGGAAGACAATGACATTTATTTTATGCTTGCTATCCGTTCTATTATCTTGAAATTGATACGGGGAGATGCGCCCAATGCCGTCAAGATGAATAAGCGTGTGGCCGGAATGCTGAAAGATGCGCTAATGTCCGATGCTGTGGAAGAGGTTGCTAAAATCGGCGTGGCGGCAGATGAGGAAATAGATCTTCTCTCTGCGGAATACATGAAACGATTGGAGCAGATTCCGTATAAGAACACAAAAGTAAAGCTCATGGAGCAACTGCTGAAGCAAGTGATAGAATCATTTAGAAAAGTCAATAGACAAAAAGGTATAGACTTCACCAAACGCCTGGAGGAAATTGTAAAAAGGTATAACGACCGTTCGGACGATGCCGCCTTTGCCAATGATGTGATAGACGATGTCGTAGGTGAGATGGTAAGGCTTATGGCAGATGTGGCAAACGAGCGTACAGCAGGGAATACTATGGGGCTGTCATTTGAAGAAAAGGCTTTCTTTGATATTCTGAAGTCCGTAGCGGCCAAATATGGTTTTATCGAAAACTTCCCGGATGAGAAGCTGACCGACCTTGCCAAACAAGTAAAGAAAATGGTAGAGGAACAGTCGGACGTATCAGATTGGTTGAACCGTCCTGACCTTCGAGCAACATTGAAGATGAACGTGATTGTCTTGTTGGCTCGTGCTGGCTATCCTCCCAAAATCCGTGATGAGGTGTTCAAAGAAATTTTGGAGCAGGCTGAAAGTTTCAAACGGCACAGCCTGCCTCGCCCTTATGTTATTGACAATGATTCTTATTCATCAATGGTAGCAGAACCGTAATATGACACAATTAAAACATACAATTATTTTTTTGGTTATCCTTGGCATATTATGCTTAGTGATATCTTATGCAATTTCTGTAAATATGGAGACTGGATTTTATGTGATTAATTCACGATTTCTGTCAAACAACTTTCTGTTCACTTGCTTCAGTGGCGCATTTGCGAGTATTTTAGTACTGATCGCTACTGAAATTTTTCGCTTTATTCAAATGAAGAAATCAATTGAACAATTCTTATTTTCGCAATTGGCATTTATATATGGCCAGCTACAAATTGCAAATGTAAATATCACAAGTATTCTTAACAGTAAGGGGCTTGTTCCTGATAATTTATTGAGTTGTTTATCAAACACAATAAAGCAAATAACACCTTCATTGCGCTCATTGGATTATAATCCATTTTTCTCTTATAGTCGTTCACGAGCAATAAAAAGGATACTCACTCGACTATTTTCTACAGAAATAATCCAATTAGATTCATTAGCCAGTGATTGTATTTATTTACCTATGGCAATTTGTACAGATAAATCAGATGTTTTGAATAAAGGAGAATCGAATACAGTTATTACATCAACATCACCGAATACACAAAGGGTTCTAAGTGTTCTCAACAACGAAATTATACGATTGACATCACTGATTTTGATTGATTTAACGGAAATTAATACAGCTTGTGATAATGCTTTTCACTGGAATGATGTCGAGAAAAAACTTTCGGATATTCCAATTCCTGATACATCATTGTCTGCGTTCTTTTTAAAACATGATTACTCCAAATAAATAAGATATGAATTCTTTCAAGAATACCATACTTACAGATGATAATGCTGTATTGAAACTTATTATTTTATCTTATCGATAACCATCATGAACAAAAGAGAATATGCGCAGCTCAACAAAGCCTGGATAGAAGCGAAAGCGCAGGAGGAAGGCGTGAAGGCACTTCCGAGAGGTATATATTATAAGGTGTTGTCGGAGGGGCGGAACGACGGCAGGCATCCCTCGCCCCGCAGCATCGTAACCGCACACTATACGGGATGGACCATAGACGGAAGGAAGTTCGACAGCAGTCGTGGAGGAGCACCGTTGGCAATACGCCTCTGCGACCTGATAGAAGGCTGGATTGTCGCCATGCAGCAGATGTGCGTGGGCGACCGGTGGGAGGTGTATATCCCTGCCGAAATGGGATACGGAAAGTTCTCGCAGCCCGGCATCCCCGCAGGCTCCACGCTGATATTCGAGATTGAGCTGATAGGGATTGCGTAAGGACTTTTTGCTTTATTGCCAACAGTTGTTTTTTATGTTTATCCTGTCTGTAACCAACTGTAAGAATTGCATGATATTTTATGTAAATCTTACAGTCGATTATTGTTTTTGCATAACTATTTATGCAAATCTTACAGGTGTTTGGAGGAACTTTTGTATCTTTGCAGGTAAACAGGTGACCCTCGGCAATCAAGCGAATGTGGCATTTATTTATAATCTTTACAACTTACTTATAAAAAACATATAGACAATAGAAACATGGCAAGACCCGCAAGCAAACAACAGTTGATATCCGCTGCGACGGACAATTACGACAAACTGACGGCGTTCATCACATCCATGAGCGATGAGGAGCTGAACACGCCTTTTGACTTCTCTGCCGACGAGAAGAAAAAGGAGGCACATTGGAGACGGGACAAGAACCTGCGTGACGTGATAATGCACCTTGTCCGCTGGCAGGGACTGCTGCTGACATGGGTGGAGAACAACATGAGCGGCACGCCTGCACAGTTCCTCCTCCCCGGCTACACATGGAAGACGTACGGCGACATGAACATCCTGTTTTGGGAGGAATGTCAGGACACGGCCACCGACGATGCCATTAACCGGCTCAGAGACAGCCACAGGAAGGTCTTGGAACTCGCGGAAAGTTTCACCGACGGTGAGCTGTTTGAGAAAGCCCATTACAACTGGACGGGAACAACCTCGCTCGGCTCCTATTTCATCAGTACCACGAGCGCACACTACGATTGGGCGTTGAAGAAACTCAAAGCACACAGAAAGAATCTGAAACAATAAAAGAAACAAAAACAATGTTTATCGCAATTCTTACATACAAAAAGCCGCTGAGCGAGGTTGACAAACATCTCGCTGCGCATCGTGAATTTCTCGCAGCACATTATGCCGCAGGAAACTTTATCGCTTCCGGTCCGCAGACGCCACGCATCGGCGGGGTGATAATGATGACGGCGGAAAGCCGTGCGTCCGTGGATTCCATCATTTCGAAGGACCCGTTCTTTGTGAACGCCATCGCCGACTATCAGATTGTGGAGTTTACTCCGACAATGTTTAAAAATGAAGGACTGGAGCAGATTATAAAATGATAGAGACAGAAAGACTAATCCTCAGACCTTGGGAGGAATCGGATGCCGAGGCAATGTTCAAATACGCGAGCGACCCGGACATCGGTCCCATCGCCGGATGGCCTCCCCACACGTCGGTGGAAAACAGCCGGGAGATTATCCGGACGGTCTTCGCCGCTCCCGAAACGTATGCGGTCGTGCTTAAAGCCACGGGCGAGCCTGTCGGCAGTTGCGGAATAATGTTTTCCGACGGCCTTCACTCTGCTGAGATGAAGCCGCGCGAAGCGGAGATAGGCTATTGGATAGGCAAGCCCTATTGGGGACAAGGCCTCATCCCCGAGGCTGTCAAGGCCCTGCTTGCAAGATGCTTCAACAACCTGCACCTTGATGCCGCGTGGTGCGGATATTATGACGGGAACACAAAGTCGAAACGGGTCATTGAGAAATGCGGCTTCAAGTTCCATCATACGAATCATGGCGTGGTCTCTCCGCTCGGCGACATACGGACGGAGCATTTCTATGTCATGACAAAGGAGGATTACCATGCCGCACATACAACGGCAGGTATAACAATACGACCGGAGAGACAAGGGGATTTGCCGGTCATCCTTGACTTGGTGGAAAAGGCTTTTGAAAACGTTGAGGAAAGCGACCATCAGGAACAATATTTGGTCGAGCGGCTGCACGGTTCGGACACATTCATACCCGAGTTGTCGCTGGTTGCAGTAAATGGCGAGGGAATTATAATAGGATACATTCTGCTCACAAAAGTGAAAATCGTATCGGCAGACTCCACTACGGTTTCGCTTGCCGTTGCGCCGCTTGTCGTCCATCCGGCTTATCAGAACAACAAGATAGGCGGGATGCTGATAGAAGAAGCCCACAAGGCGGCAAGGGCAATGGGCTACGGCTCGGCGGTATTGCTCGGACACAAGGATTATTATCCGCGCTTTGGCTACCGGAAGGCCATTGACCACGGTATAAGGTTTCCCTTCGACGCCCCGCAGGAGTGCTGCATGGTTATCGAACTGTCGCCCGACGCCCTGAGCGGAGTTACCGGCACCGTGCGTTATCCCGAATGTTTCCAGTAGGATTAAGATACAAATTATAACCTCATATATAAAATCAATTTCATTACAGCATCATAACACCTGATACGAGCAAGAAGGCCAGTACTGCTTAATGTAATCCACTTAGCTATTCTCTGTAACGATGTAGTCTATTTCCGCCCAACAACAGCAGTTCTTTATGAAATGCCTCTTCCTGTTTCCTTTCATCCTCCTTTTCGGTAAAAGGTTGTGAAAGGTACAGTTTATTTATGGGTTCAAAATATTTGTCCATCTATAAATTTCCAAAAGTATATGATGCATCAATGTAGAATTGCAAGGAAGGTTCATTTTATCCTTCACTCCATTTCATATATCTTCTTGAGCGTTGGGCGAAACCATATTCCCCAATCTTCGAGTTGCTTAATAATGGGAAGCAAGGTTTTCCCTGTTTCAGTCAAGGAGTATTCCGAATGGGGAGGCAGTTCGGCGAAAATTCTTTTTTCGATGACCCCGTGCATTTCTAATTCTTTCAGTTGCTGGCTGATAACCCTTGTATTCGCATCTGGAAAATGCTTCTGAATTTCACTCGGACGCTTTGCGCCGTCCTTTAATACATCAATTATGCAACATTTCCATTTGCCTCCGATGACTTCCATTGTCACCTTGATGCAACAGTCGATGTTGAATGGTATTTTCTTTTCGTACATATTTCTTTGCGTTAAATTGCGTGCAAAGATAGCACTTCTTCACGGCAAATCACATGATGTACTGACAAAATTATCACTATATGGTAAAATTATCAGTATATACATATTTGTGTAGTATGGAGATTAATCTGTAAATTTGCAGCAAAAAACGAAAATGATTATGAAACTAAACTTTTTATTGTCAGCCATCATTATGGTGGTTATGGCTTCTTGCTCGGACACCAAAACAGAAAAGAATATGAGTGAAAACAATGCGTTGGAAGTTCTGAAAACCCGCAGGGCAATCAGAGCCTATCAGGACAAAATGCCTGAAAGAGAGTTGATAGCACAGATTGTAGAAGCCGGGACCTATGCTCCCACCGGGATGGGAAGACAATCTCCCGTTATTGTGGCGGTCACGAACAGGGAAATCCGTAATCGGCTGTCAAGGCTGAATGCCGGCATCATGGGAAATGACTCAGACCCGTTTTATGGTGCTCCCGTAGTGTTGGTGGTGCTGGCAGACAAACAATGTCCGACTTATCTCTATGACGGAACTTTAGTGATGGGCAACCTTATGAATGCCGCACATGCCGTAGGACTGGGAAGCTGTTGGATACATCGGGCAAAGGAGGTCTTTGAAACTCCAGAAGGCAAAGCCCTGCTGAAAGAATGGGGCATTGAAGGCGAATACGAGGGCATTGGGAATTGCATTATCGGCTACAGCGCACAGGAAGCACCTCAGCCCAAACCGAGAAAGCCGGATTACGTGCATTATATAGACTGACATACAATAATACCCCAATATTAATGAAATTCAGGACAATGGCAATGGCAGCATTTGCTTTGGGGGCGAGCACCCTTTATGCTCAAGACAATACGATACGTCTGGTTTATCCGCAATGGCAGGGGGCGGATATTGCCAAGTGGATAACAGAAGTCCCCGACCCGCAACAGGCATCGAGAGGCTATTATCTGGGAGCGCAGTTGCTGAACTTTCTCGCCCCGGACAACGGGCAGAAAACCGTTACGGTGCCGGTTGCAACGTCACTCGCGGAGCGCAAGGTTACGGATGGAGTGCTCGACAGGGACATACTCGTGAGCCAGACAAAGGCTGCTCTGGACATATTGGAGATAGAGAATCCGGATAAAATCGTAACACTTGGCGGCGAATGTTCCGTAAGTGTAGTGCCTTTCACTTATCTTGCCGACAAATACAAGAATGACGTGGCTATGATATGGATTGACGCACACCCCGACATAACATTGCCCGGCGATGTGTACCCCGCCTATCATGCAATGGCAGTAACAGCCTGCATGGGGCTTGGCGACAAGCATATCGTGTCTGAGCTGCCAACGAAGATTGCACCGTCAAAAATCCTTTTTGTGGGACTGCGTGACTGGGAGCGTGATGAGATTAAGGCAAGACAAAGACAGTATGGAATAAGACACCTGACGCCGGAGGATGTCCGGGAGAACAGCGATATGATACGGGATTGGCTGAAATCGTGCGGAGCCTCCAAGGTAGTCATCCATTTTGATATGGATGTGCTTGATCCCGCAGAAATCATTGCCGCTGTAGGCGTTGTCCCCAATGGCATGAAAATATCAGAAGTGGTGCGTGTGATAAATGACATAGCAAAGGAGAAAGAGGTTGTAGGACTGACCGTTGCTGAACCGATGCCGCGGACAGCCATCCGCATCAGGGAAATGTTGAGCCAAATGCCTCTGCTGAAATGAAATTGCTTTTAGTGAATGACTGTCCGGACCGGAAAGGAGAAAATATGCAGCCACCCGCCAGTCTCCCTGTCTTAACATACATTTTCTGATAGAGGCTTCTTCTTCCCAATGGGATGTGGTCACTAAATAAAAGCGTCTCCGGCAGGCCGTTCCGCCCGCCGGAGACGCTTCCGTCCCACGCGCTATACCGTCTTATTATTCTCCGCCGGATACTCACCTGACTGCCGGGCTTCCGTCACCGCTATTTGTTGTGGCGGCGGTGTTGTCCTGTGCCCCTGCGGCATCCTGCTCCTTTTCCACCTGCTCGCCCAGCTCCTCAAGGTACTTAATGCCCTCCTGCGCCTTCTTCTTCTCGGCGTCTATCCGTGCCTGCGACTCGGTGTCCCACCCGAAGGTGACGTCCAGAGCGAGCTGGTCGCTCATCATGTCGCCCGTGGCCGAGGCGAGCATCCTTGTCTTCCTCACCGCCGAGCCGATCTTGGCGGAGGCTCCGAGGCGTCCCGTGTTCATGTCGATGCCGCCTATCGTGTCGAACGCGTTGCTGTGCAGCGTAATCTTGAAGATGGCGAGGTTGTCAATCTTCACCGAGTTTCCGTTGAGGAGCTGCTCGCGTATGCACTTCGAGAAGTCCGTCAGTATGCCCTCTATCGTGCCCGCCGAGAACGGCGTGTTGTGCTCCGCCATGTGCTGCGCCATCTCGCGGATGCCGAGCATCTCCTTGATTACCGGACGAACGTACCATTTCTTGTACTGTTCACTCTCTACGTTGTTGTTCTGATACCATGTAAGCTCAACCATAATCGTAAAATTTTAATGGTTTGACAATTAAGAAAAAAATCTCTCTCCCCCTGTTTTCCCGTCATGGTCTGCGCCGTGTGCGTGCCGCCCGGCCGGATTGTCGGTGTCGCTGTTGTGTTACGCTGCAAATATAGTCAATTAGCCGGTACCGCAATGCGTTTATCCCGTTTATTTTCAGCCGTTTAACGTTGTTTGCACCGCGTTCGGAAATTTTGCTTTATATAGTGAAAAATACCGCCCCGAACGTGAAAAATATCTTTCCTAACGTGAAAAAACACCCTTCGGAACGGGAAAGTTTTTTCCCTGAATGGGAAAAGATTTTTTCCGTAACGGGAATGTTTTTCCGTAACGGGGGAAAGGAATTTTCCGGAAAGCGGGAAACATTTTCCGGAGCGTGGGATGGAAATGCCGCACGGCATCCGCACGCATCATGAGACATCCGCACGCATCATGAGACACCCGCACGCATCATGAGATACCCTCACGCATCATGAGATACCCTCACGTGAACGGCGTGCCTGTATCCGAGGTTTTGCACGATACCATCCGAACTTTTGCATGCTATATGGCAGAGTTTTCTGTAATACCCATTAGAGAATCCTGTAATACCTATTTCAGAATCCTGTAATACCCATTTCAGAAAGCTGTAATACCCATTTCAGAAAGCTGTAATACCTATTTCAGAATCCTGTAATACCTATTTCAGAATCCTGTAATACCCATTTCAGAAAGCTGTAATACCCATTTCAGAAAGCTGTAATACC
>ENA-OYXX01000602-OYXX01000602.1-human-gut-metagenome-genome-assembly--contig:-NODE-602-length-16161-cov-4.714765_pt1 | contig 16161 bp, 16 predicted proteins | sample MGYA00243976_ERZ653434 | MGnify/ENA primary metagenome ERZ653434 (study PRJEB26926, sample SAMN06165112) | human gut metagenome | biome: ENVO:00009003; feature: ENVO:2100002; material: ENVO:00002003...
AGATGTGTATAAGAGACAGCCTCAGACCGCACACTTTACAAATCGACCGACGGAGGTCTAAACTGGACATCCACCTCAAAATCATTTGACTATCTTATCGGCTCAATAGCTGACGACATGCTGGCCACAGCTGCCGACGGCGCCGGCAACTGGACTATAACGGCAGTCAACTCAGGCCGTTCGATCTCGGCTCCGATTGATTTTCCCGTCACCGGAACATCCCTGCCCGTCTCGTTTACTTTCCCGCTGTCGACCTCTACACAGACAGTCATTACCGGCGGACGTCTTGCCTCCGGCGAGCTTTCGGCCGACTCATGGGGCTTTGACGGTGAAAACTGGGCTAAAATAACCGGCTCACAACCTCTGCCCTACGCTATGGAAGGTGTGACCGTAGCTCCTTACTTCACGGCACGGGTCAACAGCAACTGGCTTGCCACCGACTACTTCACACTCGTCGCTTTCGGCGGCACTAAAGCCGACGGCACACTCAACGACACAGTCTATTACTCTCAGAACTACGGCATGGACTGGCGTGTTGCTCCCGAGACCATGCAGCAGCCCACCGAGATGCCGGCAATGACCGGCTCGCAGGCATTTGTATTTGAAAGCGAGATGAGCACACGCGCCAACAGCCTGCTCTGGACTCCGGTCACTACAAAAGGCCTACCGCCCGTATGGATAGAGATGACAACACCGCGCACACGTGCCTCGGAGATAATCACCGAGTGGGAGTGTCCTTATATCTATCTCTTCGGCGGCCGCGACGCCTCGGGACGCACATGCGACACCATCTGGCGCGGAGTTATTCGCCGATACACATTCAAGCCCCTGCAATAACAAGGCCTCACAGCGTTTAACCCGATGTCATCCAGTCGTCTGAAAGCATTGATTATCTGCGCCGCAGCCATTATGACCGCGACAATGAGCACGCACGCCCAGTCCGCACCATATAAATTTGACATCGGAGCCGAGCTCGGCGCAAGCGGCTATATAGGCGACGCCAACACCGCCAATCTGATGAAACACCCGGGATTTGACGGCGAACTGTCATTCAGATATATACCAAACACACGTTGGGCCTTCCGCGGCGTTCTGTCGATGCTTACACTCAGCGGGTCAACCGCCGACTTAGACGAGACGCTGCCCTCGACCATCACCGAGCCTATCGACTTCAGTTCGACGGTCTATGACCTCGGAGCGCGCGTCGAGTTCAACTTTTTCAGCTACGGCATAGGCGAAACCTACAAACGCCTGCGCCGTTGGTCGCCTTATCTGACCTTGGGTGTCGGCGTGTGTCTGTCATCGTCAGGAGGCACTACCTCCGCCGCTCCCACGCTGCCTATGGGTGCCGGCATCAAATTCAAGCTGCGTGAACGCATCAATCTCGGCGTTGAGTTTACGATGACAAAGGCTTTCGGTGACAAAATCGACGGCCCCGTGCTCAACGACCTCAACGGCATAAAGACTGCTTTTTATCGTAACACCGACTGGTTCTCACGTCTGACCATAGGCATATCCTATGAGTTCGGCAAGCGCTGTGAGACCTGTCATTATGTAGATTAGACGCCGGCCAATATCATCATGACAACGAATCACGACAACAACATAACAACCGACCGAATCCCGCGTCACGTGGCCATCATCATGGACGGCAACGGACGATGGGCAAAGGCCCGCGGCCTCGACCGCTCGGAGGGCCACGTCGAAGGGGTAAACACAGTGCGCCGCATCACCGAGGAAGCTTCAAAGCTCGGCATAGGCTATCTGACTCTTTATGCTTTCTCGACCGAAAACTGGCAGCGTCCTCAGGCCGAAGTCGACGCTCTGATGCACCTCATTGTAATCGCCATCGAGCGCGAGACGCCTGATCTGATACGCAACAATGTGCGCCTGACCATAATCGGCGACATACAGCGCATGCCCGCCGAGGCCCGCGAACGTCTCGAGCGATGCATCGCCGACACCTCACACTGCACGGGTCTCACACTCGTGCTCGCGCTGAGTTACTCATCGCGCTGGGACATCACCGAGGCCTGCCGGCGCATAGCGGCAGAAGCGGCCGCCGGTCAAATCGCTCCGGCCGACATCTCCGACCAAACAGTCGCAGATCATCTGTCAACGGCCGACATGCCCGACCCCGACCTGCTGATACGCACCGGCGGCGACATGCGCGTCTCCAACTTCCTGCTGTGGCAGATTGCCTACACCGAAATTTATATCACTCCGACATACTGGCCCGATTTCAGCGCCGAAGACTTCAGGCTTGCCTTGCAAAGTTTCGCCGGGCGTCAGCGACGTTTCGGGCTGACCGACGACCAGATAAAATAATCCTCACCGCAAACCACTGACCAATCAACGACATTCGTCACTATACATCATCTCACATTATGCGATATAGACTGACTATATTAACGGTTTTACTGACATGCATGGTCTTTGCCGGCCTCAAATCAAACGCTCAGTCGACCGACACAATCTATAATCCCCAGATTGTCTACGGCGTGATGCCCAAGACATATGAAATCGCCGACATCAAAGTCTCCGGAGCCCAAAACTACGAAGACTATATCGTACTCGGCTATGCAGGCCTGAAGGTCGGCGACCGTCTTGCGATACCCGGCGATGAGCTGTCTGCCGCTGTCAAACGCCTGATGCGTCAGGGACTTTTCGCTCAGGCCCGTGTCAAAGTGCTCAAAATACATGGAGACAAAGCGTGGCTCGAGCTCGAACTCCGTACGCAGCCCCGCATATCCAAGGTCAATTATAACGGTGTCAAAAAAGGCGAACGAGACGACCTGCAGGAACGCCTGCAACTTATGAAAGGCAACCAGATTACACAGAATATCATCAACCGTGCGGAGGCAATCGTCAAAAAGTTTTACTCTGACAAAGGTTTCGGCAACGCCGAGGTCAATATCATACTCCACGAAGACCTCTCTGCACCCAACGAAGTCATAGTCGACATAAATGTCAACAAACATGACAAAGTAAAGGTGCACAAAATCTATATCGACGGCAACGAAGTGCTCAGCGATTTCAAAATCAAACGAGCCATCAAGAAGACAAATGAGAAAAATAATATTCTCAATCTATTCCGTCAGAAGAAGTTTGTCGAGTCTGACTATCACGACGACCTGAACCGCATAATCGAAAAATACAACGAGAACGGCTACCGTGACGCTAAAATAGTCAGCGACAGTGTCGTGCCGTTCAACGACAAACTCGTCGACGTCTACATCACCGTCGACGAGGGCAAGCGTTACTACATCAAAGACATCTCGTGGGTCGGCAACACTATCTACCCCAATGATATACTCGACGCATATCTCGGCATGAAGCCCGGCGATGTCTACAATCAGAAGCTGATGAACAAGCGTCTCGAAGAAGACGAGGACGCCCTCGGAAATCTCTACCGCGACAAGGGCTATCTGTTCTACAACCTCGTGCCTATCGAGAGCGAAATCGACGGCGACTCCATCTCACTCGAGATGCGCATGGTCGAAGGCCCGCAGGCCCGCGTCAACAATGTGATTATCAACGGCAACGACCGACTCTACGAGAAGGTTATCCGCCGTGAGTTGCGTGTGCGCCCCGGCGACCTCTTCAGCCGCTCCGACCTTATCCGTTCGGTCCGCGAAATCGCCCAGACCGGCCACTTCGACCCCGAGAAACTTGACCCGCAGATTCAGCCTAACGAAGACAACGGCACAGTCGATGTCGTACTCAACCTCGAGTCTAAGTCAAACGACCAGATAGAGTTTTCGATGGGCTGGGGTCAGACCGGCGTTATCGGTAAACTCGCCCTCAAGTTCAACAACTTCTCGATAAAGAATCTTTTCAACCCCGGCTCATACCGCGGAGTCATCCCGCAGGGCGAAGGCCAGACATTCACCATCAGCGCTCAGACAAACGCCCGCTATTATCAGTCATATCAGATTTCATTCCTTGATCCGTGGTTTGGCGGAAAACGCCCCAACTCACTGTCAGTGTCGGCCTATTACAGCCGCCAGACAGGTGTCAACTCGTCATACTACAACTCGACATGGGCCAACGGCTATAACTACGGCTACGGTTACTATCCCGGCTACGGCGGCAGCTACAACGACTACTATCAGAACAGCTACCAGCAGTCATACGACCCCAACAAAGTACTGCAGATGGTCGGCGTCAACATCGGTTTCGGCAAACGTCTCAAATGGCCTGACGACTACTTCACCTTCACTGCCGAGCTCGGTTACAACTGGTACTACCTCAAGAACTGGGACTACCTCTATTATATGAACAACGGTACGTCAAACGCCATAACTCTCGGCCTGACACTCGCACGCCGCTCGATTGACAACCCGCTGTTCACACGTTCGGGCAGCGACTTCTCACTGAGCCTGCAGCTGACTCCTCCGGCATCACTGTTCTCAGGCAAAAAAGACTGGAAGAAACTCAGCGAACAGAACACCACCGAGTCAAAGAAAGAACTCTACCGCTGGATTGAGTACTGGAAGCTCAAATTCAAATCGCGTACATACACCCCGCTTATCAACCCCGAGACCACACAGTGGACGCCCGTGCTAATGACACGTGCCGACATCGGCCTGCTCGGCAGCTACAACAAATATCTCAAATCGCCCTTCGAGACATTCTATGTCGGCGGCGACGGCATGTCAGGCTCTTACACCTATGCCACGGAGACAATCGCCCTGCGCGGTTATGATAACGGACAGTTTACACCGTGGGGCAGCGAGGGATATGCCTACACACGTTTCGGTCTCGAGCTCCACTTCCCTCTGATGCTTCAGACTTCTACCACCATCTATGCCCTTACATTTGTCGAGGGCGGCAACGCGTGGACAAGCGTCAGCCAGTTCAATCCCTTCGAGCTTAAACGTTCGGCCGGCGCCGGTGTGCGTATCTTCCTGCCGATGGTGGGCATGATGGGTATCGACTGGGCATACGGCTTTGACAAAGTATTCAATCAGCGCGGCGGCAGCCACTTCCACTTCATTCTCGGACAGGAATTCTAATCGATATAAACCTTTTAGACTCTTAGACGTCTAATATAGTATATCGATAATTATCCCGAAAACATCAAAAACTCAGACAAATGAAGAAATTAGCAATAACACTCATCCTCGCCGTGGCATCGGTTATCGCTGCCGGAGCACAGAAGTTTGCCCTGATAGACATGGAATATATCCTCAAGAATGTCCCCGCCTATGAGATGGCAAACGAGCAGCTCAACCAGCTCTCGCAGCGCTGGCAGAAAGAGGTCGAGAACATCGGCAAAGAGGCCGAGACGATGTATCAGAACTACCTCGCAGACAAAGTCTTCCTGACAGAAGAGCAGGTTAAGAAACGCGAGGAGGAAATCGTGGCCAAAGAAAAAGAGGCCACAGAGTTGCGTTTTAAATACTTCGGTCCTGAAGGCGAGCTATACAAAAAGCGTCAGACTCTGCTCAAACCCGTGCAGGACGATGTATATAACGCTGTCAAGAAAGTCGCCGAAGAACGCGGCTATCAAGCCATATTCGACCGTGCGTCAGCCTCAGACATCATTTTTGCGTCTCCACGCATCGATGTCAGCAAGGAAGTGCTCGCCAAATTGGGATATTCCAATTAATATTACTAATTTTACGCCTATTACTACTGACTTCAGATTAAAATTCAAATTAAAATTAACCAAAACATATAACAATCAATCATGTTTAAAAGAATCATCCTTGCCATTGCAATCATTCTCCCTATGAGCGCCTTCGCTCAGAAATTCGGCGTCGTAGACCTTGAGTCTGTATTTCAGGCCATGCCCGAGTCTACGACCATGCAGACACAGCTCACCGAGTCTTCAAAGAAATACGAGGACGAGTTTAAGACTCTTCAGGACGAGCTCAATAAACTCTATGCCGAATTCCAGACTCTTGCTAACGACAAAGACACACCTGACAGCATCAAACAGCGCCGCATGCAGGAAATTCAGGAACGCGAGCAGAAAGCTAACCAGTTCCGCACAACAGCCCAGCAGGATCTCACCCGTCTGCAGGAGCAACTGATGGCTCCTATTCAGCAGAAAATACAGGAAGCCATAAAGGCTGTCGGAGTCGATGGTGACTATACATTCATCTTCCCCAACGAGCAGTCACTTCTGCTTTATCAGGGTCCGAACGTAGTCGACGTGACAGCTGCCGTCAAAGGCAAGCTCGGCATCAAATAATCTCTGACATCAGCACTGCATATATAAAACAAATAAACAGACGGCCCGCCGCAAACGCGACGGGCCGTCTGTTTACTCAACAACCTATGGTCCATACTTGTAAACACTTTGTTGAAAAAATTTATCCCGTCGACAAGGTAGTTTGCCATTTTGTTACTATCTTTACAATCGCTTAAGCTATACGCAGACACACATATGCCGGACACAGAAGCCGGGCTGACTGTGGTTAAAAGCACGTTATTAAAAACATATGTATAAACAAGGCAAACTATATTTCCGCTACGGCACAATGGGCTCGGCCAAGACAGCCTTGCTGCTGACCACAGCCTATAACTTCGAGGAACGAAACATCAGCTATCTCTGCCTCAAACCTGTCATAGACACACGTGAGGCACGCAATGTGATACGCTCACGCATCGGCATCGAGCGAGAGTGCCGCTGGATTTATCAGGAAACAAACCTTTACGAACTGCTCAAGCAAATCTGCCGGGAATCAGGCACGGTAATCGACTGGTTCCTTATCGACGAGGCCCAGTTTCTCACCGAAGCGCAGGTTGACCAACTCGCACGTGTCGTCGACGACTTCGGCTCAAATGTCATTTGCTACGGCCTGCGCACCGACTTCCAGTCACATCTCTTCGAGGGCTCGAGGCGTCTTTTTGAAATTGCCGACACAATCGACGAAATCAAATCGACCTGCAATTGCGGCAAAAAGACCATAATCAACGCGCGCATCGACGCCAACGGCGACTTTGTCGAAGAAGGCGCACAGGTCGAAATCGGAGGCGACGACCGCTATGTGGCCGTATGCCGTAAATGCTGGCGCAACAAGCGCATCGAGCAGAGCTCACGTGCCGCCCTGCCTCTATTTGACGACCTTAATCAATCAGACTCTGAAATTAATTAAACTATCCGTTTAACGACAATGATACTTTGTGATATCCGACATGCCCGTCGCTACAGCCATCTCTCTCCGGCGCTCGCCGAAGCTATCGACTGGCTTATTGAAAATTATGAAGCTCCTTTCGAAAAAGGCTCAAAAAAAATCGACAGTAAATACGATATAACCGTCAAAAGTCAGGAGCCCGCTCTTCTGCCGCCCGAAAAGGCCACTCTCGAGGCTCACCGTCGTTTCATCGACATACAGGTTTCGCTTAAAAGCGAGGAGATTATGGGATGGGCCCCTATTGACAATCTAAAATATCCTCATGGCGAATATGACGCTGCCAAAGACGTACAGTTCTTCGGCGACGCCGCCCACAGCCTGCTGCATGTGCATGTGGGTCAGCTCGCCATCTTCTTCCCCGAAGACGCCCATGCTCCCAATATCGGCCTTGGCAATCACCGCAAATTCTGTATCAAAGTGCCCGTAGAGTGATATGACTCTGTTTTCACAGCGCAGACATTTAATGAAATCACGACACAGTCTGACCGGCAGATTTCTATACTGCATTGCGGTCGTCGCGGTGCTTTGCGTCTCGGCCCTTCAGGCACGGGCCTATGACTTTGACAATGAATCGCTCAGTTATAAAGTCAAATATAAATGGGGCCTCATAAACAAACAGGCCGGCCACGCGACACTCACGCTGCGTCGTTCGGGCCCGCACTATGTCACGAAACTTACCGCAGCATCAGAGCCGTGGGCCGACCATATCTACATGGTGCGCGACACACTCAACGGTCTGATTGTACGTGACGGTTTCCGTCCTGTGTTTTATGAGAAAATAGCCCACGAAGGCGGCGAGCATAAACATGACACAGTCACGTTCGGTTACGATGGTTCGTCGACAGTCACAGGCCGTTGCACCCGTCGAGTCATCGACAAAAAGGGCCGTCTCGAGACAGACCAGAAGCTTGAGTTACAGGCCGAGGGTACCACTGTCGACATGCTCAGCTCATTCTATTTCATGCGCCGGCTGCCTTTTGAAAATTGGCAGCCCGGACACAGCTTGTCGGTCAACATCTTCTCAGGCAAGCGCAAAGAACTGCTGACCATCAGATATCACGGCATCACAAAAGCCAAGTCTGACAAGCGCGAGTATGATTGTTATCATATCACCTTTATATTCACCTCAAACGGACGTAAAAAAACCTCTGACGACATGGATGCGTGGATTAGTGCCGATGAAAACCGCATACCGATACGACTTGAGGGAAAACTTCCGATAGGCAAAGTACACTGCATCCTCAGCAGCGACTGATTTTTCTTCGCCATTAGGCGGCATTAGTCTGTCACCGAGTTATGACCAACGCGTTAAGCCTTCAGCAACAGACTCGCCTGCAGCAAAAGCTTAATCCTCAGCAGGTGATGTTCGGACGCCTTCTCGAGATGTCTGCTCCCGAGATTGAAGACGAAGTGCGCCGTGCGCTTGACGAAAACCCGGCTTTAGAAACTGTAGACCATTCACTGACTGACAATACAGATTCCGCCGACAGCGGAGATTTCAGCGAAACAGCCGAGCAACTCCAGCTCGCCGACTACGCCGGCGACGACGAGATTCCCCCTTATCATCTGCCGCCCTCAGGACGTGACTCCGGCGACTCAATACATTTCATGACCGAGTCGCTGAGCGACAGCACAGACACCTCGCTCTATGAGTCGCTTTCGTCACAGCTCAGCGAGCACAAACTCGACCCCGAAATCCGTACGATAGCCCTGTACATCATAGGCAATCTCGACGATAACGGCTATCTGACACGCAATCTTCCGGAAATTGCTGATGACATAGCCATAGCCTCGGGCATGGAGGTGACAACTGATGCTGTAAAACGAGCTTTTGCGACTGTGCGCGAGCTTGACCCGGCGGGCATAGGAGCCGTAGATCTCAGAGACTGCCTGTTGCTGCAGATTGACCGGGCGCCGCGCAGTCTGACGCAACGTATCGCTCACGAAATAATCGCCGACTGGTTTGATTTATTCTCTAAATTACATTTTGACCAGTTGCGTTCACATCTCGGTGTCGACAGCGACGAGATGCAGAAAGCGCTTGAATTCATACGCTCGCTTAATCCAAAACCCGGCAGCCTGCTCGAGCAGCAGAGTCCCGAAGACCGGTTGCGTCATATCGTGCCGGATTTTGCCGTCGACATAGACAGCAACCGGCGCATAACGGTTTCGCTCCTAAATAATACCCCCGAGCTGGCGATTGAGGAAAGTTTCCGGGCTGAAGACATCCCCGAGGTCAAACAGGCTCGCAGCAAGCGCGACAACGAGGCAAGCACATTTATCAAACGCAGACGCGACGACGCCGCCGCTTTTATTTCGATGCTTGAGATGCGCTCTCAGACACTGATGGCCGTGATGAGGACAATTGCGTCGATTCAGCGCGACTTCTTCCTGAATGATGATGACCGTTCGCGCATCCGTCCGATGATTATCAAGGATATAGCCTCGGCTACCGGACTTGACATATCGGTAATCTCACGCGCATCTGCCGGCAAATATGTCCTGACAGCCCATGGCATCTATCCGCTCAAGATGTTTTTCAACGAGCGCCCCAAAGACGACACTGACATTTCGTCGCACGAGATATCCGAGATGCTTGACCGTCTTATAAAATCCGAAGACAAGCATCATCCGTTGAGTGATGAGGCTCTATGCCGGGCGCTTGCCGCCAAAGGATATGACATAGCTCGGCGCACCGTCACCAAATACCGTGAGCGCCTCGGGCATCCCGTCGCACGTCTTCGCAAACATTTTTAACCGACAAAATCTGCAAAATAACAGCAAAAATGCCTGACGATATACACTCTACCGACATAAAATCACAGACTCCGCTACAGAAAGCGGCTGCCGTCATCAGCAACGTATTCACGCCGATTGCAGTCCCGACATACGCGATGGCGCTCGCCTTGTGGCTCACACCTTTAGTTGTCTTGCCCGAACGGATGAGACTCGCCGTCACAGGCGTCATCGCTTTGATAACCGCGGTGCTCCCCATGGCGTCAATTTTCGCCCTGATGAGACTCGGGCGCATAAGCGACTTCAGCATCTCTGACCGCCGCGAGCGTATCATACCTTTCACTGTCAGCGTCGCATGCTATATAGGAGCGGCAATATATCTGCGCGCCGTGCATGCACCGTCATGGCTGATGATGTTTTATATCGGCGCGGCTGTAACTTCGGCTGTCGCCATGATTATCAGCCTGTGGTGGAAAATCAGCGCCCATGCATCGGCCTCGGGCGGTCTGGTCGGCATAGTCGGCTGGCTTGCTTTCAAAGGCTTGATTAATGCCGGAGGCGTCTGGTGGCTGACAGGCATGATTATACTTGTCGGACTCGTCGCCACATCACGTCTTATACTGCACCGCCACACGCTTGCTCAGGTCATTGCCGGAGCCGCGCTCGGATGTGGCGTAGAGATTCTTATTATGAATATTTAAACCTCATAACATATCATCACATAATATGACACCAAAAGTCAGCATAATCATGGGCAGCACATCAGACCTGCCCATACTGCGCAAAGCCGCCGACTTCCTCGAGCAGATGGAAGTAAGCTTTGAGATGAACGCGCTCAGCGCACACCGCACACCTCACGAGGTGGACGAATTTGCCACATCGGCCGAAAGCCGCGGCGTCAAAGTCATTATAGCCGCAGCCGGCATGGCGGCCGCGCTGCCGGGAGTCATCGCCGCTCTCACGACTCTGCCGGTCATCGGTGTGCCGATAGACTCGACACTCGGCGGCCGGGATGCGCTTCTCTCAATCGTGCAGATGCCTCCGGGCATACCTGTCGCCACTGTCGGCATCAACGCCGGACTTAATGCGGCAATACTCGCCGTGCGCATGCTTGCTCTCTCTGACCCTGATCTCGCTGCACGCTATAAAAGCTACTGTGACAACCTCTCACAGAAAATTGTCAAAGCCAACAAAGACCTCGCAGCCATCACAGACTATAAATTCAAGGTATGAGCGACACCCCTTTTCGCCGGCATAGCAGTTGCGTACGCATCGGCGACATAACAATCGGCGGCGATAATCCTATCGCATTGCAATCGATGACTAACACGCCCACTCTCGACACCACCGCGTCAGTGGCGCAGTGTGAGTCAATCGCACGCGCCGGCGCCGACATCGTCAGACTGACCGCTCAGGGCGTCGCTCAGGCTCGCAATCTCGCCGATATCAGACGCGAGCTGCGTGAGCGCGGTGTGACAGTGCCCTTGGTCGCCGACATACATTTCAATCCGGCGGCGGCTTTCGAAGCTGCGCTACACGTCGAGAAAGTGCGCATCAATCCCGGCAATTTCGTCGACCCGGGCCGCACATTTGTCAAACTTGAGTTTACCGATGAGGAGTATGCCGCCGAAATACAAAAAATCAGAGATAAACTTGTACCATTCCTGAGACTGTGTCGCGAAAATCATACGGCGATACGTATAGGCGTCAACCACGGCTCGCTCAGCGACCGAATCATGAGCCGATATGGCGACACACCGGCCGGAATGGTCGAGTCGGCCATGGAGTTTCTACGTGTCTGCGTCGACGAGAATTTCAAGGATGTGGTCATCTCCATCAAGGCTTCAAACGTCGTGATTATGACCTCGACCGTCCGCCGCCTCGTGGCCGCGATGGAGGCCGAGGGTATGCACTACCCGCTGCATCTCGGCGTAACCGAGGCCGGCGATGCCGAAGACGGGCGCGTAAAATCGGCCGTGGGCATCGGTTCGCTTCTTGCCGACGGCATAGGCGACACTATCCGCGTGTCGCTCAGCGAGGCACCCGAGAACGAGCTGCCGGTAGCCCGCATGCTCGTCGATTATATCGACATGATTGCCAAAGCAAACGGCGGCCAACGTCTTGTCAAGTCTCCCGAGCGACCTGCCGGCCTGCGCCGCGCGCCGTTAGCCGCGTGGGTAGACTGCGACCCTGACGAGTTTGCGTCAAAAGACTATGAAATTGTTTCTGCAACTTCTCCTTCAGCTATCAACAACATCCGCCGTCAGTATGCCGAGCGCTTTGCAACTGGTAATGACAAGCCGACCGTAATACGTATTTCCTATCCCGACACGACTGATTATGAGCATCTTGCAGTCGAAGCGTCTGTTGATTTCGGCTCGCTGCTCTTGGACGGACTCGGCGACGGCATTATGATTGACGCTCCCGCCATCGACCGCGAAGCAGTCAAGTCATTAGAGCTCAGCATCTTGCAGGCTACGCGCCGCCGCATCTCCAAGACGGAGTATATCGCTTGCCCGGGCTGCGGCCGCACGCTTTTCGACCTGCCGGCCGTGCTGCAGACCATCAAGAAAGGCACCTCCCATCTCAAGGGCCTCAAAATCGGCGTCATGGGATGCATAGTCAACGGCCCGGGCGAAATGGCCGACGCTGACTACGGCTATGTCGGCGCGGCGGCCGGATGCGTGAGCCTATACAAAGGCAAGGAGTGTCTCGTGAAGAATATTCCGGCAGATGAAGCGCTGCCCCGACTTATTCAACTGATTAAAGACAACGGTGACTGGACCGATGAGGAGACCGTCTGAAAACATCGTAACCGGCACCCTTTCTAACGGTCTGCGTGTCGTGCATCTTCACTTGCCCGGCTCGGCGGTCGGCTGTACCGGCCTGTATGTCCGTGCCGGAAGCCGCAATGAGGAGAGCGACCGTTACGGCCTCGCGCATTTCGTGGAGCACACCATCTTCAAGGGTACAGCGCACCGCTCGGCATCACGCATAATAAACCGCATGGAGGCCGTCGGCGGCGAACTCAACGCTTACACGACCAAAGAGGAAACCGTCGTCTACAGCACATTTCCCACAGGCAACCTCGACCGCGCGACCGAACTTATAGCCGACCTCGCGACGGCAAGCGTTTTCCCCTCAGACGAGCTCGACAAGGAGCGCGACGTCGTGGCTGACGAGATTGACTCTTATCTCGACTCGCCGGCCGACGCCGTATATGATGACTTCGAGGACCTGCTGTTTGCCGGCAGTCCGCTCGGTCACAACATACTCGGCACACATAAGACAGTCGACACATTTGACAGCGCCGACTGCCGTGACTTTGTCTCACGCCATTACAAAGCGGCCGACATGGTGGCTTTCTACAGCGGGCCGGTGACGGCATCAAAGGTATTCGCAAATTTCGAGCGACGTTTTGCCGTTATCCCTGCGGGGGATGAGGAGCCGCGCATCGTCACGGAGCCGCCTGTGGTCGCATCTTTTAATGAAAGCCGGATTATCCCGAGCCATCAGGCCCACTATATCGTCGGCGCACGCATCGACGGTTATCTCAGCCCGCGGCGCGCAGCCACGGCCCTGTTGTCAAACATCCTCGGCGGACCGGGAATGAACTCGTTGCTCAATGTCGAGCTACGTGAGCGCCGCGGATTAGTCTACTCGGTCGAGGCGTCGACAACACTGTTCTCTGACTGCGGACTACTGACAGTCTACTTTGGCTGCGACCCCGAAGACGCACGTAAGTGCCGTACGATTATCGACCGTACCATAAGGCGCATTGCCGATAACGGTCTGAGCCGGCGCAGTCTTGATGCTGCTAAAAAACAATATCTCGGTCAACTCGTCATCGCATCCGAAAACCGCGAAAACTCCACACTCTCGGCAGCACGACAGCTCTTGTGGCGTAACCGTGTGATTACCCGCGACGAAAACGAGCAGATGATTGCCGACATTTCATGCGACGACATCATCGAAGCCGCGCGACAGCTCGTAAACTCTTCGTCGCTCGTCATGACACCATCCGTATAATCAATTTCCTTCATATCACTTCCAATGCGACATTTCATTAAGCTATCAGCCATGGCGGCAGTGATTCTGTCATCACAGATGACAGCCGACGCACGCAATGACTCCATCACATATCGTGCCGCCGTCTACACTAACGCCTCGTCAGGAGCTGCGGCTCCATATATGATCGGGTCGTGGAACGCCGGACGCAATGCCGTCAAAAATTCGTTACTCCTTGATTTGTCAGCCGAAAAGTCGCTTGACCGTTCGCGGCGATTCAGCTGGGGAGCAGGCGCTGAAGTCATCACGGGTTACAGCCACGACATGCGCTACGCACGCTACGATAAAGATGCTGACGACTGGACTGTAAGCAACATGCGTCCGTCTGCCATACGTCTGCAAACGCTGTATGCCGAAGTCAAATACCGCTGCCTCTATGCCCTCGGGGGCATGAAAGAGGCGGAGTCTAAGATCGTCGACCCGAGACTGTCATCAGGCGACCTTGTGCTGAGCAATAACGCGCGTCCTATACCCGGCGTAACTGTCGGTTTTATAGATTTTCAAGACATCCCGTTCACAAAAGGCTGGTTACAAATTGACGGCAAAATCAATTATTCGCGCCTTACCGACAACGGCTTCCGCCGCAAACAATTTAACTACTTCAACGACCTCATCGCGACTGACTTAAATTACACCTATAAATATTGCTATTTCCGCACCAAGCCGTCAGAGCGTCTGTCGGTCACCTTCGGAATGCAGACCGCAGCCTTTTTCGGGGGAAACTCAGACCGTTATATCCACGGCAAACTGACAAATAGCGAACACCGCGGTTTCAAAATAAAGGACGCTTTAAAAATGCTTATACCCTTTCGAGGCAACGGCAACGGTTTCTACGAGGGCAGTACTCTCGGCTCATGGTCGCTCAAGGCCAGATATCGTCTACGCGACAACAGTCAGATAGAGTTCTATTTCGAGTGGCCGTGGGAAGACGGCTCGGGCATCGGACGTATGAACGGATGGGACGGTCTGTGGGGTCTTCAGTACACTACAGACCGCCGTCAGGCAGTGAGTGGCGCCGTGGCCGAGTATATAGATTTCCGTAATATGAGTGGTCCGCTGCACTGGGCTCCCGGCGATAATCCTGGCACGACAATCACCACCGAAGCAACCGGTGGCGACAATTACTATAACAACGACTCATTCGGCCCATATACAAATTACGGCATGGCCATTGCTACGCCCTTTATCGTTTCGCCGTTCTACAATTCTGACGGTTATCCTGAATTTATCTACAACCGCATACGTGGCTATCACATCGCCGTCCTCGGCTGGCTAACTGACGACATCAGCTATAAAGCGATGATTTCGGGTCAAAAAGGCTATGCTATGGGCCGCACGCCGCTGCCTCAAGCCCGCAAAAACTTCTCTGCAATGGCACAGGTCGGATGGGACGCACGACGTGTGCTTCCCGGTCTTGATGTGAAAGCACAGCTCGCCATAGACCATGGCAAACTTCGCGGCGACAATTTCGGCGGTGCCCTCACTATCTCTTACACAGGCTCACTCACCCTCTCATCACGTAAAAAATGAAAACAAAAATATCAATACTTCTTTTCTTAATATGCGGATTGCTCTCCTCGTGTACGCAGAACAATGGCAACATCGGCCCCTACTTCGGCTCATGGCTACAATATGAAATGACAATCGACGGAGAGGAAGTCACAGATTTCAACCCCGACGAAACATTCTGGGAGTTTCAGAACAATATCATCGAAATATCTCGTGTCAACGGCATGTATGAGAAAAACGGCCGCTGGGGCACATGGGAGGAGCGCGACGGTCACCTGTTACTCAATTTCATGCATCATGACGACCAAAATCAGGTCGGCACAAGCGGTTACTGCGCTCCGGAGTGGCTATACTTCACCTCAGACGAAATAATCGACCTCACCATCGTCAGCAACAAATCGAGCCATATGGAGCTCCAATGGCGTACCACTGACGGCCGCCTCATCGGCTATTATCTACGCAAAATCTGGTAACCACATATCTTAATAAAAATGCATTTAAGGCCGCTAAGTATTGTCTTAGCGGCCCTATTAATATCACATCTGACACATCAGTCACATCAGTCACATCAGTCACATCAGACTCATTAACCCTCAAGTGATGTTATAAAAAAAGCCCCGGGGCTCGTGTGAGTCCCGGGGCTGAGTTAGAAGGGGCGGTTACCTACTCTCCCACTTTCGCAGTACCATCGGCGTGGTGA
>ENA-OYXX01000604-OYXX01000604.1-human-gut-metagenome-genome-assembly--contig:-NODE-604-length-16074-cov-9.485299_pt1 | contig 16074 bp, 16 predicted proteins | sample MGYA00243976_ERZ653434 | MGnify/ENA primary metagenome ERZ653434 (study PRJEB26926, sample SAMN06165112) | human gut metagenome | biome: ENVO:00009003; feature: ENVO:2100002; material: ENVO:00002003...
CGAGATCTAGTACGGTCTCGTGGGCTCGGAGATGTGTATAAGAGACAGTTAAAAAGGTCAATACCATTAAGTTGGGTGTTATGAATATAAAAATCAGTTAAATATTTGCGCTTTTCAATTATTATATGTATATTTGCACACAAAAGAGATATAAATATGGAACAGATAAGACAGATACCATACGGCGTGGCAGACTTTGAGTCGGTGATGAAACGCGGATTGTACTACGTTGACAAAACTATGTATTTGGCAGAACTGGAGAAACAGCCGGATACTCAGATATTCATCCGTCCACGGCGCTTCGGCAAGAGCCTTTTCATCAGCATGATGAAGGCATACTATGACAAGGCTAATGTCGACAGGTTTGAAGAGCTGTTCGGCAATCTGTGGATTGGCAAGCACCCCACTTCGCTGCGCAACAAGTACCAGGTGATGTATTTTGACTATTCGAGAGCCGGGGGAAGTTACGAGAAGCTGGAGGAAAACTTCGACACCTACAGTTGCGGACGGCTTGATACCTTTATAGAGCGTTACCGTGATGACTATCCGCAGACTACGGTGGAAAAAGTGTTGAGGTCGAACTCTGCACGCGAAAAGCTAAATCTCATCAACGATGCTGCCCATGAACTCAGTCTGCCGTTGTATCTGATTATCGACGAATACGACAACTTCACTAACATAGTGCTCAATGAGCAGGGCGAGGCTGTGTATCATGCCATCACCCATGCCAGCGGCTTCTACCGTGACTTCTTCAAACTGTTCAAGGGAATGTTTGAGCGTATCTTCCTCACGGGCGTAAGTCCCGTGACGATAGACGACCTCACCAGCGGGTTCAACATAGGGTGGAATCTTTCCACACATCCGGCTCTCGACAAGATGCTCGGCTTCTCCACGGAGGATGTCACCGAGATGTTCAAGTATTACAAGAGCGTTGGGATGTTGCCTGAGAGCAGCGACATCGATGCTATGATTGATGAGATGAAGCCATGGTATGACAACTACTGTTTTGCTGAGACTGCACTGAAAGATGTCAACAGGGTGTTTAACTGCGACATGGTGCTGTATTATCTCCGCAACTATGTCAATTACGGTTGCGGACCAAAAAACATGCTCGATCCTAACACCAAGACTGACTATTCAAAATTGAAAAAGCTGATACAGCTCGACCGTCTTGACGGAGAACGCAAGGGGGTGCTTGCCGATATTATTGCCAACGGACAGATTACAGCCACGCTCTATGAGTCGTTTTCAGCCATGGAGATGACAGAGGCAGAATTTTTCCCGAGCTTGCTGTTCTATTACGGTATGCTGACAATAAAGGGCACAAGGGGCGACAGATTGATTTTGGGCATCCCCAACAACAATGTTCGAAAACAATATTACCAATATCTTCTCAATAATATTGATGAATCCAGTCGTGTGTACCGTAACAAGCTCATCGACTATTTTTACGACATGGCATACGACGGCAAGTGGGAGGAAACTCTGCGCTATATGGCAGACTGTTACAAGAACATGTCGTCGGTGCGCGACAGCATTGAGGGCGAGCGGAATATTCAGGGATTCTTCCTTGCCTATTTCAGCCTTAACGACTATTACTATACAGCTCCCGAACTGGAGCTACAGCATGGCTATTGCGACTTCTTCATGCTGCCAAACCTCACTCATTATCATGCAGCCCACAGCTATATCATCGAGATGAAATACCTGCCAAAGAAAGACTTTGCCGAGAAATCGGAACAGCAGTGGCTTGACGCCGTGGAGCAAATCAAGGGCTATGCTGCTGCCCCGAGGGTGGAAGCCCTGCGGCAAGGCACGCATCTTCACAAGATAGTGATGCAGTTTGCTGGCTGGGAGCTGATGAGGATGGAGGAGATTATAGTAAAATAAATTATGTAATTGCCTGCCTGTCACACCTGAAGGCTAAACACCTCATCGGGAGTGATTATGCTTGCCAACTGTTCCAAATATGTGCCAAGCTGCACATTTGTCTGTCCTATTGTCTCCAGCTTTGCTATAATGTCAGAGTATGAATATATGCCAGTATCGAACACCACGATATTGGTAACGCCTTTCTTAAACACCACATTGTCTACACTGTCATAAACACAGAAGTCGAGTGCCCTCTGCAGCGACACTTCGGAACAGACTTGTTGCATTTTGCTGCTTCCTATATAAATATAATAAGGAGTAAGTGCACGCTTCATCTCAAGACCAATATTGTGTGCAATCATCCGAGGCACCATGCGCAGCATCACAAGCATAGCCTGCACATAGATGGCAATCTTTATAGGTATCGCCATGAGCCATGACAGTCCTCCGTAATGTTTCTTGAAGAAAATCAGCATGGCATTATAGAACACATGGACATAGCGGAATGAGCTTTTGTTGGTGCTTTCACCCTTATAATGAATGATGTCCAGCGGCAGATACCAGTTCTCATATCCAGCCTTGAGCAGACGGTAACTCATGTCAATGTCCTCACCATACATGAAGAAATCCTCGTCAAGCAGTCCTGTCTTATTGAGTGCGGTGTGGCGCATCATGCAGAACGCTCCGCTTATAATCTCTATTCTCTGCGGGGAGTTCCACGGCAAATGACTCATATAATAACGGGAGCTAAAGCCCATAAACTTGCGCATTGCCACCATCGGTGACGGCAGAGCACGGCGCGACTCTGGAGCCACAGTACCGTTGTCGTTGTACATCCTCACTCCCACTCCACCGGCTTTAGGGTGCTCATCCATAAACATCATTGCATTGCGCAGCACGTTCTCACCCACAATGGTGTCGGGATTGAGCAGCAGCACATACTCACCAACGGCACGCCGGATTGCGACATTGTTTCCACGGGCAAATCCCAGATTATGGTTGCTCTCTATCAATTTAACCCATGGGAACATCTTACGAATGTAAGCGCCCGAGCCGTCTTTAGAGTGATTGTCAACTACAAAAACCTCAGCATCGATACCCTTAACGGCACGCCTGACGCTCATCAGGCACTGCGCCACATAGTCCTTGACATTGTAGTTTACAATGACAACCGAGAGTTTCTTAGTCTTCTGCTCCATCGTTCTGAGATTGCTGTTTTGCAGGATATACAAACGCCATGGCAATGAGCGTGATTATAGCCATATAGCCAAAGGTGGCATTCATAAAAAGATAGTAAAGCAGGGTGTTGCCCCACAGCGGAACAATCAGCATTGCCATCCGTATAAGGCTGTAGCGCGACAGCGATGCCGCATCGCAAATCTTTTTGCCTGCCATCTTAAACAGACGCAGTGCAGACGGTATGCTCACAAGCGTGAGCAGCTCCATCACGATGGTGACGATAAATTCTGTACTCTCATAACCGTTGCCGGCAAAGTCGCCGCCCAACAGCATGTCAGTCTCATAAAGTATTGCCACAATCACGGGAATGATTATCATCACCCAAAACAGCATCAAAAGAGTAAATGAATTTACTTCTCTATTTGATTCTTCATTCTTCATTCTTCACTCTTCATTTAACATTACTTTCCTTCAAATTTTATACGGTTAACTATCGACCGTCCCAGCGTCACCTCATCGGTATATTCCAGTTCATTGCCCACACTTATGCCCCGTGCTATGATTGAAATCTTCACGTCAGCGAAAGGCGCCAACTTCCTGAATATGAAGAAGTTTGTGGTATCGCCCTCCATCGTACTGCCAAGGGCGAGTATCACCTCCTTTATGCCTCCTGCCGCCACACGGTCTACAAGCGAGCCTATCTCAAGGTCGCTCGGACCTATGCCGTCCATTGGTGAGATTACTCCGCCAAGCACATGATATACTCCGTTGTACTGCTGCGTGTTCTCCACTGCCATCACGTCCTGCACATTCTCCACCACGCAGATAGTTGAATGGTCGCGCCTCTGGCTTGCGCAGATGCTGCACGTCTCCTTGTCGCTCAGATTATGGCAGGTCTTACAATACACTATCTCGTGGCGCATGGTTCTCACTGCATCGCAAAAGGCATCCACCTGCTGCACATCCTGACGCAACAAATGAAGGGCGAAGCGAAGGGCAGTCTTACGCCCCACCCCCGGTAGTCCCGAAAGCTCTGCCACAGCCTTATCTATAAGCTGCGAGGGAAAATTGTTGTTTGTCATTGTCAGTACCTATGCGGTTATTTCACTCAGTTCCAGCCATCTCATGGTTTTCTCGTCAATCTCTTCGTTGACAGTGTGCAGACGCTTACTTTTCTCCGTCAGCTCGTCCACTCCAAGAGTTCCACCGCACAACAAATCCTCTATTGTTTTCTTCTCGTCCTCAAGGGCAGCGATGTCATTTTCCAACTGCTGAAACTCCAAGCGCTCTTTGTAGGTCATACGACGACGCGTGTCGTTATGATAGTCTGCTTTTGCAGATTTTACGCTGTCCTTCGGCTCACTCTTCTTCTCAGGCTGCGGAGCATTCTCAGGCAGGCGGCTCCACTCACGATACTGGGTATAGTTACCTGGGAAATCCTGTATGTTGCCGTTGCCATGGAACACCAGCAGATGGTCTACCACCTTATCCATGAAGTAGCGGTCGTGGCTTACAATAATCACGCATCCGGGGAAGTTCTGCAGATATTCCTCAAGTATCTGTAGCGTCACGATATCAAGATCGTTGGTAGGCTCGTCGAGCACAAGGAAGTTGGGGTTCTGCATAAGCACCGTGCAGAGATAAAGCTTACGGCGCTCACCGCCGCTGAGCTTTGCCACATAGTCGTGCTGCTGCTCGGGAGTGAACAGGAAATACTGCAGAAACTGTCCTGCCGACATGTGTTTGCCGCCGCCCATGTCTATATAGTCGGCTATCTTGGTGATGATGTCTATCACCTTGTCGTTTTCGTTGAACTTCAGTCCCTCCTGCGAGAAATAGCCGAACTTCACAGTGTCGCCGATCACAATGCGCCCGCTGTCGGGCTTCTCCTGTGACAGCAGCATCTTCACGAATGTCGATTTGCCTGTACCGTTGCTGCCCACTATTCCCATCTTCTCATAACGTGAGAAGTTATAATAGAAATCTTGCATTATCACGCAGTCGTCGCCAAACTTCTTGCTGATATACTGACACTCGAAAATCTTGCTGCCTATGTAGACATTTGAGTTTTTCAGGCGCATCTGCCTCTCCTCCATACGCTGCTTTGCCACACGCTCCAGCTCGTAGAAAGCTTCCTCACGGTAGCGTGCCTTATGTCCGCGTGCCTGCGGCATACGGCGCATCCACTCCAGCTCAGTGCGGTAGAGATTGTTGGCGCGGGCTATCTCGGCACGTTTGGCGTCTATCCGTTCCTGACGCTTCTCCAGATAGTAGCTGTAATTGCCGCGATAAGTGTACATGGTCTTGTCGTCAAGCTCAAGTATCACACTGCACACACGGTCAAGAAACAAACGGTCGTGAGTCACCATCAGCAGTGTCTTGTTGCCACGTGTTAGGAATCCCTCCAGCCATTCTATCATCTCAAGGTCAAGATGGTTGGTTGGCTCGTCGAGTATCAGCAAATCGGGCTCGGTTATCAGCACATTGGCAAGAGCCACGCGCTTCTGCTGTCCTCCGCTCAACTGTCTCATAGGCTGGTTGAGGTCGCGTATTTTCAGCTGTGTCAATATCTGCTTTGCCCTGAGCACTAATTCGTCATTGCCCTTATGGTTGAAACAGGCGTCAAGCACAGTGTCGCTGTCACTGAACACAGGAGCCTGCTCAAGCATGCCCACACGTATGTCGCGGCGGTATATTATGTCGCCGTTGTCCTTGCCCTCTTTTCCCGAAAGGACATTCAGCAGTGTCGACTTGCCCGTGCCGTTCTTGGCTATCAGCCCCACACGCTGTCCTTTTGCCACCGAGAAGCTTATGTCCTCAAACAGCACCAGCGCACCAAACCGTTTGGTAAGGTGCTGCACGTCAAGATACGGATTTTCCTTCGCCATATCCTACAGTGTCTTGTTTATTGAGTCTATATAGTCAAGCACCTCGTCGCGCCCCTGCTTCTTCTCACTGCTTGTCACCATTATCGGCGGCAGCTCCTCCCATGTCTCCAGCAGCTTCTTCTTGTATGCCTCCACGTTGATACGCGCCTTAGGCACACTCACTTTGTCAGCCTTGGTGAAGATGATTGTAAACGGCACACTGCTCTGCCCCAGCCATTCAATAAACTCAAGGTCCACCTTCTGCGGCTCCAGCCTTATGTCTACAAGCACAAACACATTCACCAGCTGTTCTCTCTGCAATATATAGCCGCGTATCATCTGGTCGAGCCTTGCTATCTCCTTTTTCGACCGCTTTGCAAAACCATAGCCTGGAAGGTCAACCAAGTACCATTCCTTGTTTATTATAAAATGATTTATCAGCAGGGTCTTTCCTGGTGTGGCTGAGGTCTTCGCCAGCCTTTTATTGTTGCAAAGCATATTAATCAGACTCGACTTGCCCACATTTGAGCGTCCGATAAAAGCATATTCAGGCTTAACATCCGCAGGACATTGCGACACCATCGGGGCACTGATTACAAACTCCGCTTGCTTTATTTCCATTATTCTATTTATCTTTTTAATTTTATACTCTTTTTCTCCTATACCTTATTATATATTAGGAGTAATCTCAATTTTTGTGCAAAGTTACAGCAAATCGAGAGTAGAACAAAATATAAAACAAAGTTTTAATATTTTTTATGCCGAGATGCAGCGTAACTTATTTAAAATTACGAATAAGCGAGTACAGAGCAAAATAAAAAGAGTATTTTTAATGTTTTTTTTATTTTGCTCTGTCGAGCGGAAGTAATTTCTGTAAAATGACAATAAGCGAGTAGATATTCATATTTATGTCGAGCAGGAGTAATTTCTTCAAGAATTACGATGAAATTAGGGAAAAACAAAATAAAATGCTATTTTTTTGCGAAAAAATTTGGTGGTTACAAAAAAAGTTCGTACCTTTGCACTCGCAAAACAGAAATGACAGTTTTGGTGCGTTAGTTCAGCTGGTTAGAATGCCTGCCTGTCACGCAGGAGGTCACGGGTTCGAGTCCCGTACGCACCGCAAAAAGAGGATGCTTCGGCATTCTTTTTTGTTTCTTTTAAGACTATAAATTCTCCTATATCAATTCTATTCTTATCTGCCGGTTAATCTTCATGCACAGCTGCAGCCTGAATTAGTGATGCATGTTTTATTTAATGTTTTTTCGCGGAAAATCTATCATCTATCACTCGTTTTGTTGCAATTGTCTTATAGTGAGCTTGTTGTAAATTCATATTAATCCCAAAATACATTTTATTTATCACTAATCTATCACCAATCTATCATCTTTTTAGCTAAAAATAGCATTTTTTGATGAAATCACTGTAATAAAACAGCTACAATCCGTTATTTTTTGCCTTTTTAAGGCGAATTTTTGTGCAAAATTCGCCTTAAGTTGCAAAAAAAATCATTCATCCCTATTAACTTGTGTTTCAGACAAACGTATGAAACGCATCATTCCAAATATATGAAACATATCTTTATTTCTTGTTTTTAACTTTTTATATACGGATTTGCTTTTTAGTATATGGGTGACAGATAAAAATCTATCACTTATCTATCACCCTCATTCTTAGTTTGTAATCATTTGAAAACATGACAGTTAAGATTTAGAAGGTGATAGATGATAGATTTTTTGCGAAAAAACTTTTTCACTAAAACAGAAGATGGTATTTATGACACTATCGTTTTGTAAATTCATTGTATTTGTACGTTAAAAAAGAGAAAATGTTTTGTCGTATAGGAAAATCTTTGTATTTTTGCTGCGTAAATTAAAAACAAAAAATCATTGTTTATTGCTTTATGACAGAAAAAGCAGAATATTTCCACCAGTTTTGCAGAAAAACATCAAGGAGGAGGTGGTGGAAACTGTGTGAAACCGCAGTGACGGGAACAAAGAAATGATGGTTTTGAATGTGCAAATGGCTGATTGGCATCTCTTTTGCTTACTAACAAAACATCTTTTGCTGCCTAAGCCATCACATTTCGCAAATTAACAAAAGAAGATGCGCGGATGAACAAACAGACATACAGCCGCTAAACTTCAAATTAAAGATAAGCATTAAATGACTAAAGATACATTTTGCATAAAATAACAACAATATTAAAGATAAAACAAAATAAAGATAAAAAGGAACAATGAGAAAGATAGAGATTAAAGACCTCAACGACAATTTCTTTGAGGCAATAGGAAAAGAGTGGATGCTGGTGACGGCTGGTGATAAGGACAACTTCAACCTAATGACGGCATCGTGGGGCGGCATCGGCTGGCTGTGGAACAAGCCCGTGGCATTTGTGTTCATACGCCCCGAGCGCCACACCTTCCAGTTCAGCGAACAGAGCGAACGCATGACACTATCGTTCCTCGGTATGGACAAGGAGGCAAGGGAGATATACAAGGTGTGCGGTTCAAAATCAGGACGCGACATAAACAAGGTTGAGGCGTGCGGACTGAAGGTTGTGCCAACCGAGCAGGGAGACGTGACCTACGACGGAGCACGGCTGACATTAGTGGGCAGAAAGCTTTATGCCGATGACCTGAAACCTGAATGCTTTATGAATGCGGACACACGTGAGAAATGGTACCGCAGCATCGAGAACGACAGCAATGCCGACAAGGGCATAACCAACGGCTACCACAAGATGTACGTCATTGAGATAACAGAAGCGTATGTGAATGACTGAAAAAGACTGATTGGCATACATCACAATAGAACTGTAAATGACCGAAAAAGCCAAACGGACATACATAGCTATTGACCTGAAATCGTTCTACTCTTCAGTGGAATGCGCAGAACGTGGGCTCGATCCTCTCAACACCAACCTCGTGGTTGCCGATGTGAGCAGGACCGACAAGACCATCTGTCTGGCTGTGTCGCCGTCGCTCAAGGCTTACGGCATTGGCGGAAGAGCGCGCCTGTTTGAAGTAAAGCAGCGGATAAACGAGGTTAACCATTTACGGAAAAGGCAGTTACCTCAGCATAGTTTTACAGGAAAATCGGTGCATGACAACGAGCTGAAAGCACACGGCGACTGGGCGGTGGACTTTATTGCCGCCCCGCCGCGCATGGCTTTATATCTGAAATACAGTCACAAAATAAACAGCATTTATCTGAAATATGTGGCTCCCGAAGACCTCCACTCCTACTCTATTGACGAGGTGTTTATGGACGTGACCGACTATATGGAAAGCTACAGTATGACCGCCCATGAACTGACAAGAAAGATAATACGCCACGTGCTGGACGAGACAGGCATCACAGCCACCGCAGGCATCGGCACCAACATGTATCTGGCAAAAGTGGCGATGGACATTGTAGCAAAACATATACCTGCCGACAAGGACGGAGTGCGCATTGCCGAGCTTGACGAGATGAGTTACCGCCGTAAGCTGTGGGCACATAAGCCCATGACCGACTTCTGGCGTTTCGGGACAGGCACAGTGCAGCATCTGGCAATGTACGGCATAACCACCATGGGGCAGTTGGCGCGCTATTCGCTCACACACGAGTATCAGCTCTACAAGATGTTCGGGGTGAACGCCGAATGGATTATTGACCACGCCTGGGGATGGGAGCCATGCACGATGAAGGCAATAAAGGAATACCGCCCCAAGACCAACTCGCTGAGCAACGGACAGGTGCTCTCCTGCCCCTACACGGCAAAGAAAGCAATGGTTGTGGTAAAGGAAATGGCTGATGCCATGGCGCTGCGGCTTGTCGACAAGCGTTTGGTGACAGACCACGTGACACTTCACATCGGCTACGACCATAAAAGCCTCGCCGTGCTCGACATAGGCAAACGCTACGCCGGTCCCACAAAATGCGACTTCTACGGCAGAACTGTGCCAAAGTCTGCCCACGGCAACGCACGGCTGCCGCGCCACACATCGTCATCACGGCTGATAACACAGGCGGTAATGGAAATATTTGAGCAAAAGGTAAACAAAGACCTGTTCGTACACCGCATCAACATAACCGCCGGCAACGTGATACCCGAAAACAGCGTGAGAGAACACAGCGCCGTACAACTCGACCTGTTCACTGACTACGAGGAGCTGTACCGCCGGCAACAGCAGGAAAACCAGGCTCTTGCCAAAGAGCGGACAATACAGGAGACCATGCTTCAAATAAAAAAGAGATTCGGCAAGAACTCCATTCTCAGGGGACTAAATTTCGACGAAGGGGCAACAGCCAAAGAGCGCAATCAGACAATTGGAGGACACAAGGCATGAACACGACGCAGGACTACGACGACATTATCAATCTGCCGCATCCCGAACCGCAGGCTCATGCGCGTATGCCGCTGACGGCACGCGCCGCCCAGTTCATGCCATTTGCGGCACTGAAGGGCGATAATGACAGTGAGGAAGACATTCCTGACGATTCAAAAGATGATTATAACTTTTAAAAACAATAACACTACTGTCCCGTTAAAAGTGGACAAATCGGTCTTTGAAATAATTGAATTATAGTCTTTTACGTGCGATTTTGAGAGTCAACGGTTTTGAATTTGTATCTTTGCGGTCTAATTCAACAGACAGCAATGAATCAAGGTCAATACGTTTTCTCTCAGCTGGTAGGTCATTTGGACAGAAACCACTTCAACTATCTTGTTCGCAAGTATGATGGCAATAAGTACGTAAAACACTTTTCGTGTTGGAATCAGCTACTTGCAATGATGTTTGGTCAACTCTCAAATCGTGAAAGTCTGAGAGATGTTGTGGTAGCATTGGAGGCCCATCATTCTAAGTGTAAGTTTCTTGGTATTGGAAGCAAACCGGTTGCTAAAACCACATTGGCATCTGCAAACCAAAATCGTGACTACAGGATTTTCGAGGATTTCGCCTTCTATATGATGAAGGAGGCATGTGAGAAACGAGCAACCGATCTCCTGGATATTCCTGGAAAGAAATATGCATTTGATTCTACGACCATTCCTCTATGTCTCTCAACATTTCCATGGGCAAGATTCAGAAGAAAGAAAGGTGGTGTCAAAGCCCATGTCTTATATGACATTGAGGCTCAGGTTCCAGCTTTCTATACTGTCACCACTGCTTCAAGGCATGACTCAACGGCGATGCATTCAATTCCCTATGAGCCAAATGCTTACTATATGTTCGACAGGGCTTATGACTCGTTCAAAGAACTCTACAAAATACATATAACGGATTCATTCTATGTAGTCAGAGCCAAGACGAACTTGAAGTACAAGATAGTCAAATGGAAGAGACGCATGCCTAAGAATGTGCTTACTGATGCAGAGGTGAAACTTACAGGTTACATGTCGGAGAAAAACTATCCAGAATCATTCAGACTTGTAAGATATTATGATGAGGAAGAAGAACGTGAATTAACTTTCCTCACCAATGCCAAGCATCTCACAGCCCTTAAAGTTGCAGAACTATACAAGAAAAGATGGTTGGTGGAACTATTCTTCAAATGGCTGAAGCAACATCTCAAGATTAAGAAGTTTTGGGGCACTACGGAGAATGCCGTCCGCATCTAGATTGCCGTCGCCATCATAACATATTGCCTTGTGGCTATTGTCCATCATGATATGAAATTGGAACGTTCAACCTATGAGGTCTTGCAAATCCTCAGCATATCGCTTACGGACAAAACTTACCTGACCGACCTGTTCGATAAGACTAAATTCAACGATGTCAAAGAACTCGATTGTCCCCTCATTCCGGGGATATTTGATTAATATTTAACTCGTCCCAATTTTAACGGGACACTAATGAAACAATAAATAAATTATGAAAAGAAAAATAATTAATCCATGGCGCCATCATCCTGAATACAACTGCTTTGGCTGTTGTAAGGATAATCCTATTGGACTTCACATGGAATTCTATGAGGACGGAGATTATATCGTGAGCACATGGCATCCCGAAAATAACTATCAGGGATGGGTAAACACCATGCACGGCGGCATCCTCAGCACGCTGATTGATGAGGTTTGCGGATGGGTGGTCACACGAAAGTTGCAGACAAGCGGCTATACAGTGCAGCTGAATGTGAAGTTCCGCAAGGCTGTATCAACCACCGAGCCTGAGCTGACCATAAGGGCAAAGGTAACGAAACAGGTACGCAACCTTGTGTATATCAATGCAGAGATAATCAACTCAAAGGGTGAACTGTGCAATGAAGGCGAAGCCATCTATTTCCTGATGAATCAAGAGAAGGCAAAGGAAATGGGATTCCTACATTGTGACGTGGAAGAATGAGGGCTTACATCTTGGTGATGAGATTCTGGCAGTGCATGCCGCCCCACACAGCCAAGATGCCAACGGTCACACTGACACCAACGTAAACTGCCGCCGTCAGCACCTCGCCTGCCTTCATCATTCCTAATGATTCACTGGCGAAGGTGCTGAAGGTGGTGAAGCCGCCGCAGAATCCTGTGACAAGCAGCAATTTCAGCTCAGGCGACAATACTCCCCTGCCCGACAATCCCGCCAACAGTCCGATAAGCAGCGAGCCAAGGATATTTACAGTGAGCGTTCCCCACGGAAATGACGCTATATGGACTGACGACAGCAGGTACCGGCACACAGAGCCGACAGCACCGCCTGCCGCCACCAACAGTATATTTCCTAACATACTACATTCTGAGGTTTATTGTTTACAAATGCCATTACATTGTCTATTGCAACATCGACAAGGCGTACTCTTGCCTCCTTGGTTGCCCAGGCAATGTGCGGAGTGATATAAACATTATCGCATTTTAGCAACGGGTTGTCAGCCAGCGGCGGTTCCTCGCACAGCACGTCGGCACAATAAGCGCCAAGACTTTTCGACTTCAAGGCATCTGCCACATCCTGCTGGCAAACCAATGGTCCGCGCCCCGTATTGATGAGTATTGCCGACGGCTTCATGCCCCGTAGCGTCTGGCTGTCAATCAGGTGGTGAGTGTCAGCGGTCAGCGGACAATGCAGGCTCACAACGTCGCTCTCTGCCAGAAGTTCTGCCATTTCCACTTTCCTAACGTATGGCGGCAGTTCCTGCTGTCCCTTGCTTGTATATGCCAGCACCGACATTCCAAAGGCATTGGCTATGGCAGCAACCCGCGCGCCGATATTGCCAAGTCCCACGATACCGATTTTCTTGCCGGCAATTTCCGTCAGCTGCGTGTCCCAATAGCAGAAATAAGGACATGATGCCCATTTGCCCTTGCGGTTGAGAACGGCATAATGCTCCGTGCGGTTTGTAACAGTAAGCAGATGCGCAAACACCATCTGCGCCACGCTCTCAGTGCTGTAGGCAGGGACATTGGTCACCACAATGCCTTTGTCTCTTGCAGCCTCAACATCAACGACATTATAGCCCGTTGCAAGCACACCGATATACTTAAGTTTGGGCAACTGTTCTATCTCCACCCTTCGCAGACACACTTTGTTTGTCAGCACAATCTCCGCGTCTTTTGCCCTTTCCACGGTCTTTTCTGCTCTTGTACTGTCGTATACTGTCAGTTCTCCTATTTCTTTCAGCGGTTCCCATGACAGGTCACCGGGATTGGCTGTATAGCCGTCAAGTATTACTGTCTTCATTCTGTTATGAAAATATTGCAATATATATTGTCACCCTTATACAACGCTTTCGAGCTCTCCTGTCTCTGAATCGATGATGAATCCTCTCACGACAATGTCTTTGGGAACGAGCGGATGGGTCTTTATTGTCTCAACGGTCTTACGTACAGACTCTGGTGTGTCCTTAAATCCCTCCAGCCAGTGGTTCAGGTTTATTCCACACTTGCGGATGGTGTTGAGCGTCTCGTCGGTAACGCCTCTGGCAATCATCTCATGATGGAAATGGTCGTAGCTCATGTGGCAGGCTCCGCAATGAGAGTGTGCCACGACCATGATTTCCTCAACACCAAGCTCATAGATGGCAACGATAAGGCTGCGCATGGCAGAGTCGAAAGCCGAAATCACCAAACCGCCTGCATTCTTTATTATCTTGGCATCACCGTTCTTCAGTCCGAGAGCGGCAGGGAGCAGCTCGGTCAGTCGGGTGTCCATACACGAAAGCACCGCCAGCTTTTTGTCGGGGTACTTGCTGGTGAGATACTTTTCGTAGCCCTTCTCAGCCACGAAAGTTTTGTTATAGGCAATAATCTGGTCAATCATAATCTTTTCTATATTTTCCTTTGTATCAGTTATTCAATAATATTTTTTCAAGCCTATGCAAATCGGGCGCAGAAGCATCAAGCTTGTTTGAAGCATTCAATGAGGTTCATTTTATGCCGAGATGCCGCTTAGCCTTTGCAAAGTTACACATTTTCCTTAATATACACAAAATATTTCGCTTTTTTATGAGCTCAAAACTTAACTCTCGCATGTGCTCAACCAAGGGAGTTTAAGAGGAGTCATGGGACAGAGCACAGAACTCACAACGACACAGTAAACAGAAATTTTATGACAAAGTCCTCTCTGAGAATCGCGTGGAATTCACCAACTGCAATTTTGGTCTCAAATACGCGAGTATTGCAAGTTTTCGTAAAAGCATATATATCAACATGTTATAACATAAAACAAATTTAACATTAACAGCTGCTTTTGTAATTGTTAATAATTTCCTCCGAAATTGTTAACAGTTTCTTCCGGAATGCTTAACAATTACGACAGAAATGCTTAACAATTCCAACGGAAATTGTTAACAATTCCGGAAGAAGCAATTTTACCGCCTGTCCGCTTTCACGTTTGTTAAGTTAAAAACCGATATTTTTTGCCTCCACGCTCTTCTATTTCGCAAAAAAATCATGCAGGAATTTTTCAGAATTATGTTTACATGATAATAATACAATTTAAGTTTTGCATTGCTCAACTAATTAGTAAAAAGGAGTTAGGGGGTATCTCTCCCTTAACTCCTTGTTATATTATGATAAGATTACAAATCCATAACTATATATTTTTTCTCATCACCAGTCTGGAAACTACAAGCATCACAGCTACAATGCATAATACAGTTCCAAGTTGTACGACATCACTTTTTGCAGGCTCTATGACCGACAACCAACAAACTGAAACTACGCCCCTGATAGCAGCTGCAGTCCAAACAGAACGGCTCTGTCCAACAGCCTCAGACAGATAGAAAGAAAAAACAATGTTAAAAGCCAGCAATGTAAACAAATTATCTATCCCATTCTTATAGAAAGGCAATCCCCAAAGTGTCCATATTAATCCAACTAATATAGACTTCACTACAGGATTGTAAGTCAAGTGTCTTTCCAAGAACCCACGCCATCCAATCTCTTCTCCAATGTAAGTCAACGCCCCCAAAGTCACTCCATAACAAAGTGACACTATTACATTGGCAATGAGAAGTGATGTTATTCCGAACAAGGAGTTACCATTAAAGTTTATACCCATATAGGTAAATTCTTTACTAACGCCAACCACTCGTCCGATTGCGTCAATTCCCAACAAGTTACCTCCGATGGAAATAAACAAAATGACCAACAACGAATATGAGATTGCGGTATAAAACACCCAGCGAAACATCTTTTGCCAGTTCACATTTTGATAACTTAACAAATAGTCATTGCAAAAATCTTTCAAATTCCTACGCTCAATTATCCATGCAAGTAAGGCTGGACAGAGAAAGAAGCAAAACTGAATAAAACGTGACCACCATATAGATATAACACAATTTGCCTCTCCAATACGAACGATAACCATAAGAGCACTTATGGTAAATATACCGATTAAATATTTACATACTTTCATTTATTCTATCTCTTTTATAAATTAACCAATATAGACAGTTTCACCCGTTTCCTCATTTTCCACTTCAACGACAACATTGCCGTAATACCTGTTAATATCCAAAAGGATATAATCGGAATACTGAGTCGCATCTACTGAGGGTACGGAAGTTCTGCCTCCACGTATACCATAATGTTTATCAAAGTGAATTTTTTCATTTGTATTTCCCATTGTAATTGTAGGGACAAGCAGTAATGCAACCAATACACTAAAAAATAATTTTTCTATTTTCATAATAATACATTTTAAAATTCGAGTGCAAAATTATAAAATGTATATTAATA
>ENA-OYXX01000605-OYXX01000605.1-human-gut-metagenome-genome-assembly--contig:-NODE-605-length-16060-cov-8.335458_pt1 | contig 16060 bp, 7 predicted proteins | sample MGYA00243976_ERZ653434 | MGnify/ENA primary metagenome ERZ653434 (study PRJEB26926, sample SAMN06165112) | human gut metagenome | biome: ENVO:00009003; feature: ENVO:2100002; material: ENVO:00002003...
GGCAAACTCGGGAGACCTGGGCAGCGGCAGCCAGCTGAGAGTGCGCGGAACAACAAGTATAAATTCAAACTCCGACCCGCTCATACTGCTCAACGACATTCCGTTTGAGAGCAATGTTGACGCATCGTTCGACTATAACACGGCAAACAACGACCAGTTTGCGGCACTGCTCAACATCTCGCCCGAAGACATTGAGGAGATTACCGTATTGAAAGACGGTGCGGCATGTGCCATCTGGGGAGCGAAAGGTGCCAACGGTATCATATCAATAAAGACAAAGAAAGGTGTCACCGGTCCTACCCGTGTGACATACTCATACCGTCTGTCTGGTTCATGGCAGCCTACCGGCATGAAGATGCTCAACGGTAATGACTACACCATGTTGATGAAGCAGGCGTATTTCAACAGATACCAGTCGGAAAACTCGGCCAACATTCCTGAATTCAACTATGACCCGACATTCACCGAATACGAACAGTACAACAACAATACCGACTGGGTGAAAGCCGTTACACAAACGGGATGGACCCACGACCACACACTCTCTATAAGCGGCGGTGGAACAAAAGCACGCTTCCGCGCATCGATAGGCTATTACAACCAGACCGGAACCATCATCAAGCAACAGCTGGACCGCTTCTCCACACGTATGAATCTGGAGTATCAGGTGAGTGACAGGTTGAAATTCATCAGCGACCTCTCGATGACATACACCGACAACCACCGCAACTACGACAAGGAGATAACCGACAATGGCTCTTACGACAAAAGCCTGCTTGACATTGCATACCGCAAAATGCCCAACGTGAGCATTTACCGACAGGATGCCAACGGCAACAACACCAATACCTATTATAATATAGACCGCAACAGCACGCTCGACTCAGGACAGAAAGACCTGTTGAACCCGGTGGCTGTGGCCAATCTCGCCAAAAACCTTCAGAAGAACATGCGCATCATACCCACGCTGCGCGTACAGTATGACTTCATCGAGCCTACCAACGAACAACGTCTGAGATACAACGGATACATAACGTTCGACATCGAGAACATAAAATACGACCGCTTCCTGCCGAAGGAAATAGTACCGCGCGGATGGACTGACGAAAACATCAACCGCAGCGAACAGAACGAAAGCGAAGGTCTGACGATAATGACAGACCAAAACATAACATGGCAACCAAACCTTGGCGAAGATCACTCACTGATGTTCTACGGGTCGTGGCAAATGACAAGCGGAAACTCGCAGAGACAGGAGTTTATCACTTACGGCAGCCCTAACGAGAATATCACCAGCCCTACCGCCGGCGCATATATGCAAAGCATAAAGTCGGAAAACGGCCAATGGCGCTCGATGGCCGTGCTCGGTCGTGTTCACTACGCATATCAGGGACGGTACATCATCGACGGAACAATACGTTGGGACGGGTCTTCACGTCTGGGCAGCAACAACAGATGGGGTGTATTCCCGTCATTGTCAGGTAAATGGATTATCAGCGACGAAAAGTTCATGAAAAAGACAGAAGAATGGCTCTCGGAGCTGTCACTGCGTGCCGGATGGGGTGTCACGGGAAACCTGCCCAAATACGAATATCTGTACTTCAGCCGGTACAATGGCAACTGGAGCACCGGAGGCAACAACTACAACGGCACGCCATCCATCAAACCTATCAGTTTGGAGCTGCCAGACCTTAAATGGGAACGTTCGTCATCATATAACGTGGGACTCAATCTCGGACTGTTTGACGACCGGTTCACCATGGATCTGAACGTATATCACCGCCGCACGGAAGACCTGCTTTTCGAGAATCAGAGCATACCGTCATCTACCGGTTATGGCAGTATAAGCTACATCAATGCCGGTACGATGGACAACGACGGATGGGAACTGAACTTCAATACGATGAACCTGATAAAGGCCGGCAAGTTCGTGATAGACTTCAACGCGAACTTCTCCAACTACAAGAACACCATCAAAGCTCTCGACGAGAATGTACTCAACAGCTACAATGGCTCGTTCAACTATGAAAACGGTTCTTATCTCAGTCGTGTACAGGTGGGCAACTCGTTCGGCAGCATCTATGGTTTCAGATACAAGGGTGTTTACCAGTATGACAAGTATCAGGAAGGACGCGAAGGCACATGTCCTGTAGCCCGCGATGCCAACGGAAATGTAGTGAAAGACAGCTATGGCGAACCTATTCCCATGTACTTTGCATACGGAACAACCAATGCACGCAAATTCCGTGGCGGCGACGCCATCTATGACGATGTCAACCACGACGGAACCATCGACGAACTCGACATCGTATACCTCGGCAACTGCAACCCCAAACTCAACGGTGGTTTCGGATTTACCATCCGCTACAACAAGCGGTTGTCCCTCAACACGTTCTTCAACTTCCGCTATGGCAACAAAGTCATCAATTATGCCCGTATGTACGCCGAAAACATGTACGGCAACGACAACCAATGCGTAAGCGTGAACTGGCGCTGGCGCAAGGATGGCGACATGACCGAAATGCCGCGCGCACTGTATCAGGACGGACGCAACTGGCTTGGCAGCGACCGCTTCGTAGAGGATGGCTCATTCCTGCGCTGGAAGCAGTTGACACTCAACTACGCTTTCGACAACACCAAACTGAAAAAGATTGGATTGAACCAACTTTCATTGTCATTCACGCTCAACAACATATTGACATTCTCCAAATATTCTGGAGTAGACCCCGAGGTGGGTTACAGCAACAACGGCTTATGTGAGGACAGATCGAAGACACCGCGCTCGAAGTATTTCACATTCGGTGTCACCGTGGGACTATAAAACAAAAGAACAATTCATAAAGTTTGATTTAACATGAAACATAAGATATCAAAAATATTCAGACAGACAGGCAACGGCATTGCCGCAATGATGTGCCTGTCAGCATTACCTGTATGTCTGAGCGGATGCAGCGACTGGTTTGACATAATGCCCCAGACAGAACTGGTGAAAGAAGATTTCTGGAAAAGTAAGAGTGATGTCGAAAGTGCCGTAGCGGCATGCTACCGCGCTATGGAAGAACCTGATGTTATGGAAAGACTGATAGCATGGGGAGAAGTACGTTCAGACAATGTCATACGCGGATTTGACGTAAACAATGACATTTTATACATGCTGCAATGCAATATTGATGCTACAAACAGGTTAACGTCGTGGAGTAGCATATACAGTGTGATAAACTACTGCAACACCGTCATCGACAACGCTCCTCAAGTGTGTGAACAAGATCCCAACTTCACACAAGGCGAACTGCGCACCTATCTTGCCGAAGCACAGACTATAAGGGCTTTATGCTATTTCTATCTTGTAAGGACATTCAAAGACGTACCTTTCATCACAGAACCGTATACAGACAATTCACGTCCGTTTCTCGTTGCCCAAACTGATGGCAATGAAATAATAGACTGGTTGCTGAAAGATTTGGAAGACATCCAGACAGGATGGGCACGTCCGGTATTTGCGAACAATGCCGACACCAAGGGCCGTGTTACCCAAAAGACGCTGTTGACGTTAATGGCAGACATGTATCTGTGGCGGAACGACTATGAAAAGTGCATAGAGACATGTCACCACATTCTCAATACTACCAGCAATCCTTTGCAGCTTGAAACGTCAATGGCCTACAATCTTTCCGTATTCGGAACAGGCAATTCGAACGAAAGCATCTTCGAACTACAATTTGACACCGACACGCCAAACTATGTTCTCAACGAGATGTACGGATGGCAGGGCGGACGTTCATCGGTAAATCACCTTTCGGCAGCCGACTTCACATTGTCAGAAAACACATTCCTCAAAGAAAACAGTGATGACATACGGAAAAAAGACGCATGGGACGCAAGCAATACATCAGGGACGATGGTGTCAATCATGAAATATATAGCCCATCGCACCGATAACTCAGGAAATCAGGTATCTGCATCCGACTATATACTCAACCAGAACACACAACACTGGATTATTTATCGTTTGAGTGACGTTTACCTGATGCTTGCCGAGGCTCTCGTGGAACGCAACAGCAGCCAGACCGATCTGGACGAAGCGTATGAAATGGTATGCAAGACATACGACCGCGCCCATCCGTCAAGACAGCCGGGGTCACTGAACAGAAACAACTATGACAGTCAGGAGAAGATGCGCGACCTCGTATTTGACGAGCGTCAGATAGAGTTCCTCTTCGAGGGCAAACGATATTTCGACCTGTTGCGCCGCATACGCCGCAATGACAACCTCACGACAATAGTGTCAAAATATCTTTTGCCAAAATATATCGCACAAGGACAGGACCAGGCAACGGTGACAACGAAACTCAACACCCTGAATGCCCTGTATCTGCCGATAAACAGAGATGAGCTCAGAGTAAACACACTGCTTGAGCAGAACCCGTTCTACGACACTGCGAGTGATATTGAAAAGAAATAACAACCGAAAACATTCATTATTATGAAACCTGAATATAAAAATCTGGTACACAAGGCTACGCTCATAATTGCAGCCTCTTTGGGCATGCTATGCAACACAGCCTGCAACAGTGACGATGTGGACGAAGACAGCTACTACACTTTCACCGGAGAGACCGTGGCAAGCTACTGCGAAAACCGTCCTGAATCATTCTCCATATTCTCAAACATCATCAAAGATTCCGGACTTGAACCATTGCTGTCCACATACGGGCACTACACCTGCTTCATCCCCAACGACGAGGCATTCAACAACTATTTCAAGGAAAACGGCATTGGATATGACAACCTGAGCAAGGCTGACAAGGAAACCATCGTATACAATCACATCATACGCAGTGTCACCGTCGACTATCTGTCGAAAGACTTTACCGACGGGGCCTTGCCCGGCACCAACATGAGCAATACGTTCATGGTCATATCCTTTCAGCCAAACGAAGACGGTACGAACTCCATAATGGTCAACAAGTCATCGAAAGTGTTGGCTGCGGATGTAAAGGTGCATAACGGTGTGATACATGCCATAGACAAGGTTATCGTACCGTCAGAGGAAACGCTCGGCAACGTTCTCCAAGGGCTTGGAGAAAAATATTCACTGTTTGCCGAAGCCTTCAGACTGACACATCTCAACGACTCCATTTCCGAAACCTACGACATGTCTTACAAGTCGCCGTATACCACTGAATTCGTTTACGTGCTCGGTTACACTATGAAGACACTTCACCAAAAGCGTCTGGGGTACACATTGTTTGCCGAGCCCAACGAAGTATTCTATGCCGAAAACATCAGAACAATAGAGCAACTCACCCAATATGCGGCAAAATATTACGGCAACGAAGACATGGATGACTTTACCAGCCGCCGCAATCCGCTCAACAGGTTTGTGTCGTATCACCTGCTTGACCGCCAGATGTCAACCAATACGTTCGTTTATTCCGGCGGATGTACATCACCTTCGTACATGAACTTCCGCTACGAATACTATGAGACAATGCTGAAATACCGCCTCATGGCTTTCAGGGCCGGCTACAGAATCAACACCCTGTCTGACGGAACGGCCGTAAACGTGAAAGTGGCAGAAAGCAATATCAGCGGAGCAAACGGATTCATACATACCATTGACAAGATTCTCGTTTACGATGAGGAACGAATGGAAAACGATGTTCTCAACAAGCGACTGCGCTTCGATGCCTACGGAATACCGCCCGAACTTACCAACAACAATATCCGCTGGCAGCTTACCGGTCTCGGCGGTTACGGATATACCATTCCGCCCGGATACTGCGGTGACAACTTCAAGTTCAACGATGCCACCAAATTCATCATGTGGGCCAACGAAGACTGGACCAACTATCAGGCCGACGAAATGTCAATCCGCGGATGGTATGACGTATCGGTGCGCATCCCTGCCATTCCGCCCGGAACATATGAAATCCGCTTGGGATACTCCGCACGTTCATGGGGCGGAATAGCCCAGATATTCATCGATAACAAGATTGTGGGCATCCCCGCCAACTTCAACCTTGTGGGAAGCGACCCCGCAATAGGTTGGGTGGCCGACGAAAACACCACCGACAACGGAGACGAGAACGACAAGATGATGCGCAACCGCGGCTACATGAAAGGTCCGGAGTCGGTATACAAGCCCAACTACAACCAGACTCTCCGTCAGGCCGACGGTGCCCTGAGAAAAATTATAGGCACATTCACTTTTCAGGAGTACGGCCCCCACTATTTCCGGGCCAAGAACATTGAGTCAGAGAACGGTGAGTTCCATTTCGACTACATTGAAGTTGTGCCAACAAGTTACATCGAAAAAGAAGGAAAGGATTAATCAATATGAAACGTATATATAAATTTTTCACATTCGCTGCCATAATGTCGACAACGGCCGCATGCAGCGACTGGGACAATCACTACAACAGTGATGTCAATGCCGGAAACGGACTGACGTTGATACAGATGCTCGAAGCCGATGACAACACCACTACATTCGCACGGCTCGTGCGCAAAAGCGGTTACGGCGACTTACTCTCTTCATCACAATCATTCACCGTGTTCGCACCTTCCAATGATGCGCTCACCGGATTCGATGAAAGCGACATGCCACAACTGAAACTTATGATAACCAATCATATTGCGCGCCACACCTATCCTTCATCAACACCTGCAGACGAGGGTGTGCGCATGATGGACGGCAAGGTTTACAATTTTGACAACACCAAGTCGTTTGCAGGCCGAAACATCATCACATCCGACCGACAGGCCGCCAACGGTGTCATTCATCATGTATCGTCACAGATTCCATACATCAACAACATCTATGAATTCATACAGAGCAACCCTAACACATCAAAGCTCTACGAGTTCATTCATCGGTTTGACGAGATGAAGATGGACGAAAAGAACAGTCAGGAAATAGGTATCGACGAAGATGGACGCCCCGTTTATGACACTGTACTGGTGAAATACAACCGCCTGCTTGATGACAAATTATATGGATTGGGCAGCATTGACACCGAAGACTCTACATACACGATGCTCGTTCCCGACAACAATGCGTGGGAAGAAGCATACAACCGTATAGCCCCAACATTTGCCAACTACAATGTCGACCAGAACAAGGCTGATTCCATACAGGATGTAAGAACCTGCATAGCCATCATTAACGACCTCATCTACCGCAAAGCGCCGGAGACACCTGCATCGGCAGACTCTCTCATATCGACCGACGGCAGTGTTATCCACAATCCGTCACAGCTATTCGGCAATGCCACACGTCACGAACTGTCAAACGGCAATGCCTTCGTCGTATCATCACTCAACTATGACAACACCGAGACATGGCAAAAAGAAATCAGTATCGAAGGTGAGACACAGAACGGCCGCACATACAACAATACGTCAGTGGCCCTGTATACCCACAACGTTACCGATGCCAGCCTTGTTGGCGGAGCAAGCAAAGGAAGCTACATCGAGGTGTCTACCATCAACACCGTATCACAGGCCGTTGTCACATTCAGCATACCCGGTGTGCTCGCAGGCAAATACAATGTCTATGCCGTTTTCCTGCCACCAACCATTGAAGGAGAAGTAGATTCACCAGACTCTACCTATATCTCATTCAACATGCAATACATGAACGCCCGCGGTGGCAACACTACCAAAAACAGCAACAAAAAAGATGCGGCACATCTCACAAGTGGCAGCCGGGTGGTGAAGATGCTGGCATTCGAAGAAATTGAATTTCCCGTAAGCGACTGCACCGACCGTCTTTGGATGATGGATGAAGAGAACAATTCTGGCAGCATCACCCCAACTACCAGACTGTCGATATCTACCAATGTCACTAATCCTGAATTCAATCAGAAAAAATTCGGACGCACATTCCGTCTTGACAGAATCATATTTGAACCAATAAAACAATAACAGACCACACCATGAACAAGATAAAAAAGACATTAGCGATGATGCTAATCATGACGGGCACATCCGTCACTGCAACGGCACAAGACACCGTGGTGAAAGGCTTTATCGTCAATCAGGCCACCGGACAGAAATTTGCAGGTGCACGCATAATCAGTGTAGGGACTGACAACGTGGCCATGAGTGATGATGACGGTTCGTTTGAACTTAAAGTGAGCAACGACGGTGGAATACTCCGCATAGAGGCACCTGGTTACGACATGCAATACGTACCTGTTAAAGGCCGCAAGAGCGTTGAAGTGCTCATGATACCAAAATCATCTTCCGAACCACTCTACAACAAGTATTCTCTCTCTGCCACATCGGCCTCAAGCGTCTCATCCATATCGCCGGCAATATCAAGTGCCGACAAAAACATACAGCTCAGACAGATGGCCGATATACGCACTACAGCACACAGCGGTCTTGATGCCGGAGGGTCGACCATGTTCTTCCGCGGACTTCATTCCATCAACATGACATCACAGCCACTATTCATCGTTGACGGACAGATATGGCAGTCGCAAGACAACTCTCCGTCTCTATTCGGCGGATACAGCAACAATCCCCTCGCCCTCATCTCTCCCGACGATATAGAAAACATCACTATAATGAAAGACGGTACCGCAATATGGGGAGCCAAGGCTGCCGGAGGAGTCATCATCATTGAAACGAAACGCAGCCACAACATGGCAACAGAGATAGAGGTAAACATGTCTGTGGGTGTCAAGGAAAAAATGAAGTCACTCCCAATGATGGACGCACAGCAATACCGCATCTATGCCACCGACATCATGAAGGGAATAACAGACAAGCAGATGTTGCAGAGCCTGAAGTTTACCAATGACGAACTTGCCAACAACTCTTCATACTACAGCACCCACCAAAACACCGATTGGAACGACCAGATAAACACATCGGCCGTAACCCAAAACTACGGTGTAAGTGTGCGCGGAGGTGATGATATAGCACTCTATTCCTTTTCGTTGGGGTACTCAAAGAACGACGGAAATATCAAGGAAACGGGGTTCGACCGGCTCAACATAAGATTCAACTCGGACATTGATCTGACAAAGAATCTGAAAACACGTGCCGACATATCATTCTCACAGATTACACGCAATCTTTTCGATGACGGCATCAACGAATACACGTCACCGTTATATATGTCTTACATCAAATCTCCGCTCTACTCCACCAACATGATGAGCGCACAGGGAGAAATGTATTCACGCCTGTCAGACACCGACGAACTTGGAGTAGGCAATCCGTTGACCATCACGCAAAATGCCGAGGGAAAGAACAAAAATTACCGCTTCAACGCCATTCTTGCACCCACATACCGCTTCAACGACCGCTTCAGTCTGTCAGGAATGGTGGGCTTTTCCTGGGACAAGATAAAGGAAAGCAGCTTCACACCTGATTACGGTCTGGCCGAAATACAGTTTATCAACAACGACGGCGAATGGTACGGAGAAGGCAAGAACAGCGTGGCAAGTCTGATGATGCGACACTCCACACTTACTTTCGACATCCATGGCGACTGGAACATAATAAAGACCGCCACCCACAACCTCAATTTTAAAGGCGGATTCAGATATATCAACGATACCTTCGAAAGCGACTTCGGACGTGGTTACAACACCGGTAGCGATGACTTGAAGAGCCTCTCCGTGACCAATCCGTCACTCCGAACGACCGACGGACTGACCGATGATTGGCGTTCGCTGACATGGTATGCCAAGGCCGACTACAGCTATCTCGACCGTTATCTGATTTCAGCTACAGCCACCATGGAAACCAACAGCCGCTTCGGCCGCAAAGCGGAAAAGTCGGCAAAGTTCTGTGACGTGGCATGGGGACTGTTCCCTTCATTGACAGGAGCATGGATAGTGAGCAACGAGAAATTCATGAAAAACGTCGGAGCGATAAACTATCTGAAAATACATGCCGGCTACGATGTGACAGGCCGTGACGATCTGCCGGACAATGCGGGCCGCACATATTTCAATACCGTGAATTATATCGGACTTGCCAATGGACTGCAGTTGGCCAACACCGGCAACGACCGCATCTCATGGGAACGTACAGGAACTTTCACCGTGGGATTTGACACCCGTCTGCTCAACAACCGTCTTGCCGTGGGCTTCGAGTACTTCAACTCAACGACCGACAATTTGCTCGTCAACAAACAGTTGCCCGAAGAATTCGGGCAGAAAAGCTATTGGGCAAATGACGGAGAGTTGAAAAACTCTGGATTCAACGTCTCGCTCAACAGCCGTATCATCGATACAAGAGACTGGACTCTGAACGTGGGAGCCACCATGGGACACTATAAAAATAAGGTGACACACTTGACCGACGGCACATTCGATACCGATATTCTCGGCGGAACAGTACGTACGGAAGAGGGACAACCGCTCGGAGTGTTCTACGGATACAAGACAGTGAAAGTATTTGCCACACAGGAAGAAGCCGATGCCGCCAACCTGCGCATAAAGACCGAAACAGGGCGCGAAGTGGCTTTCCGTGCCGGTGACATTATGTTTGATGACCTGACACCCGACGGCATCATCAACAAAGATGACCGCCAGATTATCGGTGACCCGAATCCCGACATATACGGAAATTTCAACTTCAGTCTGCGCTGGCGCAACATAACGCTCGACGCTTTGTTCACCTACCAGCTCGGAGCCGACGCCTACAACGCCATGCGCGCACAACTGGAAAGTGCCAACAGCCTCTATAACCAAACAGCACATATAGCCACGCGATGGACTGCCGACGGACAGCACACCGACGTACCCCGCGCCACTTACGGCGACCCCATGGGCAACAGCCGTTTCAGCGACCGGTGGATTGAAGATGCCTCATATCTCAAACTGAGCCAGCTGTCACTCAGCTACAAGCTCCCCATCAAGCCACGTATTATCCAAGGACTAACCATTTGGGCATCAGCCCAAAACGTGTTCACAGTAACCAAATATCTCGGTACCGATCCGGAATTCTACTATGGTTCGTCAACACTTTATCAAGGCATCGACGCCGGTCTTATGCCGTCAACACGTTCGTACAACATAGGTATAAAACTCAACTTATAAAATCAAAAGATATGAAACGCAACATATTATCAATAATCACACTGCTGACCCTTATGGTCACGACATCATGTTCAGACATGATGGACATCGATAATCCGAGGGTGGCATACGAGGAAGACAACCGCCTCGACAATGCCAACGACTCCATATACAGCGTGATGGGCATACTCGCACAGTTACAGGAAGTGGCCGACAGGATTGTCATAGCAGGCGAATTGCGTGGTGAACTCATGACTGTGAACCATGAGTATGCATCTACCGACCTGCAAGAGATCAACGCTTTCGAGGCCACTGCTGACAACAAATATGCAGGGCGACGCGACTTCTATTCCATCATTAACAACTGTAACTATGCCATCGCCCACATGGACACCTCCATCACCGAGGGCATAAATAAGGTCATGCTTCCGGAATACGCCCAGCTGAAAACCCTCCGTGCATACACCTATTGGCAGATGGCACTTATCTTCGGACGTGTCAACTATCTCACACAACCGCTGACAAGCACCGATAACCTCGACTTCAAGAGCGAGAGCATGACGCTTGACCAACTGGCCAACACGCTCATCTCCGATCTCGAGCCCATAGCCGACGCCCGACCGCTTGATTATGGTACCGTAGACGGAGTCAACACGAGCTACGTATTCTATCCTACGCAGATGATGCTCGGCGACCTCTATCTTTACACAAACCAATACGAGAAAGCCGCACAGGCATATTACAATCTCATCAGCCGCCGCCGGCTTCAGGTTTCACTATCCTACTCCAGCTATTGGGCCGGTATGAGTCCGCGTGCAACAATCAATTCCGGACACATCAAAGCCTACAGCAACGAAGTGGTGACACGCACCGCTTTCGACTCGCAGCTACGCAGCAAGCACAGCCAGCTCTCCCGACTGACTTACAGCGAAACGCCATCACTCATTCCGGCAGAACAGTTTGTTAACGAGATGAACACCCGCCCACACTTCCATATCATCGACACTTACGACAAAGCCACGGAAATAGGGCAACGGTTCAACGGAGACACCCGCGGATGTGCCGAATATGCCAACGGACGTGTTCTCCCCGACGCCTTCGGTCCTGTCACCATGCCTTCGGCAACAAAGATGACACTTATAACAAAATTCCACAACAATCTGAGCGGTTCCGAAAACGACGCTGACGAACGGCGTCCGCTCACCTCGCTGCGCATGATAGCCCCCAGCACAGTCTATCTGAGATATGCCGAAGCCATCAACCGTCTGGGATATCACACCATTGCCTATGCCGTGCTGAAACACGGACTGACACAGGATGTAATCAACGACACACTCAAAGTGGACAGCAACGAGGTGAAAAACCTGCCGCCGTACATCAACTTCCATGACTTCAACTCCAACATTGGTACGGCAGCACGCGGTCTCGGCCTCGGTGTCCGTTTCGACAAGACACAATATATAATTCCGGCAAATGCCGACACCCTCGACTACGTGGAACGTTCCATCCTGCAGGAAATGAGCGCCGAAACTTGTTTCGAGGGACAGCGTTTCTTCGACCTGCTCCGCATATCGCATCATCGTGACACCCACCCGCTCTTCATGGCATCCATTGTGGCGCGCAAATATCCCGATCAGGAAGCCATGCTGCAAAAGTTGGGGAACATTGATGCCTGGTTCTACAGATAAATGGGCAAACAGGAAACAACCTATTGTAATAAATGAAAATGGGCCTCAATAATTTGTCTGGACACAAAGACACTGTTATTGGGGCCCGTTCTATATAAACATCCACCCCACCTATAAGTTAAAAGAATTGTGTCGCAAGATACAACATTTGTGCAAACAGCAGCAAAATAAATACATTCCTTTCATTATTCGCTACAGAATTATGTCGGATATGTGCATTTTTTATAATAATTTTGCGACATAATCAACAAAATCAGTAACATAAACTGTTAACAAATCAGTTAAAGGAAATATAAAAATTAACTATTCAAAAAAACAAATGGTATGAAACATTTTACAAGACCTCTGTTGTTAGCAGCCGTTCTCGGCTCTGCAACATATGCACAGGCACAGGTGTTCTCTTTCGATGCTGCAAAGGCTGACTTCTTTGCTCCCGTACACAGAAACACACCGGCCATTGGAGACTACAACAACGACGGACTGCCTGACGTTTATTACGGAGGACAGGGAATGAACAAGGAAGACTCCAAATGGACTTGGGACATAACGATTGATGTGAAAGACGAAGAAGGCAACGTCATCGGTCAGCAACCCGGCAGACAGGATCTCAGTTGGTGGACCGTTGGTTATCTGTTCACAAGCGCAACACCCGGAGCATGGAACTATAGCGCCTCTTACGGACCGCTGATTGAACAAGGAGGAGATTTCGGTGCCAACGGACTGCCACCTTCAACATACGGCACACCCAGATGGTTTGACTACAACAACGACGGACAACTCGATTTCTACACAACCGGAAAGAACGAATACGGATGGAGCATCGACGGAGCACCCGACGGATGGTACACACTCCTCTACAAGAACGAGGGAGGCAAATTCGTACAGGAGTCGCTTGCACAGCTGCCCTGCGGTAACAACGAGAAGGGCAATCCGAGCAGCAACAACTCGTCAATATCGTTCGGCGACTACAACAACGACGGATACACCGATATCCTCATCCAATGCTACAAGAGATGGAGCGAAGACGGAGAGACCAAGGGAGCACGTGCTTTAGAGCTCTACAAGAACATGGGTGACGGAAGTTTCGAGATGCAAAAGGTATTCAACCCCATAGCATACGACGAGAACAAACACCCCGCAGACCTTTTCGACACAAACGAAGAGACATTTGAGACCACTCCCACCATGATTGCAAAACCCATGTCACACGGAGCCGCAATCTTCGGAGACCTCAACAACGACGGATACCTTGACATCGTAAGCACCGGATACAGCAACGACGGCATCGTATTCTACATTTACAAGAACAACGGCGACGGAACATTCCAGGAGCTCAACCTCGAAGACAAAGGATTTGTTGGCGTATACGAGTCGGAACTGGCCTTGGCTGACGTGAACAACGACGGATGGCTCGACATAATCTCTTTGGGTACAGACGATACGCCCAACAGCACAAAACGTGGTGATATATACCTCAACAAATGCGACGGCGAATTCAACTTCGACCTCAGTACGGCAGCCAACGGCAACGGACTGTACGGAGAGTCGGAAGCCTGCATGCGTGTGGTTGACCTCAACCACGACGGCCTCGTTGACATCATCTCATCAGGATGGAGCCATGTAAACGGCGGATGGGAGACAAGAGTATTCTATCAGAATTTTGACGGTACATTCACACACCAGCAGAGCCTGCGCCACTTCGATTCAGGTGCATGGGAGATTGCTGACCTTGACGGTGACGGAGCCATCGACCTCATCGGAGGCGGATGGGGTGACCGCAACGACGGGACACAACAATACGGCTGTTTCGCTGACTACTATGCAGGTCAGGAGACAGAAGGCATTGAGGCTCCCGAAGCTCCCTCCAATGTAACTGCCTCTATGGCTGACGGAAAGTTGACAGTGAAATGGGACGGAACCGGTGAGGCCGGACACTCATATAATGTATACGTAAAGAACGTCGAGACAGGATGGATTTCACAGATTGTTCCTGCCGACACAGAAACAGGCAAGCTTAAAGTGTTCCACAACCTGCAGACAACCCTGCGCAGCGACAATAGCACAGGCATGCAATACACAATCAGTGCTCCTGCCGATGGCAATTATGAAGTTGGCGTGCAGACTGTGAAGAGCGACTGGCAGACCAGTGTCTTCACCAAGGCATCTATCAGCATAATTGATGGCATCCAAAGCATTGACAAAGAACTGAACGACAATGGTAAGGAAACCGTATACAGCCTCTCCGGCGCACAAGTCAAAAACGGTGCACACGGTGTATTCATCGTGAAGAAGGGCAACAAGGTTACCAAGGTCATCAAATAAGACTTTTCATTTCATAAAAGTATATAATCATTCATCAAAGGCCGGGACAATTCCTTAACGCAGGTTTTGTCCCGGCTTTGTCGTTTTCAGGCCGCAATATGCCTTATCACTACCCTACTCTCCCCATCGGTCATTAGGTTTGTTTTTTAATCGAAACAATAAAAATCATTAACGGAAAACAACTTAAATATATTTTGTGAGTTATTAACTGCAATAATAATACAAGACCGCTTAACTTCCGTAACTTTGCATGCGAAAAGTAACAACTTATATTCATCATCTAAACATTACTCATTATGGAAAGAAAAGAAACAATGCCCGTAAACGGAAAATTCGAATTGGTAAAACTACCGTATGATGCCAATGCGTTTGAACCTGTCATCAGTTCTGAAACAATCGGCTATCATCATGGCAAGCACCTGCAGACATATGTCAACAACCTCAACGCAGCCCTGCCCGGAAGCCGATACGAAGGCCTGTCGCTGGAGGAAATAGTGAAAACAGCCGACGGAGCGGTGTTCAACAACGCAGGCCAGATACTCAACCACAACATGTACTTCGAACAACTGTGCCCGCCGGGCGACACCGCCAAAGCTCCCGCATGCAAGCTGCTGAGCGCCATAGAAAACCAATTTGGCACGTTTGAAACATTCAAACAAGAGTTTACACAGAGAGGAACCACACTGTTCGGTTCCGGATGGGTATGGCTGTCGGCCGACAACTCCAACAAGCTCATCATCACCCAGGAGACCAATGCCGGCAACCCGATCCGCCGCGGACTGCGCCCGCTACTCACCTTCGACGTTTGGGAACATGCCTACTACCTCGACTTCCAGAACCGCCGCGCCGACCATCTGGCTGAGATGTGGAAAGTTATAGACTGGAAAGTGGTTGACAAGAGATTCGGATGCTGATTTTATTAAGAGGGTGTGTCACAATGGCTATATGATGCTTGGTAGGGACATATTTTTCGCTATGCTCAACAACACGTCTTGTATTTGTCCG
>ENA-OYXX01000608-OYXX01000608.1-human-gut-metagenome-genome-assembly--contig:-NODE-608-length-16039-cov-4.705268_pt1 | contig 16039 bp, 14 predicted proteins | sample MGYA00243976_ERZ653434 | MGnify/ENA primary metagenome ERZ653434 (study PRJEB26926, sample SAMN06165112) | human gut metagenome | biome: ENVO:00009003; feature: ENVO:2100002; material: ENVO:00002003...
CTACACGTAAGGAGTCGTCGGCAGCGTCAGATGTGTATAAGAGACAGGCTTATCCCTTTCAGGCCGGTCAGCCGACGGCTTTCGCCTGTGGTTTGATCGAACTCATAGAGATTTATGCCTTCATTGGCCGCATCCGAATAGCTTCCCGTCAGAAGCAGCAGCTTGTCATTGTTAGTGTCGGTTGATTTTGTCGTTGTGGCAGACGAGCATGACGTGAGCATCATAGCCGTTGTCAGTAGAGAGGCGGATATTGTCTTGATCATTTGGTCGAGGAAAATGGAGTTAAAAATGTATGAAACAAAGTTAGCCAATCTCTTCCATTCCTGCAAATCGCTCCGCCAGTGAATTCATCTCCATGCAACCCCCGCGCGATAATTCCCCCGGCAGATTCGCGGAAATGATCAGCAACCGCCCCGCCTCGCACAACTCAAACTCCCGTCCGTGAGATCACTCGAGAGACTCGGTTGAATCTCTTATTTTCTTATCTTCTCCAAAATTTTGTAACTTTTATTTGTGTCTCAGATTCATACCAATGCTTTATTTGCTTACCGTTTTCTTCTGATTGCACTTTTGAATATCGGGAAGGATGAGAACTGTCAACTAAGATTATCCCCTCTTTTGTCTTAAATAAATAATCTTTACGGACTTGCATGTAGTTTGTTTCATCTTTCAAAATAGTTAGCCCAAGTATCTTAAACATTTCGTTGCCATTTTTTATTCCTTCTTTAATATGATCGAAGGAATGAGTATTCCCTTCCCCGATCAATTTGTATCCATCTGGGTAAAAATGGCCAAGAGTATTTCCTCCAATAATTACATTGGGATTATAGAAAGCTATTAGTTCCTGAATTAGATCGTTATTAATTTCAGCCCAATCACCTATTAAAGAATTTTTTGAAATTTTTGAATTAAAAGCAAGACCGGGAAAATGATTTACTTCAATAATGCAAATATGCTTCATAACCTGATTCATATCGTCTAAATCTTCCTCTCTCAATTCAGATAGGGAATTCTTTACTCTTTCATCCAGAATATTATCTAATTCTATATTTGCAAGTTGAGTAAGGATTATTTGACTAATCTTGACGATATTAATATGAGTTTTATACTCAAGACTATCCCATGTTGAATATGATTTGGCTTGATTGTAATAATCAGAATCGTTTTTGTAGTATGCTTCAACTAACTCATCAGGATTTTCGCAAAAAGGTTCTTTGATAAGCCAAAAAATCTTGAAGATATCATCATCAAAATATACTGGACAATTAAAAGGCCCAAAAGAGTATGCCGGTATTCTGCTGTATTCATCATCTTCAGTTCCTTCAATATCCCCCTCCTCTAATTCAGGTTTTACATCTTCTGAATATGGGTCAATCGTTACAAGAGAAGCGTTATTAAATTTCTTAATGTAGCTGTTTTTGGCAAATATATACTCTTCCCGCAATCTTGCCGTTATCTTATCCGATTGCTTGGATTTGGATAAATGAGAATTGAGTATTTCCTCAATTTCCTTAATCAATTTATTAACTTTTATTTTATAAGCTTTTGTTTTTTCTTCTATGGTCATAGTTGTTAAATCTTTAAAAGTGAGCGCCGCGAGTGCGCCCACAGGTTAATAAAAATACAGTTACTGCATCTCGAGTATCTCGTCAAAGGAGAGGATGCTCTGGGATTCGACTCTATCCCAGCGGAAAAACTTGCTGACGAGCAGGTTGATTGACCCTCTTCCGCTATCAGTATCCACTACGAGAGACCACCACGGATAAGCATGAGAGAGGTTGTATATCAATCCAACGCGTCCATTGAGGTTATGAAGCTGCATGAACTCCTGCATCTCGTCGGCTTGATCAAGGAGTATCAGACTTACAGCATCATTCGGGGCAAAGGCATCAGTTGTTTCCACATTAGTATGGGTCATGAGTTTATTTACAAACTCTTCCGAGAATTCTTGTCTTGTCTTCAGATATTTGTTCGGCCAGACATTGGTGAAAATCTTTATCATCACAGAGGGTTTTAAAAGGGGAACTTATAGATATTTAAATAGCTAATCAGATTTAAAAGGCAATAGAAGACTCCAAGCAGAGCAGGATAGGAGATAATGGCGACAGCAACGAGCCAAACCGAAGGATAATCGCATAACTTCAGCAAGATAGTCAGTACAAATTTTGTAACGAAAATCCATGAGACTCCTCCGAGCGCAATCGAAAGAAGGAGGGGAAAATCAGTGGAATAAATCCATGCCCAATGCAAGCTGCCGAAAATGATGAGAATGCCCGCAATCTCGCTGAATAGAGGTCGCTTTGTCCAACATGCCACAAGCGGAATAAACGTGGTTGGACGTTGCGGATACTCTTTCGCGAGTTTGGTAAGGCGATAAGACTGTGGTCCGGTAGCAAAAATTTTCTCTGGACAGATTTCGGCACGCTTATAATGATACCGGAGAAGCTTGATCTGATGCTTCGCAAGAAAAGCGAGACCCAGAAGGATAGAAAGTATTGAGAGTGTCATAATTTTATTGATTTGCTGCAAAAATAAATTCTAGAAAAATAAATTCCAAATGTTGTGTAATGTGTATTTATATTGATAAATGTTAATTTATGATTGCAGAACTAAACAGATAAGGTTTTAATACCCATTTTACCGTCTTAATAATAGTAAACATTTGATATTAAGCTTTTTATCTGAGGCCAAGAATAGTGAAAAACTTAAAAATTTGTTTATGATATGTTGAAGTGATTTATATATTTCTTTTATTTATTTATATTATCTTAAGTTAAATATAATATTTTGCGCCAAGCCGTTCATCGTAATACATGTTTGGCGGGAGAGGTCGCCGGGGAGATTGGCGGATATTATGAGCAAGCGCCCTGCCTCGCACAACTCAAAGTCTCGTCCGGCGGGTTTGTAGCGTTCTCCCATCGGTTCGCTGATGATGAGGATGAAGCGTCCTCCGGCCTCTTCGGCCTCTTTGCGGATCTCTTTTTCTGCCGGGGATATGAACGGCGAGACGAGGACTCCGCCGTTAGCGGCCGTGTAGAGCCACTGTTCGCGGTTTTTCTGCTTCGTTTCGGAGGAATCCGCGCGGTGGACAATGACCTGTTCCTTGAACGGGCAGTCAAGAAGCTGAAAGTTTCCGTAGGCCTGGAAGGTCTTTCCTCCTATTTCCAGCGCGTTGACACGCCTGAAAAACTCCGGCCTCGCCTTCCTTACCGCCAGCCTTCGCGCATTCTCCTGCAGGTATCTGTAGAGAACAGCAAGTGAGCGCGAACTTTTCAGGATCTGATCGTTGAATCCTTTGGCGAAAACTCCGGTTATCCCTGCTGCTTTGTTGACTTCAATTTTGAATCTCGCAATGATTTTTCCGAGAGTATCCTCTGTTGGATATTCTACAAATAGCAGGATATGAAGATGGTCGGGCATAAGGGCATATTGAAGGACTCTAGCATTAGGCTCTGTTGAATTGAAGCGGCGAAGAGTATTCTTTATTGCTTTCCCGAGAGCCGTTGAACTTATAAAAGCAGCCCCTTTCTGCCCGGTTGGGATCCGGTAATCGCCTTGAAGGATGCCGAAATTTTCCATCAGCGGATTTTTATTGAGAGTTATCATATAGATGCATCTCTGAGTGTAATCATGCCAAGGTGCGCGCAAAATTCTGTTCATGGTCGAGACTAAGGTTTTTCGCTAAAGCTCAAAGCCGAGACAAAAATTTTTGTTTTTGCTCCGAGCTTCAGCGAGGATTGATGGGGAGTGTCAGAAGGGGAGGGGAGCGGCGGAGGAGGCACCCCAGGAGGAGCGGTCGAGGTTGCGGTAGGATATGGCCTCGCGTATGTGGGCCGGGCGAATCTCGGCGGAGTCGTCGAGGTCGGCTATCGTGCGCGCAACCTTCAGGATGCGGTCGTATGCGCGGGCGCTCATGTCGAATTTCTCCATTGCCTGCCGGAGAATTTCAAGGCATTCATCGCTCAGCGGCGCGTGAATCTTGAGCAACCGCGAGTTCATGCGGGCATTGCAGTGGATTCCCGGCTCGTTTTTGAACCGTTCCTGCTGTATGCGCCGGGCTTTGACAACGCGCTCGCGTATCTTTGCCGACGGCTCTCCCTCTTCAGCCGATGCGATCGCTTCGAATGGAACCGGCTGGATCTCTACCTGCAGGTCTATGCGGTCAAGGAGCGGACCGGAGATGCGGTTGAGGTATTTGCGCACGGCTCCCGGAGGACACTGACACTCTTTCGTCGGATGGTTGTAGTAGCCGCACGGACACGGATTCATAGAGGCCACCAGCATGAACGAGGCTGGATAGTCGATTGAATATTTCGCGCGGGAAATGGAGATGTGATGATCCTCCAGCGGCTGACGGAGAACCTCAAGGACGGGGCGGCTGAATTCAGGAAATTCGTCCATGAAAAGAATCCCGTTGTTGGCGAGGGAGATCTCTCCCGGCATAGGATTGGAGCCGCCGCCCACAAGGGCCACGGGCGAAATCGTGTGGTGCGGCGACCGGAAAGGCCGCTGCGTCATCAGTCGGGCGCCGCGTTTGAGCCGGCCCGCGACTGAATGGATCTTTGTAGTCTCGAGAGCTTCCGAGAGCGAGAGCGGCGGAAGTATCGACGGGAGGCGCTTGGCCATCATGGACTTGCCAGAACCCGGAGGCCCGACGAGAAGAATGTTGTGACCGCCGGCGCAGGCCACTTCAAAGGCGCGTTTGACAAGCGTCTGGCCCTTGACTTCTGAGAAATCGAAGTCAAACGAAGTGCATTCGGCCGCGAATTCCGCCCGTGTGTCAACGACGGTCTGATCCATCGTCGAGGTGCCTTCGAGGAATTCTATGACCTGTCGCAGCGAACTCGCCCCATAAACTTCCAGATTGTTGACAACGGCCGCTTCCGTCGCATTGGCTTCCGGCACGATCATTCCCTTGAATCCGAGTTTGCGGGCGAGAATGGCCATAGGGAGCACGCCGCGTATGGGCAACACCGATCCGTCGAGCGACAGTTCGCCCATGATCATATAGTCGCCGGCGCCGGCCACTGATATGCGGCCCGATGCCGCGAGAATCGCTATCGCTATGGGCAGGTCGTAGGCCGCTCCCTCTTTCTTGACGTCGGCCGGCGAAAGATTGACCACTATTCTGAACCGTGGGAACTCGTAGCCGCTCTGGCCCACGGCGGCCATGATGCGCTGGTAGCTTTCCCTGACGGCGGTGTCGGCGAGTCCGACCATGTTGAACATGGTTCCGGGCGACGCGACGGTTTCAATGGTTATCCGGATGGCGTCGATGCCTTGCACCGCGGCCCCGTAGGTCTTGACAAGCATGGCCGGTATGGTTAGGGGTTGTTATTTGAATTTCTTGTCGATGACAGCCGCAGCCGCCGTGATCGACGCTCCGCGGTAGATCTGTGTGCCGGCTGAGTCCGCCACAATGAAGAAAGGCATTCGCGGTATCGCGAGTTTTCTGATTGAGGCCGAAGCTATAGTGCCCGGCGCCCAGGTCAGTCTCCATGTGGCCGAATCGCCGGCTATGGAGTTGCGCCAGCTTGCCGAGTCGGCCGCAGTTGAAATCTCCACCGCCTTGAAGCGCGCATCGGGGTAGCTGGCCATGAGGCGTCGAATCTGCGCTCCCACGGAGTCGCGGGCCGTCCTGCTGTCATTCATGAAACAGAGTAGCAAAGCTTTCGACTGGTGAGGATTGAAATTTATGACGGAATCCGTCGAATCATAAAGGTAAAGCCCCGGAACCTCCATCGATGCCGCCTCGCCAAGCTGAGAGGAGAGCACCCCGGTGAAATTCTGCACCACCTCCGGCGCGCGGGCCCCGCTGCTGAGCAGAGTCATCAGCGAGTCGGCAAGCCTTTCATAGCCGGGAGTCTGGAAATATGTCACCATGAGCGCTGTCGATGCCTTGCTTGAGCGGTGTTTGCCGACCCATTCGGCCACAGCCTTGTTGATCGCTTCCGCATTGCGGCTCTGGATAACCGAAGCGTTGTCGTTGACCCACTCCGATATATCTTCCGATTCGCTGTTTCCTTCAGCCTTTATGGCCAATGGCGCCGCGAGGTCGCCCGTTACCGTGAGCTTGTCGCCGTTTTCGGCTATGAGGGTTGCCAGCGGGGTGCCGTCGCTGAGAGCGAGAGTGACCAGAGTAGGCCGTGGAGCTTCGCCTTTGAGAGCGAACTTGTTGTCCATGGCCATAGTCGAGACTCGTTTGAGACCGCCGCCCGAATAATAGGTGGCTGTGACCGTACGCATCCCGATGCCTTCTATCTGGCCCTGGATTATGAAATCATGTTTTTTGCCGCAGCCCGGCAGGAGGAGCGATATGCCGAGAATAATAAGAAATATTCTGAAATGTCTCACTTTTCAAACGGATTAGAGTTGTTTCCACAAAAATAGGCAACTCAGACAAGATGAGCAAGAAAAACCACCGAAAGTGACACAATTTCTTCTTGGAAAATCATCGGCGAGTGCTTAACTTTGCACCCATGAAGCATATAGCCTTTTACAGAATTCTTCCTTGCATCCTCTTTCTGCTATGTAATCTTCCGGCAGCCGCTCAGATAGCGGCCCCCGACAGCCTGACGTTCAACACCGACAGCCTGCGCCGCGAATTTGACAACCAGCCCTATTTCGGCATATATAAAGACAATTATTTCACCTTCGGTGTCCCGGTCAATCACCGGCCGACGCGCCACAACTCAAATGTGAAGTTCCAGATATCCATAGCCCAGCGACTGACCAAAAGCACATTGCCTTGGGGAACATACCTGTTCCTCTTCTACACCCAGAAGGTGTTCTGGAACGTGCTTGAAAAATCTTTGCCCATGACCGACATGAACTTCAACCCCGGCATAGGGCTGGTGAAACCGCTTTTCGTGAAAAACCGTTTCATAGGCAAGCTCAGTCTTCTTGCCGAGCATGAAAGCAACGGCCGCGACGGCGTACAGTCCCGCTCGTGGAACAAAATTTCCCTCGGGGGAAGTATTATGATCGATCCCAACTTCGTGGTCCACGGAAAATTCTGGATTCCCATAGTCGATGGCGGGGAAAACCGCGACATTCTCGACTATTCGGGCATATATCAGATGGGAACGCAGTTCTTTTCCGCAAACCGGCGTTTTGGCGCGGCTGTCATTCTGGTGAAGCGGCGCGGGTGGTCGCTCAACTACAATACCATTGTCGAACTGAACTATCGTCTCTTCAAAGGCGAGAACCAATATCTGTTCGCCCAATATTACAACGGATATGGCGAAGGACTCCTCGAATACAAGAAATTCCACAACATGTTTCGCGTAGGCATCGTCATCAAGCCCCGCATCTTCTCCGACTACTGATCCTCACTCATCTTGCTTAATTTGGCTCCCGATTGATAAAAAACAACTGCGCCGGAATGGAAATCATTCACGACGCAGTTACTTTATGGATGTTATGCGGCGGAGCGGAAAGTTATTTCACTTCCCAGGTGTCGCCGGCGAGAATCATCGAGCGGAGCGAGTCGAAGCCGTGGGCGGCCTGCACTTCGCGTACCTGACGCTCAACCTCCTCGTTATAGACCGGAGCCTCGACATCGCGGATGATGCCTATGGCAAGGGGAAGCTCCATGCCGTCCATCATTGCAAGCTGCTGATGGAGGAAGTTGGAGGGGGTGTGTGAGTCATGGACAAGAACATCGTCGATGGTGTAGGGGTCTTTGTCGAGATCGACCGCCTTGAGCAGGAAGCCGTCGCGCACGAGTCCCTTGCGTTTATCTTTGCCGAAAAGCATTTTTTCGCCGTTGACAAGATGGATCGTGCGGTCGGCGCGGTATTCTTTGTCGGTGATGGGCGAGTGGATGCCGTTGTTGTAGATGACGCAGTTCTGGAGTATCTCGGTCACTGAGGTGCCTTTGTGGCGTCCGGCGGCGAGAAGCACTTCCTGTGTGATGGCGAGTTCGACGTCGATCGACCGGGCGAAGAAGTTTCCGCGTGCGCCGAACACGAGCTCGGCCGGAATGAACGGATCTTCAGTCGTTCCGTAGGGCGACGACTTGGAGACGAAACCGCGGGCCGACGTAGGTGAGTACTGGCCTTTCGTCAGACCGTAGATCTTGTTGTTGAGCAACAGGATGTTGATGTCGATGTTGCGGCGCACGGCGTGGATGAAGTGGTTGCCTCCGATGGCGAGACCGTCGCCGTCGCCCGAAATCTGCCAGACGGTCATGTCGGGATTGGCGAGTTTGAAACCGGTGGCTACGGCTGCGGCGCGGCCATGGATGGTGTGGAACCCGTAGGCGTTCATGTAGTAAGGCAGACGGCTCGAGCATCCGATGCCGGAAATGACGGCTGTCTGATGGGGCGGAACGCCCAGAGCAGCCATGGTCTTCTGGAGTGAGTTGATGATTGCGTGGTCTCCGCAACCGGGACACCAGCGCACGGGCTGGTCGCTTTTGAAGTCGGCGGCTGTGTATGTGATAGAGTCTTGCATGGCTATTCTCCTATTATGTTGTTGACGGCCTCGACCACTTCCTCGGCAAGGAACGGCTGACCCTGGATTTTGTTAATGCGTTTGATTTCCGTTTTCGGGAACTTGGCCTGCAGATAGTCGGCCAGCATGCCTGTGTTGAGTTCGGCAACTATGACTGTGCCGAAGCGCGAGAGGACCTCGCCGGTGTTGGCGGGTAGGGGATTGATATAGCGCAACTGGGCGAAAGCCACTTTTTTGCCTTGGGCGTTGAGTTCGGTGGCGGCTGTGCGCAGATGGCCGTATGTGCCGCCCCAGCCCATCAGAAGAACGTCGGCGTCCTCCGGTCCGATAACTTCGAGCGCGGGTATGTCGTCGGCTATGCGGGCGATTTTCTCGCGGCGTGTCATGATCATTTTCTCGTGATTGACCGGATCGTTGCTCAGCGCGCCGGTCGTGTAGTCTTTTTCCAGACCGCCGATGCGGTGCATGGCGCCTTCGGTGCCGGGGATGGCCCAGTAGCGTATCTGGTTCTCGCCGCAGCGTTCGTAGGGCTGCCAGCCGCCCTGTGCCAGTCGTTCGGCCGGGAGATAAGGCGGTTTTATTTCGGGATATTCGTCGTCATCAGGTATGCGCCATGCCGAAGCGCCGTTGCCTATGAAAGCGTCGGTCAGAAGAATGACGGGAGTCATGTGCTCCAGGGCGATGCGTGCCGCCTCGAAAGCCATGGTGAAGCAGTCGGTGGGCGAAACGGGTGCCACTACGGCCACGGGCGATTCGCCGTTGCGTCCGTAGAGGGCCTGCATCAGGTCGGTCTGCTCGGTCTTGGTGGGAAGGCCGGTTGAGGGACCGCCGCGCTGCACGTCGATTACTACCAGAGGAAGCTCTGCCATGACGGCGAGGCCTATGCCTTCGCTCTTTAGCGCCAGGCCGGGACCCGAGGTGGAGGTTACTCCGAGATTTCCGCCGAAGGAGGCGCCGATGGCCGAGCACACGCCGGCTATCTCGTCTTCCATCTGGACGGCTTTAACTCCGAGGTCCTTGCGCTTGGCGAGTTCATGGAGAATATCTGTAGCCGGGGTGATGGGATAGCTGCCGAGGAAAAGCGGACGGCCGCTCTTCTCGGAGGCCATGATGAGACCCCATGCGGTGGCGGTGTTGCCGTTGATGTCCGTATAGACACCCGGACGTGCTTCCTTCGACTCGATGCGGTAAGTCGTTACCGACGAATGGGTGTTCGCGCCGTAGTCGTAGCCTGCGCGGAGAACCTTGGAGTTGGCTTCATAGACGGCCGGTTTGCGGGCGAATTTCTTTTTGATGAAATGATCCACGCTCGCCATCGGACGGTCGAAGAGCCAGCAGACGAGGCCGAGGGCGAAGAAGTTGCGGCATTTCGTAACCGCCTTGTTGTCAAGGCCGCTGTCGGCAAGGGCCGCTTTGGTCATTGAGGTGACGGGGACCATCAGAAGCTGCTCTTCATTGATGCCGAGTTCCTTGAACGGTTCGTCGGTGGCGAATTTCGCCTTTTTGAGATCGGCCTCCTTGAAGGAGTCGATATCCACGATGATGACGCCTCCTTTTCTGAGGTGACGCACGTTCTGCTTCAGGGCTGCCGGGTTCATGGCCACCAGCACGTCGCATTTGTCACCCGGGGTGTGTACGTCGGTACCTACGCTTACCTGAAAGCCGCTGACTCCTCCGAGCGAGCCCTGCGGAGCGCGGATTTCTGCCGGATAGTCGGGGAAGGTGGAAACTTCGTTGCCAAGTCCGGCGGATACGTTGGTGAAGATGTTTCCCACGAGCTGCATGCCGTCGCCGGAGTCGCCGGAGAAACGGATCACCACTTTATCCAAGTTTTTTATGCTTGTTTCTGCTAACATGATTTGTATGATGATTGGTATATTTTCGGTATTATTATATATAAGGTTGCCGCTTTATGCAATTCGCGACAAATTTACTGAAAAATCGCGAATATTTGCTATCTTTGAGCGTAAAACTCCAAAAGAAAAAGAAATGTACGAAAACAACAATTTCAATGTAGCCCCGGGACTGGTGAAAAAGATTCTCTGGGCGGTAGCGGCAATAATTCTTCTGATCGTAGCAATGGCTTTCGTGCGTCCGTGGTATAATGTCTGGTCGCAGGAAATGGAAGGAAAGGCCGAGTTCGCAAAAGCCGAGCAGAACCGCAAGATAAAGATCGAGGAGGCCAAGGCAAATCTGGAGGCCGAGAAACTCAACGCTCAGGCCGAGATTGAGCGCGCAAAGGGAGCGGCCGAGGCTATACGCATAGAGAACGGTTCGATCACTCCCACCTACATCCAGTATCTTTGGGTGCGCCAGCAGTCCGATCTCAGCGACAAGACAGTAATCTACGTTCCTACTGAAACGAACCTGCCCATTCTCGAATCCACCCGGGCGCTGACTTCTCTTCCCGCACCGGCCAAATAAACGTGCCCGCTACAGTTCGTCGGGGAATTTGCGGTAGTGTTCCTGCAGCATAGGCTCCAGATTGAAGTAGAAGCCTCCTTTTTTCTCCGATGCGACATCGACGACCGTCAGATATTCGTAGCTCGGGTCGTAGAAGAGATGGTTCGTCACCTGATAGCCCATCATGTTGAGCAACACGTATTCGTGCTGCGGCTCTATTATATACCATGCCCGCTCCTCGTCCTCGCCTGTTCCTGTCGAGACGATGGTCATCAGCAGGTGGTTAAGTTTGTATTGCCATATTTTGGCGAGATCTTTCTGTCCGAGAATGTCGAGAGCGGTTATCATGGCGCTCATCTGGCGTAGGTCGAAAGGATTGTTGGCAAGAGCTGTCCGGGCGTTCGAAATGATTTCCTCGCATTGGGCTCCGGTCGGGTTTGTCGTGTGATACAGATTGCTGTTCATTTCCGGTGCCGGAGATGGACGGTATGGATCATAGTCTTCCTGAAACATATAGCCCAGATATAGGCGCCGGTATTTGTCGAGCGTCATCGTCGTATCGTTGCTGAGATACTCCTTCATGAGGGCCGGATAGAAATATTTCGAGCTCCTGTCGGTTATCTCCTTCTGTATCTTTTCCAGGTCGGGCTTCTCGCGCTTGAGGCGCTCGAAGGGAAGCTGGGCGCTGACGGCGGCCGCTCCGGCCAGCATGAGGGATATTATGAGAAATAGATGCTTCATGTGATGTGAGGGGGGATAAGGGTTTTCTATTGTTTTTGCTGCGGGTTTTCTGCCTGAGGCGTTTCCGCCGGTTTTATTGCTTCAGGATATGATATGCGTGAATGATACATTGTCACGAGCCTCGAAGCGAATATCTTTTTGATGGTTTTGACATCGCGGAACGAAAGCGGAGAGTCGTTGTGGAGTCCTTCGTTTATCTGGCTGTCGATTATTTTGTCAACCAGAGCCTTGATCGCCTCGGGCGAATGGTCAGAGAGGGAGCGCGAGGCGGCTTCCACGGCGTCGGCCATCATGACCAGCGACGTCTCGCGGGTCTGGGGATTGGGTCCGGGATAGGTGAAAGGCGCCGCGTCAACCTCTTCGCCGGGATGCTGGTTGCAGTAGGTCGTGTAGAAATAGCGGGCTTTGCCGCGCCCGTGGTGCTGCGAGATGAAGTCGCGGATCGTGCGCGGAAGATTGGCGCTCTCGGCGCGCTTGAGGCCGTCGGTCACATGGCCTATGACTATTCTCGCGCTCTGCAGCGGGGTGAGGGCGTCGTGGGGGTTGACTCCATGCTGGTTTTCGGTGAAGAAAGCCGGATTGTTGATTTTGCCTATGTCGTGATACAGGGCGCCCGTACGGGTCAGCTGCACGTTGGCCCCTATGGCGAGAGCAGCCGCCGACGCCAGATTGCTGACCGCCATGGAGTGGTTGAACGTCCCGGGGCATTCCTCGGAAAGCTCGCGCAGCAGCGGATGGTTTATATCGGCCAGCTCCACGAGCGACACTCTTGACGTGAACCCGAAAAGTTTCTCCATCAGGAAAATGAGGAAATAAGCGAACGAGATGAGCACGGCGTTTATTGCGAACGCGCCCATCATCTTGGGGAAGAGCGAATTGAACGTGCCGAGAGTCATCAGCTCCATGACGGCGTAGGTCATGGCGTAGGCGAGAAAGGCCAGCAGGGAGGTGCGGATCAGCTGAGAGCGTTTGCTGAGTTCCTTTATGGAGACCACCGTGGCCAGCATGGCGCTGAACTGCAGAAGAATGAATTCCCAGTGGTTCTGGGCGACTGTCGAACAGATGATGATCGTTATCAGTCCTGTGAAAAAGGCTGTCCGCGAATCGAGAAATACCAGCACAACCACCGGCACTATGGCAAGCGGAACCATGTAGATGCCGAGACGGATGAATGTGTTCATGCCGTAGGTCAGCAGGGTGAACATGGTGACCATGGAGAGCAGGAAGAGCATAACCGGCAGTCGGTCATAGTAGTCGCGGCGGAACACATAGATGAAAAACATCAGGGAGCCGAGCATCAGCAGCAGGAATCCGAAAGAGCCCAGGGCCGGATAGAGTGATTCCGAAATGACGGTGCCTCCGCGTTCCTCCACCATTTTTTCGTATGTGTCGAGAATCGTGTAGAGCTGCGGAGTCACTATATCCCCGCGGTCAATGATTCGTTCGCCGTGCTGGATGACTCCTATCGGCGCAAGCGCCGTCGCGTAAGCCTCTTCTTTGAAGCGGCGCGTCGTGAGGCTGTCGAGGATTATGTTGGGCTCTATCAGTTCCGACAGGCGCGAGGACGTGACTGCCGCCCTGAGGGTCGGATCAGAGATAAGGCTGTCGAGGCGGCTGTAGGCCTGTCGAGGCGAAAGAAATCGTCCCACGGGCTGAGAATCGGCATGGTCTCCCTCCAGCAGTCTTATCTGGGTGACATTCGTGCTGTCTGCCCTCTTGGGAATGCTGTTTATGTCGATCACACCGGTCTGATAGATGTCTCTCAGACGGGCCAGTACAATGGTGCGTTGCGAAGGCGTCAGTGAGGAGGTGATGTTCTGTATCATGCGGCTCGCCGATTTGGCAAGTATTTGCCCTTCTTTGGCGGCGTCGCGCACATACACGGGCTGAAAGGTCGCCTCGAGCGAGTCCCTGATCGCGATGGCCGAAACGGTGTCATGGCGCACCGGTATGTCGAAAGGCGCCGTCAGCAGATTGTAGGTCCACGGACGGTTTATCTCATAGACATAGCGGTTCTCGTTGGTCGAGGGCCTGAGATGGAACATCAGGAGGATGGCAGCGCCGAAAGCGAGCCACATCCAGACCTTCGGACTTATTTTTCGTAAGCTTATCATTGCAGATTCTTGTTTTGGGAGGAGGCGTTTGCCTCGGGTGCGGCCTCGGTTCTGACGGCACGCTGGACTCCTTTTATTTTTTTAATTTCTGAACATAGATTCTTTATGGTGGCGGCGTCGCGCACCAGGACCCCGAGCCTGCAGGTGAAGACCTCTTTGTCGGTGTCGATGTGGAGAGAACGTATGTCGATGTTGAGCTGATTGGAAATCAGTTGCGTCAGTTCCTGAAGGATGCCGTGACGGTCAACTCCGTCGATGGCTATGACGGCCGGAAGCGGACGATCGACCTTTTTCCAGCGGGTGGCCACGATGCGCGGCCCGAAAGTGGCTTTGAGCACCTGGGCCCGCGGACATGTGAGATCGTGTATCTCCACTTTTCCCTCGTCGTTTATGAATCCCATGACGTCATCTCCCGGAATGGGATGGCAGCAGGGTGAGAACACGAAATTCTGTGAGTCGCCGTCAAGTTCCAGTTCGAAGACTTCCTTGGGATTGATTTTGGCCGGAGCTGATTCCTCCGTCGCAGGCGCGGAGCTGGTGCGGCCCGTGCCTATGCGGAAAAGTTTCTTCAGCAGACCCGGCGATGTCTTGGGCGAATCCTTCAGTATATAGCCGTCGAGCGTGACTTCCTCGCTCCCGAGCTTATAGAAAAGCTGTTCGCGGGTGGAAATGTGGAAATACCGCATTATTTTTGTTATCACCTCGTTGGTCTCCTTCACCTCTCCGTCATCAAGAAACCGGGCAAGAATCTCTTTGCCTTTTTCGATGATCGGAGCCTGTTCGCGGCGCAGGGCCGAGCGAAGACGGGTGCGTGCTTTGGCCGTTGCCAGAAAATCGATCCATTCAGGATTCGGTTTCTGCGTGCGTGAGGTCAGGACTTCGACCTGGTCGCCGCTCTGCAGCTGATGGGAAATCGGGACAAGCTTATGGTTCACCTTTCCCGCTATGCAATGGTTGCCAAGTTCGGAGTGGAGGGCGTAGGCCAGGTCGAGAACCGTCGAGTGTTGCGGCAGGGTGACAAGTTCGCCTTTGGGGGTGAAGACCACTATTTCGGCCGAGAAAAGATTCAGTTTCAGTGTGTCGAGAAAATCGACTGCGTTGGGGTTGGGATCTTCAAGTATATCTTTTATGGTGCGGAGCCACACGGTCAGTTCCGATTCCTCTTCGCCGTTCCCTATTTTGTATTTCCAGTGGGCCGCGAATCCTTTTTCAGCTATTTCGTCCATGCGGCGTGACCGTATCTGCACCTCTACCCAGTTGCCGTCAGGGCCCATCACCGTCAGATGCAGGGCCTGATAGCCGTTTGCCTTCGGTGTCGATATCCAGTCGCGTGTGCGTTCGGGATGCAGACGGTATATGTCTGTTATTGCCGAATATATCTCCCAGCAGATGCGCTTCTCGCTCGCAGGATCGTCGCAGTTGAAAATGATGCGCATGGCGTAGAGGTCATAGACCTCCTCAAAGGGGATTTTCTTTGTCTCCATTTTGCGCCAGATCGAATAGACCGACTTGACGCGCGCTTTCGCCTCATAGTCCAGTCCCATACCCTCGAGGCGTTCCTTGATCGGCGCGGAGAAGTCGGAATAGACCGCCAGCCGTTTCGCTTCCGATGCTTTTATCTGCTCGGCGATGCGGTCATAGACGGCCGGATGCTCATATTTGAAGCTCAGGTCCTCCAGCTCCGTCTTGATGGAGAAAAGTCCCAGACGGTGGGCCAGAGGAGCATAGATGTAAAGGGTTTCTCCCGCTATTTTGTATTGCTTGCCCGGCGGCATGGAGCTGAGTGTGCGCATGTTGTGGAGGCGGTCAGCCATTTTTATGAGCACCACTCTTATGTCTTCGCTCATCGTCAGCAGGAGCTTGCGGAAGTTCTCGGCCTGCGCCGAGGCCTTGTCTCCGAAAATTCCGCCGGATATCTTTGTAAGTCCGTTTACAAGTTCGGCGATTTTGCGGCCGAACTGCTGACGGATGTCCTCCACGGTGTAGTCCGTGTCCTCCACTACGTCGTGGAGCAATGCCGCGCAGATCGAAGTGGAGCCCAGACCGATCTCCTGCGAGGCTATCTTGGCCACGGCTATCGGGTGGAGAATATACGGCTCGCCCGAGCGGCGCCGGATGCCTTTGTGGGCCATGCGGGCGAAATTGAAAGCGCGTTCGATTATCTCCACCTTTTTGCGGTGGGGACTCGCGAGATAGCCCCGTAACAGATCGGCAAACTCGGCGTTTATCAGCTGCTCCTCTTCTTCCGTGGTCAAATGTCGGTTCTGGCTCATTCGGCGGATTGTTGGATTAATTTACAAACTTACTAAAAAAGAGAGAGAATG
>ENA-OYXX01000609-OYXX01000609.1-human-gut-metagenome-genome-assembly--contig:-NODE-609-length-16030-cov-4.609139_pt1 | contig 16030 bp, 13 predicted proteins | sample MGYA00243976_ERZ653434 | MGnify/ENA primary metagenome ERZ653434 (study PRJEB26926, sample SAMN06165112) | human gut metagenome | biome: ENVO:00009003; feature: ENVO:2100002; material: ENVO:00002003...
ATACGAGATCTAGTACGGTCTCGTGGGCGCGGATATGTGTATAAGAGACAGGTCCAGACCTTCCACGATAATGCCCTGCTCGCTCTTGACGGCCTTGGGCTGCTTGGGAGTGTCCGCAGGCTTGGGGTCCTCCTTGGACTCCGTCACAGCCTCTGCCAGCATCTGCTCCTGCTGCCGCTGCTGCTGGCGGCGCTGCAACTCGCCCTGGATCCGGCTCACCGCCTTCTGAGCGGTGAAGCCGCCATAGCCGATGGCAGCGTAGAGATCGTCCAGCGTGGGATAAGCTACCTTTTTCAGCAGCACCGGCAGGAATTCCGGGTCCAGTACGTCTTTCATGGCGATGCCGCAGTGACGCAGCTCCGCGTCGAAGGCGGAGCGGCCGTTGGCGATGTTCTCGTCCCGCTTTTCCTTTTTGAACCACTGGCGGATCTTGGAGCGGGCCTCGTTGCTCTTGGCGATCTTCATCCAGTCCCGGCTGGGGCCCTTGGCGTTTTTGGAGGTCAAAATCTCCACGATGTCACCGTTTTTCAGCACATGGTCCAGCGTGACGATGCGGTTATTCACTTTGGCGCCGATCATGCGGTTGCCCACGGCGGAATGGATGGCGTAGGCGAAGTCGATGGGGGTGGCTCCGGCGGGGAGGTTCTGCACGTCGCCGTTGGGGGTGAACACGAACACCTCGTCGGAGAACATATCCACCTTCAGGGAGTGGATAAACTCCTCAGCATCGGCGCCCTCCTGATTTTCCAGCAGACGGCGTACCCACTCGTACTTGCCCTCGGTGCCGGCACCCTGACCGTTCTGCTTATACTTCCAGTGGGCGGCCACGCCGTACTCGGCGATCTCGTGCATCTCCGTGGTGCGGATCTGCACCTCAAAGGGGATGCCCTCGTTGCCCATGACGGTGGTGTGAAGGCTCTGGTAGCCGTTGGGCTTGGGGGTGCCGATATAGTCCTTGAAGCGTCCCAGAATGGGCTTGTAGAGGTCGTGGATCACGCCCAGCACGTTGTAGCAGTCGCTGACGGTGTCTACCACCACCCGGAACGCAAAGAGGTCGAAAATCTCATCCAGAGATTTGTTCTGGCTGAACATTTTCCGGTAGATGGAATAAGGGTGCTTCATGCGGCCGTAGACAATGTGCTTGATGCCCATTTCATTGAGCCGCTGATCGATCTGAGCCTGGGTGCGGCTCATGAGAGCGTCATACTCCGGGCGCTTGGCGTCCAGCTTGGAGACGATCTCATCGTAGCCGATGGGGTCCAGATATTTTAAGGAGAGATCCTCCAGCTCCCACTTCATCCGCTGCATACCCAGCCGGTGTGCGATGGGGGCGTAGATCTCCATGGTCTCCAGAGATTTCTGCTTCTGCTTGGCGGGAGTCTGATACTCCATGGTCCGCATATTGTGGAGCCGGTCGGAGATCTTGATGAGGATGACCCGGATGTCCTTACTCATGGCGATGAGCATTTTCCGGAGGTTCTCCATCTGCTCATCTTCCTTGGTGGCGTACTGGATCCGGGTCAGCTTGCTGACGCCCTCCACCAGATCCGCCACCGTGGGGGAGGTGAGCTTGGCCACGTCATCATACGTGGCGTCCGTATCCTCAATGACATCGTGAAGCAGGGCCGCCTCGATGGACTCGGAGTCCAGGTGCAGTTCCTCCGCCACGATCTGCGCCACGGCTAAGGGGTGGGTGATATAAAGCTCACCGCTTTTGCGGCGCTGCTCGCCGTGATGCAGCTTGGCGAATTCATAGGATTCGCGGATGCGCTTGAAATCCGCGCCGGGATTGTATTCCCGGACGGTGTTCTCCAATTTCTCAAACTGTTCGTCAATCGTCACTGCGAATCACCTCGTTTAACCTCCGCACCGCCCCGGAGGCGGCGCAGGCAGGGAGAGGCGTAAAGATCCACCTTTCCCTGAATGGGATTGAGACATAGCGTAACCCGGTCCTCCTGCCGGGACAGGGAGATGAGTCCCCGTTCCTGAAAGACCGTCAGGGCCAGCGCGGCCCGGAGAAAACTGTCGCAGCCGCCTACCTGCGCCGCCAGAGAACGGAGATAGGGCAGCAGATCTGTTTCCAGCTTGCCCTGCTTCAGGTGCCGGTCCAGAATCCGCCAGAAGGCGGCAAACTGGTCCCGGGAGATCATGAGCCGGGCGGTCTCCTGGGCTGTGAGGGGCTGCTCCCCCGTCAGGCGGTGCAGCAGGTCCAAGGATTCCGCCTCGTGGCGGCTGGGAGTTAAAGAGGGACGCAGGTCCACCAGCTGCAATTGCAGAGTGGTGGTGCCCCGGAAGGTGTTGGCCTGCAAATAGAAGGCTGCATCCACCCGGCAGCCGGACTCCAACTGAGCGGCGGCCTCCGGCATGGAGAAGAAAATGGCGTCAAACCGGCTGGGGCCCTTGCTGAGCCGCAGTTTCAGGTGCTTGCCTTGCCCCACGGCCTGAACGCTGTCCACCGTGGCGCCCAGCAGGGCGAACACCGGGCGGGGATTCCCGGAGCCGTAAGGCTCCAACTGGGCCAGATGGTCCACCTGCTCCAGCGTCATATCCGCCGGGTTGGAAATGGCGGCGTCTACTTCCAGACAGCTCACCGCCCGCTCACCGCCGGAGGCGGCCTTTACGAAGCGGTTCATCCGCTGGCGGAAGGTATCGATGTTTTCCTCAGGGATGGTAAAGCCGGCTGCCAGCTCGTGACCGCCGAAGCCGTCCAGCAGGTCAGAGCAGGATTCCAGCGCGGAAAACAGGTTGAACCCGCCGTAGGAGCGGCAGGAGCCCTTGCCGGAGCCGTCCTTCAGATGGATCATGAAGCTGGGGGCGGCGTATTTTTCACTGAGACGGGAGGCTACGATGCCCACCACGCCCTGATGCCATTCCTCGCTGGAAAGCACCAGTGCGTTCCGTTCCTCCGGCCGCAGCCGCTCGATCTGGGCGATGGCGTCGGCGCAGATGGACTGCTCCACCGCCTGCCGCTCCCGGTTCAGGTCGCATAGCTGCTTGGCCAACTCCTCTGCTTTGGCGGGATCGGTCTCCTGCAAAAGGTCCGCGGCCAGATCCGCAGCCCCCATGCGCCCGGCGGCGTTGATCCGGGGGGAGAGAACGAAGCCGATCTGGATGGAGGTGATGGGCTTGCCCAGCAGCCCCGCCTCTTTCAAAAGGGCATGGATGCCCACAAAATCCGTGTGGTTCAGGGCGGCAAGGCCGCAGGAGACAATGGTGCGGTTTTCGCCCTCCATCCGCATGACGTCGGCAATGGTGCCGATGGCGGCCAGAGTGCAGTACCGGGCGAACAGGGCGTTTTCCCGGTCCGGTCCGCCCAGAGCCAGCACCAGCTTCAGCGCCACGCCTACGCCAGCCAGATATTTGAAGGGATAGGCGTCATCCGGACGGTGGGGGTCCACTACCGCTACGGCCCGGGGGAGATTTTCCTTACATTCATGGTGATCTGTCACCACCACGTCCATGCCGATGGATGCGGCAAAGTCGATCTCCTCGTTGCCGGTGATCCCGCAGTCCACGGTGATCATCAGGGTGACGCCCTTGTCCCGCAGGCCCTGGATGGCGTCTTTGGAAAGGCCGTAGCCGTCCTCGATCCGCCGGGGGATATAGCGCAGGCACTTGGCACCGCAGTTTTTCAGATAGTCCAGAAGCAGCACCGTGGAGGTGATGCCGTCCACATCGTAATCGCCGAAAACAGCGATGGTCTCATCGTTGGCCAGCGCCTTCTGGATCCGGGCCACCGCCTTGTCCATGTCCCGCATGAGCATGGGGGAGATCGTCAGAGAGGTCTCCCGCTCCAGCGCCTCGGCAGCGGCCTCGGAGGTGGTGATGCCCCGGGCGGCCAGCACCGTGGCCAGCAGACTGGGGTAGCCGGCTTCCTTCAAAAGGGCAGTGTCCTGTTCTGATGCCGTACCGATATGCCATTTCTGATACTTCATTCGGACACCCCCATTCTCAAATCAGGCGGAACAAACAATGTTCCACATTAACAAACATACAGTATAGCAGAAAAACACCGGAAGGTAAAGCACATATTTATACAGAAAGGGACTGTTTCGGCGGCTGAGACTGCTGATTTTTCGATTTCCCGGACAGAACGGGCCATCTTCAACCGAATATGCGGCCGGAAACGCAAAAAGCCAGCGCTCCCGTAAGGGAACGCTGGCAAGGTTTCTTATTCGGCAGGCTGGTCCTCTGCGGTTTCCGCAGGCAGGACGTACCGGCTCAGGTTCTGCTGAAGCTGGAAGGAGAACTCGTCATTCTTCTTCAGACTGTGGAGATAGGCGTGGGAGGCGGCCTGTTTTTCCTGCTCCTCAATGACGCTGACCGCGATGTTGGAGCAATGATCGCCCACACGCTCGGCATTGTTCAGCAGATCGTTGAGGATGAAGCCGAGCTGGATGGTGCACTGGCCGCTTTGGAGCCGCCGGATGTGACGGCTGCGGATCTCCTCCGTAAGGAGGTCCATAGTTTCCTCCAGAGGTTCCACCTGCCGGGCCATCTGGGGATCGTCCGACTGGAAGCTGCGCAGGGCGCTGTTCAGCAGATCCTCCAGCAGGGCGGTCAGCACATCCACCTCTTCCCGGGCAATGGTGGAGAAGGTCAACTGCTTTTCATGAAGCTCCTTGGCGGATTCCTGCAGGTTCAGAGCGTGGTCACCGATGCGCTCAAAGTCCCCGATGGCGTGAAGCAGGCGGGAGACGGTGCGCATATCGGCGGAGGAGGTGCCGTGCTGGGAGATCTGGACCAGATAGCCGCCCAGACGGTCCTCATAGGTGTCCAGCTTGTCCTCGTTGGCCAGGATCTGCTCCTCCCGGCTGCCGTCATACTGAATGAACTGGGCCAGAGCCAGCTGCATGCTTTCCAGCGCCAGAGCGCCCATGCGGTTGGTCATGACGGCGCATTCGCTGACAGCCACGCCGGGGGTCCGCATCAGCCGGGGGTCCAGGAAGGCGAAGTCAGAGGGCTTGTCCTCCGTGGAGATCACCTTGTTGGCAAGGCGCTCCAGCTGCCGGCTGAAGGGCAGCAGCACAAGGGTGGTGCAGACGTTGAAGATCGTGTGGCAGAATGCGATGCCAACAGCGCCGATGGGCTCTGTCAGGAAGGGCAGATTCAGGAACATCTCACCGCCAAACAGGGCCAGCAGACCCAGAGCGGTGCCGATGAGGTTGAAGGAGATGTGGATGACGGACACCCGCTTGGCATTGCGGCTGACGCCGATAGAGGAGATCAGAGCCGTAACGCAGGTGCCGATGTTCTGGCCCATGATGATGGGGATAGCGATGCCGTAGGTGACGGAGCCGGTCATGGCCAGTGCCTGCAAAATGCCAACGGAGGCGGCGGAGGACTGGATGATGCCGGTGAAGGCGGCGCCTACCAGCACACCCAGGAAGGGATTGGTGAAGGCAGTCATGAAGTGGGTAAAGCCCGGCATATCTGCCAGAGGAGACACCGCACCGCTCATCAGCTCCATGCCGTACATTAAAATAGAGAAGCCCATCATCACCCGGCCCACGTCCCGGCGGCGCTGCCGCTTGGAGCCCATAATGAGCAGAATACCGATCAAAGCCAGCAGGGGGGAGAAATTCTTGGGCTTGAGGAAGTTGACAAAGAAGTTCTCGCTTTCGATGCCGGTGAGGGACAGCAGCCACGCTGTCAGGGTGGTGCCGATATTGGAACCCATGATGATGCCGATGGTCTGTCCGATCTCCATGACACCGGAGTTCACCAGACCCACCAGCATGACCGTCATAGCGGAGGAGGACTGGATGGCGATGGTGATGCCGGCGCCCAGCAGCAGACTTTTGATGGGGTTGGAAGTCATGCGCTTGAGCAGCCGCTCCAGCTTGCCGCCGGCCATTTTTTCCAGACTTTTGGACATGACCGTCATGCCGTATAAGAAGAAGGCCAGCCCTCCGCACAGGGTAAAGAGAGAGAAAATGTTCATATCAGATCCCTTTCTGCCCGAAGTATCCATCGGACCAGGTATGCATCTCATTTATAGTATGACACTCTATTCCTGATTATAAGTGGTAACGCGGGGATGTGCCTATTGACAAAGCGGACAAAAAAACGGAGAAAACCAACGGCAAGACATACTGTGTGCGCAAACTGACCAAAGAATGTCCGCGGCAGACATACGATGCGCCGCAACCTGAAACCAGCCATAAATTGTGATGGTATATTCATAAGTACGGTTAATGCCTGCGGCGGCTGATCTCTGAAATGAACTGTGAAAAGTGCCAAACGAAAACGATTTTTCCTGTGCACGATAACAGTTTTACACTTTGAGCAAAGTTTAAGATTGAAAGTCTGCTATGTTTGTGCTAAATTAATACTGTCAGGAATTCGGCTTTTTGCCGGAAACATCCTGAAAAAAATGAAAAGGAGCAAATGAAGAATGAAGAAGTTGTTTGCACTGTCTCTCGCACTGGTAATGACTCTGTCTCTGGCTGCCTGCGGCGGCAAGAAGACCGAGGCCCCTGCCGACACCGAGAACAAGACCGAGACCGAGACCGAGACCTCCACTACCGGCGATGTCAAGGTCGCTGTTGTCCTGAAGACCCTGGCCTCTGAGTACTGGGGCTATGTGGAGGCCGGCTGCAAGGCCGCCGCTAAGGATCTGGGTGTTGACGTGGTCGTGGTTGGCCCCGGCGCTGAGAGCGATATCGAGGGTCAGGTTTCCATGATCGAGCAGCAGATCGGCGCTGGCTGCGACGCCATCGTCTGCGCTCCCAACGATGCTGGTGCCGCTCAGGGCGCTCTGCAGGCTGCCATCGACGCTGGCATCCCCGTGCTGGCTGTTGACACCAACGTTGGCATCGCTGGCCAGACCTCTTTCGTGGGCACCTCCAACGTGGACGCTGCTTATGAGGGCGGCAAGTGGGCCATCGAGCAGGCCGGTACCGACGCCAAGGCCGTTATCATCTACGGTCAGGAAGGCGACAACACCTCCAACATGCGTATGGAAGGCTATGAGAAGGCCTGCACCGAGGCTGGCGTGGAAGTTCTGGCCAAGCTGTCCGGCAACAACCTGACCGACGGCGCTACCAAGGCCATGGAAGACCTGCTGAGCGCTTATCCCGATCAGATCGACATCGTGCTCTGCCACAATGACGATACCGCTATCGGCGCTATGAACGCCTGCAAGTCCGCCGGCGTGTCTGACATCACCATCGTTGGCTTCGACGGCAACGCTTCCGCCGTGAAGCTGATCCTGGACGGCGAGCTGGTGAAGGCTACCGTCGCTCAGCAGCCCTATGAGATGGGCTATCAGGTGGTCGAGGCTGCCGTGAAGGCTGTCAAGCTCGAGCCCGTTGACGAAGTCATCAACGCTCCCGTTCAGGTCGTTACCGCCGAGAACGGCCAGGCTTACCTGGACAACCTGGAGGCCATGAAGGGCTAATTCAGCCTGACTGCTATCCATAGCTGAAAAGCGAAAAAGCCGGAATACAGCGGCAGGTTTTCTGCCGCTGTATTCCGAAAAGCCGATCATGCGCGTGCCTGCAAGCGGAAACCTGATGGGTTCCCACGGCGGAACGGAGAATTTTCGGCACGCCGGGATCTGGCAGGAACCATTCTCTGTCTGATCCCGGTTACAATACGCACAGAAGAAAACGATTAAACAGCAAGCACATTTCAACGAAAATGACCCCGGGAATCGGGATCGAGAGAGCGCTTCCGCTGCGGCGGGAGCGGTTCGGAAATCAGGAAAAACAGAAACGAGGTAATTCCATGAGCGAGTATGTCGTCGAACTGAAACATATTACCAAACGTTTTCCTGGTGTTGTCGCGTTAAAAGACATGTCTATCGGCATCAGACCCGGTGAGATCCACGGTCTGATCGGAGAAAACGGCGCAGGTAAATCCACCTTGATCAAGGTGCTCACCGGCGTTCACACTCCGGAAGAAGGGGAAATCTTTGTGGACGGCCAGAAGGTCGTTTTCAAAAACCCTGTTCAGTCCCGCGAGGCAGGCATCGCCTGTGTGTATCAGGAGCTGAACATCGTCAAGCAGCTGCCTGTCACGGATAACGTTTTTATGGGGCGTGCCGTTAAGAAGGGATTGCTGCTGGATTATCCCCGGATGCACGCCGAGGCGGAAGAAGCGCTGAAAACACTGGGACATCCGGAGATCAACGTCCACCTGGAGTGCGGTAAGCTGGGCGTGGGTCAGCAGCAGATGGTGGAGATCGCCAAGGCTGTGTCCCTGGATGCCAAGCTCATTATTATGGATGAGCCCACTTCTTCTTTGGGTAAGGAAGAGATCGAGCAGCTGATGGAGACCGTCCGGGGCCTGAAGGCCAAGGGCGTGGCCATCCTGTTCGTGTCACATAAACTGGAAGAGCTCTTTGAGCTCTGCGACCGTGTGACCGTCATGCGTGACGGCGAGCACATCATCACCGAGGATACCGTGAACCTCACGGAGGACTCCCTCATCAACGCCATGGTGGGCCGTACTCTGGATAACCTGTATCCCAAGGAATTCGGCACCAAGGGCGAGGTGTGGCTGGAGGCCAAGGGCCTCAACGAGGCCGGCGTCCTGCACGATGTCAGCTTTAAGGCCCATGCGGGCCAGATCACCGGCTTTGCGGGCCTCGTCGGCGCAGGCCGCACGGAGACCATGCGGGCGGTGTTCGGCGCTGACAAGCTGGACAGCGGCGAGATCTACGTCAAGGGCGAGAAGGTACATATCAGAACGCCGAAGGACGCCATCAAGAGAAAGATCGCCTTCCTGACAGAGGACCGTAAGGGTCAGGGTCTGGTGCTCAATCTGGATGTGCGGACCAATCTGGTCTTGGCCAATATGAAGGGCTTCTCCAACGGTCCCTTCTTGGACAAGGACCGCATTGAGCAGGCGGGCAATGACAATGTCAGCGCCCTGAAGATCAAGACCCCCTCCCTGAATGAGGTCGTCGGTCAGCTGTCCGGCGGCAACCAGCAGAAGGTGGTTATCGGCAAGTGGGTCAATACCGACGCCGACATCTTTATTTTCGATGAGCCCACCCGTGGTATCGACGTGGGCGCCAAGATCGAGGTTTACCGGGTCATGAACGATCTGGTGAAGGCCGGCAAGTGCGTCATCATGGTCTCCTCCGAGCTGCCGGAGATTCTGGCTATGAGTGACCATGTGGTAGTTATGCGCGGCGGCCGTGTGATGGCTGATATTGACCGGGACACGCCGCACTTCAATTCCGAAGACATCATGAAAGCGGCCTGGGGAGGAGAATTAGACTGATATGAAAAACACGAAAATGAAAGAGCTTCTGCAAAAGCTCGGTACACTGATGGCCCTTGCCATCCTGGTTTTGATTTTCTGCATCACCATGCCGGACAAGTTCATGAAGGTCGGTAACTTCATGAATATCCTGAAGCAGGCATCCATCAACTGCCTGATCGCTTCCGGTATGCTGTGCGCCCTGATTACCGCCGGTATCGACCTGTCCGTTGGTTCCAACTGCGTGTTGTGCACCTGCACCATCGGCGTTATGGTCCAGTCCGGCATCACGAACCCCTTCCTGCTGGTGCTCTGCGGCCTGGCCGTCAGCACCCTGGCCGGCTTCATCAACGGTACGCTGCTGACCCGTCTGGATCTGCCCCATCCCTTCGTGTCCACCATGGGCATGAAGAACGTGCTGTGGGGCCTGGCGCTGGTCATTACCGGCTCCAAGTCCATCGCCTTCACCAATACCGGCATTGACGGACTCATGTGGATCGGCGGCGGCTCTCTGTTCACCACCTATTATGAGGGCACCACCAAGGTGAAGTTCCCCGGCATCCCCTTCAGCTTCGTTCTGGTTATCATTGTGTTCATCATCTTTGATATCTTCCTGCGCAAGACGGCTCTGGGCCGCCAGATCTACTGCGTGGGCGGCAACCCCGAGGCAGCCCGTCTGTCCGGTATCCCCTCCAAGAACGTGCTGACCTTCGTTTACACCCTGTCCGGCTTCATGGCCGGTATGGCTGGTATCGTGTCTGTTGGCCGTCTGGCTTCCGCTAACGGCAACGCCGGTTCCACCTATGATAACGATGCCATCGCAGCCTGCATCGTGGGCGGCGCTTCCTTTACCGGCGGCAAGGGCACCATCTGGGGTACCCTGATCGGCGCTCTGCTGATGGCTGTTATCCGCAACGGCCTGAACCTGGCCGGCGCTAAGAACGATGTCCAGTACATCGTCATCGGCTCTGTTATCATTCTGGCCGTTACCATCGACGTCTTCCGTAATAAGATGGAGGCCAAGGCCCGTAAGATGGCTGCACAGTAAATCGTCCCCCGGACGCACTGTTGAGTTGAATTACGCCGCCGCGAAAGCGGCGGCGTAATTTTATTTTGAAGCGATCAAGTTGAATGGAAGGAGACTGCTTATGAAGGAACTGCGTGTTGGCATTGCCGGTCTGGGGCGGCTGGGCCGGGTCCATGCTGCCAACCTTGCCCACAAGATCCCCGGCGCGATCCTGACGGCGGCCTGCGTGCCCGGCGCGGACAGTCAGGCGTATGCCCGTCAGGAATTGGGACTTGAAAAGGTGTACGGCGATTTCAGGGAGATGGTCGCTGATCCGGAACTGGACGCGGTGGCCATCGTGTCCCCCTCCGGGGAGCACTGCTGGCAGATCGAGGCGGCGCTGGACGCGGGGAAGCACGTGTTTTCCGAAAAGCCTCTGGGCGTTACGATGGAACAATGCCTTCAGGCGGAGGCTGCCGTGGCCCGGCACCCGGAATTGGTGTGTATGCTGGGCTTTATGCGGCGCTATGACAAGTCCTATGCCTATGCCAAGGAAAAAATCACTGCGGGGGCCATCGGTACGCCGTATCTGGTGAAATCCACCGGCATCGACCCGGAAGCCGTGGTGGAGGGGGCCATCCGGTACAGCGGGACCTCCGGCGGGATCTTTCTGGATTCTGCCATTCACGATATGGATCTGATGCGCTGGTTCCTGGGGAGCGAGGCTGCGGAGGTCTATGCCATGGGCTGCACCTTTAAGCACCCAGCCTTTCAGGACGCCGGGGACGATGAGACCGGCGTCGCCGTCTACAAATTCAAAAACGGCGCTATGGGCATGGTCCATGTGGGCCGCACCGCCCCCTACGGCTACCATATTGAAACGGAGATCGTAGGCACGGAGGGCACGATCCGCATTTCTGCTGTGCCGGAGAAGAACCGGGCTATGGTCTACGATGTGAATGGCGCCCGAACCGAATGTGTGGAATCCTTCCCGGAGCGGTTTGCAGAGGCGTACCTCACGGAAATGGAGGAATTTGTCCGCTGCGTCCGGGAGGGGCGGAAGCCGGATACCGGCGTGGCGGACGGCATCTATGCCACACGGGTGGGCTACGCCACCACGGAGGCGTGGAAAACCGGGAAGATCGTCAAAATCTGATCCTTTTGCGGAGCAGAGCTTCAACCTGCAAACCAGTCAACGATGATAGGAACAGGCGCACGGGATGTCCCGTGCGCCGGTTCTTTTTGGGAGTGTTTACCGTCCGCAGTGACAGTCGCCGGAACAACCGGCGCAGCCGCCGCTGCATCCGCAGGTGTGCTTACCCTGCTTTTTCTGCCGGATGAGATACCGGACAATGGAAATGACAATGGCAAATAAGACTAGAGAAATGAGGAGGGTAGAGAGATTGGCACTCAACCAGGTCAGCATGGAAAATCACTCCTTTGAAAAAAATGGAAGATGGAAGATATAGAATGGAGGGTGAGGGGAAAATCAGACCTTAGTGGAAAGCTTGGTAGCTTCCTTGTAAGGACGAACCAGCATGTAGATGATAAAGGCCAGAGCGGCGATGGCAGCCACCAGACCGATGACGTTCAGGCTGCCGGTGAAGGCCTTGCCGAACTGGTTGACCATCAGGGCACACAGATAAGCGAAGCCGCACTGATAGCCGATGGCGAACCAGGTCCACTTGGCGTTGTTCATTTCCCGCTTGATGGCGCCGATGGCTGCGAAGCAGGGAGCGCACAGCAGGTTGAACACCAGGAAGGAATAGCCGCTGACCGCGGTAAAGACCGCGCCCAGATTCTGATACACGGTGCCGTCGCCGCCGCCGTACAGAATACCCAACGTGCCGACGATATTTTCCTTGGCCACAAGGCCGGTGATGGAAGCCACAGCGGCCTGCCAGTTGCCCCAGCCGAGAGGCGCGAAGATCCAGGCGATCAGACTGCCGATGCGGGCCAGGATGGAGCAGTCGATCTCCTCCTCAGAGAGCATCCGGAAGCCGTCCTCGGCCCAGCCGAAGTAGGTGGTGAACCAGACGAAGATGGTAGACAGCAGGATGATGGTGCCGGCCTTCTTGATGAAGGACCAGCCGCGCTCCCACATGGAGCGGAGGACGTTGCCCAGAGTGGGCCAGTGGTAAGCGGGCAGCTCCATAACGAAGGGAGCTGGCTCGCCGGAGAACATCTTGGTCTTCTTCAGCATGATGCCGGAGATCACGATGGCGGCCATGCCGATGAAGTAAGCGGAGGTGGACACCCACGCGCTGCCGCCGAAGATGGCGCCGGCGATCATGGCGATGAAGGGCACCTTGGCGCCGCAGGGGATGAACGTAGTGGTCATGATGGTCATGCGGCGGTCGCGCTCGTTCTCGATGGTACGGGAGGCCATAACACCGGGGATGCCGCAGCCGGTACCGATCAGCATGGGGATGAAGGACTTACCGGACAGGCCGAACTTGCGGAAGATACGGTCCAGAACGAAGGCGATACGGGCCATGTAGCCGCAGGCCTCCAGGAACGCCAGCAGCAGGAACAGAACCAGCATCTGGGGCACGAAGCCCAGCACCGCGCCGACACCGGCGACGATACCGTCAAGGATCAGGCCGCTGAGCCAGTCGGCAGCACCGGCGGACTCCAACGCGTTGCCCACCAGCACAGGAACACCGGGCACCCACACGCCGTAGTCGGCGGGGTCAGGGGCCTCAAAGCCATTTGCCTCCAGATAGGCCGCGGCGTCCACATAGGTCATCTGCACCACATCGTCCCGCTTGTCGGCATCCTGGGGCAGGGCGTCATAGTAGGCGGTCATGGTGTTGACGGCCAGGGTCTCCTCATCCTCCACATCCACGGTGGCGGTGTCGGAGGTGGGAACGAAGGACTTTATCCTGGCCAGGGCGGCGCCGGCATCGAAGTCCTCCGCCTCGGTGTCCAGCCCCAGGAAGGCGTCTACGGCCTGGGTGGCGGCGGTATATTCGTCGCTGGCCTCGGTATATGCCTTGGAGCCGATGCCGAACAGGTGCCAGCCGTCACCGAACAGGCCGTCGTTCGCCCAGTCGGTAGCGGCGGAGCCAACGGTGACCATGGAGATGTAGTACACCAGGAACATGACCAGAGCGAAGATGGGCAGACCCAGCCAGCGGTTGGTCACAATGCGGTCGATCTTATCGGAAGCGGACAGCTGACCGGCGTTCTTTTTCTTGTAGCAGGCCTTGATGATCTCGGCGATGTACACATAGCGCTCGTTGGTGATGATGGACTCGGCATCGTCGTCCAGCTCCTTCTCGGCGGCCTTGATGTCCTCCTCGATGTGGGCCATGACGGTCGGGTCGATCTTCAGCTGATCCAGCACCTTGTCATCGCGCTCGAAGATCTTGATGGCGTACCAGCGCTGCTGCTCCTCGGGCAGGTTATGTACGGCGGCCTCCTCGATGTGGGCGATGGCGTGCTCCACGGGGCCGGAGAAGGTGTGCATGGGGACGGTCTTGGTGGACTTGGCGGCCTGCACGGCGGCCTCGGCGGCCTCCATAATGCCCTCGCCCTTCAGGGCGGAGATCTCCACGATCTTGCAGCCCAGCTCGCGGCTCAGCTCGTCCACGTTGATCTTGTCGCCGTTCTTGCGGACCACGTCCATCATGTTGATGGCGATGACAACGGGGATGCCCAGCTCGGTCAGCTGGGTGGTCAGGTACAGGTTACGCTCCAGGTTCGTACCGTCGATGATGTTCAGGATGGCGTCGGGGCGCTCGGTGATCAGGTAGTTACGGGCGACCACTTCCTCCAGGGTGTAGGGGGACAGGGAGTAGATGCCGGGCAGGTCCATGATGGCCACGTCATCGTGCTTCTTCAGCTTGCCCTCTTTCTTCTCCACCGTAACGCCGGGCCAGTTGCCCACGAACTGGTTGGAGCCGGTCAGCGCGTTGAACAGGGTGGTCTTGCCAGAGTTGGGGTTACCTGCCAACGCGATCTTTATCTGTTTTTCCATAGTGTCTCTCCTTCCGGTTAATCTTGTTGAACCTATATACAGATGAATTTAAATAACGGACGTATTTCCGGCACCGGAACACGGCGCCGCAGGTCATTACTCGACCTCGATCATTTCGGTGTCGGCCTTACGCAGGCTCAGCTCGTAGCCGCGGACAGTGACCTCCATGGGATCGCCCAGAGGGGCTACCTTGCGGACATAGACCTCCACGCCCTTGGTGATGCCCATATCCATGATACGGCGCTTGACAGGGCCCTCGCCGTGGAGCTTGACGACCTTGACGGTCTCGCCGATCTTGACTTCACGCAATGTTTTCATGCTTCTGCTCTCCTTCTATGTGATATTTCTGTTTCTCAAATGCAATAACCGCTTGGCGCGGCTATCAGACCATGATCTTGCGGGCCATTTCCTCGCTGATGGCCACGCGGGACTCCTTGACCTTCACGATGACGTTGCCGCCCATGGCGGACACCAGCGTGACGGTGCTGCCCGGGGTAAAGCCCAGGTCCTCCAGGTGCTTTTTGACCTCCGGGCTGCCGCCCACCTTGTGGATGAGCTGCTCCGTTCCGGCGTCTGCCAGCATCAAAGGCATCATGTATATCCCTCCGTTTCACGGTTAGCTTGCGCTAACCCTGTGTCTGAAAAAAGCGGTTCTGAAAGGACTTTCCCGGTCCATAGCGGACCACGACGGTTAGCCCTCCTTAACCTATGGCACAGTTTAATACCTCAAACCCCCTTTGTCAATAGGGAGAACGAAATTTTTTTACCGCACTTGTAAGTTTGTGAAAATTGTGGTATGCTGTTAAAAGTGTATTGGGGAAAGTTGGTGATACTTTTTATGCAGATACTGCGCGCTTCCGAGGACTATTTAGAGACGATGCTGATGATGCAGCAGCAACATGGCTACATCCGCTCCATCGACGTAGCCGAGCATCTGGGCGTAACAAAGCCCAGCGTGACCTACGCCACCAAACGGCTGCGGGAAAACGGCTATATCACGATGGACAAGGACGGACTCATCACCCTGACGGCCAGCGGTATGGCCATCGCCGAGCGTATGCTGGACCGGCACCACACGCTGACGAAATTCCTGATGGCGTTGGGCATCGACGCCGCTACGGCGGAGACAGATGCCTGCAAGATCGAACACGATATCAGTCAGAAGACCTTTGACGCCATCTGTGCCCACGCAAAGGCGCATTTGTGACAAAAAAGGCCACCCTATCGGGTGGTCTTTTTATATGCCCGCCCGCAGAGGCGGGCATTTTCGCGTTTACGCTTCCAACGGCAGGCGGAGGGTAAAGGTGGTGCCCTCCCCCTCACGGCTGTCCAGCGTGACGGTGCCGTGGTGATAAGCCACGGCGTGCTTGACGATGGACAAGCCCAATCCGGTACCGCCGGAGGCCTTGGAGTGGCTCTTGTCCACGCGGTAGAAGCGCTCGAAGACGCGGCCCTGGTGCTCCGGCGGGATACCGATACCGGTATCGGCTACCGTGACCACGGCGTCGGGGCCGTCACGGCCCACGGCGACGGCGACGCTGCCGCCGTCCTTATTGTACTTGATGGCGTTGTCGCAGAGGTTGAAGACCGTCTCGGTCAGCAGACGGCGGACGCCAGGGACCGTAACGGCCTCGCCGGTGACGGTCATGGTGATCTGGCGCTGCTGCGCGGCGCTCTCCAGCGACTTGACCGTGTCGGTGCAGAGGGAGAGCAGCTCCACCGGCTCGGTGGGCAGGCTGCCGCCCTCGTCCAGCTCAGACAGGCGGAGGATGTCGTTGATCAGCGTCACCAGGCGCTGGGCCTCGCCGCGGATATGGCCCACGAAGCGG
>ENA-OYXX01000611-OYXX01000611.1-human-gut-metagenome-genome-assembly--contig:-NODE-611-length-16016-cov-5.101936_pt1 | contig 16016 bp, 10 predicted proteins | sample MGYA00243976_ERZ653434 | MGnify/ENA primary metagenome ERZ653434 (study PRJEB26926, sample SAMN06165112) | human gut metagenome | biome: ENVO:00009003; feature: ENVO:2100002; material: ENVO:00002003...
TCGGAGATGTGTATAAGAGACAGCTGACACTCCAAGGCACGTGCTGCCACAGCGATGCCGTGGTCAGCGAAAAAGCGCTCGGCGAGACGGTTGGCCACATTGTCGTGATAGTCAAGAGGAGCGTTCTTAAACGGCCTTATATCAGCCGACTCCGGTCGACGATAATCATATGCGTAACGCATGCGCCGCGTCTCATCCAAGAGGCTGACGGCCCTGCGGCGCAGGGCCGTCAGCACCGAGGCGACGACAAAGCGGTCGCCGAGGCGGTCGTCTATACCGGCGGCGCGGTATATGGTATCACCGAGACGGCTGACCACGCGGCGTCGCTGCTCGGTCTGGTCGCCGCGGGCAACGTCATAAGGCGAGTCGACTGTGGCAGTCACGTTGTTGCCGCAGCTGTCACTCACGCGCATAGCTATGCGGTCACGTCCGACATTGCGAAGCTCTATGTCGACATCTATGACGCGTGTGGCCGTCGGGCGGTCCATCTGCTCGTCAAAGACCTTGTCACGGTTGCGGTAGATCCGAGTCCCTGCCGGGATATTGATACGTGAGGCGGGATATATCAGATTTCCGTCTACACGATTGAGCCTGAATCCGTTAAAGCGGTGCGAGGCGTCAAACCACCCTAACCCGTCACCGTTGTGCAGTTCGATGTCAGCCTTGACCGTGAGTGCGGCGCCGCGGTTACCGGTCACAGTGGCCACAGGCATGCCTATCCACTTAGGGCTGTCGGCAGACGACATGCCGCGCTGCAGACGGCGGTTGCCTCCGTCTAAGAAATAGTCGGTATAGCGGCGGTTGAATGTTCGCTCCACGTCAGGCTCAAAGTCAAGCGTCACACGTCCCGACGACGCACGGCGGTAGCGGCCCTCGGAGCGGGCGCAGACATCATCGAGCGCACGGCTGTAGGCAGCGACGACATTGCGCACATAGACGCTGTCTTTGAGGCGCCCCTCGATTTTGAACGATGACACGCCGGCGTCGGCCATATCACCTAAGCGGTCGATGCGGCACATGTCGCGGAGCGATAGATAATGCGCCTCGGGCGCAAGCTGACAGCCCGATGCATCTGTCAGCCGATAAGGCAGGCGGCACATCTGTGCGCACTCGCCGCGATTGGCGCTACGGCCCGTAGCAAGCAGACTCGCCTGACAGTCGCCGCTGTAGCTGACACAGAGTGCTCCATGTACGAAGGCCTCCAAAGGCACAGTGACTGCGGCGGCTATGGCACGGATTTCATCCAACGACAGCTCGCGGGCGAGCACAATCCGCGAGAAGCCGCAGTCTTCGAGAAAGCGCGCCTTGGCGGGTGTACGCGTGTCGCACTGCGTCGAGGCGTGCAGGGCAATCGGCGGCAAATCCATACGCAACAGTCCGAGATCCTGCACTATCAGCGCATCGACGCCGGCGCGATACAGCCGACGTATAAGCCGCTCGGCTTCGGCAAGCTCGTTGTCATAAACCAAGGTATTGACTGTCACATATACACGCGCGTCAAAACGGTGGGCATAGTCTGTCAGAGAGGCGATGTCTTCGACGCTGTTGGCCGCGGCGACACGAGCGCCGAAAGCCTCGGCACCAATATAGACGGCATCGGCGCCATGGTCGATGGCCTGACGGGCAATATCACAGTCACGTGCGGGAGCAAGCAGCTCAAGCAGACGCGGTTTGTCGTTTTTTGTGCTCATGAGCGGATTTATAGTTATCGAGCAGCCTGAAGGCATAATCACGCGATGCGTCAATCAGAGCCGGCAGATGTGCGTCACTGTTGACTATTATGTCGAGGCCGGCATCAAACAGTCTCGGTAAAAGGCGCTCTGACGGGAAAATACGGCCAAAGTCAATCTTCTGCTTGGTATTGATTTCGACAATCGGGCGCCGGTCGATTATCAAGTCTATATAGTCATCGACAAGCGCCTGATACCACGGCTCGTCCTCGATGCCGGGCTGCCATGACGATGCGTTGTGACCTATTTTGTCGAGATGGCCGAGGATATCGAAACCTCCGGCCTCGACCATGCGGCATGACTGCTCATAAAATGTCTCGACCACATAACGTATGTCATCGTGAAAATGCTCGTGCATCTTGCGGCTGAACGCCTCGAAACGGCCGTCGATATCGACCGGAGTGCCGTCTTGTGCCGGGATGAAATGCACGGAGCCTATCGAGTAATCAAGACCAAGTGACTGAAAATAATCTGTCGCCGGACCGCAGTCATCGCCGAGATAGTCGATCTCCATGCCGGCATAAAAATGTGTCACGCCGTCATACCGCTCGTCAAGACGTCTGACCTCGGCCAAATATGCCGCAACATCGCTGACGAGCATATTGCAGGGCGACGGTATATTCACCGGCGAGTGTGGCGAAAAGCCGTAATGCGTAAAACCGCGGCGGACGGCCTCTGCCGCAAAATCAGCCATAGGTGCGCGTCCGTCGCAAAATTGTGTATGTGAATGAAATGTATATTTTCTTGAGTTGCCGATGGTTTTAATTATATCCATTGGTAAATGCCTGAAAATTATCGGTTGATTCAATAACTCTGCGACAGCTCGATGCGTCCGCCGCGCAATAGCCGAAGATAGCGGGCAAACATACCTACAGTCAGCAACGCAACCGCAGCGCCGGCTGTCAGTGCGACCCCTAAAGGCAGTCCGAATCCCTCGGGCGACGGCGCAAACAGTATGTAGCTGACACAGACCACTGTCATAAATAGTGCCGGCAGCAACGAGACAAGATAGAATTTGCGGTGACGCGCCAAATAGACAGTCACAGCCCACAGCGTGAAGACCGACAGAGTCTGGTTGACCCATGCGAAGTAGCGCCACAGGATGTTGAAGTCAATCAGCATCACCCCGGCGCATAGCGCGAATATGGGCACACTGACCATCAGTCGCCGTGTCAGCTTGCGCTGGTCGATATGCAGGAAGTCGGCCGTAATCAGACGCGCCGAGCGCAGGGCCGTGTCACCGGTGGTAATAGGGGCGGCAATCACGCCGAGAAGCGCGAGGAATCCGCCGACCGTGCCTAACCAGCCGCGTGATATGTCGGTCACCAACGCGCCGGCCGCATTGCCGTGGGCACCCATGTATTCGCTGAGTCCCTCGTAACCGCCGGTGAAGGCTATGGCGGCGGCAGCCCATATCAGGGCCACTATGCCCTCGGCGACCATAGCGCCGTAGAATATGGGACGTGCAAGACGCTCATTGGTCAGACAGCGGGCCATCATGGGCGACTGCGTGGCATGGAAACCCGAAATAGCTCCGCAGGCGATGCTGACAAACATCATCGGGAAGACCGGATGGTGTCCGTCGCCGATGCGGCTTGACAGACCGCCGCTGAAGTCGACAGGAATGTCATAGCCTCCGAAAATCAGCACTGCAAGCAGTCCGGCAGCCATAAAGAGCAGAGCTATGCCGAAGACGGGATAGAAATTGCCTATGAGCTTGTCTACAGGCAGCAGAGTGGCGAGTATGTAGTAGACAAATATCACACCGACCCAGAAAAGGCTGTCCAACGACTCGGGTGTCATAGACGCGATAAGTCCGGACGGTGTCAGCACAAACACGGCACCGACGAGTATAAGCAACACGACCGAAACGACGCGCATGACCTGACGCGCAGTCATGCCGAGCTCATGTCCGACAAGCTCGGGCAGCGACTCGCCGCCCGAACGTATCGACATCATAGCCGACATGAAGTCGTGGACCGCGCCGGCAAAAATGGTGCCGCATACAATCCAGATGAAGGCCGCCGGGCCGAACATCACACCCATTATGGCGCCGAAAATCGGGCCGAGACCGGCGATGTTGAGGAACTGTATAAGGAAAACCTTCCACGTAGGTAGCGGCATGAAATCGACACCGTCACGACGGGTTTCCGCAGGCATCGGCCGTTTGGGATTAACACCGAATATGCGCTCGCACAATGCGCCATACACTACATAGCCGCCAATCAGTACAGCTAAGGCTATAAGAAATGAAGTCATTGCCGGTAATTATTTTTTGTCACCAAGCTGACCGTCGCCCGGACGCGCAATAGTCTCACGCATGTTTGTGTCGGCCTCGACGTTGCGCAGACGATAGTAGTCCATCACGCCCAGATTGCCTTTGACAAAGGCTTCGGCCATGGCACGTGGCAGTTCGGCCTCAGCCTCGATGACCTTGGCGCGAGCCTCCTGAGCCTTGGCTTTCATTTCCTGCTCCAAGGCGATGGCCATAGCGCGGCGCTCCTCAGCCTTGGCCTGAGCGATATTCTTGTCGGCCTGAGCCTGATCAATTTGCAGGGCGGCACCGATATTGCGGCCTATGTCGATGTCGGCGATGTCAATTGAGAGTATCTCGAAGGCAGTGCCTGAGTCAAGGCCTTTTTTGAGCACGAGTTTTGAAATCGAGTCGGGATTCTCGAGTACCTGTTTGTGGCTCTCGGATGAGCCGATTGACGAAACGATGCCTTCGCCGACACGGGCGAGGACGGTGTCTTCGCCGGCACCGCCGACAAGCTGACGGATATTGGCGCGCACCGTCACACGGGCCTTGGCGATAAGCTGGATGCCGTCTTTGGCCACAGCGGTGACAGGAGGTGTGTCGATGACCTTGGGATTGACCGACATCTGCACGGCCTCGAAAACGTCGCGGCCGGCGAGGTCGATGGCCGTGGCCATCTTGAAACCGAGGTCAATGTTAGCTTTTGAGGCCGAAACGAGTGCATGCACGACTTTATCGACATTGCCGCCGGCAAGATAGTGTGCCTCGAGGTCGTCTCTGGTAATGCCGTTAAGACCGGCCTTATGGGCCTCAATGAGCGCCCGCACGATAAGAGATGCGGGCACCTGACGTATACGCATCAGCACAAGCTGCAGCAGCGAGATGCGGACGCCGCTGACACGTGCCGAAATCCACAGGAAGAACGGACAATAGTAAAGAAATACAATTAGCAGGACTATGCCTGTTGCGATCAGGAGAATTAGAGTGAGATTCATATCGTGATAGTGTTTGGTCTGATTAATATTTATCGCGCACCGCTTTCCAAGCGTATGATTTTATTGCGCAGAGACATACGCTCTGACATAAGGTGCTCAAGCTCGGCCTCGCCGTCGAGTATGTCGTCATTGATATCACGGTCGCCGCGGCGGTAACGCTCACGTAGCGCGTCAAGTTCGGCACGCAGACGTGCCTCGCGTGTCGACAGCGAGAGCATCTCGACCATCGTGCGGCGCGCCTGCTGGTTTGTAAAGCCCGAGAGTTCGGTAATGACGCGTCCGTCAGGCAGCACTAACTCAAAGCGTGACATCCGGCCCGAGCCATTTGAGCTGACCTCTGATACCTGAGCGACACGCTGACGGAAAGCCTCGTAGTCATGTGCTCCGGTCTGCGTATAGGCAATTGAGCCGATGCGGGCGAGCGACCCTAAGCGCGGGTCGTCGGCCGGGTAATTAACGCGTGTCTCCGCGGGGATAAAAGTGTAGATGGTAACCACGCCGTCCTGACCGCTGCGGTTTGATGCAAACCAGCCGGCGCCGGTGGTCTCGTCGATTGCAAGCATATAGTCGTCGTATGGCGAATTGTAAGGCATGCCGATATTCTGCGGCTGCAGAAATCCGTCCTCTCCGCGGCGAGTCATGAAAATATCATAGCCTCCGAGCGATGCGTCACCCTTGGCAGCGAAATAAAGCGTCATGCCGTCGGGCATCATGAACGGATAGTCGGGTGAATCCACACCGTCAAAATCACCGGCCAAGGGAGCGGAACTGTCGATAGTGCCGTCATCGAGAATCTGCGCACCGGTCAGCACGGTGTCGCCGTCGTCGCCGGCCTGCGCCCATATCATTTCAGCGCGGTTTTGCGGCGTATAGACGACTGTGACTGCATCGACACCCGCCTCGGCCGGCGTCATCAGTCGGCCCGACTCGGGCGAGAGGCGATAATGGGTGAAAAATTCGTCGGCATCGACATTGAGCGAGTCGACAATCTCAATGCTCTCGACACGCTGAAGCATATTGCGCATCATGACCACGCGCGACTGCATCTCCTCTAATTCTGACGTGTCGGCGTTGCGTTTCTTGCCGAGCAGCGTCTCATATTCGTCTAAATGCTCGTCGGCCGAGTCAACGTCATAGGCATCAAGAGCAATCCGGGCCAGCAAGCGTGCGGCCTCGGCCACTCCGCGTTTCTCGGCTGTCACGAGGGGTGCTTTAGCGTCGGCAATGCGTCCGAGGCCCACGAGGGAGGCGCCGAGATAATAACAGACATTGCCGTTGCGCGGCGACTTCTTGCGCAACGGCTCGAGGATGTCGACAGCGGCCTGATAGTCGCCCGCGAGATATAGTTTTTTAGCATCGTCGACAGGAGCAGCAACGGCTGTTGCCATAACCGCCGCCATCGAAACGACGCAGAAGATTTTACGTAACATAGAGCACTTGTGCTAATTGAGTCTCAAAGTTACAATTTTTTGCCGACATCGCAAATCTGCAGGCATGATAATATAATGTGTTCCTTACAACTCTTTGGAGCCGGCAGCTCAGCTCTGTACCTATAGCCTCAGACTATTGTCTGAAATAATCCGCTCTTAAGATTGTATCCGAGACGGCCCGGGCACGGAGTTGGGCGGGGGTAATTGCCGACTGGCTGCTGCCGGCGAGTGTGCCGTCGTGTCTGACTGCCGAGGAGACTGCCGAGTCGAGCATGCTGTAGCCGAGTCCGCGGTATGCGCCGTCTCGGCTGACTCCCATCAGGTCAAGGATGGTAGGAAATACATCGACCTGTCCGCGCGGTCCGCACACCCGGCGCGTAAGGCCTGTGTTGACAGCCATGAAGACGATGTCGGATATATTGTCGTCGACATAGCCATCGCTGTCGGGCTCAAAAGGCTGCGCATGGTCAGAAGCGATGACCACGACGCTGTTATCCATTAGTCCGGCGCGGCGCAAACCGTCAAGAAAACGTCCGATCTCGCGGTCAGTATAATTGGCCATGCGCAGATAGCCGCGCTCATATTCCGACCCGAGGTCGAGACTGTCAATCCAGCCTTCCCACGTCGCGCCCTCGTCGTTAAACGGATTGTGCATCGACAGCGTCGTAATCTCGGCCACAAAGGGCTGAGACTGCCTACAGATGCGCGACAGTGCGTAATCGAAGACGGCGCGGTCTTTACCGGCCGACTTTACGTCATAGCCTGCCGCAGTCAACGAATCGTTGTCGTGGAGTACGTCGTAGCCATAAGAACGACTCGTCGTGTAATGGTTGAAAACGCGTCCCTCCTCGACGATATATTCGGCTGACGACCGCGGCTTAATCATCGAAACAAGCGAGTGAAATCGGTTGTCACCATGTATCTGAGCGGCAATGCCGGTGAACAGCGGCAGCAGTCCCGTATTATAAATCATCTGGCCGTCGCTTGAGCCGCCGATACCGACCTGAGAGACGACCTCTGTGCAGATTACAGTCCCCTCTCGCCGCGCAAGCGAGTCAAGGACCGGCGTAAGCTGCTGCCCCCGCGGCCCGCGGTAATCCAAAGCCCACGCATTAAGTGATTCTACAATGATGAAAATCAGATTTTTCCCTCTATTTGCATCGACTACAAGGCTGTCAGGTGACGCCTCTGAGATACTTTTAAGATACGACGCAATCGACTGCCGCGCAGACTCATCCAAATCCAAATCGCTTAGCTCGGAGAACGAGTGCAGCATGGTGACACCGTAGCCTACGATGCCGTTGTTTTTCCAGTGACCTAACTGCGACGCCTGAAGCCCGCAGAAGCGCGCCTTGATGACTCCGCCGATACTGTGGTCAAGAAAGACATTCGTCCGTGCCCATAACACTCCGGTGCGAGTAATTGCCGCAAACCCGAGCATATAGACAAACACCGAGCACACCACGGCAACAGCTCGCAGCCTGACAGACAATGGTTTGGCATCACGCGTGGGACGAATGACGAAATATAGCGCGGTAACAGTCACCGGCACAAGCAGATAGATAAAATCACCAGTACGGACAATCGATGGCAGACTCTCGATTAGAAAATGGTTGTAATTGTCGGCCGACAGCATCGACGATAGCGGTATCAGATCATGCAGATAACGGAAATGCAGCACGTTGGCCCACAGGAAGCCTGACAGAAGCCAGATAAGCGGCAGCGGAATCCAGCGCCAACTCCGTGGCAGGAGCCAGTAAATCAGCATCATGAGTACGGCATCGGCCACAAAAATGACCATACGTAGCGCCGCAGTAGTATTATCTGCTATCTGCACAGAGAAGAACATCAACAGCGCTGCCACGGCCACAACCATCACCGCGTAGAACAGTGTCATCGGACGCCGCGCAAACTCTAACAATCTATCTATCTGCCGTTTGAAATTCATTTCGAGAAATAATCACCTCTGATTATCAAGTCTGAAATCTCCTGAGCCTCAGCCTCTCCAACCTGAACTATGTCTGTGAAGACGCTGCGCCCTACCCCGCGCCAACCGTCTGACCGCGAGACACCCATAAGATCAAGAATTGTCGGATAGACATCTATTTGATTCATTGTCGCTATCCGGCGGTTTTCACCAAGACCAGTATTGGCAGCTACAAATGTAATCGGCTGACGTGCTGCGCGGTTTAGCTGCTCGTCGGCAGTCACGGCCATCTCGTGGTCGGACGCTATGATTATAAGCGAGTTGTAATACAGCCCCTCAGCCTTTAGACCGTCAATAAACTCGCCGAGGCAGGTGTCGAAATAATTTACGCGTTCCAAGTAGCGGCGCTCTATCGGCTCCATACCGTCAGGCAACGGCAATGAGAGCGGTCGGTCAGTCTCCATCGTGAACGGATAATGCATCGTTATAGTAGTCAGGAAAGCAAAGAACGGCTCACGAAGCTGCGTGAGGCGTCTGAGTGTAAAATCAAAAAGCGCACGGTCGCCTCCCCGGTCCGAATCAAAACCTGCTGCATCGATATCAAACGTATCAAACAGCCGTGTGTAACCATACGAACGGTTTGTCACTGTATGATTCCAGACATCACGTGTATCGGATATTATTTCCTCACTGTCATCATAGCCAAGTGCTTCGGCCAACGACGGGTAAACATTCCCGGCATACTCAAAGGAGGCGACCTGAGAGGTGACGGGCAGAAGTCCCGTATTGTAAATGAGTTGTCCGTCTGAAGATGTGCCTAAAGCGGTCTGCGGTTTGACATCGAGACACGAAACCGCCCCGGCAGATGCTATCAGGCTATCCAAGACTGGAGTAACGCTGCGGTCGGCGAAAGTGCGGCCTACTGCGCGTGAGTTGAGCGACTCGACGACTATAAATATCAGGTTACGTCGGGGCGCAACCGAGTCGGCGATAGCCGATCGCACAGAGCGTCTCGCTATAAATTCATCTATGCGATGTCGCTCATCTCCACTCAGAGTGATATTCCCGTCGGCCATCATCATCCTCAGCAGGTAAGTGGTATAAGCGACGTGGCCGTTAAGGTTGACCATCGACACGCGGCGCGCCATATCCTCAAACTTCCAGAGCATCTCTTTACCAATAGACGTGTCAGCTTCACCAATTGAGAGCTTATTGCCATAGTAAGATTTGTATGCTATATAAAACGCGCCGAAGATGTAAAGAAACGCGGCCAACCCGACCATCAGCAGCCGCCCGGCCCAGCGCAAAGGTTCGAAACGACGGCGGTTATATAAATACAAATCAGTAAGCGCCAACGGTATTAGCAGAAAGATGACGTCGCTCCATCTGATAAGGCGCGGCACGGCCGTGAATGTATAATTATTGTAGCTCGCTCCCGTGAAGAATGCCGACGGCGGGATTATGTCATTGTTGAATCTGAAATACACCGCATTTGCAAACAGAAACGCAGCCGCGAGCCACACAAAAATCGTGGTCAGCAGAGGGCCGCGGCGTCCAAAGAGCACAAACACCGCCACAAACATCGCAGCATCGCCCATATGTCGCATCAACGCTCCCTGCCAGTGACGGCCGATGCCCACCTCGTTGTCGAAGAAGCTGTAGAGCAGCGTGAGCGCTACAAAAGCCAGCAGATAATGCCATACCGCCGGATTCTTTATTATGTTGCGCAAGAATTTAAGCATATTTATTCTCGGAAATAGATACGATGGATGCGGGGGGAGACAGATGTCAATATCTCGTATGGTATAGTGCCGAGCGTGTCGGCGAGGCGCTCAATGGGCGCCTCGGGTCCGAAAATCTCGACACGGTCACCGATTGCGGCGCCTGCACCGGTCACGTCTATCATGCACAAGTCCATGCAGATATTGCCTACGGTCGGACACAGATGTCCGTTGACCACAAACGATGCACGGCCGCAGCCGAGATGGCGGTCAATACCATCGGCATAGCCTATTGGCACAGTAGCGATGACCGACTCGCGCTCAAGCACTCCGCGGCGCGAGTAGCCGATGGTGGTCTCCGGACTCCAGTTTTTAAGCGAGATGATAGTCGTGGTCAGGCGCGCTACAGTTCTTAGGTCTATGTTTGTTGCCTCCGGGGGCAACGGGCTTATGCCGTAAAGGCCTATGCCCAATCTGACCATGTCATACTGCCGCTCGGGATAACGCATTATGCCGGCGGTATTTAAAATATGACGCTTGAACGGACTGCCGAGCGCCTTGGCAAGAGCGCCGGTCATGGCCTCGAAGGCCTCAAACTGCGACTCGGTGTAAGCATCCTCGTCCAAGCAGTCGGCCGTGGCGAGATGTGAGAACGCCGAGCTGACCGTCACGAGGTCGGTATCGCGGAGCATAGCCGCAAGCGCGTCAATCTCGTCGGCGATGAAACCGAGACGGTGCATGCCCGTGTCAAACTTGATGTGTATCGGGTTGTTGTGACGACCATAGCGTCGCGCCTCATCCATGAGCATGCGCAGTTCGCGCAGCGAGAATACAGCCGGCTCGAGACCGTAGTTGAACAGCGCCTGATAATTGGTAGTCATGGGGTTGAGTACCATAATAGGCATCGTGATGCCGGCTCGGCGAAGCGCCACGCCCTCCTCGACGACAGCCACTGCGAGATAGGACGCACCCTGCGATTGCAGGCTTTTGGCCAACTCGAGCGCGCCGGTGCCGTAACCCGAGGCCTTGACCATGGCGACAACTCCGGTCGTAGGCCGCAGCAACGCCCTGAAAGCGTTGAAATTATGTATCGCCGAGTCAAGATTGACCTCGAGTATCGTCTGATGACGCGGAGTCTCCAAGCGTCGACTCAGACGCTCGAAACCGCTGTCGACGCCTCCCTTTATAAGTATAAGCTCGCTGTCAAAGCGCGAGATGTCGTATTTGTCAAGAAACTCATCGGTATCAGCCATAAATTCAGACGCAGTCAACGGGTCGAAAAGGCGTCGATAAGAGGTAATTTCCTTACCCACACCAATCATGCGGTCTATGCCGGCTATCCTGACAAGACGGGACAGACGAGTGTAGATGGCCGCGACATCGTCGGCCGGTCCGTGGCTGAGGTCGCCGATTATCAGCGTGTTGCGTCGCGACGATGTCGTGCGGCGCCGCATAAAATCAAGAGCCGGCAGCAACGAGTCGATATCATTGGTGAAACCGTCGGTAATCATCAGGCAATCATTGACGCCGTCGTGCACGTCAAGGCGCGTCGACACCTGTGTCAGACCATCAAGCAGCGAGGCATCAAGCCCGAGCCGGGCGAGCACATCGGTGACGAGACGGCGGTTGTCGTCGCCCTCGGCTACATATTCGCAGCCGGCAAAGAGACGGCGCTTCTCGGCCACTTTTTCCTCGCGCGAGCTGAAGCCCGAGTCATGCTCGTCAGTAATCGCGGTCAGCACACCTATCTGCGGACGTATCATCGCGGCGAGCGCGTCCATTTGGCCGCTGTGGTCTATGCCTGCCTCAATGATGGCTATCTCGGTGTCAGGCTCTACGGCCCAAAGCGACATCGGAACACCTATCTGCGAGTTCCAGCTGCGCGGACTGCGCATCACCAGCTTGCCTGCGCGTTGCAGGGCGCTGAAAAGCAGCTCCTTGACTTCGGTCTTACCACGGCTGCCCGTGATACCTATAACAGTAGTGTCTGCGAGACGCTCACGGACGGCACGCCCAACGGCGTGAAGTGCCGCGAGCGTGTTTCCTACGATGATAAAATCAGCATCTTTGACATCGGCCATTATCTCAGGCACCGTCTCCACGACAAACGAACGAACGCCCTTACGATATAGGTCAGCGATGAAACGGTGGCCATCGTTGACCGGAGTGCGCAATGCAAAAAACAAAGCCGAAGCCGGGTTGCTGTCAATCAGCTGGCGGCTATCGGTGAGAAGTGTGTCAATCTTACGGTCACATTTGACCGCATATTTGCGGCCGGTGCAAATCGACGCTATGTCTGACAATTCGAGTGTCATATTCGGTCTATTATCTGACGATGGGCGGCGCGGAGAGTCTCAGAGCGGCGGCGCAGGGCCTCGGCGGCGGTTTGCTCATCGAAATAAACGTTTGCAAAATGTTGATATATATAGTCGACGGCCACGTCTGACGGATGCTTCATGTCTGCGGCATAGAAGCGGTAGTCGCGCAGATCGTCGAGCATAATTTCATATGATGGGAAATAGTCGGCCACGTCAGCCAAAGCCTCACAGGCGAGCAGCAGGCGCGCCTTAGACAACTCATTGCCGTGCAGACCGTCAGCGAGATGGCGTATGGGGCTTACTGTCAGCAGCAGATGTTTACCGTCAGCTTTGATACGCTCGGCCAATGGGCGCCAGCAGTCTGTAATGCGCCCGACCGTGATGGGACGGCGTTCGAAATACGTGGAAGGGAATTTGTGACAGTTGCCGACAGGCCAATCAGACTCTGCGCCGGTGACATAGTAGCCGAACGACGAGCCGAACGTCAGCACCACAACCGTGGCTTCGCTGTATGCCCCAGCCAAGCTGTCGAGTTCGTAGTTTAGCTCGGCACAAAGAACATCGGCGTCGGCGCTCTGCCATCGCAAGGCGAAATCCAAGCAATGACTGATGCCAGCAGCGTCTACGGTCAGGTTAGCAGGCGTGTAGCGTCGGTCCTCAAATATCATTCTGAGCACCGAGGCTATCGAAAGCGGATTGTAAAGCGGACCGAAGGGATTGCGTGTCACCGCGAATCCGTCGGCTTCAAGGCGTGCGCCGACACTGTCAGTGAAGCACGAGCCGAGCATCAGCAGGCGGTCGGCGTGGCTTATGGCAAACGTGCCGCGCGGCGTCTCTATCTCGGTGCGCATTTTCAGCGTGACTTCTCCACGACGACCCATGTCAGTACATCTGATAGTCTATCGACAGCACTTGGAACTCCGTACGGCGGTTTATCTGGTCGGCCACCTCCTGATCTTCAGGCGAAAGTTGTAGGATGTACTCCTCAGTCAGTACGTCACCCTCCTTGAACTGCGGATGCTCGCGGGCAAGTTTTTTGGTGATTTTCTTGGGACGTGATTCGCCGTAGCCCTGCGACTGCAAGCGGTCAGGGCTGATTCCAACCGAAATCAGATAGTCAATTACCGAGCGTGCGCGACGCGACGAAAGATTGATGTTATACTCGTCAGTGCCCTTGCGGTCAGTGTGCGAGGCCATCTCGATGGTCACATTAGGATTGTCGCGGAGCACCTGAGCCATCTCGTCAAGCGCAGTCTTGGACTCAGGACGAAGCGTGGCGCGGTCAAAATCATAGAAAATATTGTCTATCACCACAGGCTTGGTTATCGACGAGAGGATGAAGTCGACGCCATACTCGGCGTCCTCCTCGGCGATGTCAGAGGTAAACTCGCGCTTGGAGTTGAGATAGCCCTTGGCACCGGCAAGCATCACATAGCTTACGCCGCGGTCGAGCGGGAAGCTGAACGAGCCGTCGGCGCGCGCCACCTGTTTCTGATTGCTGCCGTCGTTGCCTACGATGCGAATCACGGCGTTGGGCACTGGCTCCTCATCGCGGTCAAGCACCCATCCGCTGATGAGAATCTTGAGTTCGGGAAGTTCAAATGAAAAAATATGGTCATAGCCGCGCTGGTCGCCGCGGTTTGAACTGAAAAACCCGCTCTCACCTTCGCCGAATGTTATGCCGAAATCATCTGAAGCCGAATTAACCGGCGACCCCATGTTGGTTACGCTCCATCCTCCCGATGGGGTCAGGCGGGCACAGAAAAGGTCGAGACCTCCGAGACCGGGATGACCGTCAGAGGCGAAGTATAGCAGTGAGTCGGTGCGTACATAAGGGAAAACCTCGTCGCCGGGCGTATTAATCCATTCGCCGAGATTCTCTAAAGAGCCTATTTTATCGACAAGATTTATGCGCCAGATATCCTTGCCACCCTGACCGGCGGGCATATCAGACGAGAAGTAGAGCCACTGTCCGTCGGGCGAGACGGCCGGATGTCCGTAGCTCGATATCGTGTCGGCGGTGATTTCAAACTTTACAGGCTTGCTCCACGCGGCGTCGCTACGCTGCGAAGTATATATTTCCACACCTGTATTGGCATTCGGCTCGCGGCGCGCCTTGGTAAGATACATTGTTGCGCCGTCGGGCGAGAACGACACTATACCCTCCTCTACCTCCGAGTTGAGCTCACCCTCGACAGGCTCGGGACGCTGCCACTCGCCTCGTTCGTTCTTTGAGGCTGTCCAGATGTCGCTTTTCTTCATGCCGTTGATTTCGCTGCGGTGCGTGCCGGTCACCTTCTCGTTGGTGGTGGTATAGTATATGCGGTCGTACGACTTGTCATAATACATAGGCGCATAATCGGCACGGCGGCTATTGAAGAGTTTGGGCTGCCGCACGACATAACGGGTGCGCGGACCGCGCTCGGCGCCTATCTTCGCACCGGCAAGACTGTTGAGAGCCTTTTTGTCGTCTGGACGCAGTTTGAGATACTCCTCATAAGCCGTGATAGCCTGCTGATAGCGGCCCTCGGCGTGGAGCGACTCGGCGAGATGCAGCTGCAGTAGCGTGTCTTCGTAACCGTATCTCACCGCATTCTGGTAAGCGGCCGACGCGCGTGCACTCTGGCTCAGACGGCGGTGACACTCGGCCATCTTGTAAGCCACTTCGCCGCGCAGTTTGCGTTCCTCTTTCTTAGTGAGCTTATTATATACCTTGCGATATGTGCGCGAGGCGTCATAGTATTCGCCGCGCGCCATCTGCTCGTCGGCCACAGAGAGTTTGGCGCCTCCGCAAGAGGCCAGTAGGGCGGCTGCGACGAGTGTGTATATCAGTTTTTTATACATTGATGAGTTGCTGATAGTCAGATTTGTTACTTAGATTATAACGCAAAGTGACGACTGCTTATTATGTCTACGACCGAAGCCGCTACGGAGCAGTCTCCGGCGCGGCTTCGCGATAAGTCTGTCTATGGAGTCAGTTACTGCTCTGAGGGCAGCTCGTAGGCTGCGATATCAACCAGACGTATACCGAACTTGAGATTTGAGTAGCCGGGAATAGAGCCGGTCGACGTCGTTCCATAACCCAGTTTGTAAGGAACGATTACCTCGGCGGTGTCACCGACATGCATGTCACAGACGGCGGCCGCCCAGCCGGGAATGAGGCTGCTGAGCTGCGCACGGTATATGCCCGGGCCCCAAGTGGTGACATTAGTCGACGAGTCGACCGGCGTGCCGTTGTAGAGTTCGAGTCTGTAGCGCACGTCAATAGTGCTCGTATAGAGGGGCTTGAGCAAATCGGGATTATCGCTGCGCTCATTGAAGTAATGCACGAGCACAAACGAGCCGGCGTCCCAACGAGGGATAATAGTCTTGTAGTAAGGCTGTCCGTCATCACCCTTGCGTGACTGCATCTCGGCGAGCCACTGGTTGTTGATGTCACGCCACTGACGCAGGTTGATGGTATTCGCGCCGTTATTGTCATCTTCGTTGCATCCGGCAAATGTCAACCCGAGGCACACGGCGACGGCGAGCATTAATATAAAGGATAGTTTTTTCATCGTCGTTATCAGAATTGTACTTTAGGAGCGCTCTGAGCCTCGGCGTCAGCCTCATACCTGTCTCTTATACACATCTGACGC
>ENA-OYXX01000614-OYXX01000614.1-human-gut-metagenome-genome-assembly--contig:-NODE-614-length-15967-cov-8.516340_pt1 | contig 15967 bp, 13 predicted proteins | sample MGYA00243976_ERZ653434 | MGnify/ENA primary metagenome ERZ653434 (study PRJEB26926, sample SAMN06165112) | human gut metagenome | biome: ENVO:00009003; feature: ENVO:2100002; material: ENVO:00002003...
CGGGGTGCCGCTTCGCTCTGCCCCGGGCTATGGGCTTGTTGGGCTTTCAGCCCGACATGTAAACAGTTTTGTACCTCTTCAAATGCCGGATGAACTATATATTGTTTCAAGTCTTTATGTTGCATTTGGCTTAATTCCTTAACTCCCTTTAACTCCTTGAGTTGAGCACTTGCGAAACTTCAATAAAAATTCATCATTTGGCGGTGAAATGGAAAAATAACGCTAACTTTGTGGCGTCAAAACATAAAAAACAATCTACTAAAATGAAATTGAAAAGACATTTTATCTTATGCCTCTTTCTGGGCTGCTTTGTCTGCACGAAGGCGCAAGAGGGGCTGAAGCTGTGGTACGACAGTCCGGCCGTACACTGGAACAGTGCGCTGCCATTGGGCAACGGACGTATCGGAGCAATGGTGTTCGGCAGTCCTGTTGACGAGGAGTTCCAGCTGAACGAGGAAACCGTTTCAAAGGGTTCGCCTTACGACAACTATCCGGCAACGGTGCTGCCCAATCTGCAGAAGATTCGCGACCACGTGTTTGCCGAACGCAGCGATCTGGCACAGGCACTGGCCGACTCGGTGATGATGTTCGACCGCAGCTTCGGAAAGGGAGCCCCTTACCAGCCGGCAGGCAGTCTGCGGATAAAGTTTGAAGGACATGAGGGCTACACCAACTACCGGCGTGAACTGGACATCTCCCGGGCCCTGTCGCGGGTAACCTACGACGTGGGTGGCGTGAGCTATGCCGAGGAGGCGTTTACGTCGTTCACCGACCAGTTGCTCGTCATCCGCTATACGGCCTCGAAAAAGAAACGGCTGAACTTTACGGCACGGCTTGATTACCCTACGGAGAATGTGGGCAGGCGTACCGACGGCAACACGCTTGTGATGACGGGTGTGACGGAGGATGCGGCCCGTAAGGTGCCAGGAGGGATACGGTTCAGGGTTGATGCGCGCATAGTCAACCGTGGCGGGCGTGTGACGGAGAGCGACGGCGGGCTGAAGGTGGAGCGCGCCGACGAGGTTATAATATATGTGGCACTGGCTACAAACTTTGTCAACTATCATGACATCTCGGCCAACCCCGACGGGCGGATTGCGGAGTATATGGAGAATGTGGGGAAACCTTATGATGAGCAGAAGGCCGCCCATACAGCATTTTATAAGGAGCAGTTTGACAGGGTCAGCTTGAGTCTCGGGCCAAAATCCGCCAGCGTTCTGCCCACAGACGTGCGTATAGGCAATTTTGCCACATCGGGAGACCTCGGTCTTGTCGAGACTTACTTCCAGTTCGGGCGTTACCTGATGATTTGTTCATCGCAGCCGGGCGGCCAGCCTACAAACCTGCAGGGCATCTGGAACGGAAAGATGCGCCCGGCGTGGTCGTGTCGTTACACTCTGAACATCAATGCCGAGATGAACTACTGGCCGGCAGAACCGTGCAATCTGGCCGAACTGCACGAACCGTTCATACGTATGGCCCGCGAACTTAGCGAGAAGGGGCGTGCCACCGCACGCGCCATGTACGGGTGCCGGGGGTGGGTGACCCACCACAACACCGACCTCTGGCGCATGACTGGGGCTGTAGACCATGCTTACAGTGGCGCCTGGCCTATGGCGGGAGCCTGGATATGCCAGCATGTATGGCAGAGATACCTCTACAGTGGCGATACGGTCTATCTGCGCAGTGTCTATCCGGTTATGCGCGGAGCTTCGGAGTTTTTCGCAGATTATATGGTCAAGGACCCGCGTACGGGCTATCAGGTGGTATGTCCGTCGGTGTCGCCCGAAAACAGTCCGAAGCTTTTCCGCCCCAAGCAGAACATATTTGCCGGTATCACGATGGACAACCAGTTGGTGAGCGACCTTTTCACCAATACGGCTGCCGCGGCAAGGGTGTTGGGTCTTGACGGCCTGTTTGCCGACACTCTGCTTGCATTGCGTTCGCAGATCACCCCGCTGCGCATAGGCCGTCACGGGCAACTGCAGGAGTGGGCCGAGGATTGGGACAACCCCAACGACCATCACCGCCATGTGTCGCATCTTTGGGGGCTTTATCCCGGTGCGGAAATATCGCCTGTACGTTCTCCGGAGGCTTTTGAGGCTGTTAAGACATCGCTCACGCAGCGTGGCGATGTGTCCACGGGCTGGTCGATGGGGTGGAAGGTGTGTCTGTGGGCGCGCCTGCTCGACGGCAACCATGCCTGCCGCCTTATCCGGAATCAGCTGAGTCTGGTGCCTGCAGAGAAAGAGAGCGGTACGCCCGGCGGCACTTATCCCAATATGTTCGATGCCCACCCGCCTTTTCAGATTGACGGCAACTTCGGCTGCACGGCGGGCATTGCCGAAATGCTGGTGCAGAGTCACGACGGCTATGTCTTTCTGCTGCCGGCCCTGCCCGACGAATGGAGCGAGGGCGAAGTGTGCGGACTGCGCACTGTTGGTGGCTTTGTGATAGAGCGTCTGGCATGGAAGGACGGCAGGCTTGCCGAAGTGCGCATCCGCTCGACCGTTGGCGGCAATCTGCGGTTGCGGTTAAAGGAAGGACTGAAGGTGAAGAATGAAAAACTTGTTGCCGCACACGGGGCCAACCCCAATCCGCTTTTTGCCGTATATACCATGCCCGTGCAGCAATGGAAGGGCGACGCCTATGTCGCATTGCCCGAGAACACCCGCCTGCCCGAACACATGTATGACATCAGCACACAGGCCGGAGAGACGGTTGTGATTGCAAACTAAGAAACTGCTGATACAACATAAAGTAGGGACATATTCTTGTATTTGTCCGTCTGTAACGAGGCGGACAAATACAAGAATATGTCCCTACTTTGTGATCCATGTGCATTTTGACACCGCTTCCTCAACTCCCTTTAACCCATTAATAATACCTTATGGATGTTAAGGAATGTTATTTCGGGGGGTAAAAACGTAAATTATATAAAATTATTATCTTTGCAATCAGGGAAAGACATACTTTGTAATTTTTACCTTATCTAATAAGGCATAGTGTGGGATGTTGAACCTTAATTGAAATGTTTATTTATAAATTTTGTTTTATGCATATAGGAAATAGGATAAAGGAAATTCTTGTAAAAAAAGAACGCACAGCCATTTGGCTGGCCGCCCAAATACCATGTGAGCGCTCGAACGTGTACCATATATTCAGGCGTGAGGATATAAATCTGAATCTGCTTTGCCGCATCTCGGTAATACTCGGACACAACTTTCTTGCAGAGCTGTCTGAAGAAATGCAGAAAGAGCTTGACGGCATGAAGTGACACGCAGGGAATCATTTTCCAGACTCTTTTTACGCATAAAGAATATTTTCTCTGCCATCGGTTAAACCTTCCACCGCGACAAACGTCATAACATTCGTTATGAATCGATTGTTAATGACATGTTTCGCCCTGATAAGTGTCGTTGTGGCACTGGCCCAGGGTACGGTAAAAGGAAGAGTTTTGGATAAGCAGACCAACGAGGTCTTGCAGTTTGTAAATGTTCGTGTGTCACAGGCCGCCACAGGCAAGATGGTGAAAGGAGCCATAACCGACACAAAAGGTACGTTTTCCGTCAGCGGACTGGCCGACGGAAAGTATGTTATGACCGTGTCGTTCATGGGTTATAAGGACGTGACCCGCAACTTTGAAATAACTAAGGCCCGCCGCTCCGTGTCGTACGCCGCCATCTATATGGCAGGCGACCAGAAGATGCTGAAGGAGGTGCAGGTGACGGGACAGCGCTCGCAGATGAAGTTGGAGGTTGACCGCAAGACGTTCTCTGTCGATCAGGTGCTTGCCGCGGCGGGTGGTTCGGCAAGCGACCTGCTTGAGAACATCCCCTCGGTGGAGGTTACCACCGACGGCGAGATATCCTTGCGCGGCAACTCGAGCGTGGAGGTGTGGATAAACGGCAAGGCCAGCGGACTGACGAGTGACAACCGGGCCGAAATTCTCCAGCAGATACCGGCCGAGAGCATCGAGAGGATAGAGGTGATAGACAACCCGAGCGCAAAGTTCAGTCCGGAAGGCTCGGCGGGAATAATCAACATCATACTCAAGCGCGACCGCCGTGCCGGATATTACGGCTCGGTGCGTGCCGGTGCGGCCACGGGCGGCGGATGGAACACGGGCGGAAGCATCAACTATTCGAGCGGAGCGCTCGAGGCTTTTGCCAATATCGGTTACCGCAATCGGAAGAACGGCGGCGGCTCTCTCAGCGAACAGATATACAAGGGCAGCAACACATATCAGAACTATGAGAGTGAGAACGACCGCGGCGGGCGCAATCTCTTCGCGCGTGCCGGACTGACATGGCACTTCACCGGCAAGGACGACCTGTCGTTCTCGGGAATGACCATGCAGGGCAAGCGTGACAACGAGAGCCTCATACCTTATCATTACGGTACGGTGGGGGCTGCTGCCGACTCGCGCCTGATGTTCCGCCGCAACACATCCGACGGCGACATGCGCATGTATCACGGCGAGATGGACTACACACACAATTTCAGCGACAAGCACAAGCTGGATCTCAACGTGTCGTTCGGCAAGTGGACGAGTGACGACAACAGCTATTATCAGGACAGCACGACGTATAACGACCCCGTGGCCCCCACGGAATACTCATATCAGTACCGCCCCATGTTCATCAACAACCGTTCGTGGGAGGTCAAGCTGGACTATGAGAACCAGATAATGGAGAACTTGAAACTGGAGGCGGGTTACAACGGACGCTTCTCTCACGAGAACACGCCGCAGGAGTCGTGGATGGACGGCAGCTCGTGGGACGGCCTGAACCTGACGGAGGACAAGGAATACTTCAACCGCTTCATCTACGACATGGATGTGCACGCTCTCTATGCCACGCTTACCACAAAGGTGGGCAAGCTCGGCATTATGGCCGGACTGCGCGGCGAATACTGGACGGTGAACACCGAGAGCTACACCTACGACCAGGAGCACGACCCGTCGCTGCGCGACGCACCGTTCAAGAAGGATTATTTCCAGCTCTTCCCGAGTGTCTTCCTCAATTATCCGCTCACGGAGACATCGCAGCTGCAGCTCAACTATACGCGCCGCCTGCGCCGTCCGTGGGGCGGACAGCTCAACAGTTTCAAGAACACGAGCGACGCGTCGATGGTGTCGTTCGGTAATCCCGAACTTACACCGGAGTACACCAACTCGTTCTCGCTCAACTATCTGAAGACGTGGCAGAACCACACGCTCTCCGTGGGCACGTACTATCGTCCCACGACCGATGTTATACAGTCGGTGAGGTACAACGTGGATGACGTGGTGTACTCCACCAACGAGAACGTGGCGAAGAGCCAAAGCGCGGGTGTGGAACTGATATTGAAGGACAAGCTCTTCCGCATACTCGACCTCACCACTACCGTAAACGCCTATTACTACAAGCTCGACGGTTTCAGCTATGTCATAAACGACCAGACCGTCACGGGCCGCTCCGACGAGAATTTCTCATGGGACGCACGCCTGCTGGCAAGTGTCATGCTGCCTTACGACATCTCGCTTCAGGCAACGGGCAACTACCGTTCGCGCACGGTCATAACGCAGGGTTACCGCAAGCCGAGTGCCAGTCTCGACCTCGGCCTGCGCAAGTCGTTCTTCAACAAGCAGTTTGCGCTGTCGGTCAACTGGCGCGACGTGTTCAACAGCCGCCGCTGGAAGACATATACAGACACAGACAGCTTCACTCGTTATCAGGAGAACTGGCGCGACCCGCGTGCCAACATCACCCTGACATGGAACTTCGGTAACATGACCTCGAAGAAGAAACAGCGTGAGGAGATGAACGGCGGCATGGATGACGAGAACCAGAGTTTCGGGGGATATGAGTAGTTGTTTTCTTCTTTAGGAGTTAAGGAGTTAAAGGGAGTTACCGCGGCTGCGCCGCTCGGGAGTTAAGTCAGATGCTTTCAAGATTACCCGCCATTCGGTTGGGGTATCAAAACTTGCCCCATTAGTATGAGGGTGTATCAAAATAAGGTTCACCAGGGTGTGTCAAAATGCAAGGGAAGCGACTTGTAGGGACATATTTTTCGCTATGCTCAACAACACGTCTTGTATTTGTCCGCAAAATAAACGTTGAATATCAATACGTTACGAACGGACAAATACAAGAATATGTCCCTACTAAGAGCCATTTTGACACACCCTCTTCCCCTTGTATTTTAATATTTTTTTTCATTTTCTCATGCAAGATTCTTAATTAACCGGATTTAATGGGTCGAGAGCTCTCAGAAAAGTAATTAAGAATAATGCAATTAAAAAAATGAAGATGAATCAAATTAAATTCCTTAAATTTGCAGCCGCAATACTGTGCTGCATGTTCGCAATGACCGTTGTATCGTGTGACGATGATGACGAAGTGGTACCGCCGTTTACATTCAGTCCCGCCAAGGCAGAAGTGACTGTGGGCGCAAGCACGGATATTACAGTGAGCGGTGGCGCAGCACCCTATACCGTTAAGTCAGGTGACGAGGAGATAGCTACCGTAGAGGTGGATGAAGACATCATTACCGTGACAGGTGTGAAAGAGGGTAATGTGACTGTCAGAGTATCCGACAAGGACAATAAGGTGGGTATGCTGTACGTTACAGTAAACAAGGTCACTGCGCTGGAGTTTGACAAGAAGGATGTCAGTGTGGCTGTGGGTAATGAAGAGACGGTTGCGGTGGCAAACGGAACAGCTCCTTACACGGTTACGGTAGATGACGAGTCGGTAGCTACGGCAAGTGTTGAAGACGGTGTAATAACGGTGACAGGTGTGAAAGCCGGTAAAACCACGATTACAGTGGCTGACAAAGACGAGCTGAAAGGCACGATTTCTGTTACGGTAGAGTAAGCCTCTCTGCACAGGATAGTTTTTTGGACGGATGAGGCTGTGTCAAGATTAAACTCTTCCAACCTGTAGGGACATATTCTTGTATTTGTCCGCCAAACAGCCATTGAATATCAGGATGTTACAAACGGACAAATACAAGAATATGTCCCTACAATGTGCATGAACCTTATTTTGACACACCATCATTGCCAATATGATAGGAAACCAACGATAGTATCAATGTCTCAAAACGCGAAGGATAGCGAGGAAGTGCTGGTTCACCTTATAAAGGAAGGTGATGAGCGGGCAATGCAGATTGTGTATTGCCGGTACGTCCGTTATCTCTCGGCTGTATGTTCCCGATACATTTATGATGAGGAAGATATAAAAGACGTGTTGCAGAACGCGTTCTTGAAGATATTTTCTTCGACAGACACCTTTGAATACCGCGGAGACGGCTCGTTGAAAGGTTGGATGACAAGAATTGTGTTGAACGAAACGATGAAGTTCGTGAGACAGAACGGCCGGATGAATTTCGTGGAACTGAAACAGGAAACTATGGACATGCCGGATGAAGAGCCTGATACCGAGGGTATTCCTCCCGCGGTCATTCATTCCATGATACGTGAACTGCCCGACGGTTACCGCACAGTGTTCAATCTGTACGTTATAGAAGAGAAAAGCCATAAGGAGATAGCAGAATTGCTCGGCATCAGGGAAAACTCTTCCGCCTCTCAATTACACAGGGCCAAAGCCATGCTGGCCGCGAAAATCAAACAGTATAACAAGCTTTATCCTATATCAAAATGAAAGAAGATTGGTTGAAAGACATACACGACAAGATGGCTGACTATGAGGCTGACGAACCTTGTGGCTTGTGGGACGATATATGCCGTGCAAGACAGCAGGAGGAACAGGCCGGGCATGCCAGTGGCAAAGCATCTGTGGTTTGGTTGTGGGCAAGGCGGGCAGCGGCTGTGGCCGCAATGGTGGCAATAGTTTTTTCGGCGGGTTATTTCCTGAACGGTGACATTGTGCCGCAGCCGGCATCACTGGCTCCGGAAAAGGTTGGGATGACGGCGGGTGGCAATGCTTCTTCCGTAGTGCCTTCTTCTGTTGAACCAGACAAGAAACTGTTGGAGGCAACCATTCCTGATGTGCGTTCCGCGATGGACAAGAATGTTGGGGCCGTATCTGCGGCAGGCATTGATGGGCAGGAAACGGAACGGAATATATCCGAAGAAACATCCGACACTCACGGCCAAACCCCTAATCAGCGTAATGACGAGAATAATCGAAACGATAGTCGAGCCCCCAAGCGTAGCCATTATAATGACAATTACCGGAATAATCATATAGCCCAAGCCAATGTGGGGAGAGGCAGGTCAGGACGACTTTCGATGGGTGTGTTCATGGCCGGCGGGACGCGTTCGGCTTTCGACAGTCAATCCGTCGAAGCGGTTTCTATGGGCATAGGGTCGGACAAATCAGATTGGAAAGACAGCCCTTTGCTCGGAATACTTCTTTATAACGACGGCAAGGAAGTGAAAAACGACATCAAGCACCATCTGCCTGTCAGAGCCGGCCTCTCGTTTGCCTATAAAGTCAATGAGCGGTTTGCTTTGGAGAGTGGTGTCAGCTATACCCGTCTCACGTCAGATATGCGCAACGGCAGCGACAGACATTATATCACGGGCAGACAGACTTTGCATTATGTCGGTGTTCCGCTTAATGTGAAATGTCAGATAGTATCGTGGAAGGGATTTGAACTGTATGCTTCATCCGGTGTACTTGCAGAAAAGTGTGTGTCGGGCAAACAGGAAAAGGAATATGTTATCAACAATAGGGTAGAGAAGAAAGAGTCGGGCGACATCAGCGATAAACCGTTTCAGTGGTCTGTCAACGCTTCTGCCGGCTTGCAGTACAATGTCTTGCCGTCGGCGGGTATTTATGTTGAACCCGGTGTAAGTTACTATTTTGACGATGGGTCTCCGTTAAATACCATTTATAAAGACAAGCCGTTCAATTTCAATTTGAATCTCGGATTGCGATTCACCTTTGGACGTAAATAAGTTGACAGGCTGTCGGATATGAAATGAAGTCTCCAGAAGAAAAAAGCGACGGAGCACTTCACAGTGTCCGTCGCCGCAAACTTCAAACAACCAAAAAAGAAATAGATTGTCTGTGAAAAGTCCCGTCGGTATATCGGTAACGGGACCTTTTTCTTTCAGTCTCCTCTTTCCGGCATGCGGTACCACCTCCGTTCCCCTCCCCTTTGGGGAGGTCGGGTGGGGCTTTTTTTATCTGATAAACAGCAGTTCGCGATACTTGGGCAGTGTCCAGAGCTGGTCTTCAACAATCAGTTCGAGCTTGTCTATCTGATAACGTATCAGTTCCATCTTCGGGGCCACGGTGTCGTGGTAGGCGATGGCTTTCGTATGCTCGCTCTCAATCTTGTTTGCCACCTTGCGTGCAGCAACGAGTTCTTCCACGCCCTTTTCTATTACAGTTGTCCGTTCGGCAATCTCTTCTATCAGCTTGATGTTGCGTGCCGACAGCTTGTCGGCCTTGTCGGCCGGGAATATGCGGCGCATGTTCTCCACGTTCTTCAGCAGCTTGCTCTGATAGTGTGTGGCCACGGGGATGATGTGGTTCATCGACAGGTCGCCTATCACGCGGGCCTCTATCTGTATCTTCTTCGTATACGTCTCCCATTTCACCTCGTTGCGCGCTTCCAACTCTTTTCTCGACATCACTCCGAGACTCTCGAACATGGCTATGCTCTCGGGGTCGAGATAGCGCTCGAAGATTACGGGACAGCTTGTCTCGCAGTCCAGACCGCGCTTTTTGGCCTCGGCAACCCATTCGTCGCTGTAGCCGTTGCCGTCGAAGCGTATGGGCTTGCAGGTCTTGATGTCTTCACGGATTACCTCTATGATGGCGCGTGTCTTGTCCTCGCCCTTGGCGATGAGTGCGTCTACACGGCGTTTGAAGTCGGCCAGTGCCTCGGCCACGGCCGAGTTGAGGGCTATCATGGCCGATGCACAGTTGGCCTCGCTGCCCACGGCACGGAACTCGAAGCGGTTGCCGGTGAAGGCGAAGGGGCTTGTGCGGTTGCGGTCGGTGTTGTCGATGAGCAGCTCCGGTATCTCCGGTATCTCGAGTTTCATGCTCTGTTTGCCCACGATGTTGAACAGTTCGTCCTTGTCCGATTTCTCGATATGGTCGAGCAGTTCGCTGAGCTGCTTGCCGAGGAATGACGAGATGATGGCGGGGGGAGCTTCGTTGGCTCCCAGACGGTGGGCGTTGGTTGCGCTCATTATGCTTGCCTTGAGCAGTCCGTTGTGACGGTACACACCCATGAGTGTCTCGACGATGAATGTCACGAAGCGCAGGTTGTCCATAGGTGTCTTTCCCGGGCCGTGCAGCAGTATGCCGGTATCGGTGCTGAGGCTCCAGTTGTTGTGCTTGCCGGAGCCGTTGATGCCGGCAAAGGGTTTTTCGTGCAGCAGCACGCGGAATCCGTGCTTGCGTGCCACGCGCTTCATGAGCGACATCAGGAGCATGTTGTGGTCGACGGCCAGATTACATTCCTCGTATATCGGGGCCAGTTCAAACTGGTTGGGCGCCACCTCGTTGTGGCGTGTCTTGCACGGTATGGCCAGTTCGAGAGCGCGTATTTCAAGGTCTTTCATGAAAGCCTGCACACGGTCGGGGATGGTTCCGAAGTAGTGGTCGTCCATCTGCTGGTTCTTGGCCGAGTCGTGTCCCATCAGTGTGCGTCCGGTGAGCAGCAGGTCGGGGCGCGCCGAATACAGTCCCTCGTCGACGAGGAAATACTCCTGCTCCCATCCCAGATTGCTCTGCACCTTCTTTACGTCGGGATAGAAATAGCGGCACACGTCGGTTGCGGCCACGTTCACTGCATGCAGCGTGCGCAGCAGCGGGGCCTTGTAGTCGAGTGCCTCGCCCGTGTACGATATGAATATGGTGGGTATACACAGTGTGTCGTCGATGATGAATACGGGCGATGTGGGGTCCCATGCCGAATATCCGCGTGCCTCGAAAGTGTTGCGTATGCCGCCGTTGGGGAATGACGATGCGTCGGGTTCCTGCTGTACGAGCAGCTTGCCGCTGAATTCCTCCACCATGCCGCCCTTGTGGTCGTGCTCGATGAACGAGTCGTGCTTTTCGGCGGTGCCTTCCGTCAGCGGCTGAAACCAGTGCGTGTAGTGTGTCACGCCGTTCTCCACGGCCCATTGCTTGATGCCTGCCGCCACGGCGTCGGCTATCGAGCGGTCGAGCCGCGTGCCGTTGTCAATCACGTCCACGAGCTTGTCATAGATGTCTTTGGGAAGATATTTGTACATCTTCTCACGTGTGAAGACATTTTTACCGAAGAACTCGCATGGACGTTCTGCCGGAGTTTTCACCTCGAGGGGCTTCTTCTTGAAAGCCTCTGCAACAACCTGGAATCTCAAGTTTGTCATTGTCATTTTGTATTTGTGGGTTATGTTTTTGTCAACAACCGTGTTTTATTTTGTGTTTGTGTGTGTATTGTTTCCCGGAGTCATTTGTTTCCGCAGCTTTCTCAGAGCCATTTCCGCAGCCGTTCCATGGCTTGCTCGCAGTCTTCGCGCAGGCCGAAAGCCGTCAGCCGTACATATCCCTCGCCGCTCGGACCGAACCCCACGCCCGGCGTACATACCACGCGTGCCTCGTACAGCATCTGTTCGAAAAAGCGCCAGCTGCTCTCGCCCTTCGGTGTCTTCACCCACAGGTAGGGGGCGTTTTCTCCGCCGAACACCTGCAGGCCGTAGCCGGTGAGTGCCTCGCGCATCATGCGGGCGTTGGTCATGTAGTACTGTATGGTCTTTTTCACCTGTTCTTTGCCTTCGGGCGTGTATATGGCTTCCGCCGCCCGCTGGCTCACATAGCTTGTGCCGTTGAATTTCGTGCACTGGCGGCGGTACCACAACTGGTGCAGCGATATGCGTTCGCGTCCGTCGATGGTGCCTGCCGTTATTTCTTTCGGCACGACGGTATATCCGCAGCGCAGGCCGGTGAATCCGGCTGTCTTTGAATAACTGTGAAATTCTATCGCCACCTTGCGCGCTCCCTTTATCTCGTAGATGGAGTGGGGTATGTCCTTGTCCTGTATATATGCCTCGTAGGCCGCATCGTAGAATATCAGTGTGTCGTTCTTCAGAGCGTAGTTCACCCATTTGCGCAGTTCTTCTCTCGATATCACCGTACCGGTAGGGTTGTTGGGGTAGCACAGATAGATGATGTCAACCCGGCGGTCGGGAATCTGCGGCACAAAGTTGTTTTCGGCCGTGCAGGGTATGTATATCACGTTGCTCCACTTGCCGTCGTTCACTGTTCCGGCGCGGCCTATCATCACGTTTGAGTCTATGTATACGGGATAGATGGGGTCGGTCACGCCGATGCTGTTGTCCCAGCGCACGAGTTCCTGTATATTGCCGGTGTCGCTTTTTGCACCGTCGTTGATGAATATCTCGTTGGGGTCGAGGTGTATGCCGCGTGGCAGAAAGTCGTTTTTCACTATTGCCTCGCGCAGAAACGGGTAACCCTGTTCGGGACCGTAGCCGCGGAATGTCTCTTTGGCGGCCATTTCGTCCACGGCCTTGTGCATGGCTTCAATCACAGCCGGACAAATGGGCTGCGTCACGTCACCTATGCCGAGGCTTATCACGTCGGTGTTGGGGTGGGAAACCTTGAAGGCATTTACTTTCTTTGCGATGTCTGCGAACAGATAGTTGTCCGGCAGCTTGAGGAAATGTTCGTTTACTAATGCCATGATATGATTCTTTTTTATGTTGTTGTTTGAAGTTTCGATTCCCGATATCTTGATATTCAATGTTCAATATTCAACGTTCTCCGCCTCTCCGTCGAAAACAAATTCGGCGGGGCCGGTCTTGTAAACATGTCCGTCGGTCTCGTTCCAGTGAATGTCCAGCTCGCCGCCGTCCATCATTATTGTACAGTGTCGTGGGGCGCGTCCGGTCACAGCGGCGGCTACGGCGGTGGCACAGGCACCGGTGCCGCAGGCCATTGTGATGCCGCTGCCGCGTTCCCACACACGGCAGCGTATGCGGCCGGTGCCGGTAATGCGGGCAAACTCGATATTGCAACGTTCGGGGAAGAGCGGGTTGTGCTCCAGCAATGCCCCATAACGTGCAATGTCGATATCATCGATGTTATCCGTGAATATTACAAAATGAGGGTTGCCCATAGATACGAATGTACCCTTGAACACCCGCCCGCCGGCTTCCACTTCACCGTCGGTCATTGTGCCGTCGGGTGTGGCCAGTTGGCTGTGTGAGGCCAATGCCGGTGCGAGCATGTCCACTGTCACGCTTTCTGTCGTGTTGTTTGCTCCCAAGTGCAGGCTGAGTGTCTTTATGCCCGACAGTGTGAGCAGGCGTATCTCCGTCTTGTCCGTCAGTCCCCTGTCGTGCACGTATTTGCCTATGCAGCGCGAGGCATTCCCGCACATCATGGCTTCCGAACCGTCGGCGTTGAAGATGCGCATTGAGAAGTCGGCTTCGGGTATGGCCGATTGGCCTATAAGCACCAGCCCGTCACTGCCGATGCCCTTGTGGCGGTCGCTCCATTTTATGGCGACAGCCTCCGGATTGGCAATGTCGTATAACGAGGTGTCTACGTATATATAGTCGTTGCCGGCTCCGTGCATCTTGGTGAACTTGATGGTCTTGCTCATATTGTCAATCCTTTACTTTTAGTATCTTCTTCTCGCTTGAAATTGCTGAGGTGCAGCTTATCGTGTGCAAGGATAATGCAAACCGAACGCAATCAAGCTTGCTTGAAATTGCTGAGGTGCAGCTTATCGTGTGCAAAGATACAACGAATTGGAAAAAACACCGGCGGGTATTTTATCGTTTTTATCTACTAATCCTTCTTTTGTTACGATTTGAAATAGAAACAAGCTAAAAGGCTTACAAATTGAAATTAAACAATATGTAAATAAGCATATATATAAACAGAATCGGGCAAATGATAACATAATGCTTGTGCTGTACTTGTTTTAAATGTCATAATGTCGTAATTTTGCACCGTCATTGCGACATAACGTAAGATTGTACATATTGGGATAGTGCCACATGACAGGAAATATAAACCAAACAACACAATAATAGTTATGAAGAAAAGATGGATTATACTTATGACGTCTATGGTGATAATAGCCATAGCGGGTTTGTTCGCAAAGGAGCCTTCGTTCGAATGTGATTTCTCTACGGTCAGCGCAGCCGATGTGGCATGGCTTATTACCGCCACAATCTTTGTACTGATGATGACCCCGGGACTGTCGTTCTTTTACGGTGGCATGGTGGGAGCCAAAAACGTGATATCAACCATGCTCCAGAGTTTCATAGCCATGGGGTTGATATCGGTGCTGTGGGTTGTGTTCGGCTTCAGCCTCTGTTTTGGCGATGACATAGGCGGTGTGATTGGCAACCCGTTGACATTCCTTATGTTTGACAATGTGGGAGCCGCCATATATACCACACCCACCGGTAAGATTCTTGGCGGAGCCACCATACCATTGGCGCTTTACGCCCTGTTTCAGATGAAATTCGCCATTATCACCCCCTCGCTTATCACAGGCTCTTTTGCCGAACGTGTCAGGTTTTCCGCCTACATGTTTTTCATGATATTCTTCTTCGTGGCCATCTATTGCCCATTGGCTCATATGACATGGCATCCGGACGGACTGTTCCAGCGTTGGGGCGTGGTGGATTTTGCCGGTGGTATCGTCGTTCATGCCTCATCGGGCGTTGCAGCACTGGCGGGAGCCATCTTCTTAGGGCGGAGGCGTACGGCCACGCGGCGTTCCGAGCCGGCCAACATACCTTTCGTGTTGCTTGGTGCGGCCATGCTCTGGCTCGGGTGGTTCGGTTTCAATGCCGGTTCGTCGCTTATGGCCGACGGTATGGCCGTGAAGGCATTTCTCAACACAAATACCGCTTCGGCCACGGCCATGATGACATGGATATTCTTCGACTGTCTGCGTGGACGCAAACCGTCGGCCATGGGGGCGGCTGTGGGTTGCGTTGTGGGACTGGTGGCCATCACCCCCTCGGCGGGCTATGTTACAGTAGGCCAAAGCATCTTCATATCCTTTGTCATAACCATAATCTGCAATGTCGCCGTATATTGGCGCAGCCATACACGCATTGACGATGCGCTCGATGTGTTTCCAACCCATGGCACCGGCGGTATTTTCGGCACCGTGCTCACCGGCATTTTCATTCAGGAGGGGCTTATCGCCGGTTCGTGGGACGGTTTCGTCATCTTCCTCTACCATTTGCTGGCTGTTGTGATGGTTGTGGTATACACGTTTCTTGTGAGCTATTTTGGTTATTGGCTTATCGACCGTGCCATCCCCATGCGTGTGTCGGCCAAAAGCGAGCGCATCGGCCTCGATCTGAGCCAACACGACGAGCACTACGGCTTTGCACACTCCGGCGAGCGCGAGATAGCCGAGTACGGCGACAGCAACAGTAAGTGACAAGAAAACAACTGAGGGACTGTGCCAAAATATAAATGTTACATAAGGGGCTGTATCAAAAAAAACGATACAGCCCCTTGTGCAATGAGACGTATATTGACACAGTCTCATAGTCAGATAAAACCGAACACCTCCTTTCAATCTTTTTTGAACAATGATGCAACAGATAAAATAACCACAGCGCCGACAACAGCCGTACACAACTGCCCGAGCGTTCCGCTCCATGACAATCCGATGAGGTCAAACAGCCATCCGCCGAGTGCGCCTCCCACTATACCGAGGATGAGGTTGATAAGGCAGCCGTAACCGCCGCCGCGCATTATTTTGCCGGCTGCGAATCCGGCCAAAATACCGATGATGATAGAACCAATCATTCCCATAACTACTAACTTTTTAAAGCATTAAACAATCTTTTTACAATTCTCTTTCTCTCTCAATTTCTTTTTTCCCGTCTTGTGCGCAAAGACAGTGCATGCGGGCGCAATGAAAACTTGTTTTCAAATTGCCGGGTGCAGCTTGTTTTATGCAAAGATAGTAAATGGGAATTGTGCTGCAAAAAACAGGAGGATAAGAA
>ENA-OYXX01000616-OYXX01000616.1-human-gut-metagenome-genome-assembly--contig:-NODE-616-length-15903-cov-8.006373_pt1 | contig 15903 bp, 16 predicted proteins | sample MGYA00243976_ERZ653434 | MGnify/ENA primary metagenome ERZ653434 (study PRJEB26926, sample SAMN06165112) | human gut metagenome | biome: ENVO:00009003; feature: ENVO:2100002; material: ENVO:00002003...
ACGTAAGGAGTCGTCGGCAGCGTCAGATGTGTATAAGAGACAGCCAGATAACCGTTATTTCTGTTTGTCGCACCGAGAACCTTTGCGTAAGCCTGTGCGACTGAAGGCTTTTCCGCAATTACTAAGCGATAGGACAATTAACATTCCTCCAATCTTTTTTATAATGAATATTTGAGTTGAATTTTCATATAGTGCGCGATATAATGATTATAAAAAGTAACAGGAGGGGTGAATTTCAATGCAGGAACTTCAAAAAATCGCCGTGGTGATTGATGCCGATAATACCCAGATTTCAAAATTGGAAGATGTGTTTCATGAAATCTCAACACGCGGCAGAATTGTGGTAAAGCGTGCCTATGGCAACTGGCATAAACCAACGTTAAAAAACTGGGGTGAAATCATTAAGCGGTTGGCGATTAAAGCTGAGCAGCAATTCGACTATGTTTCGGGCAAGAACGCAACAGACATGGCACTGGTAATTGATACCATAGAACTTTTGTATACAAACCTTTATGATGCGTTTGTTATTGTTTCAAGCGACAGTGACTATACTCCGTTGGCAATAAAATTGCGCGAAGCAGGGGTTTATGTTATGGGCGTTGGTGAGCAAAAAACCCCTGTTGCTTTCCGGAATGCCTGCGATGAATTTCTCTTCTTGGAAAACTGCTCTTCTTCGGTTGAAGGGAACGATGCACACGATGTTGTTAGTTCTTCCCAAAGCGATGCACAAGATGCTGTTAGTTCTCCCCAAAAAGAAAAAGCAGAAGTGTCTATATCGCCCAACAACGAAAAAGAAGAATCTACAAAGCAGCTCAAGGAAGATGTACAGAAAACTGATTCAACTCCAATTGCTAGTTCTGCTCCCGCTGAAGAAAACTCCGAAAAGAAAAATGATCTAAACGAAATTCATGCTTTACTGGAAAAAGCCTATGATACCTTCCAAGACGAGGATGGGTGGGTCAATGTAGCAAAGGTAGGACTGTTCTTAAGAAGAGCAAAGCCAGATTTTGATAGCCGAACTTATGGTTTCCAAAAGTTGAGCCTTTTCCTCAAGAACTTCCCTGAAAAGTATGATGTGAAAATAGTCGGAGAAAAGCCCAACACCATTGCCGTATACCGTTGTGTGAGTAACGAAAACAACTAAACAGCCTGTCGGATGTATATGTAAGGCGGCAAACGCCGCCAATAAAATTATACTTCTGTGTTGTTCTCCTCACTGGTTTCCTCCGGCTCATTCTCCATTGGAATTTCAAAATCGCCCTTGTCCTCGGTGTAATCCGCATCGGGGTCAAGGGCTTCTTTTTCTGCCTTTTTCTTCTGCATCTGCTGGCGATAGAAATAGAAACCGCCGCCCGCTGCCAGTGCGATCAGGGCAACTACGCCCAGAAATGCGCCTGCGTACTTCGTGACTTTGTTCTCCTTGGGCGGTTCCGTATTCGCTGCTTCTTCCGCAGCTTTCTTGGCTTCCTCCTCGGCTTTCATCCGATCCTGTTCCGCCTGCGCCGCCGCTTCTTTTTCGGCGGTATAAGCGTCCGCTTCTTCCTCCTCCATCAGTGTCAGCAGGTCGGCTTCGTCCACCAGATTCATAAAGTGGACGGTCTGCTGCCCCTTGGCGTTGCGGTCGATGACCAGATAGAACGTGTTGCCGGATTTGCTGACCAGCGTAATGAACTGCTGCCCGGAGCCGTCCGAATAATTGGTGTGGTAATCGTCCACCAATGTCAGATTGCCCTCCGGGGTCAGGGCACCAGAGGTTTCGTCCGTGACGGTGACTACATTTTCCACCACCTCCGGCAGGATAGGCTGCTCCACGGGGGCGGCTTCGCCCTCGAAGGCAAAGGCAGGAGCCGCCATGCCAGCGCACAGTGCCGCCGATACCAGCAGCGCACCCAGTTTCTTAATCTTCATCTGCATCGACCTCCTTCTCAAAAGTTGCACCCACAGCAGACAGCGCAGCCGGGTTCGGGGTGGTGGCAGCCGACTGCCGCAGCAGGGCGGCGAGCTGTTCCGGCGTGACCTTTGCAGTCCGCACCATCTCGTTGACCTCGGCGGAATCCTCCTCCTGAATGCGCCGCTCCAAAATCTCGATGCGGTTGTTCAGCTTGATGCGGCGCTCCTTCTCTTTTTCCAGCATTGCCCGCAGCTTATCCGATTTTTCGCTCATAGTAACTCCTCCAATCATTTTGAAAGCCGTCCGAATCCGGCGAGATGCTTCTCCCAGTAGGACGAGTGAATGTTTGCGTACTTGATAGGGTCTCCGGCACTGACCATCATGCCATTGCCCAGATAGATCCCGGTATGGCTCATGCTGGGGGTGTCGTAGGTGCCTTTGAAAAAGACCAAATCTCCGGGCTTTGCTTCGGCTTCGGAAATATGCTGGCTTTTGTTCCACAAGCCGTTGGCGGTGGTGCGCCCCACATTGTAGCCGTTCTGGTTGTAGACCCAGCAGACATAACCGCTGCAATCAAACCCTGTTTCCGGGGTAGAACCACCCCACACATAGGGCGTACCAACATACTTTTGAGCTTCCTTGTAGATGGCGGCGAACTCCTCATCCGTCAGGGCTTCTGCCGGAATCTGATAGTCGATGCCCGGTGTGCCGGAGCCATCCGAGCCACCGGGCGGCAAGCCTCCATTAAAAAGATAAGGTCTGCCGCCCAGCGTATCCTGAAAGATCTCGTACCGTTTCCATTGGTCAGCATCCAATTCTTCCCGGATGACCACCTCCAAGCCACGATTGACCAGCTTGGTGTGGAAGATGCGGTACTCATAGGGCACCTGCGTGGGAACCGGGATTCCTGCCGGGCTGATGACCCAAACGGTCTTGTACCGTATCTGTACCTCCACCCATGTGGTCAGTTTGTACTGCTTTTTGAAGGTCTCCTTCAGTTTTCCCTGTACCTCGCTGCGGGTGTAGTCATCATACAAGGTGGTCAGGAACGAAGTGAGCTGCCATGGGTCATGCTCGATGGGGTCAAGATGGTACTGGTACTCGTTGTAGCCGGGGTGGTCGGTGGGAGTGCGCTTGATCTTTTTATCCAGCTCCTTTTCCAGCTTCTTGTAGTCCTGTTCTGCGCCCCGGATGTCCCGGTCCTCGGCAGAGTACATGGTCTGCCCGGACACCTGCGTACCGCCGGAAAAGAGGATTCCGCAGGAGGAAAAGCCCGACATCACCATGAGGATGAGCAAAAGAAAAACGCCCACGATCACCAGAACGTGTGCGTTGCTCTTGGCGGCATTCATCAGCCCCTTTACAGCGGTGCTGACGGCAGTTTTGCCTTTCTCCACCGCCTGTTCCACGCCGGATCGGGCAGCAGATGCGCCATTGGATGCAGCCTTACCGCCTGCGGTCTGCGCCGCTGTGCCGGACCGGGCGGCGGCATAGTAGCTTTTGTGGATTTCTTGCCGCTGTTTCCAGCGTGAAAGCCAGTTGGAGCCACCCTTGCCGGTGCCGGATGCGCCTGTATCTTGTGCCGCAGTTGGCTCCTGTGCAGAAGATTTTGCGGTTTTGGTGCCTTTCTTGCCCTGCATCTTGGCTTTCTTTTTCAGCTTTTTGGCGTAACGGCTCTTGGAAATATCCCGGACACTTCCAGCCGCCTTTTCGCCCTCGCTCAAAGCCTGCGTGCCCACATTGTCATCCTCGTACTGGTCAACCTCCCGGTGCACCGCAGACCGGGCGGCATGGGCGGCGTACATTTCCCGCTTCTGTGCCTTGCTCAAACGGCTCAACTCGTCCGGGGTCAGTTCCGCCTTGCCAAACCGCAGATGCTGTGCCTTTTCCGCAGCTTTATCTGCATCGGTTTTCAGCTTTTTCTTTTTGGGCACCGACTGCTCCACCCTCGTTTTCTTCGGGGGAGAACGGGTCTTTTTGGTTGAGGTTTCCTCCTTGATGTTCAGCTTCGGATTGCTCATGTCTGTGTGCCCTCCGAGATCTCGTTGAGTTTGGTCGTGAGGATGCGGTAGAGTTCAAGGTCTTTCGGGAAGTGGTCAACAAAGGGCAGGATCACGTTGCCGAAAAACAGCAGTCCCTCGCCTTCGCCGGAGTGGGTCACATAAGAAAGCTGATGGGGAGAGATGTTGAGCTGCTTTGCGAGGATCTGCCTATCACCGTTCGCCTGATTGAGCATATACACAAAGTCCGAGTTCTCAAAAATATTCGATACTTCGGGACTTGCCAGCAGATCTTTGACGTTCTGCGTTAGGGCTGTCGGGATGCCGCCCCACTTGCGGAAACGCTTCCAGATCTCCACAGAATAGGCCGCAGTCTGCTCTTCTTTCAGCAAAAGGTGGAATTCGTCTGCATAGTACCGGGTGGATTTTCCGGCACTGCGGTTGGCGGTCACGCGCCCCCACACGGCATCCTGCACGATGAGCATTCCCAGCTTTTTCAGCTGCTTGCCCAGCTGCTTGATGTCGAAGCAGACAATGCGGTTGTGAATGTCCACGTTGGTGTGATGGTTGAAGATGTTCAAAGAACCTTTGACGTAGATCTCCAATGCTGCCGCCACATGGCGCGCTTCCGGTTCGTCCTGCGTCAGCAGGGCGTTGTACAGATCTTCCAGCAGCGGCATATTTTCCGGGGTCGGATTCTCGAAATACTTGCGGTAGACCACATGAACACAGCGGTCAATGACCGTCTTTTCTACCGGCTGCAAGCCCTCTTTGCCGCCCACCACCAGCTCACACAGAGAAAGAATAAAGTCAGCTTTCAATGCCAGCGGATTGTCCTCCTCGCTGTAATTGCTGTTGATGTCCATGGGGTTGATATACTGGGTGCTGGCGGGACCGATGTGAATAACCTGCCCATGCAGACGCTCCACCAGCGGAGCGTAATCGGCTGGGTCAGCGGTGTTACCACCGCCTTCCCGCCTAAGAACCGTACGTGACAGTTTCCCGTCATACGGCTCAAGCATTTCATCACTTCTTCAAGCGGTTCTCAGCATAAATACGCTGACAGGTGCAATGAACGTAGCGCATATTGCGAACATCTTCCATGCCAGCCTTTGCCTTTGGTGCAAGGTAGAAGATTTCTCTTTCTTCCGTTACATCCATCGGCATTCCGCAGTGGTAGCACAGTCCGTTCTGGTTTTTCCAAATCATCTTGAATTTTCCAGTCAGCCGGTGCATTCCTTTATCGAATTTCCTTTTTTGGAAATACGCCTCATCGAGGAACGGATTTGCAGTAGCTTTTATCTTGGTATGTCGCACAATGGCTGTGCTGTCCACCCGTATCAGCTCCTTGTTTTCCGTAGAGAACACCCAGTTTCGATTACCGACACGATGCCAGTATCTCGTGGAAATCCACCACTTGTTCTTCTTTGGGTGCCGTCTTTTAGCCCATCGCCACAGCAGTTCGTACAGGACATAGTCCAGATGCGCGAACGCATCACTTGCGCATACGGACTGGTGGTAATTAGTCCAACCTCGAATTTGTTCATTCAACTTCATAATCAGAACATCTTGCTGCCACGCTTTTCCTCTGCGGAGAATCGTGTCAGAGATATTGGAAACGATAGCCTTAACCGCCTTTTGGGAAGGCTTGATAATCAGCTTTTCGTTATACTTTCTGAAGTTCCAGCCGAGGAAGTCGAAACCATCGTCAATGTTGGTGACAACGGTCTTTTCATCAGAAAGTTCCAATCCGCGTTCAGCGAGAAACTCTCGAATCAGCTCCTTTGCTTCAAGAGCCAGTTCAGGTGTTGCCGCTGTGACCACAAAATCGTCTGCATAGCGGACGAAGTTTACTTTGTGGGCATTCTTAAATCTTGAATCGACCTTACCGAGCGCGTTCGTGTGAAAGCGTTCGACCAGCTTCTTCTCGATACCATCCAGCGTCATGTTCGCCAGAATGGGGGAGATAATACCACCTTGCGGAGTTCCTTCCTCGGTAGGAAAGAGTTCGCGCTGATAGATAAATCCCGACTTTAAGAACTGCTTCAAAATGTTCTTGTCCATGGGGATGTTCGCCAGAAGCCAATCATGGCTGATATGGTCGAAGCAACCTTTGATGTCACCCTCCAAAACCCACTTCGGAGAAATGTGCTTGCGCGACAGTGCATTGAACAGATATTCGCAGGCATCCTGTGCGCATCTTCCTTTTCGGAAACCAAAGGATTTCCCATCTGCTGTTGTTTCCGCCACCGGTTCCAGTGCCAAAGCATAGAGAGCCTGCATTGCGCGGTCATACATTGTAGGAATGCCCAATGGACGCTTTTTCTTCTTGTCCTTCTTTTCGATATACACTCTACGGAGAGGACGCGCACGATACCCTTTATCTGTCAGCGATAGAACCGCTTTCATTTTCTTCGCCGGGGTGTTCCAGAGAACACCATCCACACCGGGAGTCTTGCGCCCATCGTTGGTAACGACACGCTTAACAGCCAGTGCTTTGGCGTAAAAGGAATGTGTCAGAAGATACTGAAGTCGTTTTACTGCGTTGTAGTCTTTTTGCTGAGTTGCCTTGACAATCCTGATTTGTAACCTGTTGACTTCCCGCTCTGCCTTATGCCAATCAATGTTTTTCCATTGGGCACTCAACATAGCTTCGTCCGACAGCTTCTCAGAAGTTTTACCTTCCGTCGTTGAATACTTATCGTTCACAGGGATACCTCCAATCTTGCCATGAAATACCCGGAATAAGTCAGCACCCTTTCAGGTCAGGGCAAATTTTGAACCCCTATGCTCACCGTTACAGTGAACCGTTCGCTTTTTATTCCATCTCATACCCTCTGCACCGTTTCTCCCTCTTGCGAGGTCGATACCTTTATTAAAGGAGTGCATAGGGTTTTCCACGTTCCACGTAATGCATAATTCTCGAATGCCTTAGCCGCCATCTTTGAACCGGGAGGATTTGTGTCCATTTGCTTCGGGGTACAGAAAGGCCCCTCGGCCACCTCCAACACCTTTTGGTGTAGGTGTATCAGCCTTATTTCACCTATTCCCTGTAACGATCCTTACGATGATTCACATTACGTTCGACATAGCATTCTTTACCCTAACAGTACATCCGCTTTAGGCTGGCAGATTTCCCATATTGTCCTGTGAGCTTCCCAACGCCGGCTTTTGACCAGTGCAGGTCACAGTAGGGTTACTCCAAATGGATAGAGCAGTGTTTATACACAATACATTACGCGACTTCGTGTCGCACTTCTGCTTCCGGGTCGCAGATGATAATATCATCATCCGTCACCAGAAAAGCGTTGGTGATCTCTCGCTTTGCCGAGAAACTTTTGCCAGAGCCGGGAGTGCCGAGGATAAGCCCATTGGGATTTTTCAGCTTTTTCCGGTCCACCATGATAAGGTTGTTGGACAGGGCGTTCAGGCCATAATACAGGCTTTCCTTACCGGACTGATACAGTTCCTGCGTGGTGAACGGGATGAAGATGGCGGTGCTGCTGGTGGTCAGCCCTCGCTGAATTTCGATCTGACAGTCTGCCAGCGGCAGGCTGCTCATCAGCCCCTGCTCCTGCTGGAAATCCAGTCGGCACAGGTTGCAGTTGTGTTTCTGGGCAATGGAGCTGGCCTGAAAAACATTGTTTTCCAGTTCCTGCTCAGTCCTGCCCGTGTTCAGCACCAGAAAGGTGACAAGGAACATACGCTCGTTTTGCGACTGCAATTCTTTCAGCAGGGCTTTGGCATCTCTGCCGTAGGTCGCCAAATCCGACGGAATGATGTCAATATCATATCCGGCACGGATTGCCTTCTTCTGGTGGAGTAGGGAGCTGCCGCCTTACTATCTTGCAATAGCAGGTTTGCATCACCCTCTCCGGGAACCGTACTTACCTCTCTCGAAGTATACGGCTCTGTCATTGTTCGGTCAGAAAAACTCATTGATTGTGAATTAGATGGTGGCAATGCTCACACACTACAAGTGTCTTTCGCCGTTTTGCTAACATTGCGATTTCCCACGGTTCTTTTCCTTTAAGGTTTTTCAGTTTATTGATATGGTGGATTTCGTAACGTTCGCTTTCCGTTGTGCCACAGAGTTCACAAATTCTTGCTTTCAAACGCTTCTCAAGCGGTGTTACCGACTGACCATAAATAATTGCGGCATTGCTAATGCAGTCTGTTGAAATTTTCGCATCTTTACAGTCCATATAGTTGGCGAAATAGCGGCGCTTGGCTTTCTTTTTCGTTTCATAGGGGATACCCCATTCGCCAGTTCCGTCTTTATACATAGCAACAACTTTTGAGATTTTGCTTTTGTGTTTTGCTGCAAGCGTTTTTAGGCAGCTGTATTCCATAAGGTAAGACAGATATTTCAGTTTACAGAAGTTGCTGGCTATTCCGTAATAATTACAAATACCTCTCAACTCATCGTTGTAAACTGTGACTATCTCAAGGTCTGTCAGCCGTAGCAGGGAATTTCTGTGAACGGGAAATAGCTTTCCGTCCTTTTTCTGTATCGCTATACCCTTTGAGAAAATAAAGTTGTGGATTTTGTCATCGAATGGCACTAGCAGTTCAACATGGTTGTTGAGAGTTCTCGCTTTTGTGCCTTTCTTGTTCCGCTTTACTTTCTCACATCTTCTGACACGAACATCAAAACCTAAGAACCGGGCACATTCACTGCTGTGGGTAATAAGTGTCTTTTCTTCGCTGAGTTCCATCTTGAGTGTTTGCCCAATAAACTCAGAGAGTTTGCTCTTAATCCACTGGCAATCCTCTTTACTGCCCTTTACACCAATAATAAAATCATCTGCATAGCGGATATATTTGAGCTTTTTATCCGTCTGTGCTGTGCAAGGAGTTTTCAAAAGTCGTTTGCGGAGTGTTTTACACTCTGCAATCATGCTTTCTCTTTCTACTCCATTCTTTCTGTCGATGTGGTAGCAAAGATTTTTGATTCTATTGTGCAGTTCACGGTATTCCGGGGTGATTTTCCCTTTTTCAGGAGTGTCAAATTCGTCTTTTAGCTGCATGACGAATTTATCAAGTTCGTGCAGATAGATGTTTGCCAGCAACGGTGAAAGAATACCGCCTTGCGGTGTGCCGCTGTAGGTTTTGTGGTAAACCCAATCTTCCAAATATCCTGCTTTTAGAAATTTGTAGACCAGTTTTACGATGCGTGCATCTTTGACCTTGCTGCCGATAAATCCAACCAGTGCATCGTGATTTATATTGTCAAAGCACCCTTTAATATCCCCCTCAACAAACCAACGCACACCACCAAATTGGTACTTCAATTTGTCTAATGCGGTGTGACAGCTTCTTTTCGGGCGGAATCCATGCGAGCAGTCCAGAAAGAGCGGTTCATAAATTGCTTCCAATATCATACGGAGTGCTTCTTGAACCAATTTGTCCGTAAAGGTCGGAATACCTAATGGACGCTTCTTCTTCGGATTGCTTTTCTTTGCAATATAAGTTCGTCGTACTGGCGTGGGCTGATAGGTTTCATCTGCCAAGGACTGAATGATTTTTTCAATCTTAGCTTCGCTGAAACCGTCTGCTGTGTCTTGATTGATACCTTTTGTCGATGCACCCTTGTTCGTGTACAGACGCTGGTATGCCTGATAGTAAATATCTGGGCGCAGCAGATAGCGATACAATCTAGTAAATACTTCTTCCTTATGGGTTAATGAGTCTTTGCTGATTCTTTCTAAAATTTCGGTTGTTGGTTGCAATGAGGTTTTCCTCCCTAATCAACGTTCTATCTTAGTACACAATAACTACGCTCCTTCGCCATGTAAGGGTCATTATCCCTCTCGGACTACTATGAGCGTTCCGTACCCATGCAGGATTTTCAGGCTCTACAGCCATAGCCTTTTCAGGCGTTCCTGTGTAGGGTATCCCCAGTTAACATTGTGTGTAGGGAAATGCGGATTGTCGGTATGCGCTTTCGTTTCCTTGCCATAGGTTCTCCTACAGATTCCATGAACATTGAGATAACCGATGGATGGAAGAGCATCATCCATCGCGTTCATGACAGAGGTTTCAGACATTTTCCTCCGCCTGAAAATAACAGAAATTAGAAACTTGCGTATCAGTAAACCCAATTTCATCCTCGTATCCGCTTAACATGGCGGTTCAGTCGCACAATACTGTCTTTCAGTGACTTACCGCTTTCCTGCCGTGCTCTGTTCCCGTTTCAGCTTTCGCCTTTCGGTTAGGCAGGTTGTTTCCCGCGTTATCCTACGGGGTAGTCCCTTACGCTACACTACACAATGCCCTATCTGGGCGCACTTCCTCGATCTTGCTGCGATCCAGTTCCGTGATGGTGCGCTTGACGGTCTTGATGGCACGGTTCTGATCGACACTCTGAATGTGCATGGTGACGATCTGGGACGAATCCATATCCAGAAAATCCTTCAAAAGCTGGTCGCTGATGTCGGAGGCCGTGATGCTCAGAAAGCTGGCGGCGCAATAGATGCCGCCCATCTGGAAGGTACGGCTGTTCTTGAAAGCAAAGGCGGTGGGCGCAATGGCATCCTTCACGGACAGCCCGCTTTTCACAAGGTCTTTCCAGCCAAGGTGAAACTTGGATGCGCCGTCCATGTTGAACATATCGTGCATGAGTTTCAGCCGCTGGGCACCATTCAGGGGTTTTGCCTGCACCCCCAGCCGGTGGAAGTTGTTCAGCAGATCGTTCTGGATGTGGTCGAGCCGGGGCTTGACCTGTGCCATGCTTTCGCCCTCCACCCCAAAGGTGATGAATTTGGTCTTGGTCAGACCATTATTGCCCTTGGCAAGCTGCTGGCGCAGCATCTGGGAATACTCCGCACGAACATCGTCAAAGCCGTCCTTCTGGAACGGAATGCGGATGCTTTTCTCAAACTCGGTGCTGTCGGTTGCCATGTTCACAAAGGACAGTTCAAATTTGATGGAGCTGTCGAAAAAGTTGAGGAAGGAACACCATTCCTCGAAAATGGCGGTCTTGTCCTCCTGCTGGGCGAGCTGGTAATTGATGTCCTGATACTGGATGGTGCGGGTGTAGTAGTTGGGCTTCACCCGGCAGGTGCCGTCCTCAAACATCCGCTGCATGGGGATGGACTGCTGGGCGGTCCGGGGCACAGCAGGCTTTGCGTTCTGCCTGCGCTTCTGCGCAGACTGCGGCTTGCTGTGCTTATCGGTCTTTTTCCAAAACGGAATCATGGGTCATGCCTCCCTTCATCAAAATCGCATAGTAATTGTTGGTCTTGTAGGGGCGAATCTTCGGGCGGAGAAACCGGGACTGCACATAGTACGACAGCAGCTTTTCCATGGGCTGACCGTTCTTTTCGTACATTCCAAGGAAGAACGCCGGCAGCATCACCGCCATCATGCCGAGGGTGGCGGCAGTGTTGCCGCCGGAGTCCCGGAGAACAAAAAACAGCGGCACTCCAATGAGAGCCGCTGTGCCGAAACAAAGCAGTTGCCGTTTCGTCAGGTTGAATGCGACCTTCGATTTTACTTTCGTCAGGTCACGGGGAACGGAAATATACGCAGCCAATCAAACACCTCCTTTAATGCGCTCCGAGGACGGATTTTGTCACGGAGCTTGTCTTGAACAGGCTGAAACAGAGCAGAACGGTGTAGCCCACAATGCTCCAAATGGAGTTGATGGCATCCCCGGAAATCGCTACGCTCTGGATCAGCACCGCATAAATCGCCACGCAGATGAGGATGAGAAAGCCCTGAAAGCCCAGTGCGAACAGGCATTTCAGGTAGTTCTGCCCCATGTGGCTCTGCTCGTGGTTGCCGAAGGTCGCCATGGGGATGGGCGCAAGGCTCACCATGCAGTAAATTTCGATCATACGCCCGTAGACGATGACAAAAATGATGATGCTCAAGATCCGCATGGTGATGCCGATGAAGAAACTTTGCAGGAACAGCCCGAACAGGGGGCCTACGTCCATCTGCATCAGGCTGGCTTCCAACATCGACAAGCCAATGTCGTTGACACGGGTGTTTCCTGCGATGATGCCGCTGGAATCGGACACCACCTTCTGGGTGATGTCGAACACTGCCATCACAATATCGAAAGTATTGCTGATGAGCCAGACGGACACTGCCGTTTTGAAGATCCAGCGCATGATGAGGGCAGGCTCAAACTGCGCCATATTGTTATGCTGAGTGATCATCTCGATCAATTCATAACAGGCGATGAAGGTCAGGATGATGCCTGCAATGGGCAGCACCACATTCCGAGAAAGAGCTTCGATCATCGCAAAAACGCGCGGCTCAAAGCTGGAGGGCTTAGTGCCCACCTGCTGTGCGATGTTTCCCACCTGCGTGTTCACATCATCGAACAACCCGGAAAGGTTTGACATAATGCCTGCCGTCAGGATACCTTTGATCCAGTCGGCAATGGCTTTGAGAACGGTTTCCATTCAGTCACCGTCCTTAGCTGAAATGGTTGATAAGGGTCTTGAGGAGGTTCAGGAGAAAAATAATGTGGGTCAAAAACTGCATAAAAGAACACTTCCTTTCGTTGATAGGTGGAGATTCGTACCACAATGCGCTCCTTATGATAAAGGGCTGTTATCCACAGCAAAGATGGAGCGATTGCGTATGTACAGGCGGGAAAACCCGCCTGCGGCTCTTAGCCGAACAGACCAGACAGCAGAGGAATCAGGGTGATGCCCACCAGAGCGACACCGCCGCCAGCCATGAGCTGCTTCATGCCCTGAGACTTGGAGCCGGGGTTATCGTTGCCATAACCTTCCAGCAGGTTGATGGCACCCCAAACGCCGAGACCGGCACCCAGAGCGACAACCAGAGTCTGAAGAACTTCGATAGCAGAGTTAAAGAATTCCATAGTCGTTTCTCCTTTATTTTGAAAAATTGTAGACCATCCGTACACACCTGAAGCTGCCTATTGAAGCCGCGAACTGCGGCGGGAGTAGGCTTGCTGGTGTACCTCTCTGGTCAGGATAAAATAAAACCGCCTACCGGGTCAGGCAGACGGGAGCGAATCGGCATCCACCACGATGAACTCATCACCGGGGTGGATTTTTTCTTTTCGGTTCAGATATTTTTCAATATCGAAGGTGTTTTTGGGGTCATAGTCCGAGGTCAGCTTGTAGTTGGGGTGCTGGGTCAGGTCGTACTTGTCCGAAAGAAAGGGGCGCACACCTCGCAGCTGCAAAATACACTTGCCGCCGTCCAGCACCGCCAGCTCATCCCGGCTCAATAACTCGTGCCCCATCTTTTGGAACGTAGTGCCGTAACTGGGGCTATTGCCACGGGTGTCCGAGGTGTTGAATGCGTCGATAGTCTCTTTTCCCAGCATTTCGGACAGGTCTTTCAGGGTGGTAGGCTCACTGCCGCCGAGGAAAATCTGGCTGTCCATGTTGCCCACGATGGTGTCCGCATTGTCCTTGTAGATGGCTTTCAATTGGCTACGGGCTTGCAGTACCAGACAGGCGGAAATCTCACGGCTGCGGATGGTGGCTACCAGCTTTTCCAGATTGGGAATCTGCCCGATGTTGGCGCACTCGTCGATGAGGCAGCGTACATGGATGGGCAGCTTTCCGCCGTACACATCGTCTGCCTTGTCGCACAGCAGATTGAAAAGCTGGGTGTAGACCATGCTGATGAGGAAGTTGAAGGTGGAATCCGTGTCCGACATGATGAGGAACAACGCCGTTTTCTTATCGCCCAGCGTGTCCAGCGCCAGCTCATCGTACATCGTTAAATCACGCAATTCTTGGATGTCGAAGGGGGCTAATCTGGCACCACAGGAAATGAGGATGGATTTTGCGGTCTTTCCGGCGGCCAGCTTGTAAAGTTTGTACTGCCGCCCGGCAAAGCTGTTGGGCTTCTTCTTCGCCAGTTCCTCAAACAGCAAATCCACCGGGTTTTGGTATTCCTCGTCATCCTCCAGCACCTGCATGGTGTTGAGCATTTCCAACAGGGTAGCGAAGTTTTGTTCCTCCACCGGGGCTTCATAATGCAGATAGGCGATCAGTGCGGTGAGCAAAAGACGTTCGCTTTTTTCCCAAAATGGGTCCCCGCCGGACCCTTCACCCTTGGTGTTGGTCATCAGGGTTGTGACCAGTTTCAGAATGTCCTTTTCGCTGTGGACATAGGCGAAGGGGTTGTAGTGCATGGACTTTTTGAAGTTGATGGTGTTCAGGATTTTCAGCTTGTACCCGTTTTTCAGAAGTGCGTTCCCGCACTCGACCACGATACTACCTTTCGGGTCAGTGACCACATAGGAACTGTGACATTGTAAAAGGTTGGGCTTGAGCCAAAACCGGGTCTTGCCGCTGCCGGAGCCGCCCACCACCAGCACGTTTTTGTTCCGGGCGTTTTTGGGGTCCGGTGGGCGGTTGCTCATCATTAACCGTTCCGTTTTGGTCAGGATGATGTTATCCGCAAACTTGGGTGCCATGAACGGTTCAATGTCCTTGGGCGTGCCCCACCGGGCAGAGCCGTATTCCATGCCGTGGCGGTACTTCTTAGCATTTTTTCCTTTCAGATAGACCGCCAGCCATAACCCTGCGCCGCAGCACAGACCCACCAGCAAATCAAGCGGATGCAGGCTGGGCAGAGGGTCCGCAAACGCCACCGGGATGGTGCCCATCATGGACATGATCTTATCGCCCAGCTCTTTGCCCTCCGCAAGCCGCCACGCCTCACCAAGGTTGGTTGCCACCAGCCCCAGCAGAAGATAGGGCAGGTACAGCGCCAGCAGCTTTGTCAGCTTTTTTGTGGTCACAGCCCACGCTCCTGTTCCTTGTGCCGGACTTTGCCGGGGAGTTCTGCCGCCGCCTGCACCAGCTCCTGCAATCGTGCCAGCACCGAGGGGCGTTTGTCCTTGTTCAGCAGGGATGCCGAATACTCCTTGAACGCCGATTGGAAGGCTTCTGCATCCGGGGCTTTGAAAAAGACCAGATACCGGGGCGGCACCTCGGAGGTGTCCTTTCGGATGGCGTAGTCGATGCCGTACTTTTTGGCGTAGCGTTCCAACCCACGGATGCCGGTCTTGCTGATCTCCACGCTGGAAACGCCCCGGTTTTGCCGCAGAAGGGTGCGGACGCTCTGCTTGCCTTGGGATGCCTTGGACTGGTACAACCGAATCGCCGCTTTTACCGCCCGGAGAACAGTCCGGGCAGACAGCTTGGTGGTGGAGATCATAATATTGAAGGTTTTCTGTTCGATTTCTTCCTGCACTGCCATCACCTCCCGTGCAGCAGGGGGATTTTAGCGGTCATGCTCTGCCGGAGGCTTGGTGCAGGGCTTTTCTGTCGGAGGTTCGTCGGGCACCGACAGCACCAGCAGACGATTGCCCAACTTCAGAAAGGCTTCCGGCTGATGAAAAAGCTGCTCGTACTTCTGCGCCAGTTCCGGGGTCAGGGATGCGAAATCCTTCTCGCCCAGCCCCACCACCAGAAAGGTCCCGGCAACGGCATCGTACATCTGCCCGTCCTCGTCCCGCAGGGCACGGTTCAGGGGCAGCCCCATGAGCTTTCCGTCATCGTTATAGACGATAGCAACCGGGTCATCAGCAAAGGGGTAGCTTGCGCCGATGGAGCCTCCCACAGCCTGCTGCAAATCTTCGAGTTCTGCGCCGATGCTGACGTTTCGGGGATGCTCATTGGGCTTCACGAGAAGAACGTCCAGCATCTTCTTTTCCGAAAGTTCGTGCTCACCGGTCGTTTTGAAATCGACCCCCACATAATCCTCATCGGTGAGGACGTAATCTCCATCGCGCCATCCACGGTCAACCATACGCTCCGCTTCTTCCTGCGAAGCGGCTTCTACGGTCACGGTGCGCTGAAGGGTCTCCGTGATCTCCACTTCAAATTTCTTCATGGTCATCCTCCTGCCCGGCATGGGCGGCGTTCAGCAGAGCCGCCACGAAGAAGCCGAAAATGGCACCTGCTTCAAAAAATGCGAAACCGATAAAAAAGTTCAGCATGGCACACCTCAGTCGATGCAGATGCAGGGCAGCTTCTGGTCGTCTGCCATCAGGGTGAT
>ENA-OYXX01000623-OYXX01000623.1-human-gut-metagenome-genome-assembly--contig:-NODE-623-length-15717-cov-4.528093_pt1 | contig 15717 bp, 10 predicted proteins | sample MGYA00243976_ERZ653434 | MGnify/ENA primary metagenome ERZ653434 (study PRJEB26926, sample SAMN06165112) | human gut metagenome | biome: ENVO:00009003; feature: ENVO:2100002; material: ENVO:00002003...
AGAGACAGCATACAACCCGGTCGCCATTGGTAATCTCAACACTGACGCCAACGGTTTCGTTGGACCGCGGTTCGCCAGTCGCATTGTTCAGTAATGTCACCTGATACCCTGTCTGGGCATTCATGACCATAGCGGCACAAACTGCCATCATAAAAATCACTATCTGTTTCATTTTTTCAAAATGTGTTTTTTCATGGAATTATTAAAAACAAAAGTCAGAGTCTCTTTCGTGAGATCGGTAACTATAAAAGCCATCGACTCGCCGGTCTCAAACCGCAATCCGACGCGACCCTGTCGCGGTGTGTTGACCATGTAAGTGAAGGGCTTGCCGTTATAACTCCCAGATCCGTCATCTTCAAATGTGAGTTCAACCGGTTTTCCCGACACCTCACCCCGCCAGGTTCCAATCAGAGATGTCTCATCTCCGCCGACGGTAATAAAGACCGGGTGAATCGCCGCAGTCCAGACACTGTAAATTTCATCGTTTGCCGACGGGGCAATCGGAAGCAGATTGCCTTCGATAAACGTTGTCTCATTTTCCGACGCAATAGAAACCATTGGCATGCCGCTGACAATGTAATTTCCGCTCCGGGCAGCCGCATACGTCACCGGCGACATAAATTGTCCGTGACCGACAACATTCGGCGCAGCCTTGATAATCAACCCATCATAACGGAATACAGGCCGGGCTACAATCGTGTCGAAGTCGATTTTGTCAAAATCACAATCGGGCACAAGTTGATCGACAAACACCTGTGGCGACTGACTGTATTCGGACATCATATTCTCAGAATTATCCTCTATTGACCGGCAAAATTCCTTGTCAGTGTCGGAACTGGCAAGCTCGAATCCGATATTCAGGGGATATTCAATGGATGAGTCTGTAACTGTCGCAATTGTGACAGCATTGGTTTCTCCTTTTTTGTCAGTTTCAAATTCATTCGCCTTTCCTACAGCAGCACGCGTGTGAAACGACGGGAAAAGATTCAACTCTTCTTTATAAAACTCACATTCAGCCTTAAATGGCAACATGTGTTTCGTTTTAAATCCGAAAATTCCGATATATTCATGGTTGAACCAATATGTTGACATATCACCTTTAAGAGAGAAGTCTAACTGAGCCTTTGAATATAATCCTTCATCATATTTTTCTGCTAATTGTCGCATAAAACCTCTGGAAAACTCCGCCTTAATTTCAGGACCGACTCTCAAAGAGACGCCGGCACCCACGCGATCGAAAAGCGCTCCCACTTCAATATCAAATTTTGGGCCAAAAAACATTTTGCCATCAAAAAATGCTTCTCGCTTTGATTCTTTTTTTCCCCATCTACGCGAGAATCGCGGCTCTGAGAACGTGTCCTTACCATCTTTTCTCTCCCAATCGATTTCAAAATATATGTCATTCTCGAATTCATATCTGAATCCCAACTCGGCAGCCAATTCAATAAACAGGCTGCCATCTATTGTTGCCGAAAGCATGTGTCCGGGTGATATGAAACGAGCCCTAAGCAACACATCTGTTTCTTTCAAACATTTCTGGGTCGTTCCTACCGATGCCGATATTTTCAATAACGCTTGCAAATGAAGAGAAAGTGTGGCGTGATAATAATGATTCTTTAGATCCGTCACAACATTTGTACATCTGAATAGGACAGGTATTTCAACACTTCCATTAACTTTCACAGGACCTAATTCAATTTCGGGCAACTCACCCTTTAAAATATGTTGATTTTCGTCGCGAGGCGATTTTGCGCCAAAGGTCGATTCAGAGGCTTCATCTCCACTTCCGGCATAGAAATAATCATCAAAAAGCTCTGACGCAGATTTCTCTTCAAATTCAACGACAATCGATCCGTCGCTTCCCGCCGACTGAGACTTCACGACTCCGCATAGGCCATATGGAAACACATCTGTGAATCTGTCATAATAGATCAGTTCTCCATTTCTGGGAATCAGAGAAGAAGATGTGCCTTCGGGATATGTAATCAATGCTCCGTCATAAGATCTGACCGCACCAGCCTCCTCCTCAGTGAGACGCCTTACATTCGCTTTCGGCTTTATGGCATTGCGCGAGCCTATGGCGACGCTGTCAATTTCGGCGAGTGGAATATCTACGGCCTCGCCATCGACCATAAAACGCTGCATTAACATCTGCGAATCGTTCTCACTCTCGACCATCTCCACTGAGCTTAGATGGCCGGCATAAAACAGATTGACCTCTCCCGTATTACGGAATACGAGTACCTGCACATCATGATCATCCTGCGCCCCGACACACAAGGACGGTAATATCATACAGATGGCCGTCAGTAGTTTCATTGCGAATTTCATGGCTTGTAAAATTTGAGTGAAAGAGATCCGTTGGTAAGCAGATAGTGACCTGACGACAATCTGGAGACATCCACCTCAATCCAGTCTTCATCCTTCTGCCTTACACTCGCCGGGACAGAAATTCCCGAGACGGTATAGATGCAGACCTCAGACCCTGATTCGCCACGACGAAATGTCAGTTTATCATTACATGTGACATACACATCCTCACGGCAGTCTGCCTCGAATTCAAGCAGAGACAGAGGCGTATCAGAAAACGTGTATTTTGCAACATCGACAAGTCTGAACCGATCGGTACCTACGGTCATGCTTCCGTTTTCGAAGACTATGACAGGACGTTTGCTAACCTCAAATCCGACAGTTTTCCCGTCCTTAAGATGCACAGTCATATGCGTTTGGGCAGAAGTCATAACCGGCATCAGCATAAGGCATAGCGGGACAGACAGTTTCATAATCAGTTTCATCATGTGAAAGATAATTTGTTTTTTTGCCTACGTCCTTTTGTGCGATTCAGCATTCTCACTTGATTAGATTAAAATTATAGCATCTGATTCGGCAAAATTCACCATGGATTGGAACTGATAATGATATCACCGGCCGATACCGTTCAATATATCGGCGAATTGAAGTCTGGAGACTTCTCTTTGACCCTTTTTCAGTTCAGTTATAGCGTCATTGGCTATAGAGGCAAAACCGACCATATGATTAATTTTGCCGCGGTCATCCTCTCATTGGCATTAGATTTGTTTATACAGAGAAAAAGCGTAGGAATCTGTATCTGTTACCGTCCTACTGGTCGAGGCTTCTCGCATTGCCCTATCTAAGTCGGACGGCAACGTGCAGAAGCCCACGCCAGTATATGTAATCAATGCGTCCGGCATAATTTCACGCGAAACAATATGCCGAATGCAGGATAATTACATATCCACGGGCATCTACCGTTGCTCAATCCCTGACTTAGATATGAAATTTTGCGAGAATTTCGACCAGTCAAGAATCAGCGCGGATAAACGCTTTTCATTATGTCTGCCTCCCGCCGCTCGAACCCCGACCGGGCTTCTGCATGACGGTCTGCGTCGACAAAGTTAACAGATTATTTTGATCCATACAATAGTTTATGCCGCGACCGTCGCGTTTTATTTTTTACGGTGTCAATTCAGTCATTATCTCTGCAAATCTTCCATAGGCTACATAGTCGACGACAACACCACGTGTCGTTACGCATCACAGGCGTGCGTGCTTTGTAACAATTTTTATTAAATATTTGGATTTAAGGCTTAAAAACATTAATTTCGCATCACATAGTGTGTCTAACCAATATTTCCTGTGTTACGCATATAGGACATTAACAAAATAACTTCACCATTTTTTACCGGAATGAGTTACCTTAAATTTGATAAAAACCTGATGATTAACCTTGAGCAGTCGCTGCCCAAGGAGATGCTGCGCACCAATCAGTCAGGCGCCTATCACTGTATGTCAGTGGTTGACTCCAACACGCGCAAGCAGCATGGTCTTCTGGTTATCCCCATTCCGGAGTTCGGGAACACTTCACATGTGATGCTCTCGTCTCTGGATGTAACCGTCATTCAGCATGGCGCCCCCTTTAATCTCGGACTCCATCGCTATCAGGGCGGCGTATACAGCCCCAACGGCCACAAATATATCCGCGAGTTTGACTGCGAAAGCGTGCCCCGCACGACCTATCGCGTCGGCGGTGTCATACTGACAAAAGAGAAAATTTTCATTTCTCACGAAAACCGCATCCTGATACGCTACACTCTGGTCGAGGCCCATTCGCCGACAACTCTGCGTCTGCGCCCCCATCTGGCTTTCCGCGAAGCCAACGCTCTGGTTCAGGAAAACGACCAGATAAATACCGAGTGCCCGCCGTGTGAAAACGGCGTCAGCGCCCTGCTCTACCCCGGCTATCCGCGCCTCTACATGCAGCTCAATCACAAACCGGAGTGGCACTACGAGCCAAACTGGTACAAGGGCTTCGAGTATGTCAAGGATATGGAGCGCGGAGTGCCCTATGTCGAGGACCTGTGGGTGCCCGGCTATTTTGAGGTGCCTATCAAGAAAGGCGAGTCAATCATCTTCTCGGCCGGCGTCAGCGAGGTATCGCCACGCTCGCTGGCAAAGATGTATGAGAAGGAAATCGCCACGCGCACGTGCCGCACGAGTTTCTTCAACTGTCTGAAAAACGCCGTGAAGCAATGCTATATAAAAGAGGAAGACCGCATGTATCTCATCTCGGGTTTTCCCTGGGGCAAAATCCTTGCCCGCAACACATTCATGGCCCTTCCCGGCGCTACTATAGCCATCGACCATCGTGACGATTTCCACGCCATCATGCAGACGGCCTCTGACGAGCTTAACCATTTCATGGTCTCAGGCGACGCCACCGGCCGCATCCAGGGCATGGATCTACCGGACATCCCCCTATGGGCTGTCTGGGCACTCCAGCAGTATGCCAAGGCCTACGGCATGGACGAAGCCCGCGAACGTTACGTCGAGCTTGTCGACTCTATTATCACGTATATCCGCGAACAGCATCACCCCAACCTCTATATCAACGAAGACGGTCTGCTCTCGACCGACGGCTCCGTCACTCCGGTTTCATGGATGAACGCCGCCATCGACGGGCGCCCCGTGGTGCCCCGCACCGGCTTCCTCGTCGAATTCAACGCCTTGTGGTATAATGCGCTGGTATTCGCCTCCAAACTTGCCGAAGGCATTCCGTCGCTCGAGGAGAAAGCCGCTTCATGGACTGCATTGGCCGAACGCATGAAACCGGCCTTTATCTCGATGTTCCTCAACGACTACGGTTATCTCTACGACTACGTCAACGGCTCATATGCCGACCCGTCGGTACGCCCCAACATGGCCGTCGCCATCGGCATGGACTACTCGCCGCTCGACCGTCGTCAGCGCAAAGGAGTGCTCGACGTAGTCACCCGTGAACTGCTGACGCCCAAGGGACTCCGCACACTTTCGCCCAAGAGCTACGGCTATCGTCCGTTCTATCAGGGCTCTCCCTATGATCGCGAGATGGCACTCCACAACGGCCCAGCACGCCCCTGGCTGATGGGATTCTATTCTGACGCCTACCTGAAGGTCTTCGGCCTCAGCGGCGTCAGCTATATCGACCGTATGCTCATCGGGTTTGAAGACGAGATGAGCCGCGGATGCATCGGCTCGCTCTCGCAGCTCTATGACGGCAACCCTCCCTTCAGCGGCCGCGGCGCCATCAGCCACGTCACCAATGTGGCCGAAGTGCTCCGCACTCTGCGCACGCTCAAAAAAATCAGCGTCTGACCGACGTAAATCAACCTGAAATTTCACACTTCTTCCACAGAGAGAAACATAACAGCATGAAAGCATTAATGTTCGGGTGGGAATTCCCGCCTCACATCCTCGGCGGACTCGGTACAGCCAGCTACGGACTGACGCGGGGCATGTGGCAGTGTGGTGACATGGACATCACATTTGTCATCCCCAAGCCTTTCGGCGACGAGGACAAGCACTTTGCCAATATCATCGGCGCGTCGCAGGTGCCCATCGCCTGGCGCGACGTCAGCCGCGACTATGTCGAGCAGCGCATCGGCCGTGTGATGGACCCGGAGCTCTACTACCGTCTCCGCGACCATATCTATGCCAACTTCGACTATATGAACACCAACGACCTGGGTTGTCTTGAATTCTCGGGCCGCTACCCCGACAACCTCGTCGAGGAAATCAATAACTACTCGATATGCGCCGGCGTCATTGCCCGCACAATCGACTTCGACATAATCCACAGCCATGACTGGCTGACCTATCCCGCCGGCATCCATGCCAAACAGGTGACCGGCAAACCTCTGGTCATCCATGTCCACGCCACCGAGTTTGACCGTTCGCGCGGCAAACCCAACCCGACGGTGTTCGGAATCGAAAAAGACGGCATGAACAATGCCGACCACATAATCTGTGTATCAAACCTGACACGCGACACCGTCATCAACAATTACGGCATCAATCCGGCCAAAGTCACCACAGTCCACAACGCGGTGACGCCCCTGAGTCAGGAGCTGCTCGACATCAAGATGGAGAAGGGCAAGGACAAAGTCATCACCTTCCTGGGCCGCATCACGATGCAGAAGGGTCCCGAATATTTCGTCGAGGCCGCTGTGAAAGTGCTCAAGAACTGCCACAACGCGCGCTTCGTCATGGCCGGTTCGGGCGACATGATGGACAAAATGATTCTGCTCGCCGCCGAGCGCGGCATCGCCGACCGATTCCACTTCCCCGGATTCCAGAAGGGACGTCAGGTCTATGAAATGCTCGCCGCCTCCGACGTATACATCATGCCCTCTGTCTCAGAGCCGTTCGGTATTTCACCGCTCGAAGCAATGCAGATGGGCGTACCGTCGATTATCTCCAAACAGAGCGGCTGCGCCGAAATCCTGACAAACGTGATCAAGACCGACTACTGGGACATCGACGCGATGGCCGACGCCATCCACGCCATCATAACCTATCCCGCGCTCTATAACCAACTGCGCGAAGACGGCCTGGCCGAAGTCAACCGCATAACCTGGGACAAAGCCGGCCAGAAGGTCATCGACATCTACAACCGCGTCCTCGGACGCTGATAAATCATCTTCACAACCTTTTAACCACAAAAACTCCAAACACGTTATAAAGATGAAAGCCATCTGTTTTTACTTCCAGATACATCAGCCGTTCCGTCTGAAACGCTATCGCTTCTTTGACATCGGCAATGACCACTACTACTATGACGACTTCGCCAACGACGAAATCATCAGCCGCGTAGCCCAGCGCTCATATATCCCCGCAGCCGAGACGCTGCTGAAGATGATTGAGGAAACCGGCGGCAAATTCCGCTGCGCACTGTCGGTGACCGGAACCGCGCTCGAGCAGTTCGAACAGTATGTGCCAGAGTTTATTGACCTTCTCAGGAAGCTCGCCGCCACAGGCAACGTGGAATTCCTCGCCGAGACCTACGCCCACTCGCTGGCGTCGCTCACAGACCCCGTCGAGTTTGAGGAACAGGTCAAAGCCCATAGCGCCAAAATCTACGAGCTCTTCGGACAGAAGCCCAAAGTGCTCCGCAACACAGAGCTTATCTATTGCGACGAAATGGCTCCTCAGATTCATGCCATGGGCTTCAACGGCTGCATCACCGAAGGTGCAAAACACATCCTCGGCTGGAAATCTCCCAACTATGTCTACAGCGCCGCAAGCTGTCCCAAACTGAAACTGCTCCTCAAAAACTCCAAGCTCTCTGACGACATCTCGTTCCGATTCTCAAACACCGAGTGGGACGGTTATCCTCTGACTGCCGACAAATATATCGACTGGATCGCCTCCACTCCGGCCGAGGAACAGATCATCAACCTCTTCATGTCGCTTGAGACATTCGGCGAGATGCAGCCACGCGAGACCGGCATCTTCCAGTTCCTCGAAGCGCTGCCCCGCTTCGCCGCCGAACGCGGCATAGAATTCTGGACTCCGGGCGAAGCCGTTAAGAAGCTCAAACCCGTGGGCGAGCTTGTTGTCATGCACCCCATTTCCTGGGCTGACGAAGCCCGCGACACCACCGCATGGCTCGGCAACCAGCTCCAGAACGAAGCGTTCAATAAGCTCTACAGCGTGGCCGAACGCGTGAGACTCGCCACAGACCGCGGCCTCAAACGCGACTGGAACCGACTGCAAGCGTCTGACCATTTCTATTATATGTCGACCAAGCATATGGCCGACGGTGCGGTCCACAGCCACTTCTCGCCCTATGAGACTCCGTTCCAGGCCTTCACTAACTATATGAATGTGCTGGCCGACTTCATCGTCAGGGTTGAGGAGCAGTATCCTCTCTCAATCGAGAACGAGGAGCTCAATGCGCTGCTGACCACCATCCGCAACCAGGAACGCGAAATCGAAGCACTCAACAAAGAGACCGCCTCGATGCGCCAGAACCTCGAACACTATAACGAGGAACACGCCCTGCGCGAGCCCAAGAAGGAACCGGCAAAGAAAGAGCCCGCCAAAAAGGAAGCCAGGAAAAAAGCACCAAAGAAAGCAGACGCCGACAAAAAATAATAATTGACGCGTACAAAAAGCGCAATCATCCATAAAATCAAATGGGAGACAAAAACCTGCGACGGTGTTTTGTCTCCCACTTGATTTAGACTCTATCCGCTATAGCGGACAGGGGTCAGCGGCGCACCTTGCGTGAAGTGCCGTCGCTCAGCAGTTCGATATAGATGTTGCCTGCCGCAGGACGTTCTACTCTGATACCCTGAATGTTGTAGACAGCTATGACCTTTGCCGCGCTGTCGGAGTCAATGCTCTCCATAGATGCCATGTCTCGCACCTGAAAGGCGGGACTGATGAGCTGCTGCTGGAGGTTCCCGGCGGCATCGGTGAGGGTAATCCGCAGATCATACCATCCATACACGGCCTTGTCGGTTACAGCGGGGAGACTTCCGGTGAAATGACGCCCGAAGCCGGGAGCATTGAAGTGCTGTGTCTGTTCGGTAACCTTGATAGGTTTGAAATCGTCGCGCTGCCAAGCCGAATACTCAACGGTCACCTGAGGGGCAGGATTGTCAAAGATATAGAAGCCGTTCTCATTCATCTTAAGATCGTTGGCACATAGCTCTATAAAACCCATGGCCGCATCCTCTACGCTTTCAAACGAATGCTGGACCATACCCGCGGGGTCGAACACGGTGAGCGCACGCAACGTAGGAGGCTCATGGTCGTCGAGGTTCGTGTCAAACTCCATATGAACACTGTTCAGCCCCTGAAGTCCCTCGGGTGTGCGGTGGTTGGTATTTGTGATATCAAGCTCGATCTTGCCCTTTTCGAGCGGAGTATCCCACCAACTATTAAAGAGATCGTTTATTCCGGCGGCATTGTCGAGTATCTGCCGGCCGTTGATTTTCATTGTGACATCGGCGGCAAGTCTGTCGATGAATCGCGACTCACCCATATAGCCGCCAAAATAATATTCAAACTGAGGCATCCCCGGGTCCCATATCTTCGGATTAACAACAGCAAACGGAGTTGAGACGCCATAGGCCATCATCGGCTCATAGTAATAAGCAAATATCGGGTCTACCTTGCCGGTATAACGTCCCTCCAAATCCTGAAAAGAATCCCAGGCATACTCACTGACTACCGTGGAGATGCGTGTCACACTGCGGTCAGCATTCACTCTCACCTTAGCGCCCTCAAGCGTTCCTCCGTCATTGGCCTGAGAGATCGATGCCGAGCTCCACATGTCAAACTTGCCGTTGGGCATGGCACAGATGTTCATCACACTATTGTCAACGCCCTCGATTTTGCCCGATGAAATCAATCCGTTGAAAGTTCTTCCGGTAGGAACACCTTCCTTGAATATATGGTAACTGATGAAGTTTGCACTGTCCTCGATTTTAAATGCGAATTCATCATCAGGATCAAGCGGCTGGACATATGGTGTCGGAGTTATGCGCTCACGAACGGTAACATAATCGGCGGGATCGTTGACAATCTCCACGGTTTTACACTCCGGAGCGTAGTGACGAACATAGCCCATGCCAGACGGATCGCCGAAGGTGTCTATACGACCGAAAGTCATGCAGCCGTTGTCGTTGACCCAAATACTATAGTCATCATCGGCTATCGAGGTGATTGAGCCGTCATCCTTAAGCATTCTGAACGAATTGGTCATATAGCTTGCAGCGCAATTCCCGTTATAAATGACACATAGGTCGAGATTCCATGTCATTTCGGCTATATTGCCCGGATCGAGCACCGTCGTAAAGTCGGTGGCAGGGTCTAACAGGTCATCCTTGATTTCTACACCATCCCTGTTGAGAGTCTTGAAAGTTATATGGTTTGTGGCCTCGGCAGTGCTTAGCTCTATGGTTTTGTCGGCATAAACTGAAACATTCTCTTTGACCAGAAAAATCATGCCGCGAGGAGATTGCACAGAGAGAAATATATTGTAGGTCCCCGGTTTAACTGTAAACGCATATGCGCCTGACTCCTCATCAAAAAAGCCAAGATCCCATGAATCGGGATATTCTACCGAAGAGTCATAGGCGGTTGCAAAGAAATCGGGTTGCTCCTCCTTTTCCTGGTCATAGGTGAGTTTGAGTGTGAGAGCACACGTCTCGTCGGCGCGTGAGGCTGCGCAACGCGCTTTATACTCCGCAACCGCCTGGTCGGGAGTGACCGTCCCGTAGCAATTGTAAATCAATTTCTTGCCCTGAATCTTCTTTTCGTATACGGCGCGGTAACGATCAGGAATGTCTTCTCGGTAGGATATGGTCGGGACCGCGGACTGCGATGTCAGCGTGAACGACATAGCCATGAGCATGAATGCTGTAGTTTTTCTCATGTGTATTGTGATTTTTGATGTTGCGCCGCGAGGTTCCGGAGCACGGCATAGAACGAATAAAAAAGAAAGGCGTAGGAACCTAACCGTTGACTCATCTCCACCAATCGAGGCCTTCGCATTGCCCATACCGAAAGAAACGAGCAACGCAGAAACCATACGCCCATTATTCCGACAAGGAATCAGCATACATATGCTTCCCGATTGGATACATAATGGCGAGGCATCTACCTGTTGCCAGATCCTGACGGTATTAAGAAGTTGCGAAGTTCCGATTGGTCAGAAATCGAGCGTCGAGTAAACGCTTTCTATAAAAAACATGTTGCGATGCGAGAATAAGTGCCGTGCCATGGATTGTCACCTACCCGCCAACGCAACGCAAAAATAGCGATAAATCCAGAAAGTCCAAATTTTTTAACACATTCCTTTGAAAGATCGCGACATTATGTCCCGCTATGCCGTGTCATATAATGTAAATTCACTGAATATTTATTCTATATAATTCATTTCTTTATCCTGATGGTATATGAATCTCGCGATTTATATATACATTTGTCAGATATGAAGAAGATGAGTTTTTATGTGGCGATAGCGGCTCTGTGGAGCGCAGTTCCCGCCATGTCTGAGTCTGGCCTCGTGAGCATTCCGGTCGCCTGTCTGCGCAGCGAGCCGCGTTCTGGTGCCGAGCTGACATCACAGGCCGTCATGGGCACCCCTCTGTCAATGGAAGCTGTTTCCGAGGAATGGTGGAAAGTCACAACTCCTGACGGCTATGAGGGCTACATGACCTCGACGTCTGTTGTCCCGGCTGACACCGGCGCCTGGAACTCCTCGACCCGCTATGTCGTCGGCAATATCGGAGGGGCCGTCATGTTTGACGCACGCGGAAAGCGGTTGTCACCCCTCCCCTGCGGCTCTATTGTCGAGGTCCGCGGAGGCGAAGTCATCCTTCCCGACGGGCGCCGCGGTTATGTCAGCCCCGATGCGCTGACGCCCTATGACCACTGGCGCAGTCAGACGTTCGACCCCGCGCGTTTCGTGGCATCGGCGCGCTCGCTCGCCGGCGCGCCCTATCTCTGGGGCGGCATGTCGCCTCAGGCTATGGACTGCTCGGGGCTTGTCAGAATCTGTTTTCTCGCACAGGGTCGGCTGACAGGCCGCGACGCCTGGCAGCAGGCTCTCGAAGGCGAGGAGGTCGCGCCCGATTCAATCAGACCGGGCGACCTGGTGTTCTATGACCGCACAGGCAGCGGCCGCATCAACCATGTGGCGATCTATGAGGGCGACGGACGGCTTATCCACTGCTCGGGCTACGTGCGTGAAAACGCGCTGGCGTCAGACGCGCCCGATGTGCTGACCGGACGCATCATGGCCATACGCCGTGTTTCAGGACGCCCGTTCACTCCCCTTTGGGACGGAGCAACTCGATGAGTCGCGCGACACCTTCGGTTGCGGTCATCTTCAGCACGGTTACCCCCGCAGGCACCTGAGCCGGATGTGGATCGATATAATAGACAGGTACACCCTTGCGCACATAGTGGAGTAATGCAGCAGCCGGATAGACCGACAGCGTCGTGCCTATCACCACAAAAATATCGGCCGATTCGGCCAGTTCAATGGCCGGCTCGATGTTGGGCACCGCTTCCTGAAAGAAGACAATATGGGGTCTGACATTGTCGCCATAGGGGTCGAGAGTCTCGACCGAGGTCTCGATATTGTCAGGAGTCAGCGTATAGACACGCTCGGGATGGGCGAGCGAACGAATCTTCATCAGCTCGCCGTGGAGGTGCAGAACATTGTGCTGACCGGCACGTTCGTGGAGGTCATCTACATTTTGGGTTATTACCCATGTGTCATACCACTTCTCAAGCTCCACCAGACCGAGATGACCCGCATTGGGCTTAGCCTTGAGCAAGTCGCGGCGACGGGCGTTATAGAAACGGTGAATCAGCGCCGGGTCGCGCTCGAAGCCGTCAGCCGACGCCACATCCATGACGTTATAGTTTTCCCAAAGGCCTCCGGCATCGCGGAAAGTTGAAATGCCGCTCTCAGCACTCATGCCGGCACCGGTTGATATGACAAGTCTTTTTTTCATAATAATATCTCGAGATTATTTGGTTGGTCACTGCAAATATAACAAACACGGCGTCCATCTGTCAATGAAAAAAGCAGAAAAAAAATTAAGTAATCATTGAACTTCCTGCTGCCGGTGTTTGTTTTGTAAGCAGTAAGGATATTTAAGGAGCCGGCGCCTGATAAGGGCCGGAGGCCCGCGCGACGGCACCTTTTATACTTTGTTCAACTTCTTCGCACTTTCCCTTCGGGACCATGTCAACAATGACACGGCCCCGATTTTTTATGGTTTGAGGAGGAGTGGCCCTGTTAAAAAACTGATGCAGGTCAACCGGTGGGGAAAGTATGTTGTTAAATAAGTCAAAACAACTCTCATCAATTTTTATTTTCCGTTAACATGAAACGTATGATTGGAGCGGCCATTGCAGCGGTCGCAATTGCCGTTCAGGTTCCGGCCGTGTCGGCCTCCGAGGCAACCGAGGAACCCATGGACACGATATATGTGCCGATGAGGTCAGTAGTTGTCACAGGCCAGCGCTCGCACGATCTTATAGGGCTGATTTATTCGCGCGAAGACCTCTACTTCAATGACCCGGATGCTCCCCGCTTTCTATTTTTTGACAAGGAAGGTAAAGTCGCGTTAGGTATCGGCGGTCAAGTCAAAGGAACGCTTCACTATGATTTTGACGGAGCCGTCACCGAAGGTGCCGACTTTATCACAAACAGCATACCGACGCCCGCCAATCCCGCACAGCGTCAGGCCTTTGGTGGCGACATAAGCCATTCGAGCATCTTCCTGCGCATGGTGGGCCGCACTTCCAAACTCGGATATTTTTCAATCTACTTCCAGACATATTTTGTAGGTGACGCTCCGGGTAAATATGGTCTGAGACTTAAAAACGCTTATGCTACGTTAGGTGCGTTCACTCTCGGTCACACCAACTCGACCTTTGTCGACCCCGGTGTCGGGCTCCCAACCATCGAGGAACAGGGGCCCTGCGGCGAGATTGCCCGCCGTCAGCTGCAATTTCGCTATGCGCCTCGCTTCGGCAACCACTGGTCAGCCGCCATCGCGGCCGAAATCGGCCCCATGTCAGTCTCCGCCAACAACCACTGCGAGCATATAGCCCAGCGTGTGCCAGACTTCCCCGTCTATGTTCAGTATCGCTGGAAACGTGGTCACAGCCATGTACGCCTGGCCGGTATCGTGCGCACTATGAGCTATCGTGACCTGATGACACAGAAAAACCGATTCTGCAACGGCTGGGGTCTCCATCTGAGCAGCAGAATAGAACTGCCAGCCAATTTCTATTTTCTGGCTCAGGCAGCCTATGGCTCCGGCATCGCGGGCTACTATAACGACCTTGTAGGCCAGGGAGTCGACCTGATTTACGCCAGCGACGGTTCAGGTCGAATGAAAGCCCCACACACTCTCGGCCTCGAAGGTGGGTTCTATTATAACGGCAAACGCTTCCAGGCCACAGCCGGCTGGAGTTATGCCCGCCTCTACGGTCAGTCACACCTGGGTCCGACGACCTACAAATATGCCAACTATGTTGTTGTCAACGGATACTACAATCTGCTGACCGACCTGAAGTGCGGCCTGGAATACAACTGGGGACAGCGCTGCGACATGAACGGTGTCAAAGGTCACGCCAACCGTATCTCGGCCCTGCTGCAATTCTCCTTCTGACAGCCCCGGCATTAGCTTAAAAAAACACAAAACCGCCCGACAGCGTCAACACTTGGCTAATACGGCTTGTTATAAACACCGAAAACAAGAAACTTAAAACAGATAAAACGATGGACAGAATCATCAAACTCTCCGACGTCAAAAAAGTCGTCGACGAAACATACGAAAAATATAAAGACCTTGATAAAGGTACCGTAGACAAAAACTATGGCGACAACGACAGCGCCGACTTCGCTATCGTCGTCACACTCACCGACGGCACGGAAATCACACGCGGCGACGCAGACAAGCGCTTCGTGATGGGCGCACTGGTAAAGATTCCCGTAATGGCTGAACTATTCAGCCAGTTTGACGGCGCACGCCACTACATGAAGATGCTCAAAAAAGCCAACGGCGGCACATGCGGCTGCGGATGCAGCGACACCAACCGTCCTGCCGAACAACCAGTCTGTCCGCGCGGCGTCCGCTCCGTGAGCGCCGTGGAGCCACGCGACGACCGCGACGGCAAGATGACTGTCATCTCTGACCGCATCGTCGCCATGACCGGTTCTGACCTCGTCTTTGACGACAAAATCTTTGAAGCACGCATGAAAGCTGTGGAAACCGACGACACTGTCAATAAGTTTGCTCAGGCAGGCTACTTCCTGCTCGACAATGCCGAAGATTCAATTTATGACTACACCAAACTCGAATCGCTGACAGCCACTACACGCCAGTTAGCTATGATGGGCGCCACCCTCGCAGCCGACGGCGTCAATCCCGTGACCAATCGCCCGGCTTTCGACGGCAAGTATGCTCAGGACCTCCTGGCCACAATGGCCGTCCATGGTCCTCACGCTATGAAGCGCTGGCTCCTCAAAGCACAGCTGCCAGCCAAGAGCGGACGCGGTGGCGCCATGCTGGCAGTGCTGCCCGGCGTGATGGCAATAGCCGCCTACTCGCCCCGTCTTAACGACTGCGGAGTCTCGGTACGCGCCCATAAAGCAATCGCACGCATCGCGCGCAAGCTTCAATTGAGTATCTTTGCAAGCGCACGTGTAAAAATTGAAAAGTAGGTATGCCGAAAGCGGTTTAGTATCTAAGATTTCGATAAGCTACTTTCAACCCAAGGCGGAGCACATAGCGAGCCGGTTCGCTGCAACTCCGGCGACGCCGGGAACGATTCCGTTCATGAGGGAGTTCCCACAGCCGTCGGTCCGCAGTTCCGGTTCAATCAGGACCAGTTCGATGG